>Ga0315910_10001062_pt1 | contig 25770 bp, 19 predicted proteins | sample EdamamesoilMG_FD_204470 | JGI IMG/M metagenome (GOLD analysis project Ga0315910, IMG submission 204470) | Garden soil microbial communities collected in Santa Monica, California, United States - Edamame soil | ecosystem: Environmental > Terrestrial > Soil > Garden | place: USA: California... | reverse complement strand
GCTGGGTGATGATCTCGTGCCGGCGCCGCTCGCCCACGCGCCGGTCCGTCCCGAGCGCGCGGCGCCGGCGCGCCCCCTGGGCGTCGGTCCAGCACAGCGTCCACTGCTCGCCGCGCTTCTCCAGCCGGCCTGCCCCGAGCGCGCGCCCGCGGTTCATGCGAGCCACCTCTCGATCTCCTCGGGCCGCCAGCGCACGACGCCAGAGATCTCGACCCCGGCCGGGATCTTCCCGGCCTTGCGCCAGCGCCGGATCGTGCGCGCATCGACCTGCATCCTGGCCGCGAGGTCTTCGGCGGTGAGGAGGCGCGCGGGGTTCACGCTGGACATCAGGGCTGGTTCACGCGCGACAGCAAGAGGAACCTCACCGAGTTCCCGAAAGATCTGGGCGGCCTCGGCGAGCAGGTCCGCGAGGCGCGCGAGCTTGACCTGTGCGGCAACAGCGGTGCCGACGGGGAGCACGCCGCCGCTACGCCCCGGGAGCACGCCCCCTGACGCGCCGTGTGCGCCCGCGTGCTCGGCGGTGGGGGAGTGGGGCGTGGCCTCGAGGGCGGCGGGATCCGCGCCAGCGGACGGGGGCCAGAGCGCTCGGCGGCTCACGGCTCCACGCCCTCCGCGCACAGGGCCTGCAAGATGGCGCGCTCCAGCCCCGGCCCCTCGGGGCGAACCAGCGGGTGCCTGCGGCCGCGTGCGTCGCGCCGGCAGGGGAAGCTGAGCGCGAGCCGGCCGCCGCGAGTCCGGCGCAGGACGAGCCCGTCGAGCCGCAGGCCGGCGACCGTGCACGCCACGAAGCCGACGCGGCCGGCGCCGTCCGGGGCGGGCACGAGGCGCACGCGCGTGACGTGGGGCTTGGTCACGGGAGCGCGACCTCCTCTCGCCACTCGACCTCGCGCAGCGGGACGTGGGGGGGGGACGCAGGAAGCGCAGATCCATGGGCCGAGCGGCGCGCGCCCCCGCCACCAGGTCGCGCGGCCGCAGAGGGGGCATTCGGCCGGAGCGTGGTCGTGGGGCGTCACGGGGCGACCTCCCCGACGGTCACGGTCTCGATCGCCTCAGGGGGAGGTAGCGGCGGGTGGCACCGCGAGCAGACCCAGGGGCCGCCCGCCTTGAGCCGCCACCGGCTCCCGTCGCCGCAGCACGCGCATCGTCCGGCGCCGCGGCCTCGGTTCCGCGTACGGCGCCAGCGGCTCCTCCCCAGGAACGTGCTCTGGCGGAGTTCACCTTCCGCGATGTCGCCGATCTACGAGGCGCTGTGCGCGGAGGGGCGCGAACTCCGAACGCGTACCGCGCCCTATATCCCCCGAGCAAGGGACGGCACTGAAAAGTTCCCCGGGCCGCGGGGCCTCGATGTACATCGTCGACCGTCAAGGTTCGATCGCGTACTCCCAGGTCGGCTTCCATCCGTCCGACGTCGACCGATGGAAGACGGTGCTGGCCGACCTAACCGCCGGACGAGCCGCCAGTGTTTCCGGACCGGAGCGCAGCGAGCTCGTCGTCGGCGAGCGCTTTCCGCCGATCCACCTCAGCCTAGTCGACGGAAAGACCGATCGACCCATCGATCTCCTGGTCGAGGGCGCCGGCTTCTCGCTCGACTCGCTACGTCGATTCCAGCACAGGGGGCCTTCCGTGCTCGCTCACATGTATCGCGGCATCGCGACGCCGTCACCCTAGCTCGAGAAGCGTCGACCCTGACGCCTTGCCCAGGGGCCTGGCAGGTTCAAGCTCACCGGCCGTACGACCGATACGTACGGCTCCCGGACTACCCTCGCCTCGACACAATTTGCGTCCGAGAAGGGGTACAGTCTACGATACCCCACCGTGCGACGCCGCTTCCACAAGCTGACGACCTGGCTCGTCCTGGTCGCCTACATGCTCTCGGGTGTATCGCCCGCGCAGCAGCTCGTGGTTTGCCTGGAGCCCGACGGCAGCGTCGTGCTCGAGGCCGCGGAGGACAGCGGGTGCACGCCGTGCGGAGGGACGGAGGACCGTTCCGAGGAGACTGAACGGCTGGCCGCCGAGTGCTGCCCGTGCGTCGACATCCCGCTTCCCACGCAGGGTGACGGCCCGCAAGCCAAGCCCAAGGCGTCGGACACGCTCGGCTCGTGGACCGCGGTCCTTCCGCCATCCGTCATCGGGAGCGTCGTGTGGGGCGTGCCGGCGGATCTCGCACTCTCGGTGGACGATCGGCCCAGGCCAGCACAACGCCTCGCGCTGATCAGGACAGTCATTCTTCGCGTCTAAGTCGCCTCGTTTCGAGTCGTGCTGCGTCGCTCCAAGGCGCGCAGTGAACTTCGATCCCGAGACGAACCGGGGGTCCGGAACGGCCTCCACCAGACGCGAAGACCATGATCCCATTCTCGAGCGACGACGTATTCCCTTCGGTCCGCGCTCTCGGGCCTGTACTCGGAAGCCTGCTGCTGGCCGGGTGTGCCGTCACACCAGCCCAGGTCGACGCGGAAGCGTCGATCTCGGAGACCCTTGCACTTCCTGGTGCCGTCGTCTTCCGCGCCGAGGGGGACCCGATCGATGCCACGTCGGACGCGCTCGACGTGTTGCGTCTCGAGGACGCGATCCGTCGCGCAGTCGAGACCAGCCCTGAGCTGCAAGCGGCCCTCGCGCGCGTTCGTGTGGCCCAGGCGGAGGCCGACCTCGCCGGGTTGCTCCCCAACCCCATCCTGAGCCTCATCTTCCGCTTTCCCGAGGGAGGCGGTGGTCCCGACATCGAGGCGGGCTTGGCGGCGGACTTGCTGGCAATCCTCCAGCGCCCGCGCCGCTCCAGTGCGGCGGCCCACCGACTGGAGGCCGAGGCTGCCACCGCGCTCTCTTCTGCGCTCGACGTGGTCGCCGAGGTACGCGATCTCTACGCGAACGCGCAGGTGCTCGAGGAGCTGGTGCCACTCCTCGAGGGCCGACTCTCCGTGCTCGACCGACTGCGCGAAGTGGCGCAGGCGCGTCTCGATCTCGGCGAAGGCACACGGCATGACGTGACGACCCTCGATTCCGAGCGCTTGGAGCTCGCCGTCGAGGCTTCCCGGCGACGTCAGGAGCTTCGCCTGGCCCGCATGTCGCTCACCCGGCGCATCGGTGAGCCGTCCGGTTCGGCGTCCTGGCAGCTCGATCCGTGGCAGGGACCACCCGCGGTGACGACGGCGGAGTCGCCCTGGATCGAGACGGCCCTGCGCTCACGACCGGAGGTTCTCGCGATCGAATGGGAGATCCGCGCGCGCGGGGACGAGGTCGCTCTCGCGCGCTGGGGTGCGCTGGATGGCGCCTCCGTCGGGCTCGATGCGGAGCGCGATGGAGACTGGTCCGTCGGCCCGGCGGTGTCCACTCCCCTGCCGATCTTCGACAGCGGAGGGGCGCGGAAGAGGCGCGCAAGCGCGCTGTCATCGGAAGCACAGCATCGCCTCGTCGAAGCGCAGCGTTCCGTGGTCGAGGAGGTCCGCACGTCACTGGCAGCGTTGAGCGGCTCGCAGCAGAACCTGGATCGCATCGTTCGCGAGCTCGTTCCGCTCCAAGAGCGCCGCAGGGCAGAGATCGACGAGGCCTATCGCCTCGGCCATGTCGACGTCACGGCGCTCCTGTTCGCCGAGCAAGCGCTACAGGAGACCCAGACCCTGCGCGTCGGACTTGAACGCGAGGTCTCCACGGCGCTCTTGCGCCTCGAACGATCGGTCGGCGGCCGTTCCGTCTTCGATTCCAACGTCTCTCGCAGTGGTGAGGGGTCCAACCCATGAGCAATCGACATTCTCCGCCTCTGCTTCGCCCGGCGACTCTCCGGGCCTCGTTGATCGCTCTCGCGCTCTTCTCGGGGGCCGCCTCCAGCTCGTGTGGGAGCGGCGGGAGCGAGCACGACGAGCACGCGCACGAGGAAGGTGCCGACGAGCACGGGCACGACGAACACGCCGCGGAACGAGAAGAGGGAAAGACGGACCCTCACCACATCGCAGAGGACCGGGTCCAGTGCGAGGACGACGTCGCACTCTCGAAGGAGGCCCTCGAGCGGTACGGGATCGTGGTCGCGCCCGTGCAAGAGCTTTCCCTCAGACCGACGATCTCCGCACCTGGTCACCTCGCCTTTCCGCAGGGAGCCGTCGCACGCGTTGGATCGGCCGTGCCAGGTCGGGTCGTGGAGCTCCACGTCCGTTCGGGCGATGCGGTCAAGAAGGGCGACACTCTCCTGGTCATCGAGAGTCCAGAGCTCGGCGGCGCCCAGAGTGAGTACCTCCAGAAGCGGACGGTCGCTACGACATCCGGTCCGGCGCTGGAGCTCGCGCGGAACTCGCTCGAACGGGCGAAGGAGCTCTACGATCGCGTTCAAGGCATCGCGCTTTCCGACGTTCAGCGGCGCGAAGGGGAGCTACGCATCGTCGAGCGCGACAGGGAGATCGCGCGCTCGAACGAAGCGGCTGCCTACAACCGCCTGCTCCTTCTCGGGATGAACGAGCAGGCCATCCGCACCCTGGAGGAGACCGGAAAGATCGAGCCACGCTTCGCGATCACGGCGCCTCTCGACGGGAGGATCGTCGAGATCTCCGTGACGGTCGGGGAGCTCGTGAGCCCCGACAAGGATCGGCTCCTGGTCGTGGGCGATCTCAGCACGCTGTGGGCGATCGCCGAGGTCAGCGAGACCCGTTTCTCCGAGATCAATGTCGGCGCTTCGGCACGCGTGAAGGTGCCGGCGCTGGGGCATCCGGGCTGTGAAAGCCGAGTTGCCGCGGTCGCGACGGTCCTCGAGGCCTCCACGCGCACGGCGGAGGTACGGATCGAGGTGCCCAACCCGGACGGGACGATGTTGCCTGGGATGTTCATCCAGGTCGAGATCGAGTCGTCGCGCGGCGGGGAAGCGGCGGTCTTGGCGGTACCCGACGGAGCGGTCCTCACCATCGAGGGGCGGCCATCCGTCTTCGTGCCGGTCGAGCCTGGAGGCAACTCGTTCTGCAAGCACGAGATCGAGATCGGCGCTCAGGTCGGAACGCAGATTCCGGTGCTCTCCGGTCTCAGACCGGGCGAGTTCGTGGTCGTCGCGGGCACGTTCCGCCTCAAGGCGGAGCACGGCAAGGCTTCCGCGCAGCACGAGCACTAATGAGCAAGGGAACGCGCACAACCGAGTTCCTGGTCCGCGGCATGGACTGCGCGGAGGAGATCGCCACGTTGCGTGGCGAGCTCGCCGGCCTCTCGGGGGTGCGCGACCTCAGCTTCGATCTCTTGAACCGCAAGATGACGGTCGAGGTCGAGCCGCAGCCGGGGGCTTCCGAGGCGATCGTCTCGGCAGTTGCGCGGACGGGCATGACCGCGGAGCCATGGGGCGATCGTTCCGACGACCGCAGCTCATCGGACGAAGGGCGCCGCTGGCGATCGCTGACCACGGGCGCGAGCGGCCTCTTCCTCGCCGTCGGCTTCGCCATGCATGCAGCTCAGGAAGGACTCTCCGCTGCCTTGGGAGGCGAGGGCGCGGCGGCGCCTCTGCCCGCGCGCGGCGCATACCTCGGCGCAGTCGTGCTGGGTGCCTGGTTCATCGTTCCGAAGGCATTGCATTCCCTGCGTCGCTTGTGGCCCGACATGAATTTCCTGATGTGCGTCGCCGCGCTCGGCGCGATCGGCATCGGCGAGCTCTTCGAAGCAGCGACGGTCGCTTTCCTCTTCGCGGTGTCACTGACGCTCGAAGCCTGGAGCATCGGACGGGCGCGCAAGGCCATCGGTGCCCTCATGGCGCTTTCGCCGACCAAAGCGCGCGTCGTCACGACAGGCAACAACGAAGAGCTCGTCGAGGCGGCCACCGTAGAAATCGGCAGAGTCGTCATCGTCAAGCCCGGCGAGAAGTTCCCCCTCGATGGCCGGATCGTTCGTGGGCGTACGACCGTCAACCAGGCTCCGATCACGGGAGAATCCGTGCCCGTCGCCAAGGCGGAAGGAAGCGAAGTCTTCGCCGGCACGGTGAACGAAGAGGGCGCGGTCGAAGTCGAGACCATCAAACCCTTCGCCGACAGCACCCTCTCGCAGATAGCGAAAATGGTGGGCGAAGCCCACGCGCGACGGTCACCGAGCGAGCAGTGGGTCGAGCGCTTCGCACGCGTCTACACGCCCATCGTGCTCGGCTGCGCCGTGCTTGTCGCGCTCCTGCCACCTCTCTTCGGGGGCGAATGGAGCAGGTGGCTCTACGAGGCTCTGGTGCTGCTCGTGATCGCCTGTCCATGCGCCCTGGTGATATCGACGCCAATCAGCATCGTAGCTGCGCTGGTCGCGGCGGCGCGGCAGGGCGTCTTGGTCAAGGGAGGCCTGTACATGGAGATCCCTGCCAAGCTCTCCGCCATCGCCCTCGACAAGACCGGGACCTTGACCGAGGGTCGTCCGCGCGTGAAGGAGGTCGTGCCGCGTGCGGGGCACGACGAGCGCGAGCTACTCTCGATCGCGTCGGCCGTCGAGGCGCGGTCGACCCACCCCATCGCCCGCGCGATCGTGGAACATGCCGCCGGGATGGGGATCCATCCCGTGCCCGCGAGCGATCTCCAGATGCTCTCCGGCAAGGGCGCGCACGCCAAGGTGGACGGAGTCGACCATTGGATCGGCTCCCATCGGTACCTCGAGGAACGCGCCCAAGAGACGCCGGATCAGCACCAGCAACTCGAGGCGCTCGCCGCATCGGGCTCGACCGTGGTCGTCGTCGGCCGCGAGGACCACGTCTGCGGTTTCATCGCGCTGTCCGACAGAATGCGCCCCGGGGCCGCCGCCGTCCTCGACGACCTGAGGGCCGCTGGCATCCGGAGCATCGTGTTGCTGACGGGCGACAACCGCGAGACGGGAGAAGCCATCGGACGCGAAGCCGGTGTCGACCAGGTGCGGGCCGAACTGCTCCCTCAGGACAAGGTGTGCGCGATCGAGGAGCTCGTCGCGACCTACGGCACGGTTGCGATGGTCGGTGACGGCGTGAACGACGCGCCGGCGCTCGCCCGGTCGAGCCTCGGAGTCGCCATGGGCGTCGCTGGAACGGATGCCGCGCTGGAGACCGCCGACATCGCGCTGATGGGCGACGACCTCTCGAAGCTCGGCTGGCTCGTGCGCCACTCGCGCAGAACGCTGCGCGTGATCCACGCGAACGTCGCGGCTTCTCTCGCGGTGAAGGCGGTCTTCCTGATCCTCGCTCTCGCAGGCCGTGCATCGCTCTGGACGGCGATCGCAGCCGACATGGGCGTGTCCCTGCTCGTCGTGCTCAACGCGCTGCGGCTCCTGAAGCCGGGCCATTCCCAGAGGTGACCGATGCTCCAACGCGTCCTGCGCTTCTCGATCTACCACCCGGGGTTCGTCCTCCTCTTGACGGTCATCGGCGTCGTGGCGGGAGTGTTCTCGCTCCTGCGATTGCCGATCGACGCCGTCCCCGACATCACGAACAACCAGGTTCAGATCAACACGGTCGCTCCCTCGCTTTCGCCGTTCGAGGTCGAGAAGCAGGTGACCTTCGTGGTCGAAACGTCGCTGGCGGGCATCCCCGGCCTCGAGTACACGCGCTCGCTCTCGCGCAACGGGTTCTCGCAGGTGACCGCGGTGTTTTCCGACGACGTCGACATCTACTTCGCCCGCAATCAAGTGAACGAGCGCATCGGACAGGTGCGCGAGAGCCTGCCCCCGGGAGCCGAGCCGGCGATGGGGCCGATCGCCACCGGGCTCGGCGAGATCTACATGTGGACGGTCGGCTTCGACCATCCCGACGGCAAGGGCGCCGAGGTCGGCGAGGGCGAGCCGGGCTGGCAGGCGGAAGGCAGCTATCGCACGCCGGACGGAGAGCGGCTCCGAACCGCCGTCGAGCGCGCCGCGTACTTGCGCACGGTCCAGGACTGGATCATCCGACCGCAGCTCAAGAGCGTCCCCGGGGTGGCCGGCGTCGACTCGATCGGCGGGTACGTGAAGCAGTACCAGGTCCGACCGGATCCACAGAAACTGGTGGGCTACGGGCTGACGTTCCACGACGTCATCGAGGCGCTCGAGCGCAACAACGTCAGCACCGGCGCCGGTTTCGTCGAGCACCTCGGCGAGGCGTACGTCGTGCGGGCATCGGGCCGCATCGAGCGGGTCGAGCAGATCGCCCCGATCGTGATCGCGACACGAGAAGGAGTCCCGATCCGGGTCCGAGACGTCGCCGAGGTGGGGATCGGCGGCGAGCTGCGCACGGGCAGCGCGAGCGAGAACGGCGCTGAGGCCGTCGTGGGAACGGCGCTGATGCTGATCGGTGAGAACAGCCGCACGGTCTCCTCCGCCGTCGACGAGCGCATGCGCGAGGTCGTGAAGTCTCTGCCCCCCGGAATCCACGCCAAGACCGTCCTCAACCGCACGAAGCTCGTCAATGCAACGATCGGCACGGTCGAGAAGAACCTGGTCGAGGGAGCGATTCTCGTCGTCGCGGTGCTCTTCTTCCTGCTCGGAAACATCCGCGCCGCCATCGTGACGGCTCTCGCGATCCCGCTCTCGATGCTCTTGACTGCAACTGGCATGGTGCAGAGTCGCATCAGCGGCAACCTCATGAGCCTGGGAGCGATCGACTTCGGGTTGATCGTGGACGGCGCCGTGATCATCGTCGAGAACTGCCTGCGTGTGATCGCCGAGCGCCAGCACGCGCTCGGGCGGATCCTGACGAGGGTAGAGAGGCTAGAAGCCGTCGCAGAGGCCAGCTTGCAGGTGCGTCGAGCGACGGTCTTCGGCGAGGCAATCATCATCATCGTCTACATCCCGATCCTCGCCCTGACAGGAGTCGAGGGGAAGATGTTCCACCCGATGGCGATGACCGTGATCTTCGCCCTCGTGGCCGCCTTCGTGCTCTCGTTGACATTCGTGCCGGCGATGGTCGCGCTCGTGATCCGAGGCAAGGTCGCGGAGAAGGAGAACGTCCTCATCCGCGCCTCCAAGCACGTCTACGAGCCCGTGGTGAACGCTGCGGTCCGGTTGCGCTGGTGGGTCGTCGGCGGCGCAGCGGCGGCCTTCGGTGCAGCGCTGCTCCTGTCCGGGCGGCTCGGCCAGGAGTTCGTCCCCACGCTCGACGAGAAGGACATCGCGATGCACGCGATGCGCATCCCGAGCACCGGCATAACCCAGTCGACCGAGATGCAGCTCGAGGTCGAAGGCATCGTCAGCGCCTTCCCCGAGGTGGCCTTCGTCTTCTCCAAGACGGGCACCGCCGAGATGGCCTCCGATCCCATGCCGCCCAACGTCTCGGACACGTTCATCATCCTGAAGCCGCGTGAGGAATGGCCGGATCCTGATCTGGACAAGCCCGAGCTCCAAGGGCGAATGGAGCGGGCGGTGCAAGCCGCCGTCGGCCACAACTACGAGTTCACCCAGCCGATCCAGATGCGCTTCAACGAGCTCATCGCGGGCGTCCGAGGCGATGTCGCGGTCAAGGTGTACGGCGACGACTTCAGCGCGATGGAACGCACCGCGCAGAAGATCGCGAGCATCCTGGGCGACATTCCAGGTGCGGCAGACGTGCGCGTCGAGCAGACGACAGGACTGCCGCTGATGGAAGTGACCATCGACCGTGATGCCATCGCGCGCGTGGGCCTGGGCGTGTCCGACGTGCAAGACGTGGTCGCCGCCGCGATGGGCGGTCGCGAGGCAGGCCTCGTGTTCGAGGGCGACCGGCGCTTCGACCTCGTCGTGCGCTTGCCGGACGAGGTTCGAGAGGACGTCCACCGGCTCGAGGAGCTCCCCATCCCTCTCCCGCCCGGCGATAGCGAACCGGTGGACATCATGCCCGTCTCCGATGGACACGTCCGAGTGGGCCCGGGGTTCGTGCCTCTCGGTGCGCTCGCGTCCATCGACGTCTCCGAGGGCCCGAACCAGGTGAGTCGCGAGAACGGAAAGCGCAGGGTCGTCGTGCAGTGCAACGTCCGCGGCCGCGACCTCGGCTCGTTTGCCGCAGAAGCGCAGTCGCGCGTGGGAGCGCTGGACCTCTCCGCTGGTACCTGGCTCGAGTGGGGCGGGCAGTACGAGAATCTGGTGGCGGCACGTGAACGGCTGGGCGTCGTCGTTCCCGTGTGCTTCGCGCTGATCTTCCTGCTTCTCTACGCGACGTTCCAATCGGTTCGCCAGTCCGTGCTGGTCTTCACCGGCGTACCGCTCGGCCTGACTGGGGGGATCGTCGCACTCTGGCTGCGGGACATGCCCTTCTCGATCTCCGCCGCGGTCGGCTTCATCGCCCTTTCCGGCGTCGCGGTGCTGAACGGGCTCGTGCTCGTCACCTTCATCAACCAACTCCGCCAGGAGGGATCCGACACGACGGAGGCAATCATCCGAGGAGCGCTCGTTCGTCTGCGACCGGTGCTGATGACCGCCCTCGTCGCATCGCTCGGGTTCGTCCCCATGGCTTTGGCCACGGGCACGGGCGCCGAGGTCCAGCGGCCCCTCGCGACCGTCGTCATCGGCGGCCTGGTCTCGAGCACGTTCCTGACCTTGCTCGTTCTCCCGGCGCTGTACCGGATCTTCGAGGGCCGCGGCGGAAGGACCGCATCCCTCGACTTGGCAACCGAATCCCCTTCCGCCGTTCTGGATCTCCCCACTCAAGCCACTTGACAAGGACACTTCCCATGAAGACAGCTTTCCATTCCCTCCTCTTCGTCACGCTCGTTCTTTTCGCCGGATGCGGCGACAAGCACTCCTCGGACGACGGGCACGACCACGGCACCGAGAGCACGAAGGGAGCCAAACACGGCCAAGCGGGAGCGGTCCCCGGCTCCTATGAAGACTGGTGCGCGGAACACGCCGTGCCGGAATCGAAGTGCACGCGCTGCGACGCGAGCCTCGTCGCCGCCTTCAAGGCGACGAAGGACTGGTGTGCCGAGCACGGTCTCCCCGAGTCGCAGTGCCTGAAGTGCAACCCCGACCTGAAGATCGAACGGCCGCCTCGACAGGCGGGAGGACAGCGATGAGCAAGGCTGCTCTTCTGCTCGCGCTGCTCTGCCTTGCCTCGTGCGGCGCAGGGGACGACGACGTCCGAGAGGAGGCCGCGTCCAAGGAGGTCGTATCTGCCGTCGCGTTCTGCTCCGAGCACGGCGTGGCCGAGGCGGTGTGCACGAAATGCAACCCGAAGCTCGTCGCCATCTTCCAGGAGAAAGGCGACTGGTGCGCCGAGCACGGCTTCCCCGAGTCGTTCTGCCCGAGCTGTCGGCCCGAGCTAGGTGGTCGGCCGACCATGGAGCTCGGGGCCGGCCCGCCTGCGACTGGCACCAAGGTGCAGCTCGCGAGCTCAGAGACCGCCAGGCACGCAGGGATCGAGGTCATCGAGGCGCGCGCCAACGAGGCGTCGACGGAACTCGCCGTCGTCGGGTCGATCGCCTACGACGGAACGCGGCGCGCCGAGGTCAACGCTCGAGTGCGCGGCGTCGTGCGCGAGCTTCTGGTCGAGGTCGGTCAGGAGGTCGAGGCGAACGCACCGCTCGTGCGGATCGAGAGCGCGGAGATCGGCGCCGAGCAGTCCCGCCTCATCGCGGCCAGTTCGCGGATCGAAGTCGCGCAAGCGGCTCTCGAGCGTGTGAAGTCGCTCTTCGACAAGGGCATGACGGCCCAGAAGGAACTCCTGGAGGCGCAGCTCGAAGTGGACACGGCCATCGCGGAGCGTGCCGCGACGCAAGCTGCACTCGGCATCGTCGGCGTCGAGGCGGCGAGCGGGAGCAGTTTCGTGCTGGTCGCTCCGATCGCCGGTACCTGCCTCCATCGCCAGGCGACCATCGGTCGCATGGTCGATTCAGAGGAGGTCCTCTGCGAGATCGTCGACACGCGCACGATGTGGGCCGAGCTCGACGTACCCGAGAGGGCACTGACCAGCGTGCGCGCCGGACACGAGGTCGTCCTCACCGCCGATGCCCTGGGCGCCGTCGAGTTCACGGGGAAGATCGACTACATCGCCCCGGAGATCGATCGACACACCCGGACTGCCAAAGCGCGCGTCAAGCTCGAGAACCCGGACGGTCTTCTGCGCGCCAACCTGTTCGTCCGCGCACGGATCGCTCTGGGCCCGCAGCACGCCCAGGTGCTCGTGCCACGCTCGGCACTCCAGCTCGCCAAGGGCGCGGAGCTCGTTTTCGTCGAGCTCACGCCCGGCAGCTACGAGGCCCGCCGCGTCCGGAGCCTCCCCGGCTATGGCGACTTGATTGCGCTCGAGAGCGGGGTCGCCGCCGGTGAGCGGGTCGTGACGGCGGGGAGTTTCCTCCTGAAGACGGAGACCTTGAAGGGCGAGATCGGCGCGGGTTGCTGCGCCGAAGAGTAGGAATCTAGTGCTCTCGAGGATCATCGAGTTCTCGCTGCGCCACCGACTCATCGTCGTGCTGGCTTGGGCGGGAATCGCCTTGGCCGGCATCGCGGCATTCCGCCGCCTACCGATCGACGCGTTCCCGGACACCACGCCGGTGCAGGTGCAGATCAACACGGTAGCGCCGGCGCTCTCGCCCCTCGAGATCGAGCGCCAAGCGACGGCCCTGGTCGAGCAGGCGATCGGAGGCTTGCCCGGCCTCGCCGAGGTCCGCTCGCTTTCCCGTTTCGGACTCTCGCAGGTCACGGTCACCTTCGAGGACGGCACCGACATCTGGCTCGCCCGTCAGGTCGTCGCGGAGCGGCTGGGCTCGATCGAGCTGCGCTCGGGCATCGAGCGCCCCCAGATGGGCCCGGTCGCGACGGGGCTGGGAGAGGTGTTCCACTACATCGTCAGCGGTGAGGACGCCACGCTCTCCGAGCTCCGAACCGCTCATGACTGGATCATCCGGCCGCAACTGCGCTCGGTGCCCGGCGTCGCGGAGGTCAACGCCTGGGGTGGAGAGGAACGACAGTTCCAGGTGGTCGTCGATCCGCAAGAGCTCCAGAAGCACGGGCTCTCCCTGGTCGAGCTCGTCGAGGCGATCGAAGGCAACAACGCGAACGTCGGCGGCGGGACGCTCGACGGCGCCGGCGAGTCGGCGCTCGTACAGGGAGTCGGGCTCGTGGCGCGGCCGGAGGACATCGAAGGCATCGTCGTCAGCGCCGAGCAAGGGGTGCCCATCCACGTCCGCGACCTCGGGCGAGTGGTCGATGGCCACGGGATCCGGCGAGGAGCCGTGACCGCGGACGGCAAGGGCGAGGCCGTTCTGGGGCTCGGCTTCCTGTTGATGGGAGAGAACAGCCACGACGTGACGCGCGCGCTCGCAGCCCGCCTCGTCGAGGTGGAGAGGTCCCTGCCACCCGGAGTCCACGTGGAGCCGGTCTACGAGCGCACCGAACTCGTCGACCGCGTGCTCCACACGGTGCGAACGAACCTCTTCGAGGGAGCTCTCCTCGTCGTCGCCATCCTGTTCGTGTTCCTGGGCAACTTGCGAGCAGGCCTGGTCGTGGCTTCCGCGATCCCCCTGTCCATGCTCTTCGCCTTCGACCTCATGACGCGGGCGGGAATCGCTGGCAGCCTGATGAGCCTCGGAGCCATCGACTTCGGCCTCATCGTAGACAGCTCGGTCATCCTCATCGAGAACGTCGTGCGCCGGCTCGGGCTCGAACGCGACGGCACCAGGAGTCGGGTCGAGATCGTCCGCGACGCAGCCCTCGAGGTGCGCGGACCGACGATGTTCGGCGAACTGATCATCATGATCGTCTACGTGCCGATCCTGGCACTGGAAGGTATCGAGGGGAAGCTGTTCCAGCCGATGGCGCTGACCGTGATCTTCGCCCTCATCGGCTCGATGCTGCTCTCGCTGACGCTTATGCCCGTGCTCGCGAGTCTGGTCCTACCCAGGCACATCGGCCACCACGAGAATGCGCTCGTGCGGGGCCTGAAGCGGGTCTACCGTCCCGTGCTCGACTGGGCTCTGCGTTGGAGGACCGCCGTCGTCCTTGGAGCTGTCGCGGCCGTTGCAGGTGCGGGTCTCCTCGGGACCCGCCTGGGCAGCGAGTTCGTTCCACGGCTCGACGAGGGCACGATCGTCGTCAACACGGTGAGGCTATCGGGCGTCTCGGTGGACGAGTCCGTGCGCTACGGGACACAGATCGAGCGCGCCCTCCTCGCGGCGTTCCCCGACGAGATCGCGCGTGTGTGGACCCGCACGGGAACGGCCGAAGTCGCCACGGATCCCATGGGACTCGAGCTCTCGGATGTGTTCGTGACGCTGCAACCGAGGGACCGCTGGCGCCAGGCCGGTACGCAGGCAGAGCTCGTGGCCGCGATGGAGAAGGTGACCGCCGAGCTCCCCGGGATGCGCGCGATCTACACCCAACCGATCGAGATGCGCGTGAACGAGATGGTCGCGGGCATTCGAACGGACGTCGGAGTGAAGGTCTTCGGCGATGACCTTGCCGTGCTCCAAGAGAAGGCCGCGGAGGTGCGCGCCATCCTGGAGGACATCCCGGGAGCGGCGGACCTCTACACCGAGCAGGTCACGGGTCAACCGATCGTCCGCATCGTGGTCGACCGCGACGCGATCGCGCGTCATGGCATCGCAGCGCGCGAAGTGCTCGCGTTCGTGGAAGCACTCGGTGGAATCGAAGTCGGAGAGCTGCAAGAAGGAGAGCGCCGCTTCCCGATCGCCGTACGTCTCGACGAGCGCTACCGCAGGAACGATCGCGCGCTCGAGGACATCCTCGTCGTGGCTGCCAACGGCGATCGCGTGCCCCTCGGAGTCCTGGCCAAGATCGAGCGAGAAGAGGGCGCAGCCACCGTGAACCGGGAATGGGGAAAGCGTCGGATCGTGGTGCAAGCGAACGTCCGCGATCGCGACATCGGATCCTTCGTGGCCGACGCCATGCGCGAGATCGATCGCAAGCTCGTGCTCGAGCCTGGGTACTACATCCGCTTCGGAGGGCAGTTCGAGCATTACGAGCGCGCTCGAAACCGACTCCTCTTCGTCGTGCCCGTCGCGCTGTGCCTGATCTTCGTTCTGCTCTACTTCACGTACGGCCGCATCCCCGATGCACTGCGCGTCTTCACAGGCGTGCCCTTCGCAGCCGTCGGAGGCGTACTCGCCCTGTGGCTGCGCGACCTTCCCTTCAGCATCTCGGCCGGGGTGGGCTTCGTAGCGCTGTCAGGGGTCTCCGTTCTCGGTGACATGGTGCTGGTGTCGACGATCCGAGACCTGCTTCGCGCCGGGCTACCCTTGGACCAGGCGGTGAGACAGGCCGCCGAGCAACGACTCCGGCCGGTGCTGATGACCGCGCTCGTCGCGAGCCTGGGCTTCCTCCCGATGGCGCTCAACACCGGGATGGGCGCCGAGGTGCAGCGGCCGCTGGCCACGGTCGTCATCGGCGGGGTTGCCTCCTCCACGCTCCTCACGCTGGTCGTGCTCCCGGTGCTGTACGTCCTCTTGCGGCGCGGCAGATCGAACCCTGGCCTGGAGACTCAATCTACAAGGCCGGACCCGTCCCCCGCACTCGACCTCGTACGCGTCGTCGTGTCCGAATGAGCGGGTCGGTCCTCGGGGCTGTTAGCTGACTCAGACTTCCTCGCGCTGACGCGGGAGCAGGCGGGGGAAGACCGACGAGGCAGTCCAGACCTACAAACGGCATTGGAGGTCTGGCCCGGGCACATCGGCACGATCCAGGCGCTCGCGCGGCTCGAGGTCGTGAGCGGCCGGAGGAGCGACGATCTCGACGGGTGGCTCGGCGAGATCGCGATGCGGGGGGAGACGGAGCGGTGGCGGGATTGGGCGCGGCGAGAGCGGACAGTCCGCAATCCGTAGCCGACGAAGGGCTCACGGCACCCACCACGACGGTCGACGTCCTCCCCGCCCGAGCGCGATGCGGGTCCTGGGCAGATGATCATCGCAGGCCGGAGACAACAGACCGGCCAGGTGGCGGGGTGGCAACTTCGTGGCGGTTATTCGCGCCCCTCCAGGCCCACGCAGGCCCCTCCTGTCCATCCCCCCGTGGTCGCGCAGGCCCATCCTGTCCCCTCTTGTCCTCGATTGTCCCCGCTTGTCCGCCCAGGGCATTCCGCTTCCCAAGCTGAATGTCGAGGGTTCAAGTCCCTTCGCCCGCTCCACAGAAGTCGCGATGGGGGCGCGACTTAGGGCGTCGCAGGCGGTTGCGGCATCGTAGGAGGGGTGGGCTTGGTGCTGTTTGGTGGCTGTTGAACGCGGCGGCGGGGGCGCGGCTCGAGGGTCAGCCACCGGCGCGGCGAAGCGCGGATCGGGGCGGCGGGAGCGACGGTTGCTGGCGGTGCTGTTGAACGCGGCGGCCCGCGGGGGGGATGGAGGCAGTATTAGGAGAGTGGAATGTTCTCGTCCGGCTTTGCTCGTTCTGAGTCCCTTGGGTTTTTGGGTTCAATGCTCTTCCATCATGGGCTCGTGAGGGCGGAAGCGCTCAACCCCCTTGATCACGGCAGGCTCCGCCCTGGTGCCACAAAACTGGCAGGGGGAGACTGACCACATCTGCCGTTCTTCTAGGTACTTCTCGGCGTGGTCGGCCCATCGGAAGCCGAATGGCCACGGTCCGACGTCTCGTAGGAAGGTGATGTTAGCCGAGATTGTCCGCCAATGCTGGTAGCTCCTTCGATCGACTTCCTCATTCTCCACCCCGAACAGGTGTTGCAGAACGCGATCCTCTGCCTCGGCAATCCCTGGTAGGTCGATGCTACACACGAAGCAAAAGGGCTCTCGCTTCCAGGTGATCCGGGGAAGGTTCCCGCTGTTGCTGAACTGCCCCACGAAAGACCAATAGCCAGAGATTCGAATGCTCGTGAGAGAGTCACCAGTCTTCTGTTGCTGCGCCAAGGCCAGTTCGAGTCCTTGCCGAACGACCAAGTCGCTCGTGTAGGCAACTTCTCGTGCCTGGATCAAGTTGCTGGACACTCCGATCTGCTCGATCTGAGGCTTCTCGTGATTGCGAAGATTGTTGATCAGCCACCAGAAGTCCTCGCCAAAGGCGAGATTCACGACACGCAGCCCGCCAAGGATCACGAACCCCGACCGGGTGTTCTCGGCATCCCAGCGGCCTCCGATCCCCGCGTAGTCACCTCCAAGACCTCCGGCCTGTTGCGAAGACCAGCGCGCGATCACGATACCTGGCGTGTTGGCTGCGATTCGCAGCGCCTCGTTGGCGCTTGCGAGCTTCTCTTCGAGACGATCACGCTTCGACCGAAGGTCATGAATGCGCTCACTTGCTTGGCTTTCTTGCTCAAGGATACCAACTTCCGCAGCAACGAGGCTGACCTGCATTGCGAGGTCCTGGACCCTCTCAAGAGCGTTACGGACATCGGTGACAGATGGCTTTCCATCGCCCGGTGCTTCGATCTCCCCGATCAGCTTGTAGCTCTGTGCTACGGCGATTCCCACCGCGGTGGTCACATCGCGATCTCCAGGCCATTGGAACTCCTGACCGACGTCTGGAATGCTCAGGAGTCCGCCAATGGAGAGGGCCTGCCTGTGGATTGCGATGGGGCCGAACAGCCGTTCGAACCAACTCGTCGTGTAGACCTCAATGGTCCGCGACTCGCCGGTAAGATCGACTAGAGCTGTCCGGATGGGTGAGTCCGCAGTTCTACACGCCGGCCCGACGACGGCGAACGCGGCCATGGCGGCGAGTTTCATGGGAGACCTCCTTGATCACGGCAGGGTACCACGACGGGCGTTCAAGGAGCCATCCGCTTCAGTCGATGTCGTCCTCACGGAGGTGCCATGAAACCCGTTTCGATCCACCCTCTCTCCGCCCTCGCAGGCGCCAGCCTGCTCGGGCTCGTCCTGGCGGCGTCCGGCGCTGCTCAGACGCCCTCGCCGCTCCAGCAGGGACTAGACAGTCAGGCGAGCCACTAGGCTACGGTCGAATCCGAAGGCCCGCGGGGATTCCTCCGATGACGAACACATCCCAGTCCCTGGGGCGCGTGTCTCGCACGAAGCAGCCGATTGCCATGTTCGATCCGTGGTCGTTGAAGGCCATGGCATAGAGGTCATAGAGGCCGGGCGGCGGGGTGGGGAGCGTCTGGAGCGGGTAGCCCTGGCTAACGATCCCGGCAGCGTTCTCGCCAGTGTAGAACCACGTTATTTCCGTGGCGTGGACGCTCGTCGTCGACACCACGACGGGTGCGAAGAACGAGAAGGCCCAGCAGAGCATGTGGGGCGCGGTCGGGCTCGGCTTTTCCTTGCCGAACGGGCCGGCGAGGAAGACGGCCTGGACCTCGGCTGGCGTCAGCGCACGCGAGTAGATGGTCAGCTCGTCGATGCGGCCACCGAAGCGCTCCTCGCCGATGCTGGAATTGCCAATCAGGATCGGACCACTTCCGAAGCTGATCAGATTCGTCGACCTCAAGCTCGGAGAAGCAAACGGCTGACCGGGCGTGTTCTGGTAGAAGCGCAAAGGACCGCCCGCGTCACGCGTCAAGGCGATATGCGTCCATTGGAGAGCTGGGAGGGTCAGCGTGGGCGACGGGAAGAGCGGCGAGCCGTTGAAGTGGAAGTGCCAATGGCCCAACGGATTCATCATCAGCGCCCATCCCGCGCCGGACGCCCAATCCCCCTGGGACACGACGAAGTTGCGCCGGTCCGGATTCGCGGACGGGTCCCAGTAGAGCCAGGCCTCGATCGTGAAGTTTGCTGGGTCGAAGAGGCCCAGGTCGGGCACCTCGACGCGCGCATCGATGCCGTCGAACTGGAATGCCGTCCCGACCATTCCGGGGGCGACGCTCACACCTCCGTAGGACGCGCCGTCGGTCCCCGACGCGATCATCCGCACCGCACGAGGATTCGCCGTCGCACCCACGTAGCCGAAGGGTTCGTACCAGGCGATCACTTCCTCCCGTGGATAGATCTGTGCGAACGTCGGTGTGGCAGCTAGCGCTGCCACGGCGAGGGACAGTAAGTTTGCAAGGCTCTTCATGTGGGCATGTCTCCTGGAATGAGCCAGCGACGACCGCCGACCCGGTATCCGCCTCATGGGGATCACCGCCGGGGACCCGCACGGAATCTCGAAGAAACAGAAGTCGCCCGAACGCTCCCTTGGGGGACTACTGCTTCAGCGGGCCAGCGGTCCTGTCCGTGACGTGTTGTCAGGGCGCAGGGGAGAGGCAGCCAAGCCGGAGTTCCAAGGGGCTACCTCGCGGACGCGTAGATCCCGTAGGCCCGCGGTGCTCGCTACCATGCCCGCCCCGTGCCCTCGAACCTCGCCGATCACCGAACCGACCGGCCCATCGCTCGCGCTGACCTCGCCCTCGACGTCCCGGACGACGTCACCCCGCTCTTGCAGGCCGCCGCGCCCGAGGACTGGGGCGCCGACGACCACGTCCTGCGCCACTACCTCGCCGTGCACGTGCCCTTGGCCGTCGAGCAGGGGCGGTTCGTCTGGAGCGGCGAGCACCTCGTGGTCCGAGCTGGCTCGCTCGTGACGGAGGCAGGGTCACCGGTCTACATGGGCCTGAGCCGCGCCGCCGGGCGCTGGGCAATCGCCTGGGTCAGCGCTCGCCCGAGCAGCGTTGAGCCGCTCCCGGCGCCCGACCTCGGTACCTGGCCCGAACTCGACCCGCGCATCGAGGTAGTCGTCGCGATGGACAGGTTCCCGGGGCCGGTCCTCGCCGAGCTGCCCCTGATCACCCAGAACCTGATCGTCGCTGGCGCCGTGGAATGGTCCGTCCGGCGCGGCCTGGCCGTCCGGCAGCTCCGCGGGTACTACGCGCCCGTCCACCTGACCGACCGCGAGGGTGCGCCCGAATTCGCGGCCGCGATCCAGGTCCAGGCCGAGCGGCTCGTGGTGCGGGCCCTGGTCGAGCTGAGCGCGGCGTACCCGGGGGCGAGGGCCGTCGTCGCGAGGAGGGACGACCTGCCGATGTGGCTGCGGCGCGCCCCGTGATGCCCGCGGGAGCGTATCCTCTCCACGTCTCCAGTCCCCTGCATCGAACCCAATGGGCAGCAAGCTCTACGTCGGCAACCTCAACTTCACCACCACCGAGGACGCGCTCAAGGCTGCGTTCGCCGCGAACGGTCGCACCGTCAAGGAGGTGGCCATCCCGAGCGACCGCGAGACCGGGCGGCCGCGCGGGTTCGCGTTCGTCACGATGGGCTCGGACGCGGACGCCAAGGCCGCGATCGCGGCCCTCGACGGCAAGGACCTCGACGGGCGGACCCTCAAGGTGAACGAGGCTCAGGACAAGCCGCGCACGGGCGGCGGCGGGGGCGGGGGTCGTGGAGGCTTCGGAGGAGGAGGGCGTGGCGGAAGCGGAGGCGGCGAGCGCTGGTAGGGACCAGAGCCTCTGCCACCGATGCGCTGCCCATCGCTACGTCCAGGGGCGGGCGACCACCTTCGTGATGTGCACGGCGCTGCCGGTGAAGTACCCGCCGCAGCCGGTGGTTCGGTGCGAGGCGTTCCGGGCTGAGCGATGAGGTTCGGCTTCCGCCGCCCGTCCCTGCGCAAGCGCATCGCCGCGCGCACGTCCTGGAAGCGGCTCGTCCGCCACTCCCTGGGCCTGAAGGCGCCGCGGGGCTGGGGCTGGCTGACAAACCCGCGCCGAGCGGCCTACAACCGCGTCTACAGCCGGACGACGCGGGGGTGCGCGGTGGTCCTTGCCCTCGGGCTGGCCGCGATCGCCGGAGTCCTCCAGATCACGTGAAGGCGGGGCCGGGCGGTTGGTAGTCTCCGCACCAACCCGGGGGGAGGTCGAGCGCCGTCGCCCGGGCAGCCCCGATGCCCACCCCGCGCGAGATCCTGGAGAAGCTGCCCCTCCCCGAGCTGAAGCGGCTCGCCGACGCCCAGGGTCTTGAGGTCGCCGACCGCCGCAGCGCCGGGTCGTTCGCGGACGCGCTGGAGAATCTCGGCCCCGGCCACCTGAAGGTACTGCTGGCGGACCTCTCCCGGGCAACCCTGAAGGATGCCTGCCGCGCCCTCGGGCTCGACGACTCAGGGAAGGAGAAGGTGTTGCTGGTGGACCGACTGCTGCCACTGCCTGCTGGCTCCGAGCACGCGCCCGCACCCGCACCCGCAGCCGCAGCCCCGGCGCGGCGCAAGGGCAAGAAGGAGAAGAACGGCGCCGCGCTCGGCTTCGAGGCGACGCTCTGGCAGGCGGCCGACAAGCTCCGGAACAACCTGGACGCGGCCGAGTACAAGCACGTCGTCCTCGGGCTGATCTTCCTGAAGTACATCTCGGACGCCTTCGAGGAGCGCCACGCCGCCCTGGTGGCGGCCAGGGCGAGCGGAGCGGATCCCGAGGATCCCGACGAGTACCGGGCCGAGAACGTCTTCTGGGTGCCGAAGGCGGCGCGCTGGGCGCACCTCCAGGGGAACGCGAAGCAGCCGACCATCGGGAAGCTGATCGACGACGCAATGGTCGCGATCGAGAAGGACAACCCTTCGCTCAAGGGCGTGCTGCCGAAGGACTACGCCCGGCCGGCTCTCGACAAGCAGCGCCTCGGCGAGCTGATCGACCTGATCGCCGGCATCGGGCTCGGCGACAAGGAGAGCCGCGGCAAGGACATCATCGGCCGGGTCTACGAGTACTTCCTGTCGCAGTTCGCCAGCGCCGAGGGCAAGAAGGGCGGCCAGTTCTACACGCCGCAGTGCATCGTCAAGCTGATCGTCGCGATGCTGGCGCCCTTCAAGGGCCGCGTCTACGACCCCTGCTGCGGCTCAGGTGGGATGTTCGTGCAGAGCGAGAAGTTCGTCGAGGCGCATGGCGGGCGCATCGGATCGATCAGCATCTACGGCCAGGAGTCGAACCCGACCACCTGGCGCCTCGCGCGCATGAACCTCGCGATCCGCGGGATCGACGGGAACCTTGGGGCTGAGCACGCCGACAGCTTCCACCGCGACCTGCACAAGGACCTGAAAGCCGACTACATCCTGGCGAACCCACCTTTCAACAGCAGCGACTGGGGCGGCGAGCACCTGCGCGAGGACGCGCGCTGGAAGTACGGAACGCCGCCGGTCGGCAACGCGAACTACGCCTGGGTCCAGCACTTCATCCACCACCTCGCGCCCACCGGGCTCGCCGGGTTCGTGCTGGCGAACGGGAGCATGTCCTCGAACCAGTCCGGCGAGGGCGAGATCCGCCAGCGCATCGTCGAGGCGGACCTCGTGGACTGCATGGTCGCGCTGCCCGGGCAGCTCTTCTACTCGACGCAGATCCCGGTGTGCCTGTGGTTCCTGGCGCGCGACAAGAGGAACGGGCGCTTCCGCGACCGAAGCGGGGAGACGCTGTTCATCGACGCGCGCAAGCTCGGGACGATGGTGGACCGGGTCCACCGCGACCTGACCGAGGCCGACATCCAGCGGGTGGCCGGCACCTATCACGCCTGGCGCGGGGACAAGGACGCGGGGAAGTACGAGGACGTGGCCGGGTTCTGCAAGGCGGCCGCGCTGGATGAGATCCGCGGGCACGGGTTCGTGCTGACGCCGGGTCGGTACGTCGGAGCGGAGGCCGCGAAGGAGGATGAAGAGCCGTTCGAGGAGAAACTCAAGCGGCTAACGGCGACCTTGGAGGAGCAGTTCGAGTCTGCCGCACAGATCGAAGAAGTCATCAGGCAGAGCCTGCTTACACTAAGACATGGCGGCTGAGCACTGGTCCAGCATGCCTCTCGGAGAGTTCGTTACTCTCCAAAGAGGTCATGACCTGCCGGCGCAGGAGCGCAGACCGGGACGGGTGCCGATCCTTGGGTCCTTCGGAATAACCGGCTACCACGATACGGCGCGGGCTCGCGGCCCAGGCGTCACAGTGGGGCGGAGCGGTGCATCGTTTGGTGTCGTCAGCTACTCGCCGGTCGACTACTGGCCGCTCAACACGGCTCTCTATGTCAAGGACTTTCACGGAAACGACCCCCGTTTTGCGTACTACCTCCTCACGCAGTTCGATTTTCGCTCACACAATTCAGGGAGCGCACAGCCGTCGCTCAATAGAAATCTAATTCATCCTCTACCCGTCGACGTGCCTCCGGTTCCGGAGCAGCGCGCCATCGCCCACATCCTCGGCTCGCTCGACGACAAGATCGACCTGAACCGCCGGATGAACGAGACGCTCGAAGCGCTGGCGCGGGCGATCTTTGACTGCATGTTCGGCAGCGAAGTGCAGAACGCTGCCGTCGGTGACATGGCGGAGATCGAGCGCGACAGCGTGAGCCCGATGGAGCATGAGGACGAGCTGTTCGACCACTACAGCCTCCCGGCCTTCGACGAGAGCCGCTGTCCGGTTCGCGAGCGCGGCGGCAACATCAAGAGCAACAAGTTCAGCGTGCGCCCTGGGGCAGTTCTCGTGTCGAAGTTGAACCCCTCGATTCCTCGAGTCTGGTTTCCCCGAATTGGGAGCGAGCGCCGATCCGTAGCCTCGACCGAGTTCCAGGTGATGCGCGCCAGCGAGACCTGCACTCCGGAATACCTGTACTGCCTACTCCTTAGCGAACCCGTGCGGGAGCACCTTGTGGGCTTGGCTTCCGGCACCTCGAACAGCCACCAGCGCGTGAAGCCGGAAGACCTGCTCTCGACGCCTGCCCCGGTGCCCGGTGTGAGCAGTCTTGACCGCTTCACGCGGGCAACCAGTCCGATGCTCGAACGGGTCAACGCCAACATCGAAGAGTCTCGGACCCTCGCCGACCTCCGCGACGCCCTCCTCCCCAAGCTCCTCTCCGGCGAGCTGCGCGTCCCCGACGCCGAGAAGATGGTCGAGGCCGCAACGTGACGCCGAAGGCGCTCACCGAGTCCGTCGTCGAGGAGGCCGCCCTCCAGTGGCTCGCCGACCTCGGCTACGCGACGCTCTTCGGGCCCGACATCGCGCCCGAGGAGCCCGGCGCCGAGCGAGAGAGCTTCGACCAGGTGATCCTGCCCGAGCGCCTGCGCGGGAGCCTGAGGCGCATCAACTCCGGCGTGCCCGCCGACGCGCTGGACGAGGCCTTCCGCAAGGTCACGCTGCTCGACTCCCCGAACCCGATCGACGCGAACCACGCCTTCCACACGTTCCTCGTCGAGGGCGTCCCGGTCGAGTACCTGCGCAAGGACGGCACCCCGGCTCACGACTACGTGCGTCTCGTCGACCTCGCCGAGCCGGCCTCCAACGACTGGCTCGCCGTGAACCAGTTCACAGTGATCGAGGGCCAGCACACCCGCCGTCCGGACATCGTGCTCTTCGTGAACGGCCTCCCGCTCGGCGTGATCGAGCTGAAGAACGCTGCCGACGAGGAGGCCACGATCGACACGGCCTTCCGCCAGCTCCAGACCTACAAGGACCAGATCCCGTCGCTCTTTCGCTTCAACGAGGCGCTGGTCATCTCCGACGGCCTCGAAGCCCGCGTCGGGACGCTGAGCGCGGACCGGGAGCGGTTCATGCCCTGGCGCACGATCGAGGGAGAGGGTGAGGCGCCGTCCCGGCTGACCGAGCTGGAGGTGCTGCTCCGCGGCGTGTTCGAACCGCAGCGGTTCCTGGACCTCGTGCGCTACTTCGTCGTGTTCGAGGCCGACGGCGCGAAGCTCTCCATCAAGAAGATGGCCGGCTACCACCAGTTCCACGCCGTGCAGCGCGCCGTGGAGACGACCGTGACGGCCTCGCGCCCGAAGGGGAACCGCCAGGCCGGAGTCGTCTGGCACACGCAGGGGTCAGGCAAGAGCCTGACGATGGCCTTCTACGCGGGGCGGATCATCACCGAGCCTGCGATGGAGAACCCGACCATCGTCGTCCTGACCGACCGGCTCGACCTCGACGACCAGTTGTTCGGGACGTTCTCCCGCTGCCAGAAACTCCTGCGCCAGGCTCCCGTGCCGACCGAGGACCGCGCTGCACTGCGCACGAACCTCAAGGTTGCCTCGGGCGGCGTCGTGTTCACGACCATCCAAAAGTTCCTGCCCGACGAGAAGGGCGACCGGCACCCGCTTCTCTCGGACCGGCGCAACATCGTCGTGATCGCCGACGAGGCGCACCGGAGCCAGTACGACTTCATCGACGGCTTCGCGCGCCACATGCGCGACGCGCTCCCGAACGCGACCTTCATCGGGTTCACCGGGACGCCGATCGCGCTCACCGACAAGAACACCCGCGCCGTCTTCGGGCACTACATCAGCGTCTACGACATCCAGCAGGCGGTGCGGGACAGGGCGACGGTCCCGATCTACTACGAGAGCCGGCTCGCGCGGCTGGAGCTGGACCCGAGCGAGCGACCGCGCTTGGACGAGGAATTCGACGAGGCGACCGAGGGCGAGGAGGTCGAGCGCAAAGAGAAGCTCAAGACCAAGTGGGCGGCCCTGGAGGCCATCGTCGGGAGCGAGAAGCGCGTGCGCCTGATCGCGCGCGACCTGGTCGAGCACTTCGAGCGGCGCACCGAGGCGCTCCAGGGGAAGGCGCTGGTCGTGTGCATGAGCCGTCGGATCTGCGTCGAGCTGTACCAGGAACTCGTGCGCTTGCGGCCGAAGTGGCACGCAAAGGGAGACGATGCCGGTGCGCTCAAGGTCGTGATGACGGGCAGCGCCTCCGACCCGCTCCCCTGGCAGCAGCACATCCGCAGCAAGACCCGGCGTGAGGATCTGGCCGACCGGTTCAAGGATCCCGAGGACCCGCTCCAGATCGTGATCGTGCGGGACATGTGGCTGACTGGGTTCGATGTCCCGTGCCTGCACACCATGTACGTGGACAAGCCCATGCGCGGGCACGGGCTGATGCAGGCCATCGCCCGCGTGAACCGGGTGTTCAAGGACAAGCCGGGCGGGCTGGTCGTGGACTACCTCGGGCTCGCCGACCAGCTCAAGCGCGCGCTCGCGGACTACACCGAGAGCGGGGGCAAGGGAGAGACTGCCATCGACCAGGAGGAGGCCGTGGCGGTGCTCCAGGAGAAGCACGAGGTGTGCGCGGGCTTCTTCCACGGGTTCGACTGGTCGAATTGG
>Ga0315910_10001061_pt1 | contig 25794 bp, 26 predicted proteins | sample EdamamesoilMG_FD_204470 | JGI IMG/M metagenome (GOLD analysis project Ga0315910, IMG submission 204470) | Garden soil microbial communities collected in Santa Monica, California, United States - Edamame soil | ecosystem: Environmental > Terrestrial > Soil > Garden | place: USA: California... | reverse complement strand
AGAAGGTGTCGTCCATGATGCCGAACATATTTCATCCGCTTACTTCGGGATTTTTTGCAATTACACGGCAACCCGTTCTGATAAATTTTTCTTCGATGACATTGTCGTTACCGGGAGCCCTTATATACCTCCGGCACCCGCAGCATACAAAGATGTAGTCATCAGTGAAATCTTTTCGGATCCTTCTCCACGCGTTGAACTTCCCGATGCAGAATTTCTGGAAATCCATAATCGCAGTGAAAACAGTTTCAATGTACAAGGCTGGATGCTATCGGATGGAAATTCCACCGCTACCTTACCCGGATACACACTACTTCAGGGTGAATACCTGATCATCACCTCTGCATCGTCTGCCCCTGACTTCTCCTCTTTTGGAAATACGCTTGCCGTTCCCAACTTTCCTTCCCTAAATAATTCAGCAGATGCTATTTCGCTCCGGTCACTCTCCGGATTACTCATCGATTCGGTACACTATGAAAATGCATGGTACAAAAGCGACACCAAGCGTGAAGGCGGCTGGTCGCTGGAATTGATCGATCCGTCTAACGTCTGTGGCGAAGAATCCAACTGGGCTGAATCTGAAAACGAAAATGGTGGCACCCCCGGAAAAGTGAATTCAATTTTGGCGAATAAGCCGGATGTTACCGGCCCGAAACTTCTCTCGGCTATTCCGTATTCAAGCACCCAACTGCTTTTAACCTTCGATGAAAAACTCGCTGATGAAGTGCCGAATACAAATGGCTTTACAATCACACCAGTAAACCCAATTGTTAACGTATCATTTACCGACAGGTCACTGCGGACATTGATGCTCACGATCGGGGAACCACTGCAACCCGCCACCTTAAACACGATTGCCGTTTCAGAAATTTATGATTGTGCTGGCAATGTTTTGCAGGAAGCATTTAATAACACCCGGTTTGCTCTGCCAGAAGTTGCAGACAGCCTTGATGTTCTCATCAACGAAATACTTTTTAATCCAAAACCAACGGGAGTTGATTTTATCGAGGTGGTGAATGTCTCGAACAAGTATTTGAACTTGAAATCATGGGCATTGGCAAATTCTGAAAATGGACTGCTTGAAAATAAGGAAATGATTACAGAAGAAGATTTTCTTTTTGGTCCGGGTGAATACTTGGTGATGACTACCGACAAGGACGTGCTCATCGGAGAATACCTGAACGCTGAAGCCGATCGGATTTTAGAGGTTCGTTCATTACCTCCCTTCAACGATGACGAAGGTTCGGTCACCCTGCTGAATGAAAATGATTCCCGCGTTGATCATCTTCAATACACAAAAGACCTTCATTCGGTTTTCATAAAAGATGATGAAGGTGTTTCCCTGGAACGGATTTCATTTTCGCAGAACACCAATGATCCACAGAATTGGAAATCCGCAAGTTCGGTTTTCGGTTATGCTACTCCTGGATTTACAAATTCGCAGGCAAGACCTGACGTACCCGGAGATGATGCGGTAATTGTATCACCGGAAATTTTTATTCCGGAAACCGGGCAGCCCGGGTTTACACAAATTCAATATCAGTTTGATCAAAGCGGTTATATCGGAAACGTAAAAATTCTGGATAGCGGTGGCAGAGAGGTCAAGCGCTTGGCAAATAACGAACTTCTGGGAACAAATGGATTCATCCGGTGGGATGGTGACAAGGATGACGGGACCAAAGCGAGAATAGGATATTACATGGTCTGGTTCGAAGTATTAAACCCATCCGGAACCGTAACAACATTTCGAAAACGCCTGGCAGTTGCTTCCCGGTTTTGACTAGTCCTTTAATTGGTTGAGGTAAAGCTGAATGGTATTCTCAAGTCCGAAGTAAATGGCATCGGCAATGAGTGCATGGCCGATAGATACTTCGTCCAGATCAGGAATACTTTGCTTTAAAAACTTCAGGTTGTGCAAGTCAAGATCATGACCGGCATTTAATCCCAGCCCACCTTCGAGTGCAATGCGTGCACTTTCTATATACGGTTTTACCGCCACATCTTTGTTAACCTGAAATTCGCGCGCGTATGGTTCGGTGTACAATTCGATGCGGTCTGCACCTGCGTTTACAGCACCTTCAACCATACGTGGAGAAGGGTCTACAAAAACAGATACACGAACTCCCCACGATTGGATCTGCCGACAAATTTCGGCTAGAAAAGCTGCGTCTTTTATTGTATCCCATCCGGCGTTAGAAGTAATCGCGTGAGGAGGATCGGGAACAAGTGTAGCCTGCGTTGGCTTTACGTCACGGATAATATTGAGGTAACGCTCGTCAGGATAGCCCTCGATATTGAACTCCGTTGTAACAACATCTTTTAAGGCAATGACATCACTATAGCGTATGTGGCGTTCATCAGGGCGTGGATGGACAGTAATGCCTTCTGCTCCAAATCGCTCACAGTCTTTGGCTGCCTTGATCACGTCCGGATTATTTCCTCCCCGTGCGTTCCGGAGTGTAGCAATTTTATTAATATTGACACTTAGTCTGGTCATGATCCTGTTTTGGTAATGCCTCTAAAACTCTGTACGCTGTAATTTGGTTTCGAAAATACTATAAACACATAAAATTATGAGTCTCAAGCAGCAAATTGACAATGACATCAAGAAGGCAATGCTGGCAAAAAACAAGGAGGAACTCGAAGCCCTGCGCGGAATTAAGTCATTGATCTTACTGGCTGAAACAGAGAAAGGAGGAAGCAGCGATGTGTCTTCTGATGTTGAAAATAAATTGTTGGTGAAGGCTGCAAAACAACGCAAAGAATCAGCCGATATTTTTGCCCAGCAAGGACGTAAAGACCTTGCCGACAAAGAACTCAATCAACTGGAAATTATCAGCCGGTATTTGCCCAAACAATTATCTGCAGATGAACTGGAAGCTGAAGTAAAAAAAGTTATTGCTGAGGTAGGCGCGAAAGGTCCTCAGGACATGGGCAAAGTAATGGGCACAGCCACCAAGAAATTTGCAGGACAGGCGGATGGCAAGGTAATTTCAGACTTAGTGAAAAAATTGCTGGCATCGTGAAATCAGTATGAGCAAGGCAGACATCACTATCGCTATTATCATTCTCGCAGGTGCGTATCAGGGCATTAAAGATGGATTTATTCTTGAATTGATCTCCATCGCATCTATGCTGATAGGTATTCTGGCGGGATTTAAACTGATGGGTTGGGTAATGATGGATCTTGAAGAGAAGTTTCACATCGATGCCAAGGTGCTTCCGTATATCGCTTTTGCAACCGTTTTTTTTGTCATCGTGTTTAGTGTAAATCTGATGACGCGATTCATAAGCCCCAAAGTGAACCACGAATATTTAGGTAAGGTAGATAGCGCTGTTGGTGGAATATTGGGTTTCTTCCGTTCTGCCTTTATGCTCAGCATTTTTTTATGGATATTCCATTCTATGAAACTCTATTTGCCAGACAGCTGGACCCAGGATTCGTGGGTGCTTCCTTTGGTGGCCGAGTTTGCCCCCGATGTCACTAACGGAGTCGGAGCCGTAATCCCGATTTTCCGCGATATTTTCTGAGCGTTTTCGGCCTTTCGCAAAAAATTTTCATTCTGATTTTTTTTTCCTTACTTATCGGCATTATTTCACGGCCATGGCCATAGCAGTTAAAGAAGAAAACGGATTTAAATTCGTAGATGAAGGTGAGGGGGAGGTTTTGCTCCTGCTTCACGGATTATTCGGAGCATTAAGTAATTGGGAAGGTGTAGTAGACCGCTTCTCGAAAAAGTTCAGGGTGGTGATACCCATGCTCCCGATCTACGAAATGCCGATCAAGGAGGCGGGACTGGAAGGGCTTCGAAAATTTGTTGAAGATTTTGTTGCCTTTAAGAAGCTTGACAACATGATTATCATGGGCAACAGTTTGGGTGGACATATTGCGTTGATCTACACGCTCAAGAACGGCCCTAAGGTTAAAAAACTTATCCTGACGGGAAGCTCCGGCTTATTTGAAGACTCCATGGGTGGCTCTTATCCAAAGCGTGGAAACTATCAATACATCAAAGAGCGTGTGTCGTATACATTTTACGATCCGAATGTAGCTTCCAAAGAATTGGTAGATGAAGTATTTGAGATCACAAACAGTATTCCGAAATGTATGCGGATTGTAGCGATAGCTAAATCGGCACAGCGTCACAACATGGCTATGGAAATACCAAACATTACAACGCCTACGTTGTTAGTATGGGGATTAAATGACACGATTACACCTCCCATGGTGGGCCATGAGTTTAACCGCCTCATCCCAAATTCGGAATTGAAATTTATTGATAAATGCTGCCATGCTCCCATGATGGAGCATCCGGAAAAATTTAATGAGCTTGTCGAGGACTTTTTGGCCGCATAACGTATACAGATAAAACTATGCAGCGTGATAGCTGAAGATCTCATAAACCACATGATACCACCCTTGAAGGGTTCGGATGACGCACATAAAGCTATCGTGTGGATGGAAGAGTTTCGATGCAACTATATGCCGGTAGTAGAAGATAACAAACTACTCGGCTTCATCTCCGAAGAAATAATCCTGGAAACAAACGAGATTGAAAAACCTGTTCGCGATTTTAAACTCGTGGGCCAATCTTGTTTCGTACACCTCGACACGCACTTTTATGACATCCTGAAAGTAGCAGCTGATCATAAACTGCAGATGGTTGCCGTGCTGAATGTAGACATGACTTATCACGGTGTCATCACCGTTCAGGATACGCTCACTTCGTTTGCGCAGACGGCAGCGGTGCAGATGCCCGGAGGTATTCTGGTGCTCTCCATGAATCACATCGATTATTCGTTGGCCGAGATCAGTCGTCTTGTTGAAGAAAACCACGCAAAGATTTTAAGTAGTATTCTCAAAGAGGATCCGCTCGATCCGCAAAAAATAAGACTGACATTAAAAATCAATCAAAAAGATTTGTCGCGTGTGGTAGCCACACTGGAACGATTTGGTTATAAAGTAATCGGCCGTTACCAGGAAACAAAACCCATTGTCGGGGAAAAGGATCGCATCGATATGCTGCTGCGTTACCTTGATATCTGAGTGATCAGCTATTCAACCAGCCAAGAACTATGTCTACAAATTCCTGTGGCTTTTCGGCCTGAACCCAATGGCCTGTTTCCATGGTTTCGAGTTTGGCGTTTGGAAACAATTCAGTGATTCTATTCCAATCCTGGTCACGCACATAACTTGATCTTCGGCCCCGTATAAAAAGGGTTGGCTTTTCAAACGTTCCTGGAAACTGCAAATCGACACCGATGTTACTCAGTTGTTGCGTGATAAGTGGAAGATTTATTTTCCAGGTGAATCCACCCTCTGCTTTTCGCTGAAGATTTTTCAAAAGGAATTGTCGTACATCGCCTTCGGCAACATAAGCGGAAAGTTTTTCATCCGCTTCGTTACGTGATGCAAGGTTGTCTATACCAATGGCATTCAACCCATCAACAATAGTATAATGTTCAAGATCATAGTATCGCGGAGCAATATCCACTACGATAAGTTTAGCGAGCGCCTCGGGGTGGGCCATCGCCAGATTCATGGCAACTTTTCCACCCATGGAGTGACCAAGCAAAACAGCATCCTGCAAGTTGTATTCGCGAAGAAATTCCGCGAGATCGCTCACCATAGACGGGTAGTCAAAGGTTTGTGTATGCGCAGATTGGCCGTGATTGGGAAGATCAACGGTGAAAATACGATAGCCCTGATTGGACAGCAGACGTGCCTGGGTAAGCCAGTTATCAGAGGAACCGAATAGCCCATGCAGGATAACGAGCGTTTGCCTTTTGTCGGAATTAGCGGGTGGATATTCGCGGAAGAATAATTTCATGAGGCAAAAATAGAATTCATTCGGGAGAAGTCAGCATTATACAATTTTGCGCCCTTATATTTGGAGCCTTTATTTTATCATGATACTCGAAAACGGAACCTATCACATTCAGGGTGTACCTGTAAACCAACTGGCCGGGCAATTTGGCACACCGCTTTATGTGTATGATGCAAGCAAGATTGTTACGCAGATCAATCGCCTCCGGTCGGCCTACTCAGCCGCTGATGTGAAAATAAAATATGCTGCCAAAGCACTGACGAATATTTCGATCCTTAAGCTCATGCGAAAAAACCAGGTTGGCATGGAAGCAGTTTCATTGGGCGAAGTTTTTTTAGGAATGAAAGCCGGTTATACATCGTCTGAAATAACATTTACGCCAAGCGGTGTCGACTTCAGTGAAATAGAGGAAGGCGTGAAGTTGGGTGTTGCTATCAACCTGGATAATCTTTCCGCTCTTAAAAAATTTGGTGAGAAGTATAGTGGTACATATGCGTGTGGACTTCGCCTGAATCCAAATATCATGGCAGGGGGTAATATTAAAATCTCGACAGGTCACAGCAACTCAAAATTTGGTATTTCAGTTCTTCAGCTTTCTGAAATTCTTGAACTGGTAAAAAAATATAATCTGAGGATCAGCGGGCTTCATGTTCACACTGGTTCGGATATCAAAGAGACGGAGGCTTTTCTGAAAACAGCGGAAACACTCTTTGAGACAGCCATACATTTTCCGGATCTGAAATTCATTGATTTCGGTAGTGGCTTTAAGGTGGCCTATCAGGACGGTGATGTTGTAACCAATGTTGAAGAGCTCGGAGGCAAACTGACAACGGCTTTCAATGCGTTCTGCGAAAGTTATGGTCGTAAGCTCGAGCTATGGCTTGAGCCAGGAAAATTTCTGGTGAGCGAATCCGGCACTTTTCTCACGCAGGTTAATGTGGTAAAGCCTACACCAACCGTGACTTTTGTTGGTGTTAATTCGGGGTTGAATCATTTAATACGGCCCATGATGTATGATTCATACCATCACATCATCAATACATCGAATCCTTCCGGTCCTGAAAAAACGTATACCGTGGTCGGGTATATCTGCGAGACGGATACGTTTGGAAGCGATCGCCCGTTAAGCGAAGTTCGTGAAGGGGATATACTGGCCTTTAAAAACGGAGGAGCATATGGTTTCTCAATGGCGTCAAACTATAATTCACGTCCCCGGCCTGCCGAAGTTTTAATCATTAATCAAGAAGCAAAACTGATCCGGGAACGTGAAAAGCAAGAAGATTTGCTTCGCGGCCAGGTCGACATTGTTATTTGACGTGAGGGTCCGGCTACCATTCATACCGGCACATCAACTTTTTTGATAAAGAGTTCGTTACTTTAGCGCAGAATTATTTTCTATGCTGAGAAACGTACTTGCCTGTTTTTTTATATTCCTTGGTTTTACGGCAACATCCCAGGTGATTACACCGGGAAAACTTGAACCCGAAAAAATTTCAAAAACAATTCGCGTTGGCGATGTCGTTGACCTGGTGTTTAATGCAACCATTGACGACAACTGGTACATGTACTCCGTTGGTTTCGAGGACTGTGGTCCGATTCCCATGAGTGTTACGCTTGAGAAAAACGCATCGTTCGAACTGGTTGGCAGCTTGGTGGGTGTTAATCATAAAGTAAAACACGACAAAACGTTCGGCTGTGATGTGTTCATATTTGTTGGTAAGGGAAAATTCATCCAAAAAATTAAAGTGCTTTCCACAGATCTTGTGCTGAAGGGATCCTACGAAGGACAAGTTTGTACGGATGTTGATGGGCGATGTGTTCCCATCGGAAAAGATATTGACTTCGGAACAATCAAGGTGGAGGGGAAAGCGGTTAAGTCGGATGTCAAAAAAACAATTGAAGAACCCACAAAATCCGCTGACGTTGCCTCCAACAACTCGCTGGCAACGGACACAACAAAGGCACGGAACGTAAAAACCAACAACGCGAGTTGGGGAGAAATAGAAGGACCGGTACTCGATAAATCAATTTTATCTGACGAAGGCACGGTACAGCAGGAAGAATCGCTTTTGAGCTATATGCTTGTAGCCTTTATTTTGGGATTGACATCGTTGATCACGCCCTGTGTGTTTCCAATGATCCCGATGACTGTAACATTTTTTTTAAAGGATAATCAATCAAAACGTGAGGGAGTCAGAAAGGCCCTGATATTCGGAACCTCCATCATCGTGATTTACACGGTTGCCGGAACAATCTTCGCGCTACTTTTTGGGGCTGACGGATTGAATGCCATGGCAACACATTGGCTCCCGAACTTGCTGATATTTGTATTGTTCATTGTTTTCGCTTTATCCTTTTTAGGGATGTTTGAAATCACGGCCCCTCATCAGTTGGTGAACAAAGCCGATCAGGCAGCAGAAAGAGGTGGGCTTGCCGGAGTATTTTTTATGTCAGCTACATTGGTGTTGGTTTCTTTCTCCTGCACAATCCCCATTGTTGGTAATGTACTTGTTTTGGCAGCGGGTGGAAAATTTGTTACACCCATTGTTGGGATGCTGGCGTATTCTGCAGCTTTTGCTATTCCTTTCACACTGTTTGCCATTTTTCCGGAATGGATGAAAAGCCTGCCAAAATCCGGAGGCTGGTTGAATACCGTTAAAGTAACACTGGGTCTTGTTGAGCTAGCCCTTTCTCTCAAGTTTTTAAGTATTGTTGACCAAACATACCATTGGGGTATCCTGGATCGTGATATCAACATTGCTATCTGGATTGTCATTTTCGCAGTACTGGGCTTCTATTTCCTCGGTAAATTAAGAATGAGCAGCGACTCGCCTGTAGAGAAACTTGGCGTAGGCAGATTGATGCTCGCATTGGCCACGCTTTCATTTGTTGTGTATTTGATTCCGGGGTTGTGGGGAGCCCCATTAAAAGCGCTTGCAGGATATTTACCTCCGATGCACACGCATGATTTTGACCTGATAAGTATCAGCCGTGGCGACAATCCGAATGCATCCTGTGAGGAGCCAAAACATAAAGACATACTACACCTTCCGCACAATCTGAATGGATACTTTGATTACAAGCAAGCATTGGCTTGTGCACGAAAACAAGGTAAACCCGTCTTCATTGATTTTACCGGTCATGGTTGTGTTAACTGTCGTGAGATGGAAGCTGTGGTGTGGTCTGACCCCCGGGTTTTGAATCGGCTCAGCAATGATTTTGTCGTAGTCGCTCTATACGTTGATGATAAAACAGAACTGCCGGAAAGTGAATGGTACACGTCAACAAAGGATAACAAGGTGAAGAAGACAATCGGTAAACAGAATGCAGATCTTCAGATTTCCAGACTCGATAACAATGCTCAACCTTTTTATGTGATTGTCGGGCCTGATGAAAAGGTTTTAGTTACTCCTGTTGCCTATAATCGCAGAGTGACTAAGTTCATTGAGTTTCTGGATGCGGGTGTTAAAAAGTATAAAGAGCGTTATTCTGATTAATTGTTGCTTTCATCGATGTGCAGCTTGTGAAGAAAGCGATGGACCATCGGAGAAAGGAATACAGCCACCGAACTCAAAAAAGCAATGCCACTGAAGATTGCGTAAAGTGAAGCAAACCATTTTGCTGAATCATTTTTTAAAGGATCGACTGGTCCCATCCCGGTGAGAATCATGGAAGCATTTACCAACGCGTCAATCCAGGGAAGGTCATTCAGATAGTGATACCCCAAAACACCAATTCCCAGCGATATACTTAAGAAGAGAAGGGTGATAGTGCTGTAGTTGACAATCCGCCAATAAAATTTTCTTTTGGGAAGAAGCTTTTCAGAATGGTGTTCAAATTCCATTGGGCTTCAGATCTGGTTGAATAATGACAGCGCTTTTGAAAGATCTACATTTCCTCCCGTGAGAATAATTCCAACACGCTTTTGTTCAAATTTACTTTTTGATTTTAATACAGCGGCCAAGGGTACTGCGCCTGATGGTTCAACAATAATCTTCATTCGTTCCCATAGTAATTTCATCGCACGGATAATTTCGGTTTCCGTTACGGTGATCACTCCTTGAACATTTTCATGGATTATGGGAAAGGTTTTGGTCCCAAGCGATGTCAACAATCCATCAGCAATCGAATTTGATTGTGAGATTTCGATCTTCCCGCTTTGCATCGCACGGTATGCGTCATCAGCTCCTTCCGGTTCACCGGCAATCACCACGGTTTGAGGAGAAAAATATTTGGTTGCCATAGCTGTGCCGCTCAGTAATCCACCACCTCCCACTGGCGCTAGAATGAAATCAAGATTCGAAACGTCTTCAAACAATTCTTTGGCCGCTGTAGCCTGCCCGCTCATTACATCATAATTATTAAAGGGATGTACTTCAGCTGCGCCCGTCTTTCGGATGACTTCAGCCAGCGTTGCTTCCCGCGATTGCTGGTTTGGTTCACATTCAATTATTTTACCTTCATAGCCGATCACACCCTTCTTTTTGATTTCCGGAACATTGTTGGGCATTACAATGTAGGATGGTATTCTCATAATTTTTGCCGCACGAGCAAGTGCCTGTCCATGATTGCCGGAAGAATGCGTAGCTACTCCCTTGCTTCTTGCTTCGGGCGTAAGCGAAAGGACTGCATTCATCGCTCCCCTCGCTTTAAAAGCGCCTATCTTCTGAAAGTTTTCGCATTTAAAAAAAAGATTGGCTCCGGCAAGGTCATCCACACCAGCCGAAGTCATAACCGGTGTTCGATGAATGTAGGGTTTGATTCTGTCGTGAGCGGAGGCGATATTTTCTTTCGTGATCATCCGTGCGGGTTAGACGTGCTACACAAAGTACGCAAGAAAAGTCACAAAGATCCACAGACAATTACCTTAGTGTCCCTTGCATCTTTGTGGCCGCGGACATTTCGCTGTGGCCACAAAGACACAAGGCTTCACCCATACGTGTTAGAGATTTTCTAAAATAAATTCGGTCATCATAGTCATCAGGTGGAAGCGTTTTTTCGCGCCACGGATGCCATGGGGTTCATCGGGATAATAAAACGATCGGAATTGTTTCCCGGCCAGAATAAGCGCGTCTTCAAGCGCAACTGAATTCTGGAAATGTACATTATCATCTCCCGTGCCGTGGATCAACAGAAAATTTCCTTCAAGTTTGCTGGCATAAGTAGTTGGTGAATTGTCATCGTAACCGCTGGCATTGTCCTGTGGGCGTTGCAGAAAACGTTCGGTATAGATGTTATCATAGTATCGCCAATTGGTTACCGGTGCTCCGGCAATCCCCATCTTGTAAACACCCGCTCCTTTGGTCATCACCAATGCGGTGGTGTATCCGCCAAAGCTCCATCCATAAATACCCAGTCTGCTATCGTCTACATAGTCCAGACTGGCCAGGAATTTTCCACCGGCAACGAGATCTTCAGTTTCGAATTTGCCCAGTTGTTTGTACGTCTGCTTGGTAAATTTCTCACCTCGAAAACCAGTTCCCCTCGTGTCGAGAACGGCAACGATATATCCTTTCTGCGTGAGCATCTGATACCAGGCATCGACACCGAAACTGTTTCGTACACTGGAAGCACGCGGCCCACTGTACTGATAGACAAACACCGGATATTGTTTTGAAGAATCAAAATTCTTCGGCTTCAGCATGTAACCGTCCAGCGGTGTTGCACCATCGGCAGCCTTGTACGTGAAAAACTCTTTCGGCACAAAGCCATATTCCTGAATTGCCGATTTGAAAGCGTCATTACTTTCCAGAATTTTTACCAGGGCATTACCTTTTGACTTATATAAACTCACCTGCAGGGGCTCATTGGCGCTGCTGTGATAATCAATGTAAAACTGATAGTCACTGCTCATGTTAATAACATGTGTTCCGGCAGCTTTAGAGAGCTTTGTTTTCTTTGCTCCGTCCAGCGTAACGGAATAGAACTGTTGATCAAGGTATTTGCCTTCCGTTGACAGGTAGTACATCACCTTAGTCTTTTCATCAACACCGACAAATTGCGTTACTTCCCAATCACCAACCGTGATTTGTTTTACTAACGAACCGGTGATGGTATACAGGTAAAGATGTTTGTACCCGCTTTTTTCGCTGGAAAAAATGAAATGCTTTCCGTCTTTAAGGTAAACGAGGTCATCGCAATAATCGATATCAACATAGGTATCGCTGGTTTCCGTAAGGATAACCTGGGATTGCCCGGTAGCCGCATTGACGTGAAGAATTTCTAATTTATTCTGAAGGCGATTAAGTCTGCGGATGGCGAGCGTGGATGGATCTTTCGTCCAATCAATTCGCGGTATATAGATGTCTGTTTCGTTCCCGATATCGGCTTTTACTTTTTGTTTCGAAGCCACATCATAGACCCAGATTTCAACAACTGAATTGGCTTCTCCCGCCTTCGGATACTTGTAAGTATATAGTTCCGGATATAGTTGGCCTTTGTTCCATTTCTGAAGAGTATATTCCTTTACGCCCGATTCGTCAAAACGATAATACGCCAACTTCTTTCCATCGGACGACCATTGAAAGGCCTGTGCAAAGCTCAGCTCTTCTTCATAAACCCAGTCGGTGCTACCGTTAATAATGTGGTTAAATTTTCCGTCATCCGTTACCTGTATTTCTGACCAGTCGGATAGATTGACATAGAAAAGATTGTTCCCTCTTACAAAGGCAACCTTCGATCCATCCGGTGAGAACGTGGCGTAGGATTGCTTGCCTCCGGTAGAAAGTTTACGGACATTTTTTGTGGCCAGGTCGTACACAAAATATTCGGCCGTGAATGACCGCCTGTAGATGTTGGCAAAATCGGTTTGAAGTAAAATTTTGCCTTCATTGTCACTGAAGCTATACCCTTGTATTTCAATTTTAGGATTCAAGGCAGCGCCATCCAGAATAGTCTCCACCGGTTTGCCAGTAGTGATATCGTACTTTACAATCTTATTGGCCTCCTGAGTTGAGTAAAACTTTCCATCATCCATCCAGTTAATACCCCGAACGGATTTCTGGACAAACGTAGGTTTTGTGGTGAAGTCGTCAACAGTAATCTGTTTTTGTGCGCTGGCGGTAATACCAATTGATCCGACCAGGATAAGCACGATTAGTTTTTTCATGCGCATTAGGTTAATGAGGCCCAAATTTTTAGGAATATTGTTGAATTATCAAATCATTTTAAAGGAATGGAAGTAGATATCCTGATTATCGGAGCTGGACCAATCGGTTTGGCCTGTGGCATCGAGGCAAATAAGGCCGGATTGAGTTATGTTATTATTGAAAAAGGATGTCTGGTAAATTCGCTTTTTAATTATCCGATGAACATGACGTTTTTCTCAACGTCAGAACGCCTTGAAATAGGCGGTGTACCCTTCATATCCCATCAACCAAAACCCAATCGGGTTGAGGCATTGGAATACTATCGCAGGGTCTGTTCAAGTTGGCAATTGAACATCAGGTTATATGAAAAAGTGGAGTCTGTGGAGACAGGTGATCACGTACACAAAGTAACTACCAGTAAGGCCATCTATTCAGCCAGGTATGTAATTCTGGCACTGGGATTTTATGACCTGCCTTACCTGCTCAATGTGCCGGGAGAGAACTTGTTGAAAGTAAAGCATTACTATGATGAACCACATCCTTACTTCGGACAAAAAATTGTGGTGATTGGTGCCGCAAACTCGGCCGTTGATGTAGCGCTCGAAACGTGGCGAAAGGGTGCTGATGTCACGATGGTAATCCGCGAAGATGCCATTCGCGAAACTGTAAAGTATTGGGTTCGTCCGGATATTGAAAACCGGATTAAGGAGGGGTCAATAAAAGCATACTTCAATTCCGAGGTAATCCGCATCACGCCCACGGTGATCGAAATTAAAACTCCTGAAGGAATACAAAATCTGGAGAATGATTTTGTGTTAGCGATGACGGGCTATCAGCCACCGTTTGATTTTATGAAGGCTTGCGGTATCCGGTTTCTGGATGACAAATTTCATACCCCCGTGTTTAATGAATCAACTATGGAAACAAACGTACAGCGACTTTACCTGGCAGGCGTAGTATGCGGAGGATTACAAACCAATAAATGGTTTATCGAAAACTCGCGCGTGCATGCGGAGTTAATTCTAAAACACATTAAAGGTTAGGTATCAGGGCTCAGGGCCTGGTCTAAGACTTTAGCCAACACGTGAATTAAATTTCGCCCCGGAGTGATTTACTGATTACTTCCGCTTTGCCGTGTACCTGTAGTTTACGGTAAATGTTTTTGATGTGGAAGCGAACGGTTTCTATGCTGATGCTCATACGGTCGGCAATAAGCTTGTAGCTCAAGCCGTCAACGAGGCCTACAACAATTTCTTTTTCTTTCGCGGATAAAGGAGATTCGACTTCTTTCTTGCGCGTATCCTGGCCAAAGTATTCGATTACTTTCCGTGCAATCTGAGGTGACATCGGGGAGCCACCCTTGGCCAGCAGTTCAATACCTTCCTTGATTTCATCCAGGGGAGTGTTCTTGAGAAGATAACCTGTTGCACCTGCACAGAGGGAATCAAATATTCTTTTCGAATCATTGTACACCGAAAAAACAATGATATCCACGTTGGCAAATTTCTCCTTGATAATCTTCATTCCTTCTATGCCCGACATGCCGGGCAATCCCAGGTCCATGATCAGTACATTGGGAACTGTAGTTTGACTTAGATTTTTAAGGAACTCTTCCACTGATCCGTAAGACCAGTCGCATGCAAAATTTTCCTGGCGGTTCAGGTATGTCTGAATGCCGTTGCGGATTTGTTCATCGTCTTCGATAATACCTACCAGAATCATAATGCAAAGTAAGGAAGTGGCTACTCTTCTAATAATTTTTAAAGCTAGGCAGTGAGTGGAGTATCTTCAATCCCATGAACATGTGGCTATGGGGCCAGAAACTTCAGCTTAACCGGGCTCATGGCTACTTTAGCGGGAAGCCAACCAAGCCATTCACCATCCGCTTCAATGGCGCACTTTTCCGGAGAACTGAATTCTATGGAGGGCGCTTTCCGGTAAAAAACCTCGGGTAGATTGACTTTTTCCCCTCTTTTTAATTCACTGGAGTAACGGATGAAATCCAGCACGGAAATGTTACCACAGATAAAGGCGTCAAAGATCTGATCATCGGTTTTTGCATCAGGTGCAATACACAATCCATGTCCGTAGAATTTTCCGTTCGCAATAGCCAATGAACGTATCTTCCCTTCCCAGGTCCATTCGGGTGAAATAGCTTTAACTCTTTTCGTTTTGTACGTAATGAACGTGGAAATGATAGCCAGATAGTAGGCAGCCGCGGAGCCAAACGGCCGGCCACTGTTGCGTAGTTTGGCCACTACTTCCGGCCCCATGCCAATATCAGCAACGTTGACAAAATACCTTTTTTCTGTTCCTGTGTCTGTGCTGTATTCTACGTGACCAACGTCAATGATTTTGGGGTTGAACGTCTTTAGTAGAAAAACAATCTGATCCACATGTGAAGTGAGGTGAAAGCTTCTGCCAAAATCATTTCCAGTACCCACCGGAAAGAGCGCAAAGACAGGTAAATCCGGATAGGATTCTCTTCCGTCAAGCATACCATTCACAACCTGATGCACCGTGCCATCACCACCGGCAGCCATCACCACATCAAATCGTTTATTCACCGCTTTGGAGGCAAGGTTTACAGCGTCATTTTTTGAACGTGTTTCGAATACTTCTACCTGGAAAGATTCGCGGAGTAGGGGTAATACTGATTGCTGAAAATATTTTTTCTCCAGCGAAATACCATTGAGGATAACAGCAATACGGAGCATTCGAAAATCGGGTGCAGGCTATTTGCAGTTTTTCTTGATCACCGCTTTAACTTCCACCGATCCGAGTTCTTCCGCACGTTTAAAATCGAGGCAGGCATCGTACTTGTTATTCATGGAAAGTTTTACAAGTCCCCGTTGATAATAGGTTTCAGCATCGGAAGGGTAGAGTTCGATGGAGGAAGTGTAATCTTCTACGGCTCCGGCATAATCTTCTTTTTCCGTTTTACTGAGTGCGCGGTTGTCGTAATACGCGGGGTTAGTTTCATCGAGCTCAATTGCCTTGGAGTAATCGACAATTGAACCATCATAATCTTCGAGGCTGTACTTTATCACGCCCCGGGCGTTGTGCGTTGCAGGATCATCGGGATTAAGTTCGATGGCCTTGTTGTAATCTTCGAGGGCACCTTTAAAGTCTTGCTTTGCATTTTTTGCCAGTGCGCGATTTTCATACTTTAACGGGTCCTTCGGATCAAGCTTTATACTCTGATTGTAATCGGCAATCGCCAGATCCAGATTTTCGGTATAGTAGTAGGCAACACCACGGAAGTTGTAGAGTGCCGGATCATTTTTATCCAGTTCAATGGACTTTGAATAGTCGTCAATCGCACTGATGTATTCTCCCAGCTCCGCTTTTACAAGACCGCGGTTAAAGTATTTGTCGGCATCAGCTGGTCCAAGTTCCAATGCTTTTGAAAAATCGAAGTATGCGCCTTGCAGATCGTCCAGGTTATATTTAGCAAGCCCACGATTGGTGTACGCGTCAGTAAGCTTGTTGTTGAATTTAATGGCTTTATCAAAATCAAGAATAGAACTTTCATCATCACCCAGGGCCATCTTGGCTTCGCCACGGTTGTTCAGGGCATCGGCAAATGTGGAATCAATTTCAATAGCAATATTAAAATCACCGATCGCACCATAAAAATCACCCAATCCCATCCGTGCTGTTCCGCGCAGGTTGAGGGCTTGTTTGTTTTTAGGCGAGGCATCAACAATTTTAGTGAGGTCAGCCTTTGCTCCGGTAAAATCATTAGCCTGAATTTTTTTGCGGGCAGGTTCAAGATCCTGAGCCCGAAGTGTCACGGTAAACAGGAATGAAAAAGACAGAAAGAGTATGATAAATCTTTTCATGTGGAAGTTTAAATCACGCCCAATTTAAAATAAAAAGTGATGGAAATAATCGATCAGTTAGTGAATTGAGATAAGCATTCAAATCTCTCGCCTTGATCAAAGCTCTGTCTGTATGGTGATTTTTGCCTTCTATCCTCTTTTGTCCGGGAGATAAACCCTTTCCGGGTATTTTCGCCAAAACACTTTCTGGTATGAGATGTATTGTATTTGTGTTACTGAGTTTGAGTTGCGTAGCCGCTATGGCGCAGGAGAAGCCCCTGGACATGAAAATGGATTTTGAAGATTATGATCCACCGTCAACATTGGTGGTGCCCGAACATCATGTCACACGAGCCAAATACCCGTTCATTGATGTGCATAACCATCAGTTCAATATGACAAGCCAGGACCTTAATCAGCTTACGGCCCAGATGGATAAGCTGAATATGCAGGTTATGGTAAACCTGAGTGGCCGCGGACGTGGCAGTACAGAACACCTTGATAAGTCATTGGAGAATGTGAAAAAGACAAACCCCAAAAGATTCATTGTTTTCACCAATATGGATTTTGCCGCCATTGATGATCCGGAATGGCAGGGCCGTATGCTTAAACAACTGGAAGAGGATGTGAAGAAAGGTGCCAATGGTCTTAAGATCTACAAGAGCCTGGGAATGTTCACAACGGATAGTAAAGGTAATCGTGTTCACATCGATGATACGCGCATCGATCCCATCTGGGCAAAGTGCGGGGAGTTGGGTATTCCCGTTTTAATTCATGCGGCTGATCCCAGACAGTTCTGGCAACCGATCGATAAGAATAATGAGCGCTGGCTTGAACTGAAACTTCATCCCGGCAGAAGGCACGATACTGATCCTGTTTCGTGGGAGACCATTATTGCAGAACAGCATAACATCTTTCGAAAACATCCAAAGACAAAATTCATTAACGCGCACCTGGGATGGTTTGGCAGTGACCTGAAGAAACTGGCAAGCCTGATGGATCAGTTTCCGAATATGTATACGGAGATCGGAGCTGTAATTGCTGAGCTGGGCCGTCAGCCACGTGCTGCGCGCGAATTCATGATAAAATACCAAGACCGTGTTATGTTCGGAAAAGATTCGTGGGTGCCGGACGAGTATGAAACGTATTTCCGCGTGTTGGAAACTGCGGATGAATATTTCCCTTATCACAAGCGGTATCACGCTTTCTGGCGAATGTATGGATTGGATTTGCCGGATGACGTGTTGAAGAAAATCTATTACAAGAATGCACTCAAAGTCATTCCCAATATTGACGCGAGTCAGTTTCCGAAGTAGATTTTATTTGCTTCCGCCAAGGCGTACCCCAACTCCCGATCCCAGTTGAAAAGGCCTGTATTCGTAATACGGATCAGGCCCTAGCGGAAGAGAGAATCCGCCTTGTAAAAAGAAGACAAGACGACTATTGGCCAGATTCACTTTACCAAGTACACCTGGCTCGAAAAAAAATTCACCATCGGACTCGAAATCAGATATGGTTGTTCCCGACACGTCACGGTTGAACATACGAAGTTTTACATATGAAATTCGCGGTACCAATGAGAAATGAAAAGTCTTCTTGTTCAGCCCGATGGCAGGCTGAAAGAAGAACCGATCAAACTTTCCGGTAACGTGGCCGGCAGCCGGTGCAAAAACAAAGTACTCATCAAAATTTGATGCTTCACCGCTTCCATATCCGCCATAAACTTCAAAGCACCAGCTGTTGTGGTTGAGGTAATATCCTACTCCGCCTTCAATAAATTTGTGACGGTGATGGTAGGCTGAATCCGCTGATGACTCATAGGTAATTCTGGATTTTCCATAACTGAAATTTGTCATGATGCCAATGTGGTTGCTGATCGCTACGGCAGCCTGTACATCTAGACCATTGCCGAATTGAGCAGAACCTTGAACCTCTCCGGCTTTGGTAAAGAGAGGAGAGTTACGCAGATTTGGGACGTAAATTGGTGAGCACGAAGTGACCAGAAAAATAAAGGGCACGAACCGTTTCAGCGATGACATAAATAAAATTAAACACAAAACAGATGACCATGAATCCGAATCATGTTAACGAATTGATAAGAAACAGGCGTTCTGTTTTTCAACAACAATACACGGGTGAAAGAGTCGATGACAAAATCGTTCAACAAATGCTGGAGAATGCAAATTGGGCACCGACTCACAAGCTGACTGAACCGTGGCGCTTCATTGTTTTCACGGGCGAAGGAATAAAACGATTAGCTGCAGCCCAGGCCGCTGTCTACAGGCAAGTAACTGAATCGGATGGATCGTACAAGGAAGAACGCTATCAGAATTTGCTTACCAAACCGATGTTGTCATCGCACATCATTGCTGTTGCGATGAAGCGCGATGAAAAGAAATCCGTACCACAGATCGAAGAGGTAGGCGCTGTTTTTTGTGCTGTCCAGAACATTTATCTCACCGCTACAGCGTATGGTATTGGATGTTACCTGAGTACCGGAGGCATTACGTACTTCGAAGAAGCAAAGGAAGCATTTGGTCTGGGAGTAGACGATTTGCTGATAGGTTTTTTCCATATCGGGATACCCAAGGGAGACATTGCTCCTGGCAAACGAAAGCCGGTTGCAGACAAAGTAATCTGGGAACGCTAAACTTTTTTTCCTACGACATAAACCATCCGATTGATTGTTTCGCTGGAAAGCAATTCAATATGGTATTTAGGAAGCAGCGATTCTACGAATGATTGATTAAGCCTTAACTTCGGATAACAGCTTACTTTCTGGATCCATTTCCCATCCGTGTTTTCATGGAGTATATCGTGTACGATTACGTGGCCAGGAAAGTATTCAAGGAAGCAAGTGAGAATTTTTGTGTGGTCACTCCGCAGGGGAATGAATCGTTGGTTACCGGTAAGTTCCTCGCTCAGGTCGCGAAACGATAACAGCAACTTCCCATTCTTTTCGAGGTGAGTACTACTCAGATCGATAAGTTTTTCAATGTGCGAAAGGCTTTCAAGATGCGTTAACGTATCACCCATACAGACGATAACTTCAGCCATGCGGGAATTGGTTTCAAGGTATTTCAGGATCTCGTCTTCAACGCATTGTATGGAAAGTACTCCAGCCCGGGTTTGAAGATCGTTCAAAAGATTCTTGCTGAAATCAACGGCAGTTACCTGAAATCCCAGCTTAGCCAGGGATATCGCGTGCAAACCATGACCAGCGCCCAGATCAAAGGCATGTTCACGGGTAGCCGATATAATGTTATGTTTTTTTAAAAAATCCTCCTGTACTTGTTGCGCCTCGTCAAATGAACCAATCATCCAGGCATAAAATTGGCTGAGGTGAGTATCGTAATGGTCTTTTACCTTCATCTTGTCGAAATTGTAGGATAATTGGACTAAATGCAACGGTTACTAACAAGGTTATTTAATACATTCAATCAAAATTGTACCTACCATGAAACGCCTTATCCTATTAGTATTTGTAGTTCTTTGCTTTTCGGCAAAGGCCCAGGTTGTCGGCAAAATGTTTCCAGCCATGGAAGCAGAGACTGTGGAAGATAAAAAAGTAAAACTTCCGGACGATACGAAAGGCAAATTCACTTTGCTTGGTCTTGCGTATTCCAAAAAATCAGAGGATGAATTGAATTCCTGGTTTCAACCCGTATTTGAAAAATTTGTTCAGAAGACCACGGGCCTGATGGCAGGATTTGGCTACGATGTCAATGTTTATTTTGTTCCCATGTTTACGGGCGTAAATGCAGCCGCCACGGGAACGGCTAAAAGAAAAGCTATCAAAAACATAGACCCACAACTGCTTCCTTACATTCTATTCTATAAGGGTGAACTAAAGCCTTATAAGGAAGCTCTCGACTTTGAGAAAAAAGACATTCCTTACTTCTTCGTTCTTGATGCCGATGGCAAAATCGTGTATGCCACTTCCGGAAAATATTCTCCGGACAAAATGGATAAAATCGAAGCGGTAATGGAGTAACAAATATCTGAGAGCACCCCAATAATTGGCGACTTAATTTTACCTTTAAGTCGCCAATTTTATTTCATGGAATTATTACTTCTGGCGCTTGCTCCTGGCGCTGCCATCATACTGTACATTTACCTTAAAGACAAGCACGAACGCGAGCCGCTGTCACTTTTGCTGATCAGTTTTTTATATGGAGCGCTCAGCACCATTATAACGCTGGCAATCAGTCTACCTGTTCAATGGTTGATTCTTACCAAAGATGAAAATGTTATTCATCAATTCTTTAATGCTTTTTTGAAAGTAGCGTTGGTGGAGGAATTCAGTAAATTCTTTTTTGTGCGATTCATCCTCTATAGAAACCGGAATTTTAACGAACCTTTTGATGGGATTGTCTACGCGGTAATGGTAAGCATGGGTTTTGCCACTATTGAAAACATTCTGTATGTATATCAATATGGTGCCGCCACGGGTGTGTTGCGTATGTTTACGGCAGTTCCTGCGCACGCAGTGTTTGGCGTGATGATGGGCTACTTTTTAGGGAAAGCTAAATTCACACACCGAAAAGAGTTGTGGTTTAGTTTACTGGCACTGGCAGCGCCTACAATCTTTCATGGAGCGTATGATTACTTCTGGTTTATTTCGTTTATGCCCGGCTTGTGGATAGGTGCCGTGGTGTCACTGATCGTTGGATTTGTATTGGCCCGTAAAGCAATTCGCCTGCATCAACAGGCATCGCCCTTTATTGAGATGGCAACAAGTGAGGACCCGACTCGCACTGTTGAAAAACAAGATGAGAACTCGGCTACTCGTTAATTTTCTTTAGTACCGGCCCAGCTTTAAAATAACCTTTTTTTATCAGGCCCATCAATTCTTTGGGAGAGGGATCTATTTGATAAAAAGTGTCTTCACCCTGCATCACCGTATCGACACGAATTTCTTTTGAAAGATCTTTTACCAACAATGCGAAGTTTGACTCGGTATTATCCATTCTCATAATAGTAATGGTTCCATCTTTGTCTTGCTTTATTATTCGCAAAAACCATTCAGGATTTCCGTTCATGTTTACAAAGTAGTAGCCCTTGTATTTCTTCAATACCAGGTCGTTACCCAACAGGCCTTTATCATTATCCTTGGCAAAGTAATATCCGGATGACTGAATGATGAGTGTGTCAATTACAGTACCATCGTCCTCTGGAAGGGGATATCGCCCCACCAGACTTTTCGGCACGGATTCAAGCACCTTAATTCCCTTAGGCTGTGGTTCACGAAAGGTGATTTCCCGACAACTGACTAGGCAACTAAAAAAGATAAACAGGAGGGTCAGTTTCATACCTTTGAAGATACTAAGAATGATTTATCTTTAGTTGAATTCTGAAACTATGTCGAGATCCATTTTATCGGAAGACTGGGCTGCGGTTGTATGTGCATCATTACTTATCGTGTTAGCACTATCCGGTGTGCAACCAGCGTTACCTTCATTTTCCTGGGCAACCTCAGCTGACCTGGAGAATTTAGTCAATGCCGGTTCCCTTGGCACACTGGCTTTTTTATTTTTAATAATGGGCGGAATAATAGTCATTGGATTACGATTGCGTGGTGAAGCGCTTAGGGCAATGAACGTGCTCGGCTATACGTTAATTTTTATGATTACGGTTTTTGCCAATGTAGTAACGGGGAATGGACGCGTTAAAGACCTTGGGCTGGAAATTGTGTTGTTCAGTTTGCTGCTTGGCCTTTTCATTTCCAATTTCCTCAAAGTTCCCGAATGGGTTAAGCCCATGATTCAAACGGAGTTTTACATCAAAATTGGACTTGTGCTATTGGGTTGTGGAATCATCTTTGGTGATATTCTGCAAGCAGGTGCTTTGGGGCTGCTTCAGTCAGTGGTTGTTGTAATCGTGGTGTGGCAATTCAGTTTCTGGATTTGTAAAAAACTACGGATCGATGACGAACTCAGAACGATGCTATCAAGTGCAGTGGCAATCTGTGGCGTTTCTGCCGCCATTGCAACCGCGGGAGCGATCAAGGGTGACAGTAAAAAACTTTCATATGTGATTTCACTGGTCTTAATAACTGCTATCCCCATGATGCTGTTGATGCCCTATGCTGCAAAAATCATGGACTTGTCGCCTGCAGTAGCCGGTGCCTGGCTTGGCGGAACCATTGATACGACAGGCGCTGTCGTTGCTGCAGGAACAGTTCTGGGTGAAGAGGCCTTAAAGTATGCTACCGTTGTAAAGTTTTCGCAAAACGTATTGTTAGGGCTTGCTGCTTTTGCCATTTCCATTTACTGGACGTATACAAAAAACAATCAGCAGGAAAGACCTTCTGCGCGTGTTCTCTGGGACCGATTCCCGAAGTTTGTGTTGGGATTCATTGTGGCATCAAGTGTATTCTCATTTGTACTTTCTCCTGATGTGGTCGATAGTGTAAAAAGTATATTGAAGAGCCAACAAACTTTCTGGTTTGCCTTGGCCTTTACATGCATTGGTCTGGAAACAAAATTTGTTGATATTTTTAAACTGGACAATGGACGGCCTGCGTATGCATTTTTGATTGCGCAGTTTTTTAATATTCTCTTTACGCTGGCAATTGCCTGGTTGGTATTTGGCAGCTAATTATCGGGTACTTATTACATCCATTACCCGTTTTACCATACTGTCGCAGTAGATGAGATTAAATTCGTAAATCTCATCAGTGGAGTACATCCTCTCGATTTCCGTTCGGAGCATACTCTTGGCCCGGCTTAAGAGTACTTTCACGTTACCAGGTGATATATTCAAGGCTTCGGCAGCTTCAAGAACGCTCATACCATTGAGTTCGCGGAGCGAGAATACCAGTCGATAGTCAGGTGACAGTCGTTGAAGCGCATTCTCCAATACGGTACTAAGTTCTTTATTAATAACATGCCTGGTGGTGTCAGGTTGATTTGAAAACATAGGAGTAGAATTTTCATGTGCACTTTTCTCAGCCGGTATCTCCTTTTGAAAACTGAATTTCTGTTTCTTCTGATAACATTGATTGAGCATAATTTTAACGATCCAGGTTTTGAAGGTCGACCGGCCTTCAAACTGATAAAGATTTGCATAGACATTAAGGTAGGTTTCCTGCATCAGGTCTTCAGTATCGTGATGATTGAAGCCATAGCTTCGTCCGGTTTTATAAAGGTAGGGGTTGTACCTTCGGATAATGATCTCATACAACGCAGTCTCACCCTGGAGAATTTTCTCAATAATTTCCGAATCGGTGTATTGTGTTAGCTGGTGAACCGGAGTCATAAGCTGGTTTTTTCTACCGCAACCTTATGCTTTAAAATCAAACTTCCGCCCAAAAAGTTTCCGGCTATAAGAATCACCATGCAAAGTGATTTTACAATCAGTAGCGGTGTGCTATCCGGAACAAGGTTGGGGTACCGCTTGTACTGCGCGAACGCCAAAAAACTGTATACCATAATTACGGTTACGTTAAGGCAACCGTGAACCATCGCTAGTTTTAACACGTCAGGTTTTCGATCGCGGATAGCCAACAGGTCAAGTGCACCGAGCGCAGCAGCCAGCCAACCCATGAGTACACCTCCGCACAATGCATAAAAGGATGCATCTGTAAAAGAGGTGTTTTTTGTAAAGTAATAAATCAGCGAACACGCCAAATCCATGGGCAGCAAGGCTGTGGGAAAATGGATCAGCATGATATGTACTGGATGCCCGAAGATTTTCATGCCTATGTAAAAGCAAATAACAAAAGAAGGACGAATGCACTTACAGCAAGAAGGGCATGTATAAAAGCCACAGGTAACGGGCCGGTTTGTTGTTTCAGATTACGAAAGAACAGGTAAAAGCCACCGATCGCTGCTATCACAAAAAGAATGATACTCGCCTTCGGAAAATTTTCAGGGTTTTGCAATGAATACCAGGCCAGAATAATGAGCGCAGTAGCAGCAATAACGCCATGTGAATAAATAACCGTTTGTGAAGCTTGTTGTTTGGAAAGCCATTTAAGTAGAATGGTCAGCCCCAGCACAGCGGAAAGGGCAAACAGGGCAATAGATAAGTAAATCATTGTCGCTGGTGTTTAGTTGGTAATCGCTTAACAGACCAATAGAGTGGGTGAGGTTGCAAAAGGTTACAAACTCGTTTCCAAAGAATGAATCTTAAATTCCTTCCGCTACGAAGACACGCTTTACGCGCTCACTCGTATTGGTGAGAATTTCGTAGGGAATTGTTTTTATGGAATTAGCTACTTCCTGAATAGGCAAGCCTTCACCAAAGATAATTACTTCATCACCTTCTGCTGCAGAGATCCCTGTGATGTCAACCATAGTCATATCCATGCATACATTACCAATAACGGGAGCCCGTTTTCCATGGATCAGTACATGGCCAATGCCTTTGCTGAAAGCGCGACTGAAGCCATCTGCGTAACCTATGGCGATGGTGGCAATCGTAGCATCCGTTTCAGCTTTACCATTGCGACCATACCCGATACTTTCTCCCGCATTTACGTGTTTTATTTGTGATATGATGGTTTTTAATGTGGTGACGGGGATCAATTCGAATCCTTCCTGAGTAGGATCAACCCCATATAGACCAACGCCAAGTCTTACCATGTCAAATTGTAAGTCGGTTAAGCGAAGAATTCCGGGCGAATTGAGAATGTGATACATCGGTTTATAACCAATACCCGAGGATAAGCGATCCGCCCACAACTTGAACTTCTGCGCCTGTGACCGTGAGAAAGTATCATGTTGCGCTTCATCTGCACCCGCCATATGTGAAAAGATGGAAGCTACCTCAAGATTTGTGTTTGCTTTAAGTAACGAGGTCAATGCAGAAACATCCTGATCATCAAAACCGAGACGATGCATACCTGTATCCACTTTAATATGGACGCGGCATTTTTTTCCGTTCAGATACCGCAGTAGTGAATGAAGGATTTTGAAACTGAATACCTCAGGTTCGAGATCATAGTGAATGATCGTATCGAAACTTTCTTCAGATGGATTCATCACCATGATGGGGAGTGTGATGTTGTTTTTTCTGAGCTCTGCACCTTCATCGGCATAGGCTACACCC
>Ga0315910_10001060_pt1 | contig 25811 bp, 31 predicted proteins | sample EdamamesoilMG_FD_204470 | JGI IMG/M metagenome (GOLD analysis project Ga0315910, IMG submission 204470) | Garden soil microbial communities collected in Santa Monica, California, United States - Edamame soil | ecosystem: Environmental > Terrestrial > Soil > Garden | place: USA: California... | reverse complement strand
GGCGCCTGGCCGTTCCTCGGTGGATCGCTGATCCTCGAACCGACCACCACCATGCTCTCCAGCGAGGATGAGCGGCACTATACGCTGCGGCTGATCGGTATCGACGCCGCGCAATTCGTCCAGCGCATGGAGCTGGCGAACATCGCCGCGACCGGGATTTTCGACGGGCGGGTGCCGCTGGTGTTCGACGAGGACGGCGGCAGGCTGGTCGACGGCTACCTCGTCTCGCGGCCGCCGGGGGGCAACATCGCCTATGTCGGCGTGTTGACCTACGAGGATTTGAACCCGATCGCCAATTTCGCTTTCGACGCGCTGCGCTCACTCGATTTCAGCAAGATGGAAATCGACCTCACCGGATCGTTGACCGGCGAGATCGTCACCCGGGTGAGTTTTGACGAAATCCGGCAAGGGGAAGGCACCAAACGCAACATCATCACCAAGCAGATCGCTCGCCTGCCGATCCGCTTCCGGATCAATATCCGCGCTCCGTTCTACAAATTGATGACCTCGATCCAGACGATGTACGATCCGGCGTTCATCGCCGATCCGCGCGAGGTCGGTCTGCTCGACGAACAGGGCAGGCCGGTCGAAAACCCGCAACTGAACCGGATCCCTGCGATCAAGCCCGAAGACCTGCCACAGGATGAAGCCCCCATTCAGACTCCAGACAGCGAGGATGAACCATGATGCATGTGAAATTGACCTCCCGTGCGGACCCGGCGCATAGTGTGCCGATGCTGCGAACGAAGCGGGTTCTTGCGGGAGCGATGTTGATGGCGGGGCTGTTTGCCCTGCCGGGCTGCATCACGGTCAATGCGCCGGAAGACGCGATCGTGATCGAGCTCAACATCAACATCACGCAGGAAGTGATCTACCGTCTTGCGGCCGATGCCGAAGACACGATCGAAGAGAACGCGGATATATTCTGAACGAGGTAATTATGACCCGCTTGAAGTTCCATCGCCCTGTCCTTGCCGCCACGCTTGGCGCCATCGCGCTTGCCGGGATCGGCACGGCCGCGCTGGCCCAGCGCGATCCCGCCTATGACGCCGCGCGCCGCGCGGGGCAGGTGGGTGAGCAGATCGACGGCTATCTCGGCATCGTCGGCGCGGAAACCCCCGAGCTGCGTCGGCTGGTCGGCGATCTCAACATCAAGCGCCGCGCGCTCTATACCGAGAAGGCGCAGCAGGCGACGCCACCGGCGACGCTAGAGGAATACGCGTTGACTTCGGGCTGCCTTGCGATCGAACGCACGACTGCCGGCGAGATGTACCAGGCCTACTCGACCAAGGCCTGGACGCGCCGCACCGCCGCTGCCCCCGACCGCGACCCGCGCTGCCCGTAACGGGCGCCATGCTGCACTGCACAAGTTGAGCTTGGCAGGGGCAAACATCCCTACCGATTGACTCGCGTAACACCCCCGCCTAAGGGGAGCGCGCCTTGGCGGGGTAGTCCGCTTTCATGGCGGTCTTCCCGGCTTTTTTCGGAAGATTCGGCATGGAAGCAGATGATACTGGCAAGGCTCCCGGCGGTGATGCAGACCCTCGGCTGGCTTCGTTCGAAGAACGGCTTGAGGCGGCGCAGCGCGCGGAGGCAGAGCGGACCGCTCCAATCGCGGTTTCCAGCCTCTTCACCGGGAAGGGCGCGTCCCAGGGCAACCGGGTGTTGTCGGCGCTGATCGGAGCTCCCCTTGGGGGATTGTTCGTCGGCTTCGCGATCGACCAGTTTGCCGGAACGCGTCCCTGGGCAATGCTTGCCATGCTGTTCCTCGGGATAGCGGCGGGCTGCGTCCAGATCTGGCGGATTTCAAAGGAACGCGTCGAATAGGCGCGATCGAGCAAGGGTTCGGAAGGGTTACGCGTGGCGGCCGAGTCAAAAATCGACCCGATGCACCAGTTCACGATCGATGCGATCGGCGGCGGTGCGCTCGACGGCACTCCCTTTGTCTTCACCAATTCTGCGTTGTGGATGCTGATCGTGCTCGGCACGATCGTCCTGTTCATGGCTGGCGGATTGAAGCGCGAGCTGGTCCCCGGGCGCTGGCAGGTCGCTGTCGAAAGCCTGGTCGAGTTCATTTCGGGCATAGCAGTGACCTCGATCGGCGAAGAGGGACGCAAGTACATTCCGTGGATCTTCACGGTCTTCGTCTTCATCCTGTTCGCGAACTACTGGAGCATGGTGCCGCTGACGGTGGTCGGCCTGCATCCCTTCACTGTGACCAGCCAGTTCACCATCACCGGGGTGATGGCGGTGATCAGCTTCTCGATCGTGCTGATCGTCGGCTTCTGGAAGCACGGCTTCCACTTCTTCAGCCTGTTCGTGCCGCACGGCACCCCCAAGCCGATGCTGCCACTGATCGTGGCGATCGAAATGGTCTCGTTCATGGTCAAGCCGTTCAGCCTCGCGCTGCGACTGTTCGTGGCGATGATCGCCGGGCACATCCTGCTCGAGGTGTTCGGGAGCTTCGTCGCCAGCGGGGTCGCAAGCGGGACCCCGATGGGCTACGCGGTCACGGTCGTCAGCATCGTGTTCATGGCCTTCGTCAACGCAATCGAACTGCTGATCTGCGGCATCCAGGCCTACGTGTTCGCGCTGCTGACCGCGCTTTATATCAACGACTCTGAGCACCTGCACTGAGTCCGGAATTTTCAAAACGGTTTTCCAAGGAGTATTTGTCATGGATCTCGAAGCTGCAAAGGTGATTGGCGCCGGACTCGCGGCAATCGGCGTGGGCGTCGCTTCCGCCGGTGTCGGTTTCGTGTTCGGCTCGTTCCTCCAGGGCGCGCTGCGCAATCCTGGCGCCGCCGACGGCCAGCAGGGCCGGCTGTTCATCGGCTTCGCCGCCGCCGAGCTGCTGGGCCTGATCGCCTTCGCGGTCGCCATGATCATCCTCTACGCGGTCTAACCGCCAATTGGATGCCTGCCGGAACGGGGCGCTTGAGGGTGCCCCCGCCGGTACTGTAGAAGCCTAGCGAACGAAACGGTCCGATGCCCCAGATCAACCAGCTCCTGCTTGTTTACCAGTCGCAGTGGTTCTGGCTGCTGCTGGTGCTCGCCGTGATCTATTTCGGCATCGCCAAGGCGATGGTGCCGAAGATCGAAAGCGTCACCGAAACCCGCAACAAGCGGATCGCCGAAGACCTTGCCGCTGCCGGTGAGGCACGCGCCAAGGCCGATGTGGACGCGGAACTCGCCAGGCAGGCCGATGCCGCCGCGCAGGACGAAGCCCACGCGATCACCGCCAAGGCCAAGGCCAAGGCGGCCAAGGACGCCGAAAAGCGCCTCGCCGAAGCCAACGAAGCGGTCGCCGCGCGCATCGCCGAGGCCGAGGCGCGCTTCATCGCCGCCCGTACAGCGGCGCTGGCCAGCCTTGCGGAGGTGGCCGCCGAAGCCGCGCAGGACATTGTCGCCAAGGTTTCGGGCGCGAAGGTTTCGGTCGCCGAGGCCGCGAAATCGGTGAAGGCGGTGGTGGCCAATGGCTGATCTGGCATTCCTCGCAGAAGCCGCGCACGAGGCGGGCGGTCACGCGGACGTCGCGCTGTGGCTCACGCCGGCGTTCTGGGTCGGCATCTCGATGTCGATCCTGATCGGGATCATGCTTTACGTCCGCGTCCCCTCAATCGTCGCGGCGGCGCTCGACAAGAAGATCGCCGGCATCAAGGCGATGCTCGACGAGGCGACCGCACTGCGCAACGAGGCCGAAGCGCTCAAGGCGGAATGCGCGACCAGGCTCAAGGATGCAGGCGAGCACGCCATTGCGCTCAAGGCCGCGGCCGAGGATGAGGCCAAGGAAATCGTCAAGCGGGCCAAGGATGACGCCAGCGCGCTGATCGAACGGCGCGCGAAGATCACCGAAGAAAAGATCGCGGTTGCCGAGCGCGCCGCGATCGAGGAAATCAAGGGCAAAGTCGCCGATGTCGCCGCCGCTGCCGCGCGCGGGCTGATTGCCGAAAAGCACGACGCCGAGGCCGACCGCAAGCTCGTCGACGAGTCGATCGCCTCGATCTGAATCCCACTAAAGCGGAACTTGCTTGCCGCCGGGCCTCGTCCTGCGGCACAAGCCGCGCGTAAATTTCAGGGAGATCGACGATGAAAGTTGCAGTGCTCGGCGCCGGTGGCAAGGGCGGTTCGGAAATCACCAAAGAGCTCGTTTCGCGGGGCCATGAAGTCATCGCGATCGGGCGTACCGCCGCTAACCTTCCCTCGGGAGCAGGGATCACGCAGCGCCCGGGCGATGCTTCGGATGCCGCTGCGCTGGCCGGCTTGATCGCTGGCGCCGATGCGGTGATCAGCGCGGTCCATTTCGACATTCCCTCATCGACCCTGCTCGGCGCGGTCAAACAGGCCGGGATCGATCGCCTGCTGGTGATGGGCGGCGCGGCCAGCCTCAAGGGCGCCGACGGCGGGATGCTCTACGATTCCCCGCATTTCCCGGAATTCCTCAAGCCGATCGTCAAACCGGCGATCGATTTCCTCGCCGAATTGCGCGACGAGACCGGCACCGACTGGACCTTCTTCTCACCGGCGATGACGATCTTCGAAGGCGAACGCAAAGGCCCCGGCAGCTTCCGCCTCGGCAAGGACGACCTCGTCACCGACGAGAACGGCGACAGCAAGATCAGCTACGCCGACTATGCGATCGCGATGGTCGACGAGCTCGAACAGCACAATCACTCGCGCAGCCGGTTTACGGTTGCTTACTGAGGCCTAGAACCCGTCCTTCGCCGCCCGCAACGCGGCGAAGGTCGCCACTGAATCCCCGCCGCCCCAGCGCGCCTGCATCGCGGGCTCGTCGGCGCGCAGGAAGGGATTGGCGGCAAGCTCCTTCGCGAGCGTGGTCGGTACCGTCCATTCGTCCCGCGCGCGTTTTTCGCTGACCTCACGCGCATAAGCGGCCAGCGCCGCATTGTCCGGATCGGCATGCAGCGCGAAGCGCGCGTTGGACGCGGTGTATTCATGCGCGCAGTAGAGCCTTGTCTCGGGCGGCAGCGCCTTGATCCGGCTTAGGCTCGCCCAGAATTGCGGCGCCGTGCCTTCGAACATCCGCCCGCAACCCAATGCGAACACGCTGTCGCCGACGAACGCCACCCCGGCCTCGGGCAGGTGATAAGCGATATGGCCCATCGTGTGCCCGCCGACATCGATCACTTTCGCTTCCCAATCGCCGAGCCACACACTGTCACCGCCCATCACGGTACGGTCGATCCCGCGGATCTTCGCGGCATCGACCTCGGGCGCGGTGATCAGGCAGCCGGTCTCGGCCTTGATCGCTTCGTTCCCGCCGGCATGGTCGGGGTGCCAGTGGGTGTTCCAGATATGGGTGATGGTCCAGCCTTTGGCTGCGGCTTCGCGCAGATAGGCATCGGCATCGGGCGTATCGATGCAAGTCGTCTCGCCGCTTGCCGGATCGTGGACCAGGAAGCCGTAATTGTCGGCGAGGCACGGGAACTGGTGGATTTCGATCATCAGCTGTCCCTTCCGCGCGGATGGCGCGATGCGCCGTCGGGCACCGCCACCCAATCGTGGCGGCCCTGCTCGTAGACCGAGAGCACCGGCAGCATCTGCTCGCCCTCGATGCAACCCACGGTCACTCCCATGATGGTCGGGATGCGTGACGGGACCGCGTAAACCGTGCTGCCACAAGTCGGGCAGAATCCGGTCGTAAAAGCAAAGCCCGAATCCGTCGGCCGAGTGAATTCCTTGCGCTTACCCGAAAGTGTGACCGCGTCCCTTTCGTAATAGGCGATCGAGCCGAACGGTGATCCGCTACGTCGCCGGCAATCGTCGCAATGGCACATGATCGTCATCGGCCGGGCATCCTCGGGCGCCTCGGCCGTCAGCGCGCCGCATTGGCATCGGGCTTTCATCGGGTCATCCTATTCCCGCGAGGCCGAATAGGAAAGGCCCGCCTGGAGCAATCCGGACGGGCCTGTTTTCCTAATTCGTCACCCCGGCGAAAGCCGGGGTCTCGTGCGGTAGTGCATCAAGGCATGAGATCCCGGCTTGCGCCGGGATGACGGTGCGGTAAGCGCCCGCGAGCGGGCGCCAACCTGTTACCGTCAGCCCTTCTTCAGCGCCTCGCCGAGGATGTCGCCGAGCGATGCGCCCGAATCCGACGAGCCGTACTGCTCGACCGCTTCCTTCTCTTCGGCCAGCTGGCGGGCCTTGATCGAGAAGTTGGGCTTCTTCGAGCGGTCGAAACCGGTGACCATGGCATCGACCTTGGCGCCCGCCTGGAAGCGGTCGGGGCGCTGCTCGTCGCGGTCGCGGCCAAGATCGGCGCGCTTGATGAAGCCGGTCGCACCGTCTTCGCCCGCCTGCACCTCGAGCCCGCCGTCGCGCACTTCGAGCACGGTGACGGTGACGATCTGGCCGCGCTTGAGGCCGCTGCCCGAGGCGGCGGCGCTGCCACCGGCCGCCGGAGCGCCCTTTTCGAGCTGCTTCATGCCGAGGCTGATGCGCTCCTTCTCGATATCGACATCGAGCACGATTGCCTTGACCATTTCGCCCTTGCGGTGAAGCGCCAGGGCTTCCTCGCCGGAAATGCCCCAGGCGATGTCCGACATGTGGACCATCCCGTCGACATCGCCGTCGAGGCCGATGAACAGACCGAATTCGGTAGCGTTCTTGACCTCGCCTTCGACGGTCGAGCCGACCGGGTGCTTCTCGGCGAAACCATCCCACGGGTTCTGCTGCGCCTGCTTGAGGCCGAGCGAGATGCGGCGCTTGTCGGAATCGACCTCGAGCACCATCACGTCGACTTCCTGGCTGGTCGAAACGATCTTGCCGGGATGGACGTTCTTCTTGGTCCAGCTCATTTCGGAGACGTGGACCAGGCCTTCGATGCCCGCTTCGAGCTCGACGAATGCGCCGTATTCGGTGATGTTGGTCACCGTGCCCTTGAGCTTGGCCCCGATCGGGTACTTGGCGACGACATCGCCCCACGGATCGCTTTCAAGCTGCTTCATGCCGAGCGAGATGCGCTGCGTGTCCTGGTTGATGCGGACGATCTGCACCTTCACCACGTCGCCGATGTTGATCACCTCGGAGGGGTGGTTGACGCGCTTGTAGCTCATGTCGGTGACATGCAGCAGGCCATCGATCCCGCCGAGATCGACGAAGGCGCCGTAATCGGTGATGTTCTTGACCACGCCGTCGATGATCTGGCCCTCGGCCAGCTGGTCGATCAGTTCGCTGCGCTGCTCGGCGCGGGTTTCCTCGAGCACGGCGCGGCGCGAGACCACGATATTGCCGCGGCGGCGGTCCATCTTGAGGACCTGGAAGGGCTGCGGAATGTCCATCAGCGGGCCGACATCGCGGACCGGGCGGATATCGACCTGGCTGCCGGGAAGGAAGGCCACGGCGCCGTCGAGATCGACGGTGAAACCGCCCTTGACGCGGCCGAAGATGCGCCCTTCGACGCGCTTGCCTTCGCCGAATTCGCTTTCGAGCTTGTCCCACGCGGCTTCGCGGCGGGCGCGGTCGCGGCTGAGCATCGCTTCGCCGTCGGCATTCTCGACCCGGTCGACGAACACTTCGACTTCGTCGCCGACCTTGAGCCCGTGCTCACCGGCATGGCCGAATTCGCGCAGGGGAATGCGGCCTTCGCTCTTGAGGCCAACGTCGATCACGGCCTTGTCGCCTTCGATCGCGGTGATGGTGCCCTTGACGACGCGGCCTTCGAAGCCGCCGTCTTCCGCACCACCGAGTTGTTCGTTGAGAAGCGCCTCGAAATCGGCGCGGGTAGGATTAGCCGAATCGGCCATGGTTGAGTTCCTGTACTGACATTTCCGGCCACCGGGTTGTTTTCCGGGGTCTTTTCTCCGCCGTGGCACCATTGCCGTGGCGGGCCAAAAGGGCCGATCTGCCGCGAGGGCCGGTTGCCTCATCGCGGCATCCTTCAAGCCAAGGCTGTCGGGACCGGGGGCGCTTAGGCGCGGGTGCGCGGAAATGCAAGCAATTCCGGGCTTCTGCTCCTTCTCCCGTTGACGGGAGAAGGATACGGAGACTTTGCCCCGCAGGGGGCTTAGTCGCAGTAGGATGAGGGTTGTTCTTGCTCCGAAGCAAAGACCAACCCTCACCCAACTCCGGCTAGCTCGCAAGCGAGCAAGCCTGCGTATCCCTCTCCCGTCAACGGGAGAGGGTTTTGAGCGCCTGCTCGACCCGTTCGATCGCGGTCAGGACAGCCTCGGCGCGCTCCATTTCCGAGGTGTCGAGCAGGATCGCATCCTCCGCCGCGGTGAGCGGGGCTTCTGCCCGTTCCCGGTCGCGCCGGTCGCGCGCGGCGAGATCGCGTTCGATTTCCTCCAGCGTCACCTCCGCGCCGCGATCGCGCATCTCGAGGAACCGGCGCAAGGCACGCACTTCGAGCTCGGCGGTGACATAGAGCTTCACTTCGGCATCGGGCGCGATCACCGTGCCGATATCGCGCCCGTCGAGCACCGCGCCGCCCGGCTGGGTGGCGAAGGCGCGCTGGCGCTCGAACAACGCCTTGCGCACACCGGGATGGAGCGAGACGCGGCTGGCGAACCCGCCGGTCTCCTCGCTGCGCAGGGCGGGGTCTTCGAGCAGGCTTTCGGGGAAGGTGCAGGCGGCCTCGGCATCGGCAGGATCGTCAGGATTACCGCCGCTGAGCGCCACCTGCCGCCCGACCGCGCGATAAAGCAGCCCGGTGTCGAGATGCGGCAATCCGAAATGCGCGGCGATGGCCCTGGCGATGGTGCCTTTGCCGCTGGCGGTGGGTCCGTCGACGGCGATGATCACGGCTGCGGTTTTCCGCGCGCCCGAAGCGCGATCACCAGCCCCACCAGCGCGATGACCGCCCATACGGCTTCCAGCACGAAGGCGGCGAGGTTGAACTTCACCCACAGCGAGACCAGCAGCAGGATCGCGCCGACAAGGTTGAGCGCGTTGAACAGCAGCTTGTTCAGCTCTTCCGCGACGTTGGCATAGGCGAAAGCGCCGATGAACAATGCACTGCCGATCAGGCCGATGATGTCGAAGAGGATGCCGTTCATCCTGCCAACCCGTCCAGCAATGCTTCGAAATTAGGAAAGCTCGTCGCGATCGGCCGCGTGTCGTCCACTTCCACCCCATCCCGGCTGGCGAGGCCGGCGACCGCCATGCTCATCGCGATGCGGTGGTCGAGATGGGTGGTGACGGGCGTATCGTTGCCCGGCAGTGGCTCGCCTCCGCTACCGTCGATGATCAATCCATCCTCGACCTCCTGAACCCGCGCGCCCGCGCCGGTGAGGGCGGCGGCCATGGCGGCGAGGCGATCCGATTCCTTGACCCGCAATTCGTCGAGGCCGCTGGTGATCGTGCGTCCCTCGGCCATGCTGGCGGCGACGAACAGGGCCGGGAACTCGTCAATCATGCTCGGCGCGACCGCCGGATCGACTTCGATCCCCTTGAGCGCCGAGTGCCGCACTTCGAGGTCCGCCACCCATTCCCCACCGACGGTGCGCTTGTTGTGGGACGTGATGCTCCCGCCCATCTGCCGCAGCACCTCGACTAGCCCGGCGCGGGTGGGATTGAGCCCGACATTCTCGATCATCACCGCGCTTCCCGGCACAACCAGTGCGGCGACCAGGAAGAACGCGGCAGATGATGGATCGCCCGGCACTTCGATATACTGCGGCTGGAGATCGGCCTCGCCGCGCAGGTGGATCACGCGTTCGCCGTCCTTTTCCTCGACCCACAATTCCGCGCCGAACCCGGTCAGCATCCGTTCGGTATGGTCGCGGGTTGGGACGGGCTCGATCACCGTGGTGATCCCCGGCGTGTTGAGTCCGGCTAACAGCACCGCGCTCTTCACCTGCGCGCTGGCGACCGGGAGGCGGTAAGTGATCGGCACCGCCGGGCACAGGCCGCGCTCGGTGAGGGGGAGGGTGGTGCCGCTGAAATCCGCGCCCATCAAGCCGAGCGGTTCGGTCACCCGGCCCATCGGGCGCTTGGAGAGGCTGGCGTCGCCGATGAATTGCGCCGTGATCGGATGGCTCGCGACCAGGCCCATCAGCAGCCGCGTCGAAGTCCCGCTATTGCCCATGTCGAGCGGCGCCTCGGGCTGGAGCAGCGCTCCCACGCCCACGCCGTGCACCCGCCATTCGCCGTCCCCGACACGCTCCACCGTTGCCCCCATCGCCCGCATCGCAGCGGCGGTGGCCATCACGTCCCCGCCTTCGAGCAGGCCCGAAATCCGCGTTTCGCCCACCGCCAGCGCGCCGAACATCACCGAGCGGTGGCTGATCGACTTGTCGCCCGGCACGCGGATCGTGCCCTTAAGCGGTCCTGCCGGGAGAAAACGGCGCGGACGCATGTGGCTGGGGTCGGCGTGTGACAAGGCTTGCCTACTCGTTCGAAGCTGCTAATGGCGCGCGGCTTTTGACAGCGCCTTTGCCCTATGGCAAGGCGCGCCACCCGGTGAAGGGGGGGATGTGATTCCCGCCCCGGCAATACCCATCACCACGCACAGTTTTCCGCGCCATGCGCGAGCAGTATCGAGGATTTCTTATGGTCAAGCCAGAATGGGGTACCAAGCGCAGCTGCCCCAAATGCGGCACCCGCTTCTACGATCTCGGCGCCGAGGAGCCGGTCACCTGCATCGAATGCGGGAGCCAGTGGTATCCCGAGCCGGTGCTCAAGTCGAAGCAGCCGATTCCCTACGAGGAAGAGGAAAAGAAGGTCGAGGCCGAAGTCGAGGACGCGGATCTCGCGGACGAGGATTTGGGCGATATCGACGAGGGCGAGGATTCGCCCGACAACGATGTCGACCTTGGCGGCGACGACGATCTTGGCGTTCCCGGCGCGGCCGACACCGAAGAGGAAGGCTGACGCGAGGAGGTGGACCGACCCCGAGCGTCATCCCGGCGAAAGCCGGGATCTCGTGCCGCAATACTGGGCCTATCCTGCATGCGATCCCGGCTTTCGCCGGGATGACGGAATATTGGCCGGGATGAGATATAAGGGCCTTGCCAAGTGCGGGAGGTGCCCATAAAGGCGTCCGCTCGGTGCCTCCCAGGGCACCGGAAATGAATGGAAAGGGGCCTTAGCTCAGCTGGGAGAGCGCTACAATGGCATTGTAGAGGTCAGCGGTTCGATCCCGCTAGGCTCCACCATTCAAAGAGTTAGAGTGCGAATTTAGATTGCTGATGTGCCCGCTGGCTGACGAGGTTTCGTCCGCCGGCGTTTTCGGTTTTGGAGTTAACGGACGTATGTTCGATAGCCTGTCAGATCGTCTTGGCGGCGTGTTCGACCGCTTGCGTGGTCGCGGCGCGCTGCGCGAGGACGATGTCCGCGAGGCGATGCGCGAAGTCCGCGTGGCGCTGCTCGAGGCCGATGTCGCGCTGCCGGTGGTGCGCCGCTTCGTCGATGCGGTGACCGAAAAGGCGGTCGGCGCCGATGTGCTGCGCTCGGTCACGCCGGGCCAGCAGGTGGTCAAGATCGTCCACGATTCGCTGGTCGAAATGCTCGGCGGTGAGGAAGCCGTCGGGCTCGATCTCAACGCCGCCCCGCCGGTGGTGATCATGATGGTCGGCCTGCAGGGCTCGGGCAAGACCACGACCACCGCCAAGATCGGCAAATTGCTGCGCGAGAAACAGGGCAAGAAGGTGCTGATGGCGTCGTTGGACGTCCAGCGCCCGGCGGCGCAGGAACAGCTCGCGGTGCTCGGCACCCAGGTCGAGGTCGCGACCCTGCCGATCGTTGCCGGCCAGCAGCCGACCGAGATCGCCACCCGCGCACTGCAGGCGGCGAAGCTCCAGGCGATCGACGTGTTGCTGCTCGACACCGCCGGGCGGCTCCATGTCGACGAAGCGCTGATGGCCGAGATGAAGGCCGTCGCGGCAATCTCCAACCCACACGAAGTGCTGCTGCTGGTCGATTCCTTGACAGGCCAGGACGCGGTCAACGTCGCGCAGAGCTTCTCGGGCGAGATCGACCTGTCCGGCGTGGTGCTGACCCGGATGGACGGCGATGCCCGTGGCGGCGCGGCTTTGTCGATGCGCGCGGTCACCGGCAAGCCGATCAAGTTCGCCGGCACCGGCGAGAAGATCGACGCAATCGAGCCGTTCCACCCCGGCCGCGTCGCAGGCCGCATCCTCGGCATGGGCGACGTCGTTTCGCTGGTCGAAAAGGCCGCGGCGACGATCGAGAAGGAAGAGGCCGACCGGCTCGCCGAGCGGATGATGAAGGGCAAGTTCGACCTGAACGACCTTCGTATGCAGCTGCGGCAGATGCAGAACATGGGCGGGCTCGGCATGCTCGCCGGGATGATGCCGGGGATGAAGAAGGCCAAGGCGGCGATGGCCCAGTCGGGCATGGACGACAAGGTGCTGGTGCACATGGATGCGATCATCGGCTCGATGACGCCCAAGGAGCGCGAGCGGCCCGAACTGCTCAACGCCAAGCGCAAGATCCGCGTCGCCAATGGTGCCGGTAAGCAGGTGCAGGACGTCAACAAGCTCCTCAAGATGCACCAGGAAATGGGCCGGGCGATGAAGCAGATCAGGAAGATGGGCGGGCTCAAGGGCCTTGCCGGCCTGTTCGGCAAGGGCGGCATGGGCGCGGCGATGGAAGGCATGGGCGCCCCGCCGGGGATCGGCGGGCCTTCCGCTCTCCCCGGGCTTGGCGGTGCGATGCCGGCAAATTTGCAGGATTTGATGAAAAAGAAGTGATTTCAGAAGTTTAGTTTAGAAAGGTAGAATGAGAAATGGCAATTGCACTGCGTTTGTCGCGCGGCGGCGCCAAGAAGCGCCCCTATTACCGGATCGTCGCGGCTGACAGCCGTTCGGCCCGTGACGGCAAGTATCTCGAGCAGATCGGGACCTACAACCCGCTGCTCGCCAAGGGCGATCCCGCCCGCGTGAAGCTCGACGAGGATCGCGCGCGCTACTGGCTCGGCGTCGGCGCCCAGCCGTCGGACCGCGTCGCCCGCTTCCTCGATGCCGCCGGTGTCAGGGAGCGCGCGGCCCGCAACAACCCGAAGAAGGGCGAACCTGGCCAGGCCGCCAAGGACCGCGTCGAGGAACGCGCCGCCAGGGCCGCTGCCGCCGAGGAAGCCGCCAAGGCCCCGCCGCCGGCCGAGGAGCCCGCGGCCGAGGAAGTGGTCGAAGAGGCCGCCGCCGTTGAGGAAGTGACTGAAGCTGCGGCCGAAGAAGCGATTGCCGACGAAGCTCCGGCTGCCGAAGAACCGGCCGCGGAAGAAGTTCCCTCAGAGGAAGTCGCTCCCGAAGCTCCGGCCGAAGAAACTGCCGCTGAGGAAGCTCCGGTGGCCGAAGAAGCCGCCGCCGAAGAGGCTCCGGCTGAAGAAGCTGCTGCCGATGAAGCGCCCGCCGAAGAAGCACCCGCCGAGGAAGCTGCTGCTGAGGAAGCCCCCGCCGAGGAAGCTTCCGAGGACAAGGCCGAGGGCTAAGCGCAACGTGTCTCGACAAGCTCGACACGAACGGAGGGTTTTCCATTCCCGTTTGGTTCGAGCGAAGTCGAGAACCGCTTAGCGCCCCGCTATGGCTGGAAACAAACCCGTCACGCTCGCCGCCGTCACCGGCGCACATGGCGTGACGGGCGAAGTCCGCCTCAAACTGTTCGGCGAGGGCGTGGAAGCGCTCTCGCGTTTCAAGCAGTTCAACGACGGCGCGCTGACGCCAACCAAACTGCGCGATGACGGCAAGGGCGGGGCGATCGCCCGCTTCGCCGAAGTCACCGACCGCAATGCCGCCGAGGCCTTGCGCGGAACTACGCTCACGGTCCCGCGTTCGGCGTTGCCCCCGCTAGGCGAGGGTGAATATTACCACGCCGATCTGATCGGGCTTTCCGCCGTGTCCGATGCCGGCGAAGCGCTCGGCACAGTGATTGCGGTCGCCAATTTCGGCGCCGGCGACGTAATCGAGATCGAGCGCGTGAGCGGCGCCACCTTCATGGTCCCGATGCGCGCCGAGGCCGTGCCGGAGTGGGATGACGAGCGGTTGGTGGTAACAAGCGGGTTTGCCGAGCCATGAGTTTCGCCGCTACCATCCTCACCCTCTATCCCGAGATGTTCCCCGGGCCGCTGGGCGTTTCGCTCGCCGGACGGGCGCTTGAGGAAGGCATGTGGAGTTGTGAGGCCGTCCAGATCCGCGATTTCGCCAGCGACAAGCACCGCACGGTCGATGACACGCCCGCGGGCGGTGGGGCCGGGATGGTGCTCAGGGTGGATGTGCTGGCTGCGGCAATCGACCATGCACTGACGCTCCAGCCCGATTGCCCGGTGCTTGCTATGACCCCGCGCGGTGCACCCATCACCCAGGCGCGGATTCGCGAGCTTTCCGCCGGTCCAGGCGTCACCATCCTGTGCGGTCGGTTCGAGGGTTTCGACGAGCGCATCTTCGAAGGTCGCCCTGTCGAACAGGTCTCGCTCGGCGATATCGTCCTCTCGGGCGGAGAGCCTGCCGCGCTGGCCATTCTCGACGCTTGCATTCGGCTGCTTCCCGGCGTAATGGGCGCGCCTTCGAGCGGTACCGAGGAGAGCTTCGAAGAAGGGCTCCTCGAATATCCTCACTATACCCGACCTCAGGAATGGGAAGGGCGCACGATCCCTGAAGTGCTGCGATCGGGGGATCATGCGAAGATCGCCGCCTGGCGGAAACAACGGGCGGAAGTCGATACACGGTTACGCAGGCCGGACCTTTGGGAGCGTCACCGTGGCGCTCGGGGCCAGCCTGCCTCTGGCGCGCGGTACGAAAACGAGGACTAGGACCAGTGAACCTGATCCAGCAGATCGAGGCGGAAGAAATCGCCAAGTCCGGGAAGGCCATTCCCGATTTCCGCGCCGGCGATACGCTGCGCGTGGGCGTGAAGGTTGTCGAAGGCAACCGCGAGCGTGTCCAGAATTACGAAGGCGTGTGCATCGCCCGGTCGAACCGCGGCATGGGCTCCAACTTCACCGTGCGGAAGATCTCGTTCGGCGAAGGTGTCGAGCGCGTGTTTCCGCTGTATTCGCCGATCGTGGATTCGATCACCGTGGTTCGCCGCGGCGCCGTTCGCCGGGCCAAGCTCTATTACCTGCGCGGCCGCACCGGCAAACGGGCCCGAATTACCGAACGCAAGGATTATGCGAGCCAGGAGGGCTGAAGCCCGACCGCCGAAACCTAGAGTTTCAGAAAGGCGTCCTGGTTCGAAGGCCAGGGCGCCTTTTTCTTTAGCTAATTCGATTTGAGGGATTTGAGATGGGTTACCGTGTTGTGGTTGTCGGGGCGACGGGGAATGTCGGGCGCGAGATGCTCGCCGTGCTCGCCGAGCGTGAGTTTCCCTGCGACGAGGTGGCGGCGGTCGCGTCGCCGCGCTCGCAGGGCACCGAGGTCGATTTCGGCGAAACCGGCAAGAAGCTGAAGTGCCAGAATATCGAGAATTTCGATTGGTCCGGGTGGGATATCGCTCTTTTCGCTGCCGGTTCCGGCCCGGCCAAGGAATATGCCCCCAAGGCCGCCGCGGCGGGCTGCGTGGTGATCGACAATTCGTCGCTCTACCGCATGGACCCCGACGTGCCGCTGATCGTGCCCGAAGTGAATCCGGATGCGATCGACGGCTACAAGCGCAAGAACATCATCGCCAACCCGAACTGCTCGACCGCGCAGATGGTGGTGGCCTTGAAGCCACTGCATGATGCGGCGAAGATCAAGCGGGTGGTGGTGGCGACCTACCAATCCACGTCCGGCGCGGGGAAGGCCGGGATGGACGAATTGTTCGAGCAGAGCCGCGCAATCTTCGTCGGCGATCCGGTCGAGCAGCACAAGTTCACCAAGCAGATCGCTTTCAACGTGATCCCGCACATCGACTCCTTCCTCGACGACGGTTCGACCAAGGAGGAATGGAAGATGGTGGTCGAAACCAAGAAGATCCTCGATCCCAAGGTTAAGGTTGTCGCCACCTGCGTGCGGGTGCCGGTGTTCGTCGGCCATTCGGAAGCGATCAACCTCGAATTCGAGGACGAGCTTTCGGCCGAGGACGCGCAGAACATCCTGCGCGAAGCGCCCGGCGTGATGCTGGTCGACAAGCGCGAGGACGGCGGATACGTCACCCCGATCGAATGCGTGGGCGACGGTGCGACTTTCGTTTCCCGCGTGCGCGAAGACCCGACGGTGGAGAACGGCCTCACGCTATGGTGCGTCTCGGACAACCTCCGCAAAGGCGCTGCGCTCAACGCGGTGCAGATCGCTGAGTTGCTCGGCCGGCGGCATTTGAAGAAGGGGTAAGGGGCAACCAGCCATGACCACTGCGCGCAAGGTTCCATCCCGCGTGCAATGGGCTTGGCTTGCCCTGCTGGCCATCGCGCTCGGCCTCGCCCAGATCGACCAGCCTTATCCGTCTGTCGCGCCGCTCCATCACGGACCGACACTGGTCGCGTTGATCGCGCTGCCGTTCCTGGTGAGTCGCTGGCCGGTAAGCGACGCCGCCTTGGGCCAGGTGGTGCTGTTCCTGCTGCTGCACACGCTGGGCGGGCGCTACACCTATACCAACGTGCCGTATGAGGAGTGGTTCGCGGCATTGACCGGTGAAGATTTTCGCGAACTCACCGGCTGGACCCGCAACCATTACGATCGCTTCGTCCATCTCGCCTTCGGGCTGCTGATGGTCCGCCCGGTGCTCGAGGTCTGTCATATCAAGGGGCTGGTGCGGCAAGCAGGGCTGTGGGTGGCGGTGGCCTTCGTGCTGTCGATGTCGTGCCTTTACGAGATCTTCGAATGGCTGCTGGCTGTCCTGGCCGCGGGCCCCGATGCCGAGGCCTATAACGGCCAGCAGGGCGATTTGTGGGATGCGCAGAAGGACATGGCATTGGCGGCGATGGGAGCGCTGGTGGCAAGCCTGTGGCTGCGCCTGCGCGGCAGCAGGATTGGATAGCGCCTAGCGCTTGGGCATCGGCGGCGGCTTGCGCAGGAACAGCACCAGCGGGATGATCGCCAGCGACAGCCACATCATCACGTAGAAATCGTCGACGAAGGCGATCATCGCCGCTTGCCGGTTGACCTCGGTATCGAGCATGCGCAGCGCCGCGTCGCCGAAATCCTGGTAACGATCGATAGTGTTCCAGTCGAGCACCGAGCCCTCGGGCAGGTGCAGCGTCCCGGTGATGTCGCTATGCGCGACCTGGGTGTTGCGCGCGAGCAAATAGGCCATGATCGCGATCCCCACCGACGATCCGACTGTGCGCGAAAGGTTGGTCAGGCTCGATGCGTCGGTGCGGAAATGCGGTGGCAGGGTGGCGAAGGCGAGGGTGTTGAGCGGAATGAACACCAGCCCGATGCCGAGCCCCTGGACGATCCCCGACCAGAACACTTCCGACGCCCCGACCGAAAGCGACCAGCCGCTCATCAAATAGAAGGAGTAAGCCGTGCCGACAAAGCCGAGCGCCACCATTGCCCTCGTGTCCATCCCGGCCCGCATAAGCTGGGTGGCGACCTGCATGCTCACGATCACGCCTATGCCGCGGGCCATCAGCATGATCCCGCTGTCGACCGCATCGTAGCCCAAAAGCCCCTGGAGCAGTGGCGGCAGCAGCGCCATTGCCGCGAACATGGCGAAACCGACCACCAGCAGGAACAGCATCGCAACCACCATGTTGCGGTCCCGGAAGATCGCCCGTTCGAACAGCGGGTGCTCGCCCGTGGATAGGTGGACGACGACCATCCAGGCGCAGGAAATCGCGGTCAGCAGGTAGATCCAGCTCTCTCCGGAAGCGAACCAGTCGACATGCGGTCCGCGGTCGAGCAGGAGTTGCAGCGAGGCAAGTCCGATGCCGATGAAGGCGAAGCCCAACAGGTCGAAACGGCGCTTCCTGATCGGGCGCGAAGGGAGCTCTGCCAGCAGGATCGCGATTGCGATCGCCCCGATCGGCAGGTTGACGAAGAACACCCAGCGCCAGTTCCAGTATTCAGTCAGATAGCCGCCCAGTACCGGGCCTATGATCGGCCCCAGCACCACCCCGGCGCCCCACAGGCCCATCATCTGCGTGTGCTTGCTGCGCGGGGTGATATCGAGCATCGCGGCCTGGCCCAGGGGCAGGATAAATGCCCCCGCGACGCCCTGTATCGCGCGATAGATCACCATGTCGCTGAGACTCTGGGCGGTGCCGCACAGCGCGCTGGCAAGGACGAAGCACACCGTCGAGCCGATCAGCAGGCGGCGCGAGCCGAAGCGGTCTGCGAGCCAGCCGGTGATCGGCAGGAAGACCGCGGCGGCGATGATGTAGCTGGTCAGCACCCAGGTGATTGTGTCGGGCGCGGCGCCGAGCGAAGTCCGCATATAGGGGATCGCGACATTGGCGATGGTCGCATCGATCAATTGCAGCACCGAGGCGAGCATGATCCCGGCGATCAGCAGCCCGCGGTTGCCGGTCTCGAGATGCGGGATGTCATCGGGATGGGCTTGGGCGACGCTCGCCACGGGATTCAGCGCTCTTTGCCGTCGGTATAGACCGTGACCACCGCCGAGATCCCCGCGATCAGTTCGCGCGGACTTTCCTTGTCGAGTGCGATGCGCACCGGCACGCGCTGGGTCACCTTGACCCAGTTGCCGGTCGCGTTTTGCGCCGGGAGGACCGAGAATTCGGAACTGGTGCCCGCGCCGATCGACGCGACATGGCCATCCAGCGCGATGTCGGGATAGGCGTCGAACGTGATCCTTGCGGGCTGGCCGACCTTCATCTCGGCAAGGTCGGTTTCCTTGAAATTGGCTTCGACATAGGTTCCGTTCCGCGCGACAATGGTCAGCATCGGCAAGTTCCCGATCGCCTGCTGGCCGACCTTGAGCCGGTCCGCCTGGCCGATCTTGCCGGCCATCGGCGCGCGCACTTCGGTGCGCGAGAGGCTGAGTTCGGCGCTTTCGCGCTGCGCGCTGGCGGTTGCAATGCGCGGATCGACGCCGGGAATGGCGGCGCCTTGCGCGAGCCTTGCCCGGGCCTCGCCCTGCCGCGCCTCGGCGGCGCGCAGCACTTCCTTCGCCTGCGCCACCGCATGTTCGGCCGCTTCGAGATCGGCCTTGGTGGTGAAGCCGCTTTCCCACAGCGCCTGTTGTCGGGCGAGGCGGGATTCGGCGAAGGCGATGGTCTCGCGCGCGGCGGCAATGTCGGCGCCGGAAAGATCGCTGTCATTGCTGCGCGCGGTGACGTCGGCCTGGGCAGTGGCGATCTGTGCGGTCGCCTGGGCCAGCCCGATCCGGTAGGGCTCGGGATCGATCCGGAACAGCAACTGCCCGGCCTCGACCAGCTCGTTTTCGTGGACGAACACCTCGACCACCCGCCCGCCGACTTCGGCGCTGATCGAAACCATGTCCTGTTTGACATAGGCATTGTCGGTCGAGACCTTGCCCTGCAGGCCAAGCCAGTAGGCGACGCCACCCGCGAGCAAGGCCAGCGGGACTATCAGCATCAGCACCACCCGGCCCCAGCGGCGTTTCGGCCTGTCGGGAGCAGCGACGCCCTTGGTCTCGGCCATCTGGGGGTCGGCCTCAGCCATTGGCGGCCCGCAAGGTTTCGCGCCGCGCGGCAAGGTTGGCGCTGATCGTGCCCAGGATACGAACGAATTCCTCGCGCTCATCCTGCGACAGGCCCTCGAGCATGCCCTCGATCAGCGTACCCAATTCTTGTCGGAGCCGTTCAGCGGTCCGGCTGCTCTTGGCGGTGAGGTGCAGCCGTCGCGCCCTGCGGTCCTCGGCGCAAGGGCGGCGCTCGACCAGCCCGGCATCTTCCAACCTGTCGACCATCCGGCACAATGTGATCGGCTCGACCTCGAGCTGTTCGGCGTAGAAGCCCTGGTTCTCGCCCGGAAAGCGGCCCAGCAGCATCAGCAGCCGCGCCTGCGGGCCGGTGACGCCGATCTCGCGCACCTGGCGGTCGAACGCCCAGCGGGCGAGGCGCGAATTATCCGCAAGCAGGAAGCCGACATTCTGCATTAGGCGCACTTATCATAAGCCAGCTTAATAAATCAATCTCGGGCTTGCGGGATGAGCGCACGGTGGCCGATAAGGGTCAGATGGGCGATGTGACGACCGAGCGGTTCAAGTCGTTCGACGGAGTCGAACTGGCAATCCACAAGCAAGGGGCGGGCAGGCCCGTCATCCTGCTGCACGGACTGTTTTCCAGCGCCGAGATGAACTGGACCAAGTTCGGCCATGCGCAAACCCTTGCCGATGCGGGGTTCGAGGCGATTATGCCCGACCTGCGCGCCCATGGACAAAGCGCCGCGCCGCACGCGGCCGAATTCTACCCCCCCGACGTGCTGGTCGCCGATGTGAGGGCGCTGGTCGAGCAGCTCGGGCATTCCGAGTACGACCTTGCCGGCTTCTCGCTAGGCGCGCGCGTCGCCGTGCACGCTGCGATCGCGGGACTCACGCCGCGGCGGCTGGTGATCGCCGGGATGGGGCTCGAAGGGCTGGGCGGGTGGGACGGCCGCGCGACATTCTTCCTCGATGCCATCGAGCGCTTCGACGCGGTTAAAGAGGGCGATCCGGCGTTCTTCGCGGTCCAATTCATGAAGACGATGAAGACCGACCGCGTCGCGGCGCGGCTGTTGCTCCAATCGATCGATGATGGCGAGTCACCGGCGCTGGGAAAGGTCACGATACCGACCTTGGTCCTCTGTGGCGATCTCGATCGCGACAACGGCTCGCCCGAGGCGCTGGCACAGGCGCTACCCAACGCTCAGCTCCAGTTCATTCCCGGTAGCCATATGGGCTCGGTGACAGGACCCGAGTTGGGAAATGCGATCGCCAAGTTCCTCGTCGAGTGATGTCGAGTGTCGGGCGGATCGCGATTGACCCGCGTGGCTTGATTTTGCCGCAGTGACCCGCCAAACCGGTTTCATTCCGTACCAGTTGCACCAAGGGACGCCATCATTATGAAATTCAAAGCATCGGTCGCGCTTTCCGCGCTTGCCCTGGCCATTTCCGCTCCCGCCGTGGCGCAGGAAGCCGCCGATTTCCCGCAGTCGCCCGAGGGCGCCGCCGAGTTCATCGCTGCGGTCGAGAAGGACTTTTCCGAATTCGGCGTCGAAGCCGCGCGGGTCGCATGGATCAATGCGACCTACATCACCGAGGATACCGATGCGCTGAGCGCCCGTTACGGCGCGATCGGGACCGAGATGTCGGTGAAATACGCGCTCGGGGCCGCCCGCTTCGCCAGCGTCGAGGGCCTCGACCCGGTGGTCAGGCGCAAGCTCGACATGCTCCGCACCGGGATCGTCCTGCCCGCCCCGACCACGCCCGGCGCGGCCGACGAGCTCAACACCATCGCCACCGACATTGCCTCGCAATACGGCCGAGGCAAGGGCACGCTCAACGGCCAGCCGACCAACGGCTCGGACATCGAGGCCGAAATGGGCAATCTCGCGCGGACCCCCGCCGAACTCGCCGAAATGTGGTCGAGCTGGCACACCCAGGTCGGCGCACCGATGAAAGACGATTACGCGCGCATGGTCGCGATCGCCAACGAGGGCGCGCGCGAGCTCGGCTATTCCGACACCGGGGCGATGTGGCGCTCGAACTACGACATGCCGCCCGCCGAATTTGCCGCCATGGTCGATGGCGTGTGGGATGATTTGAGGCCGCTCTACCAGAGCCTCCACACCTATGTCCGCTGGAAGCTCAACGAGAAATACGGCGATGCCGTCCAGCCCAAGACCGGGCCGATCCGCGCCGACCTGCTCGGCAACATGTGGGCCCAGGAATGGGGCAACATCTACCCGCTGGTCGCGCCTGCAGGCTCGGGCGACATCGGCTATGACCTCACCGAGTTGATCCTCGCCAAGGGCATGAACGAGACCGACATGGTCAAGGCGGGCGAGGGCTTTTTCTCTTCGCTCGGCTTTGCGCCATTGCCCGAAACCTTTTGGACCCGCTCGCAATTCATCAAGCCCCGCGATCGCGAGGTCCAGTGCCACGCCAGCGCGTGGGACGTCGACAATGTCGAGGATTTGCGGATCAAGATGTGCATCAAGCCCAATGGCGACGATTTCCAGGTCATCCACCACGAACTGGGGCACAATTACTACCAGCGCGCCTACAACAAGCAGGACTACCTCCACTTGAACGGCGCCAATGACGGGTTCCACGAAGCGATCGGCGATATGGTCGCGCTTTCGATCACGCCCGAATACCTCGTCCAGATCGGCCTGCTTGACCGTTCGCAGGTGCCCAGCGCCGACAAGGACACCGGCCTGTTGCTGCGCCAGGCGATGGACAAGGTCGCCTTCCTGCCGTTCGGCCTGCTGGTCGACAAATGGCGCTGGGGGGTGTTCGACGGCTCGATCCCGCCGGAGAAGTACAATGAGGCGTGGGTCCAGTTGAAGCGCGATTACCAGGGCATCACGCCGCCGGTCGAGCGGCCCGCCGACGCGTTCGATCCGGGCGCCAAGTACCATATCCCCGGCAACACACCCTACATGCGCTATTTCCTCGCGCGGGTGCTCCAGTTCCAGTTCTACAAGGCGGCCTGCGATACGGCCGGCTGGACCGGACCACTGCACCGCTGCAGCTTCTACGGCAACAAGGATGTCGGCGCGAAGCTCAACGCGATGCTCGAAATGGGCGCCTCGAAGCCGTGGCCCGATGCGCTCGAAGTCTTCACCGGCACCCGCGAGATCAGCGGCAAGGCGATGGCCGATTATTTCGCCCCGCTGAAGACCTGGCTTGATGAGCAGAACAAGGGCAAGCCGAGCGGATGGTGATGGCAGGGCGTCATTAATTGAATGGTGGCGGTGCATCGGCTACCCGCCTGCCTGTCATGGCCGCACGAATTGGAATCTCGGTGTCACGGAGCCTGCTCGCAATCCTGCTGTTGCCCGCGCTGGCGCTTTCGGTGCCGGCATGGGCCCAGCAGGGCGCGATCGCGGCGTTCGACGCCAACAATTTTGCCGCTGCGGTTACCGCGGTGGGCGGCAAGCCCGGCCAGGCGACGGTCGAGAACGGCAAGTCCTTTTACAAGCTCACCCTGCCCAACGGAATTCCGGCGGTTGCCTTTTTCGACGATTGCGCGGGGCAGGCCTGCAAGTCGCTGGTGCTGATCGCATCGCTGGCGACTCCGCCCGGACGCACCGCGGCGCAGGTCGACGAGATGCTGCGCACGGTCAATAACAACGTCCCGGCGGCCAAGGTCTTCCGGGTCGATAACCGGGTGGTGATGCAGCATTACGTGCTCGCCGATTCCGGCATTGCGCCCGGCAATTTGCAAGCGCACCTTCGGGTGTTCTCAAACGTCACCACCAGCATGTACCAGACGCTCAACCCGCAGCAGGCGCAATAGACTGGCGATCGGGGCTTTTCTTCAGTTCCCGAATCGGCTAACGGCCCGCCCGCTATGAGTACGAACAAACCCTATCGAGGTCTTGTCGAGACCGTCGCCGCGCAAGCGCGGTAGGAGACGGGCGTGCTGCGCCCGTCGAGGGTGCAGCCGGAACATAGCAAGCGTCCGCACGGAGCGGTCACGCATTCCAGGCCACCCTGTCAATGAATTATGCAGGAGTGACCAATGGAACAGTTTTCTCACCACGACACCGCAGGCGTGCCGCTCAAGCTGTGGGACAGCGCGGGCCCGTTCGAGGCCGGCGCGATGCAGCAATTGCGCAATGTCGCTTCGCTGCCGTTCATCTTCCGCCACGTGGCGGGGATGCCCGACGTGCATTGGGGCAAGGGCGCGACCGTGGGCTCGGTGATCGCCACCAAGGCCGCGATCGTGCCTGCCGCGGTGGGCGTCGATATCGGTTGCGGGATGATGGCGGTGCGCACCACACTCACTGCCGACCAGCTCCCGGACAGCCTCACGGCGATCCGGGCGGAGATCGAGCGCGCCGTGCCCAAGGGCATGGAATCAATGCCGCGCGCCAACCACAGCAAGGGCGGGTGGGCGATCACGCCCAATTCGATCGCCCGCGCCTGGTACGAGCGGTTCGAGGACCGCTGGCGGCGGATCGTCGCGAAGCATCCGAAGATCGACGGCAAGACCGGCGACCAGCTCGGTTCGATGGGCGGGGGGAACCACTTCATCGAGGTCTGCCTCGACGAGGAGGACCGGGTGTGGGTGATGCTCCACTCTGGCTCGCGCGGCACCGGAAACCGGATCGGCGTGTACTTCATCGAGGCCGCCAAGCAGGCGATCGCGAAGGAGCAGCTCGACTTCCATCTGGCCGACAAGGACCTGGCGTTCCTGAGTGAAGGCTCGCAGCTGTTCGATGACTACATCGAGGCGATGCACTTCGCGCAGGACTACGCGATGGCCAACCGCGAGCTGATGATGGGCCGGGTGCTCGAGGCTTTGCGCAAGCACCTGCCGGCGTTCAAGACCGACAAGGCAGCGATCAACTGCCACCACAATTACGCGACCCGGGAGATGCATTTCGGCGAGCAGGTGTGGGTCACCCGCAAGGGTGCGGTGAGCGCCCGTGCGGGCCAGCTCGGGATCATCCCGGGGTCGATGGGCACCGGCAGCTTCATCGTCGAGGGGCTGGGGAACGAGCAGTCGTTCTGCAGCTGCTCGCACGGGGCGGGGCGAGTGATGTCGCGCGGCCAGGCCAAGAAGCTGATCACGCTCGAACAGCATGCCGAGGCGATGAAGGGTATCGAGGCTCGCGTCGACGATGGCGTGCTCGACGAGAGCCCGGCGGCCTACAAGGACATCGGCGCCGTGATGGACGCGCAGAAGGACCTGGTGGCGATCCGTCACCGCCTGCGCCAGATCGTCAACATCAAGGGCTGAGCGATCATCAGATCGCGAAACAAGAAGGGGCGCGAACCGCAGTGGTGCGCGCCCCTTTGTTCTTTTCCCGACTATCGGATGGATCAGCCTTCGGCCGTATCTTCCTCGCCGGCTTCTGCCTCGACCGCGGCTTCCTCGGCCGGAGCTTCCTTGGCGGGAGCCTTCTTGGCCTTGGCTGCCTTGGCCGGAGCCGCTTCCTCGGCCGGCGCCGCTTCCTCGGCCGGCGCTTCGGCTGGGGTTTCCAGCATCTCGGCCGGGATCTCGCCGGGTTCGGCGTTGGGATCGACGGCTTCGGTGAAGCCTTCGCCCTCGGCGCGGTCGTCGGCGAAAGCCTGCGCCATCACGTCGACACCCTTGCGCTGCAATTCGGCTTCGTCGTCCGAACGCGCGACATTGGCTTTGACCGTGACATGCACCTCAGGGTGCAGCGCCACGCGCACATCGAACAGGCCGATCGTCTTGATCGGGCGTTCGAGGATGACCTGCGCCTTGCTGACATGGTGGCCCTTTTCGACCAGCGCATCGACGATGTCGCGGACGCTGACCGAGCCGTAGAGCTGGCCCGAATTGGACGAGGCGCGGATCAGCACCACCTCGGCCCCGTCGACCGTGGCGCCGGCCTTTTCGGCCTCGCCGCGCTTGACGGCGTTTTCCTTTTCCAGGCGCTCGCGATTGGCTTCGAACACCGCGCGGTTGGCGTCGCTGGCACGCAAGGCCTTCTTCTGCGGCAGCAGGAAGTTGCGGGCATAGCCGTCACGGACGTTCACGACGTCTCCGATCGAGCCCAATTTTTCGATACGTTCGAGCAGGATGATCTGCATGGCTGCGTCCTCCTTACTTGACGACGTAGGGCAGCAGGCCGAGCTGGCGCGCGCGCTTGATCGCTTGCGACAGTTCGCGCTGCTTGCGCGCGGAAACGGCTGTGATGCGGCTCGGCACGATCTTGCCGCGTTCGGACATGAAGCCCTGGAGCAGGCGCACGTCCTTGTAATCGATCTTCGGCGCGCCCTTGGCGGCGAAGGGGCAGCTCTTGCGGCGGCGATAGAATGCGCGGGCCATTATTCGTCCTCCTCGTCGCGACGGCGGCGGGTGCGTT
>Ga0315910_10001059_pt1 | contig 25819 bp, 24 predicted proteins | sample EdamamesoilMG_FD_204470 | JGI IMG/M metagenome (GOLD analysis project Ga0315910, IMG submission 204470) | Garden soil microbial communities collected in Santa Monica, California, United States - Edamame soil | ecosystem: Environmental > Terrestrial > Soil > Garden | place: USA: California... | reverse complement strand
CGATCTCAAGCAGCTCATCACCACTCACGGCGCCGGCGACCGCGAACGTTTCGCCGCCTGCGGACCACATCAACACGCCGCCCGGGAATCGCTCGCCCTGTGCGAGACCTTCGATCAGGAGGCCATCGCTGCCGTTCACGTTGATCGGACGATAGGCGAGCGCCCGCGCAGGCACCGGCACGAGCAGAGTCGAGCGCCAGTCGATCGTGACCGACATGCGATACGCCTCGTCGCGCGGCGTGCCGAGCACGCGCAACGCGGCGTAAGCGAGCTTCGAGAGATCGACGCCGGCGGGGAACGACACGTCGGGGCTCCGGCCTTGAATCACGTGCACCGAGCGCGGGATAGTCGCCCCATCCCGCGTCACGACCGTGCCGGAGTCTGTGTAGGTCTGCGTCACGATCGGCGGCAAACGAACCGTCGCCGTTTCCCCGTCGAGACCGTCCGGCAACTCGACGTCGGCGAGCCCGAGGGTGTCGAGCACGGCCTGCAGGCCGGCTGTATTCAGCGTGATCCGCGCCGCGTGCTCGGACGACGCCATGATCGTGCTCAGCGTAAAGCCCGGCGGTATCCACGCCGGAGTGCGCACGGCGATCCCCGCGGCCGCACTCGCGTCGGCCGCCGTCGCGTACGACACCGGCGCCTGCTCCTGCGTGAGCGGCTCTAGATTGCCGAAGATCGCCTCGGGACTGATGCCGCTACCTTCCAACGCCGTGAGCCGACCCTTGAGCTCTTCCGGATCGAACTCCACCCCCGTGAAGCTCGCGACTCTGAACAGGTCGAGAAATGCCTGAGCTCCGGCCTGCACCACAGGTAGTGTGAACGCGAAGCCAACGACGGCGATCGACGCTGCCGCGGCGAACCACTTACGCAGCTCGGCCGCCGGCGCGACGCGCGCGACGGCGCTTGGAGGGAGGGCACGCAACGTCGCGCGCAATCGCGCCGCGAAAACGGGGTTAGGTTGCTTCTTAAGGTCACGCAGAAATTGGTCGTCCATACTCGGTACCTCTTTGGTTACCAGGCGCGGCGCAACGTTTGCACCACGCGATGCAAGATCGTGCCCACGTTCGATTCGCTCAAACCCGTGAGCTCGGCGATGGCGCGGTTGGTGGCTTCGGCTCCGTACTTCAAGGCGACGAGCTCCTGCTCGCGTTGCGGAAGGTCTTTCAGCAACGCGCCGAGCCGAGCGAGATCGGAGTCCAATGCGGCGTCGTCATGAGGTGTGCGCGCAGTCGTGATCTCTTCCGCCGCCTCGAGCGGCAGATGCGCCCTCGTAGCGCGAAAATGATCGGCGGCAACGTTGCGCGCGATGCTGATCAGCCACGTCGAGAAGCCCGCGAGATCGCGCCGGTACCTGGCGCGCGCGGACCATGCCTTCTCGAACGTGCGTGAGGTCAGATCTTCGGCGAGGGCGTTGTTCGCCAATCGATAGCGAAAGAAGTTATAGACGCGCGGGAGCTGCTCGGCGTAAACCGCGTCCCAGTCGGGTTCCGCGGCGGCCGCGCCCCACAAGAGGCGGTTCGGTTGGATCTCGGTCTCGATTGCCATCGGAGCAATATACGGGCGCCGGAAGCCTGTATCACAGGCTGTCCCAGCCGTTGGGAATGCTGGGGGTAGTCCAGTCCCGCGGAGGCCGCCAGCGGCTCCAGCCCGCCAAGCATGGGTGAGCACCTGCTGCAATCTCGCCGACGACACGGGTTCCTTCGGCCCGAATCGCGCTCGCGAGCTCCGCGGTGAAGAACCCCTCGCGAACATGGTTGTCCAGCTCTTCCTCGTCGCGCCACTTCCACGAGAGGTCCGGATTCACGACGACATCGAGCGTGTGATCTTGCGTGTCGAAACCGAGCGACGTTCGTCGAAACGGCTCCTCCATGTTCACGAAGTAGCGGTCGAAGCGAGCGTTGCCGTTCTCGTTGGCCCAAAACAGCCACACCGAATGCGCCTTGCCCGGGAACATCAGCCGCAGCGTATCGCTGCGCCAAACGTACTCGTCGGGCGGCAGCGGCGGACTCGGCCTCGCACGCTTTTCAGCGGCCGTGCGTTTTGGCCCCGCCTTGTAGCGACTGCCTGCTGCGATGAACAGCGCGACCAGGTCGGCGCGATCCTCGACGATGCGGCATGGCCACACGATTTCGATGCGCTCGCCCGGTAAGACGTAGCGCAGCACCGCGATTTCTCCCTGACGCATGGCGCGTGAATTGTAGCGTCCGGCGCCATACCCCGCTCGATTGTGACGCCAACCACGGAATTACTTAGCCCGTGCAAGTACCGTGGGTGGGCCATGTTCACGAGCACCATCATTCTGAAGGGTACCGTGGTCGTCGAGGACATCACGTTTTCGTGGTGGGTAAGGGACGGCTCCAAGCCGGCGCTGACGGTCAGTCACCATAAATACGGCACGGCGACGGAGCCGCTCGCCGACGGTGAGCCCGTGGTTCAGGCGCGCTCGATCGCGAAGCGGATGGTCCCCGTCGTCAGCGTGCGCACTGCGGCATCATCCGCCGATTGATGGCGTAAGTCGTTTCCGGCGTGGGCCGCAGAGCCCCGCCGACATAGCACCTGCTCGGCTTGTGGTGTTACTGGCTGGTGCCAACCCACTCGCTCGAGGATGCCCAAAGAAAATCAACGAAGGTTTTCGCCGACTCGCGCGTTGGTCCGCCGATGCGCTGGGTTCTCCGGTCGCGTTCGTGGCCAACTGCTTTCCGATTCTCGTGTGGCTGTGCGCGGGCCCGTTGTTGAGCTGATCAGCAGCATGGAAGGCGCCCGCAATCGATTCGTGGATCTCGAGGATCCCTCAGACGAAGAGCTACGGGCGCTTCAAGCGCAATTCCAAGGGCTGCAGAGGCGCGCGCAAGGCAATCGAGCCGACTCTTCGCGCGCGTTCAAGGGCGACCCGGAACGTGAGCAAGCCAAGAAGTCAGTTGAATCTGATCGACGTCGATGAAGGCGTGGTCGCTTCGAGCGCTTGCTTCAGCACGAACAGGGCGTAACGAGTCTGCGCCGGCATTGCGGCACCGATGCAGTCCCGCGGCACCACGACCTTGTAGTCCCTGATGTGGGCATCCATTGCCGTGAACAGCACGCACTGGTGGCTCGTGAGCCCCGTCAGAATGAGCTCTCTCGCACGAAGCTTCTCCAACAACTCGGCGAGCGGCGTGGCGTAGAACGCCGAGTGCTTCGGCTTGAACATGAAGTAATCCTCGGGCAAGGGCTCGATCCGGCGCACGACCTTGCGACCGCGCGCGCGTTCCAGCAGGCACCGCTCGACGAAACTGGTTTGGTCCGATTCCCACTTCCCCGCGGTGTCGTTCACGTAGATGACGGGCACCTTCGCGGCATTCGCACGTTCTTTGAGCCGGCTGACGCGCGGCGCGACCCGCTGCGCGACCGCGAGAATCCTCCGCCAGTCGTCGAACTCGAACTCGGAGATGAGATCGAGGATCAACAGCGCCTGCTTGCGGCCGGCGCGCGTGCGTCTCTTGCGTGGCATGCGGCGAGCGTAGAGCCGCCGCGAGATTTTCGCCGTCGGCGATGTCCTACCCGAAGCGCCAAACGCGCCCGACGGATCGCACCGAAGCCGACGACTAATCTTCACCGAGACTCAATCGGAGAATCGCATGGCAAGATCCAAGGCCAACACCAAGTCGTCACGAAGACCGTGGGTCGACCTCAAGTACCGGTTCGAGACGCAGCGGGCCCAACATGCGATGACGCTGCTCGGGGACGATCCCCGCAACATCGAGAACTGGCTGACCAGCCTGGAACGGCGCGCTGAGATAACGAGCGGTCGCTGGCGTTTGCTAACGGGATACGCGACGCACTGAGCGCGCTCACGCGATACGCAGCACGATGCGGATCAGCCGAATCGCACTTTCGCGCGCTCTTTCGCTTTCTCGGCCTCGACCTCGCGATTACGCGGCTCGCTTGAAGTCTCGAGCGAGAAGATCAACCTCGATGCGGCGGACGTAACCTCGACGACCGCACGATTGAACGCCTCTTCGTTCGCTTTCGACGGCTTGTTGAAGCCGCTGAGCTTGCGCACGAACTGCAACGCCGAGGCGCGAATCTCCGCGTCCGTGGCCGGCGGCTCGAAGTTGAACAACGTCTTGATGTTGCGGCACATGTGCTGGCTCCAACCGGTTCCTAGGCTCGGTGGACTTCGGTAATTGGCGCGCCCGGAGAGATTCGAACTCCCGACCCTCAGGTTCGAAGCCTGATGCTCTATCCAGCTGAGCTACGGGCGCGTGGGTGCGATTGTAATGGAGCCGAGCGCGGACTCCCATGCGCTCGCTGCAGGGCGCGTGTACCATGGCGGCGGCGTACCGGAACGCCATTAATAACAACACGACGGGGTGCCGCATGCCGGCTCAAACCGCGACCGCAACAGAAGTCGGACTAGAGCGAGATGCTGCGCGTAACGGCTTCTTCTTCTGGATCTCGATCCTCCTCTTGGCGTTTCTCGTGATCGGGTTCGCGCCGTCGCTGTACCTACGGGCGTTCTTCGAAGTGCCGCCGATACCCGCCTATCTGCACGTGCATGGCGCGATCCTGACGTCGTGGTTCGTTTGGCTCGTGCTGCAAACGTCGATGGTGCGATCGGGCCGCATAGCGACGCATCGGCGTCTCGGCGTCATCGGCGCCGTCATCGCCGTGGCCGTCGTGTTTGCGGGCCCGACGGCGACCGTCGGCGCTGTTGGCAGGCTTCGGGAAGCCGGCTTCGACTGGGATACGGATATGGGCGCTTTGCCCGACGTTGGCGTCGAAGGCGTGCCGATGATTCGGTTCATGGCGCAAGTCGTCTGGGGCAACTTCATGAGCATCGTGGCGTTCGCCGGCCTCATCGCCGCGGCTCTATTGCTGCGCCGCCACCCGGACACGCACAAGCGGCTGATCGTGCTCGCGTCGATCGGAATCGTAGGCCCTGCCCTCGCGCGGATCTCCCGCTGGCCGGTGCTGGGCGGCGAAGACGGCGGGTTCATTCCCGTCGTATTGCTCGCGCTATTGGTGGCCGTGATCGCCCACGACGTCGTCACGCTGCGGCGCGTGCACAAGGCCACGATCTATGGGACCGCAACACTCCTAATTGGGACGATCGCGCAGCAGGCGATCGCGAGCTCGGAGCTCGGACGTTCGGTAGTCAGGATGCTGGAGTAATCAGCCGCCGCCGGCGCGGTTGCCGAAGTTCACGACTTCGGTGCCGTCGTCGAACGTCGCCTTCTGCAGCGTGCCGCCGGGCTCGCCGCTCTTGAGCGGCCAAACCACTACCTTGACGTGGTCGCCGGGCTCGAACGTGTTCTTCGTCCAGCCGCGGCGGCCCAAGTAGTTCGGGCTCATACCTTCGAGGCCCCAGCGCGTCTTCGAGCCGTCGGCGTTCGTGACGTTGATCCACAGGAAGCTGTGCGGGTTCGTCCACTGGAACTCGACAACCTCGCCTTCGAGCTCCTTGTTCGTCTGCATGTCGAACACGCTGAACGAGTGATGCGCCTCTGCGCGCGCAACCCAGGCGCCGACCGCGAGGATTCCGACGACACTGCCGAGCACCATTCCCACGTGACGCAGCGCGCGCGCACGCCCGCTGCGGACAGTCGTCGTTCTCATTCTTCCTCCTCGAAGCTCAGGTCTATGCCGGACTTGCCGTCGTCGGTCGTGAAGTTTCTATTGTTCTGCTGGCACACGTACTCGGCCAGGGTCCAATCGCGGTGACGGCCGTAGGTCGCCGTCCGCACGAACGGCTTCGTCAGCGCCTCGGGATCGGTGATCGTCGTCTGGACCTCGAGCACGTCGGGGCTCGCGAGCTTGAAGCGCTCGACGATGTGCATCTTCTCGCTGTGGCGCTGGCCTTGATTACCCAGCGATGTGTCCGTGACGAAGCCGACCGTGTCGACTACGAGCGACTCGCCTTCCCAATGCCCGATCGAGTGGCCGTTGAACGTGAGATCGGGATCCTCGGGATGCTCGCGGCCGTCCGTGAAGATCTGCCGCCATTGCGCGTACGCCTCGATCAGGATCGTGACCTTGCCCGGCGTGAATAGAACCTCCATGGGATAAGGCTGCGTCATGATCGACGGCATGCCGTTCGGCACGCAGTTCGCGGCGGGGCCGTCCTCGATCTCGCCGCGCGCGGTGGCAGCCTGATACTCGGCAAGCTTCGCAGCGTACTCGGGCGTGAAGGCCGGCGGCTCGCCCGCGCCGCGCGGACCGCCGCCGCGCGTGACTTCCCATAAGCCGCCAAAATCGGGCAGCTTCGCGATCGATTCCCAGGTATCGCCCTGCGGACCGGACTGCGCCGCGAGCGGCGCGGCCGCAGCGCCAAAAATGGCAACCATGAACCAAACGTGGCGTTGCATGCTTCCCCCCTTCCCTGCCGTATACACTAGCAGCCTAAACCTCTCGTAGTCTGGAGATTCTTCTAGGGCATGCTGCAAACCGCCGCACCGATGCAGGCTTCGTCGTGGCTCGATCGGGCGCTCGCGCGATTCGATGACGACAACGAAGATCTCGTCACCCGCACACGCGCGGTGCTCGACGCATTGATTGCGGTGCCCCCACGCCATGCGCGCATGATCAACACGCTGTCGTTGCTCGAGCACATGGGCAGCCACAAGATCATGGCGACGCAACACTCGGCCTCCATCGATCAGCCCACGCTCAAGCACGTCGCCGAGGAAGCTCACCACGCATATTTCATGAAGCGACAGGCCGAGAAAACAGCCGAGCGTGCGCTGGAGTACGTAGCCGGCGATTTGCTCGCGCCGTCTTCGGCGCGCATGTATTTCCAACGGCTCGAGGCTGCGACGGTACGCGCGCTCGGAAACGAGTGCAGCACGCGCGCCGCCTATCTTTATATGTCAATGATCGTCGAGTTCCGCGCGCTGTGGTTCTATGGCTTGTACGACCACGCATTGAAACGCGCGCGCCATGCGATGTCGTTGAAGCGCGTGCTCGGCGAGGAGCAAGCGCATTTGGGCGACATGGCCGAACGGCTCAATGCCGGCGACGAGCTCGACGACGCGCGAGCCACAGCGGTGCTCGCCGCAGAGCGCAAGTTGTACTCGCGCCTGCTCGGCTCGCTGGAGCGGGAGACCGCATGAACGCGATGCGTGCGATCGCCGTGCTCGGCATCATGGGGTTCGCGCTCGGAGTCGGCGCACAGGAGCCAGCGTCGCGCATCACGCTGATCGAGCTGACCCCGCATCTCGCGGTCAACGACGCCGCTGCGCTCGTCGAGGCGCAGAACTATGCCGGCGCCATCGAGATACTCGACACGTTCGTCGAGAATCAAACCGAGCCCGTGCCCGAGGCCTTCTATCTGCTCGGCTTCTCTCACTATCAGCTCGGCGATTACGAGAAAGCGCTTACATGGTCCGAGCTCGCCGTGACCGTGGCACCGGATGCGCCCGCGAGCTGGATCGAGGTCGTGGTCGCGAGCATGAAGCAGCGCAACGATTACGTTGCGGCTCTGCCATACCTCGAGCGGCTCGTCGAGTTGTTGCCGAGCACGAAGACCTATTGGCTCGAGCTGTCGGTCGCGTACGAGCGAACGGGCAAATACGATCGCGCCCTCGCGACGATGCGGCTCGCGCAGTCGGCCGGATTGCTCGACGCAGACGCGGACTTCCGTCGTCTGTCCGATTTGCTCGTGCATCAGGGTTTGCCCGTCCAAGGCGCCGACGTGCTCGAGCGCGCGCTCGCGGATCGGATCGTGCGTGCAGACGAGCCGGCCTACACGAAGCTCGGCACTGCTTATTTCGCGGCCGGCGAGCTCGACAAAGCAGTGTTTCCGCTCGAGAACGCTTCGAGGATCGCGAGCACCGGCGATGCGTACGTGCGTCTCGCGGTAGTGCACGTCGCACGCGAGGACTGGCCGGCCGCCATCGCCGCACTGCACGCAGGAATGGGGCGCGGGTCACTCAGCGACGCGGGGCAAGCCAACATGCTCATGGGCGTCGCGCTGTTCCGGCAACGGCAATTCGACGAAGCCAGAACGTGGTTCGAGCAGGCGGTCGATTCTCCGGCGCACCGCCCGATGGCAGAGGAATACCTGCGCGCGATCGACCAGGCGACGGACGGTTAGCACGGGATCGCGGAGCTTCTCGCAACGCTAGCGAGTGTTGCCTTTCACGACGAGCTCTCGCATCGGCCGAACCTCGATCGTGCCGTAGCGCGCCGGCGGGATCCGCGCCGCCACAGCGATCGCTTCATCCAAGTCCTTCGCTTCGATCGCATAGAAGCCGGCGAGCTGCTCCTTGGTTTCCGCGAACGGTCCGTCGGTCGTCGTGATCTTGCCGTTGCGCACGCGCACCGTCGTGGCCGTGTGCGTAGGCTCGAGCGCCTCGCCGCCGAGCCGGTGTCCGCTCGCCGCGATTTCGACGCCGAACGACATGCACTCGCCGTTCAACACGTCCCACTCGTTTTGAGTGAGCTTGCCGATCTGCGATTCGTCGAGGTAGACGAGACACGCGTACTTCATGGGTTCCTCCTGCTATCCCGGTCGGAGCTCGGCGAGCCGCCGCTCGAGAAAGCGGCGCTCGGGCTCCAGCTTGGTCAGCGACAATGCGCGCTCGTACGCGGCGTGTGCGTCATGCGTTCTTCCCAGACGCCGGCACAGGTCCGCGCGAGCCGCGTGAGCGAGATGGTAATCGGCGAGCTCGGCGCCCTCGAGCAGCCTGTCGATCAGCGCGAGGCCGTCTGCGGGACCGTCGCGCATCGCGACTGCCACGGCGCGATTCAGCTCGACGACAGGAGTCGGCTCGATGCGTAGCAACAGGTCGTACCAGCCGACGATTGCGGCCCAGTCGGTCGCACCGGGGGTCGATGCCGCCGCGTGCACGCTCGCGATCGCGGCCTGCAACGTGTAGCCACCGACGGGCTGCGCCGCGAGCGCTCGCCGCAAGAGCTGGGTCCCTTCTGCGATCATCTCCCGATCCCAACGAGATCGATCCTGCGCATCGAGCAAGACGAGCTCGCCGGTGGGCGAAGTCCGCGCCGCGCGGCGTGATTCCTGGAGCAGCATCAGTGCCAACAGACCCAGCGACTCGGCCTCGGGCAACAGCTCCACGAGCAAGCGGCCGACGCGTATCGCTTCGGCGGACAGGTCGTGGCGCGTGAGCGAGTTACCCGCCGACGCCGCATAACCTTCGTTGAACACGAGGTAGATCACGCGCAACACAGCCTCGAGCCGGTCCGGCAACTGCTCGCGTGCCGGCACTTCGTAGGGAATGCGCGCGGTCTTGATCTTGCTCTTCGCGCGCACGATGCGCTGCGCCAGCGTCGCGGGTCCCGTCAGGAACGCGCGCGCGATCTCTTCCGTCGTGAGGCCGCACACCTCGCGCAACGTGAGCGCGATCTGCGCGTCGGACTGCAGCGCGGGATGGCAGCACGTAAAGATCAACCGCAGGCGATCGTCCTCGAGGTCATCGTCGAGCATCGCGGCGATGTCCTCGGTCTCGGCTACGAGTTTCTCGGCGCGTTCGTCGTCGAGATGATCGAGGCGTGCCCGACCCCGAATTCGGTCGATGGCTTTGAAGCGCCCTGTCGACACGAGCCACGCGCGCGGATTTCCCGGCACGCCTTCGCGCGGCCACTGCTCGACTGCGGCGCGAAAGGCCTCGGCGAGCGCCTCCTCCGCGAGATCGAAGTCGCCGAGCAGGCGAATCAACGTCGCCAGCACGCGACGCGACTCCGCGCGATAAACGGCCTCGACGGTGCCGCGTACGTCCTGCATAGCGCCCGTGGTAGTGCGCCGATTCTCGGCGGTTCTCCATGATAACCCCGTCCCTGCGCGGCCTTGGGCTCGAGTGAACTGCCGCCGTCGTCCGTCCTATCCTTAGTCGGGCCAGGAGTCGCGATTTCGACATGCGTTCGCAGGGGATGTCGAAATCGGCCCTCCTCGTTCGACTACTACCCGAGTCCCATTACCGAACCAGGAGGAAACGACATGCGATTCATGATGCTGATGATTCCGAAGGGTTACGAGACCGCGAAGCCCGGCACAGTGCCCGACGCCGAGCGCGTCACGGAGATGATGAAGTACAACGCGGACCTCAAGAAGGCGGGTGTGCTGCTGTCGCTCGATGGCCTACACCCGGTCTCGGCAGGCGCGCGCGTGAGCTTTGCGGGCGGCAAGCCCACGGTCACCGACGGACCGTTCGTCGAAACGAAGGAGACGCTCGGCGGCTACTGGCTCATCAACGTGAAGTCGAAGCAGGAAGCCATCGACTGGGCCAAGCGCTGCCCCGCCTCCGAGAACGAGACGATCGAGATTCGGCAGGTACAGGAGCTCGCAGACTTCCCCGCCGATGTGCGCAAGGCCGCTGCGCAGCTGCCGACGCTTCAGGGGACTCCGGGACATTACGTCGACGGCTTCGTGGTCCCCGTGCCGAAAAGCAAAGTCGAGGACTACAAGCGCGTGGCTTCGAACGCGGGTCAGGTCTGGCGCGAGCATGGCGCGCTCGCGTTCGTCGAGTGCCTGGCCGACGACGTGAAACCCGGCAAGCTCACGTCGTTCCCGCAGGCTGTGAACCTCGAGCCCGACGAGACCGTCGTGTTCTCCTACATCGTGTACGCGTCGCGCGAGGAACGGGACCGCATCAATGCCGCGGTCATGAAGGATCCGCGCATCGACATGGATCCGGCGCATATGCCGTTCGACGGCAAGCGTATGGTGTGGGGCGGGTTCAACGTGCTCGTGGAGCAATGATCATGAAGTACATCTGCTTGGGTTACATCGACGAGAAGCAGTGGGAAAAGGTGCCAGAGCGCGAGCGCAACGCGGTCATGGACCAGTGCTTCAACTACGACGACGAGCTGCGGCGGCGCGGGCATTTCGCGGGAGGCGAAGCGCTGCAAGGTCGGGACAGCGCTGTGACCCTGAGGTTTCGTGACGGTAGCGTGCAGGCCACCGACGGACCTTACGCGGAGACCAAGGAGCAGATCGGCGGGATACTGATCCTCGAAGCGCGCGATCTGAACGAGGCGATCCAGATCATGTCGCGCCATCCGGGCGTGCGCGTGGGGCCGTTCGAGATTCGGCCGGCCGCCGACCTCGCGCAGTTCGTGCGCGACAGCGAGGCGCGCCGCGCGAAGGCCTGAGACGTAGCGGGCCGCGGTCTGCAGCCGCGGCCCGTTACTTTTTCGAGTGTCAGCGGCCGTTGAACGCGGCCGTGAGCTTCGCGACGTCGAACTTCACCTGCCGCATCATCTCTTCGCTGACGCGCTTCACCTTCGCCGTGTCCTTGTCGGTCATCATCTCGCCGAGCGCGGTCGGTACGATCTGCCAGCGCAGGCCGTACTTGTCGATGATCCAACCGCAAGCCTGCGGTTTGCCGCCGCTCTTCAAGATGGTGTCCCAGTAGCGATCGAGCTCGGCTTGCGAGTCGCAATTCACCATGAACGACACGGCGTCGTTGAACTCGTGGTGCGGACCCGCGCTGATCGACATGAACGCCTGGCCGCAGAGCGTGAACTCTACGACGGCGACCGAGCCGGGCGGCCCGCTCGGCGACTCGACCGGCAACGTCGTGACCCGATCCACGCGCGAGTCGGGGAACACGGTCGCATAGAACCGCGCGGCCTCCTCGGCTTCGCGCACGTACCAGAGATGCGGAACGATCTTTTGTTGCGGGGGCTTGCTCATGACTCAGTACCTCTCTGCTGAACCCGATGGACCGAGGCCTCGGCCGGGCCGCTCTGCGCGATCCCGACGGCCTACCTTATTAGGTCGATCGGAGGGGTCAAAATTCGACAGAGAGCGACCGTAATCGGAAGCCGCGACCCGCCCGCGCACGGACTCAGTGCACGAGCAGCTCGTCTACACCTGTGCGGTATTCCTGCGCCGAGCGCGCGCCTACGTAGATGCGCTTGATGTCGCCGTTCGCGAACAGCATGACCGTAGGAACGGAACGCACACCGTATTGCGCCGCCAGCCGAGGGTTGTCGTCGATATCGACGGTCGCGACCGTAACGCGGTCCGCGTAGTCGTTGGCGAGACCTTCGATGACGGGCGCGATCGCCCGGCAGGGCCCGCACCAGGCCGCCGAAAAATCGACGACAGTCGGTCGTGGAGATTCGAGCACGACTCGCGCGAAGTCATCTTCGCCTACCGTCACCAATGCGTTTCGTTGTTCCTGTTCCATTGCGTTGCTCCTTGGTTGTCGAATGCAGTCGACACGTTTACAGCGTCGGCGCCGGAGCGGCTTCCCAGCCGCCACCGAGTGCCTTGTAGATCGATACGACGGCCGAGTTCAGATCCGTCTCGGCCCCCGCGACGGCGTCCTCCGCCTGCAGCAGCGTGCGTTCTGCATCGAGCAAGCGGAGGAAATCGAGCGCGCCCTCGCGGTACTGGATTCGCGCGAGCTCCGCGGCCGTGCGCGAGGCCGTGGCCTGGTCGACGACGGATGCGAGCCGTTGCCGATGCGTGCCGTAGGTCACGAACGCGTTCTCGGTTTCTTCGAGTGCCTGCAGCACGGCGAGCTCGTAGCCAGCGAGCGCCGCATCGGTGCGCGCTTCCGCGATGTCGACGCGCGCCCAAGTGCCGCGATCGAACCCCGCCCACGACAGCACGGGCGTGACTTGCCACGCGCGGCTCTGCGATTCCCCGAGGCTGCCGGCGTCGCCGGCCACGAAGCCGATGAAGCCAGTCAGCGTCAAGCGCGGAAAGAGATCGGCCTTCGCTACACCGATGCGCGCCGTCGCGGCCGCGAGCTCGCGCTCCGCCGCGCGGATGTCGGGCCGACGCTGCAGCAACGCGGCCGGCGAGTCGACGGCGATGGTCGTCAGGTGCGGCGGGACCTCGCGGAAACCGAGCTCGTCTGCGAGCGCTCCGGGTCGCTGACCGAGCAGCACAGCCAGGCGATTCGCTGCGATCTGCTCCGCAGCGACGAGCGATGGAATCGTCGCCTCCGTCGCGGAGAGTCGCGCCTCGGCGCTCGCGACGTCGAGCTCGCTGCCGCGGCCGAGCTCGAGGCGAACGCGCGTGAGATCGAGTGTCTCTTGCTGATAGCCCAGGTTCTGGCGCGCAACACTCAAGCGCTTCTGCGCGCCGCGCAGCTCGACGTAGTTGCGCGCGACCTCTGCCGCGATCAGCACTTGCGCGTCGCGCAAGTCCGCCACGGCGGCGTCGGCATCGGCGCCCGCGGCTTGAGCGCCGCGGCGCACACGGCCGAAGAGATCGAGCTCCCAGAGCGTCGCGAAGCCCGCGCTGTAGCTCTCGATGTCGACGCGCTCGTCCGTGAAGCCCGGTTGCTGCTGCCGGCTCTTCGAGCGCGCGGCCTCGGTCGAGACACCGGGCCAATGGTCGCGACGCGCGGCGCCGTAAAACGCGCGCGCCTCCTCGACGCGTGCCAGTGCGATCTTGAGATCGAGATCGTCGGTCAGCGCGCGCTCGATCAGATCGTCGAGCGTGGGATCCCGGAATTGCTCCCACCACGCGGCCTCGAACGGCTGCTCGGCCACGCCAGCCGGCTGCGCCGCGATGAACGGCATCGCTTCGGTTTCCGGAGCCACATAGTCGGGACCGACGGCGCAAGCAGCGAGGAACGCCGCGACACTGGCCACCAATATGCTTCTCATGACTCTCTCCTACGGAATCAGCGCGGCACTGGCAGCGCTCTGGTCGTCGACCGACGTGCGCGAGCGCACGGCGCCGACGAACCGCTGCACGAGCCAATAGAACACGGGCGTCAGCACGAGCCCGAAAATCGTCACGCCGATCATTCCGGCGAACACCGCGACACCCATCGCGTTGCGCATCTCGGCGCCGGCGCCCGTCGAAAGCACGAGCGGCACGACGCCGGCCGTGAACGCGAGCGACGTCATCAGGATCGGCCGCAAGCGCAGCCGGCAAGCCTCGATGATCGCGTCCCACGTGCTAGCGCCTTCGCGTTCGCGCATGCGCGCGAACTCCACGATCAGGATCGCGTTCTTGGCAGCGAGGCCGACGAGAACGATGAGGCCGATCTGCGTGAAGATGTTGTTGTCGCCGCCCGTGAGCCAGACGCCCGCGATCGCGGACAGCAACGTCATCGGCACGATGAGGATCACGGCGAACGGCAGCGTCAGGCTCTCATAGAGCGCCGCGAGCACGAGAAACACGAGCAGCACGGAGATCGGGAACACCCACAGCCCAGCGTTGCCGGCGAGCTGCTGTTGGTAGGTGATCTCCGTCCATTCGGCTTCCATGCCGTTCGGCAGCGAGCCTTCGGCGAGCTGCGCGATCAGCGCCTCGGCCTCGCCCGACGAAAACCCAAGCGCCGGACCGCCGTTGATCTCGGCGGACGGATAGCCGTTGTAGTGCATGACGCGATCCGGCCCCGCCGTCTGCTCGAGCGAGACGAACGAGCCCAGCGGCACCATCTCGCCTTGCGCGTTGCGCACCTTGAGCTGGCCGATGTCCTCGGGCTCGAGGCGGAACGGCATGTCGGCTTGCGCGTTGACCTGATACGTGCGGCCGAAGCGGTTGAAGTCGTTGACGTACAGCGAGCCGAGATACACCTGCATCGTGTCGAAGATCTCGGTGAGCGGCACGCCCTGGGCCATCGCCTTGTCGCGATCGACGTCGGCGTGCACCTGCGGCACGTTGACCTGATAGCTCGAGAACAGGCCAGTCAGGCCCGGCGTTTGCCAGCCGGCGCCGACGATCTTCTGCGTCTCCTCGTAGAGCGCTTGGTAGCCAAGGCCCGCACGATCCTCGATCTGAATCTTGAAACCGCCGATCGTGCTCAAGCCTTGAATCGGCGGCGGCGGGAAGATCGCGATGTACGCGTCTTGGATTGCTGCGAACTTCTGAGTCAACGCGGCCGCGACCTCGTCGGCCGAGCGCGTCTTCACGTAGCTCTCGTCCTCGAAATCGCGCAGCGCGATGAACGCGATGCCGACGTTCGGTGCGTTCACGAAGCCGTTGACGGACAACCCGGGGAACGCAACGGAGTGCGACACACCTTCCTCTGCGAGTGCGATGTCCGTCATGCGGCGGATCACGCTCTCGGTGCGATCGAGCGTTGCGGCTTCCGGCAGCTGCGCGTAGGCAACCAGGTATTCCTTGTCTTGTTGCGGGATGAAGCCCTGTGGGACGCTGCTGAAGCCGAGCCACGTGAGGCCGACGAGCCCCACGTAGAGCACGGCGGCCGCGCCGGCCCGCTTCAGGGTCTTGCCCGCGAGCCACACGTAGCGCTCCGATAGGCGCTCGAACAGGCGGTTGAAAGGACCGATCACCCAGCCGAACAGGAAGTCGATGCCGCGCTGGAACCGGTCCGGCGTCGCGCCGTGCGGCTGCAGCAGCAGCGCCGCGAGTGCCGGCGACAGCGTCAGCGAGTTGACGGCCGAGATCACGGTGCTGATCGCGATCGTCAACGCGAACTGCTCGTAGAACTGGCCGCTCAGACCGCTGATAAACGCGGTCGGAACGAACACGGCGATCAGCACGGCCGAGATCGCGATGATCGGGCTCGTGACCTCGCTCATCGCCTGCTTCGCCGCATCCATGGGACGGAGACCCCGGGCGATATTGCGCTCGACGTTCTCGACGACGACGATCGCGTCGTCGACGACGATGCCGATCGCGAGCACGAGGCCGAACAGCGACAGCGCGTTCAGCGAGAAACCGAGGGCGTGCATGACTGCCAGCGTGCCGACGAGCGACACGGGCACGGCCGCGAGTGGAATGATCGATGCGCGCCACGTGCGCAAGAACAGCACGACGACGAGCACGACGAGCACGAGCGCCTCGACGAGTGTCGTGACGACGGCGCCGATCGACTCGCGCACGAACATCGTCGGGTCGTAGACGATGCGGTACTCGACGCCCTGCGGAAAGTCTTGGGCAAGCTCGGCCATCTTCGCGCGCACGCGGTCGGAGATCTCGATCGCGTTGCTGCCGGGTCGCTGAAAAACGGCCACCGCCACAGCCTGCTCATTGTCGAGCAGCGCGCGCAGCGCGTACGTGCTCGCACCGAGCTCGACGCGCGCGACGTCCTTCAAGCGCGTGATCTGGCCGCGCTCTCCGGTCTTGATGATGATGCTCTCGAACTCTTCCTCCGTGACGAGTCGCCCCTGCGTGTCGACGAGCAGCTGGAATTGCGCAGCGCTCGACGCGGGCGGGCTGCCGAGCTGGCCGGCAGCGACCTGCACGTTCTGCTGGCGGATCGCGCCGACGACGTCGCTGGCCGTCAAGTTGAGCGCCGCCACCTTCTCGGGATCGAGCCAGATCCGCATCGAGTACTCGCCGGCGCCAAACACCTGCGCGTCGCCGACGCCTTCGATTCTGCGCAGCTCGTCGCGCACGCGCAGAGTCGCGTAGTTCGACAGATACAGCATGTCGTAGCGGTTATCCGGAGAGACCAGGTGCACGAGCAGCGTGAAATCGGGCAGTGATTTTTCCGTCACTACGCCGAGCCGCTGCGTGACCTCGGGCAGCTTGGGCAACGTCTGCGAGACGCGGTTCTGAACGAGCACTTGCGCTTGGTCGAGATCGGTGCCGAGCGCGAACGTCACGTTCAACGTCATCAGGCCGTCGGCCGTCGACTGCGACGATGTGTACAGCATGCCCTCGACACCGTTGATGGCCTGTTCGAGCGGCGATGCAACGGTTTCCGCGATGACTTGCGGGTTCGCGCCGGGGTACATCGCGCGCACGACGACCGTAGGCGGCACGACCTCGGGATACTCGCTCACGGGCAGGAGCCGCAGCGACAGCGCACCGGCGAGCAAAATGATCGCCGACAAGACGCCGGCGAAAATCGGCCGCTGAATGAAGAATTGCGTGAATCGCATGGCTTGCTCCCTCTGGACGTCGTATCAGAAGGCCGCGTTCGCGGCTTCGGCCTCGTCAGCCGCCAAGTGCGCGAGCACGGGGAGGTCATGGCCCATGGCAACGCGCGTCTCGGCGACGTTCACGCCGGGGCGCACGCGCTGCACGCCATTGACGATGACGACGTCACCCCCGGCCAAGCCGTTCGTGACGATGCGCAAGCCGTCGACGAGCTTACCGGTCTCGATCGAGCGGTATTGGACGACGCCTTGCTCGTCGACGACGAACACGAAGCGCCGGCCGAGGTCGGTGCCGACCGCGCGATCGTCGACCAGCGCCGCGCTGTAGCGCGACGAGCTGACGAGCTGCATGCGCGCGAAAAGGCCCGGCGTGAACTGCCCGTCGGGATTCTCGAGCACGGCGCGCGCACGGATCGTGCCGTGGTTTGGATCGACTTGGTTGTCGACGAAGTCGAGCCGGGCCGTGTGTGGGTAACCTTCCTCGTTGATGAGTCCGACGTGCACGACGCTCGCGTCGGCCGCGTTGGACTCGCGAACGTGCTGCAGATACGTGTGCTCGTCGACGTCGAAGTACGCGTAGACGGCGCCGTCGGACACGAGCGTCGTCAGAACCGTCGAGGCATCGACGAGATTGCCGGCCGTTACGATCGCGCGCGACACGCGGCCCGCGATCGGCGCCGTCACGTGCGTGAAGGACAGATTGAGCTCCGCCGCTTCGAGCGCCGCGTTGATCGCGGCAAGTTGCGCGGCTGCGACGCTCGCGTCGGCGGCATTGCGCTCGAACTCTTCCTGCGACGTCGCGTTACGCGCGAGCAGGCGTTCCGCGCGATCGCGATACGACTTCGCGAGGCCGAGCTGCGCGACTGCGCGCTCGCGCTCGGCCGTGAGCCGGTCGACTTCGGCTTTGAACGGGCGCGGATCGATCTGATACAAGAGGTCGCCTTCCGCGACGCGCCCGCCTTCGGCGAAGTGCACGGACTCGACGTAGCCGCCGACGCGGGGTCGAATCTCGACGCTTTCGATCGCTTCGAGGCGGCCCGTGAACTCGGCCGAATCTTGGAGCTCGTGCATGGCGACTTCGGCCGTCGTGACCTGCGGCGCCGGCGGAGCCGGTGGGGGATTACCGGCTTCGCCGACGGCGCAACCTGCAAGCGCGAAGGGAAGGACGAGTGACGCTAGACCTGAAACCCTGACACCCTGAATCCGTCGGGAAGCCATACGAAAATCCTTCTCAGTCAATTGGTTGTTCGTCATGTGACTGACTTGGCTTGGTTACGCCCGGGGGCTCGCTTCGGTCCGCCTCGGGTGTTACTATACCGTTCAGTAACATCGATGGGCGGTACGATACTTACCGGTAAGTAACATGTCAACACCCGAGCGGAAAGTTCCTGAGTCTTTGTCGCCGTTCACGGCATTGGCGCACTGCGATGCGGGTGCATGCGCGCGCGACCGAATCTTCAGCGCCGCAATCAATCTCTTCTATCGGAATGGCATTCGCGCAGTGAGCGTCGATGCGATCGCCGCCGAAGCGGGCACGACGAAGGTCACGTTCTATCGCGTGTTCGAATCGAAGGACGACCTCATCGTCCAAGTGCTCGAGGAACAGTCGAAGCGCTTCTGGGAATGGTGGGACGCGATCCTCGCGGAACATGCCGGCGATGCGCGCAAGCAGCTCGAGCAGTTGATTGCGCGTTTTCAGGTAGAGATCATTGGCGATGAAGAATGCCGCGGCTGCGCCGTCGCGAATGCGGCCGTCGAGATCGTCGAAGAGGATCATCCGGCGAGAGCCGTGATCAAGAATCACAAAGTCGAAATCGCACGGCGGCTCCGCGAGCTCTGCCGTCAGATGGGCGCGCGCCAACCCGACGTGCTCGGCGATGCGTTGAGCCTGTTGTACAGCGGCGCGTTCTCGGCGCGGCTCTCTCACGACAGCCGCGAGCAGATCTCGGCCGTGTCGGCGGCAACCGCCGCGTTGCTCGACTCGCCCGTGCTCGGCGCACCGAAGGGCTAGCCCGCCCTTCTCGTTCGCGCTCCTAGAATCGAAACGTGTAGCTCGCCTTCGCGACCACGTCGCTCGTGACGGAGTGGAAGCGATTGTCCTGGTCGAAGTCCTGCAGGTTGTGATTGATCACGAAGAAGATCTCGCGGCCGGCCTCCGGGATCCAATTCAGTCGCAGGTTGAGCCCCATGACCTCGCTGACGTTGTCGTATTGAATCAGGTTCGTCCACGACAGCTTCGACGAGAACACGATGTCGAAGTTGGTATTCACGATGCGCGTCGTGAACCGGCCGTTGTCCACCGGCGGCGGTAGGTCGATCTCCTGGATGTTGAAGCCGATACCGGTGCGAAACCGTGGGCTCGGCACCCACGTGAAGTTGCCGAACGTGCGCTCGCGCGTGCCGTTGTAGAAGCCGCCATCCGTGCGCGCGATTCGGCCCGAGAACCGCCGGTGCGCGGAAAACCCCCACTCCAGGCCGTGATCGTCGAACGTGTACTCGCCGATGGGGATGATCGTGCCCGGTCGAATCGCGAACGGCACATCGAGCACTTCTGTCTCGAAGTTCGAGCGGATGTACAGCATGTCGTTCGTGCGGTTGTGCATCTGAACCGGCGTGAGCCCGATCTGCTGCGACTGCAGACGACCGTCGAGCCCCTCGATGCGCTGGCCGTCGAGATTGAAGAACAGCGATTGCCAGTAGCCTGTCCTGGGCCGGTGCGTGTACGCGATCTGGCCCGCGTAGTCTCGAACACCCGTGCGACTCGTGAAGCCGAGCGCGGGATAGAAGTTCGCTTCGACACGGCGTGTGGAGAAGGCTCCGCGGAACTTGTTGTTGCTCGGTACCGAGACACCGAAGCCGGCCGCGGAATCCGCGCCGTGGACGTCGCTCTGGTCCGGCGCTTCGTCGTCGAACCATTCGGTGTCCGTCTGTTGATACCACACGCCTGCCTCGATCGTGCGCCCGCCCGGCAGTCGAGCGTTGCGGTACAGCGCATCGAATCCCGCAAGCGAGTTGTCGCGCGGGTTCAGGGGATCGCCGTTCGTGAACACCGCACCGATCGTGGATTCGCGGCCGATGCCGCCCTTCGCACGAATCACTGACAACGTGGTGTCGTCGACGCTCGCGAGCGGATTCTCGTCCTGCCGGATGGACAATGCACCGACCTCGAAGCGTCCCGCGCGGCCGCTGATCTTGCCGCCGTAATTCAAGGGGACGGGCTCGCCGAATTCGCCGAGGCCGATACGCCGCGAGAAGAACGGCCGCGCGTTTTGCCGCTCGGCGTTCGAGAGCGCGCCGGTGCCGTCCGACGCGCCGATGCGGCCGAACTCGAAGATGTCGGCCTCGCGCAGGAAGAAGTCGCGCTTCTCGGGGAAGAACAAACCGAACCGCGTGAGGTTGACTTGGCGGTCGTCGACCTCGGTTGCGGAAAAGTCCGTGTTGAACGTCAGCGACGCGTTCATCTGCGGCGTGAGCTTGTAGAAGAGATCGAGCGACGGCTCGAAATCGTCCTCGGATGTGTCAGTCTCGTCCTCGGGCGTCAGAGGATTGTCGTTACGCATGACGCGGCGGTTCGTGAGACTCGCCGAGGGAACGATGTCGAGACCGATGCCTTGATCGAGCCCCGAGAGTCCCATCATGCGCCCCGCACTGCTCGGGTCCCAACGCCGGTTCCGCGACACCCAGGCCATGTCCTCGTTCCGCGTTTCCAGGCTGCGCGAGAAGTTCAGTCCCCACGTATCGCTGTTCGGATCGAACGACAGCGACTTGAACGGAATCTCGTACTCGACCGTCCATCCGCCGTCGAACCGCTGGGCGGCTGCGTCCCAGATGCTGTCCCAGTCGGTGTAGTACTCGGACACGTTGCGGTACAGCCCGTCGAAGCGAACGCCGTGCGCGTTCACGCCGAAGAAATACCCGCCGCGCTGCGCATTGAACGGATCCAGCGTGACGAACAGCGAGTCCTCCTGCGTGATCGACGCGCCCTGTCGCATGACATTGGCCGTGATCTCGCCCGGTGGGGTGTACATCCGCGCGCCGACATACAGAGCGTCGTCGTCATACAACAGATAAATTTCCGTACGCTCCGAGGGAACGGCGTACTCGATCGGGTTTACCTGATGCAGGTTGTCGATCAGCGCAGCACTCGCCCACGCGGCGTCGTCGAGCGAGCCATTGATCGTCGGCCGCATTTGGGTCCGCACGATCGTGACGGATTTCTGGCCCGGATCGCGCGGCGTCTCGGTCGAAGGGACGGTCTGCTGTGCGACGACCGGCACGGCCACGACCAGCGCGGCGATTCGAGCCGCGCCCGCGAGCGTTCGCGCCAACGAGCCGAACCACGTGAATGCTTCCCTGCGCTGCAACCTCGAGCTCCCCTTCCTAGAACCGGAACGTGTACATCGCCTTCAACGTCATGTCGGTGCGCGCCGTGCGGAAGTCGTTGTCGCGATCGATATCCTCGAGACCCTGATTCACGACGAAGTACATCTCGCGGCCCGCCACGGGAATCCAATGCAGACGCACGTTGACGCCGGCGGTCTCCGACACGTTGTCGTACTGCAGCAAGTTAACGAGCGAGATCCTCGACGAGAACACGATGTCGAAAGCGAGCCGCACGAGCCGCGTCTCGAACGCGCCCTGCGGCAGCTCGACCTCGTTATAGTTGTACCCGACCGCCGTGCGGAAATGCTTCGACGGCCGCCACGACAGCTCGCCGTTGATGTTCGTGCGCGTGCCGTCGTAGAAGTCGCCATCCACGTACATCAGCGTGCCGCCGAACTTGCGGAAGTTGCTCGCGACGAACCGCATGCCGAGATCGGCGAACTGATAGTCGCCGATCTGAATCGGATCGACCTCGTTCGAGATGTCGAACTCCTCGTCGAGATTATCGCGCTGGTCGCGGTACACCATCATCAGCGTGTCGCCGGTGCGATTCGTGATCAGGAACGGCCGGAACGTCAGTGTCTGCGTCTCGAGCCCCCCGCCGATTTCCTCGACGCGCTCGCCGTCGAGCGACGTGAACACCGACTGCACGTAAGAGCCGCGTGGCGGGCGATGCGTATAGCCGAGATCGAACGAGCCGACGTTCACGTCACGGCGGTCGTAGAAACCGAGTGCCGGATTGAAGTTCGCCTGCAGCTGTTTCGCAGCGACACCGCCGCGGAAGCCGTTCGTGTTCGGCAGGCGCAGCCCCAAGCCAACCGCCGAGTCGTCGCCGGACGCACCGGCCGTATCGCTCGTCTGATACCACGCCTCGGCCTCGAGCGAGCGCCCGCCCGGTAGGCGCGTGTTGCGGTATAAAAAGTCCGCGCCGACGAGCGAGTTGTCGATGTCGGCGCGCGGGTCGCCGCTCGTCGCGATGAAGCCGAACGTCGACTCGCCGAGCACGTTGGTCCGCGCTCGAACCACCGACAACGTCTCGGCGCCCAGCGGAACGAGCTCGTTCGAAGTGCGATCGAGGTACTCCGATTCGTCTTGGCGAATCGACAAAGCGCCCACGTCCCAGTTGCCGACGCGGCCGCTGACCTTGCCGCCGTAATCCAGATCGACCACTTGCCCCGCGGCGCTCAAACCGATCCGACGCGAGAAGAACGGCCGGCCGTTCTCGCGCGACGGCTGCGTCACGGAGATGTTGTCCTGCTGCGCGCCGATACGGCCGAACTCGAAGATGTCGGACTCGCGCAGGAAGAAATCGCGTTTCTCGGGAAAGAACAGCGCGAAGCGCGTGAGATTGACCTGACGGTCGTCGACCTCGGTCGCGGAAAAGTCCGTATTGAACGTGAGGAGTCCGTTCAGCTCCGGCGTGATCTTGTAGATCAAGTCGAGCGACGGCTCGACGTCGCTGTCGGTCGTGCTCGGATTGCCGTTGGTGCCCGAGATCCTCGTTTCGCGCGCGGTCGCCGAAGGCACGACGTCGAACCCGCCCGAATCGAGCCCTTCGAACCCGACTGCCAATCCGGACACGGCCGGGTTATACGCGCGGTTGCGCGATACCCAGGCGATGTTCTCGTTCTTGCGCACCACACCGCGCGAGAAATTGAGGCCCCACGTGTCGGTCGTCGGATCGAACGAGATCGACTTGAACGGAATCGCAATCTCCGCGATCCAGCCGCCCTCGAAGCGTCCGGCCTCGGCGTAGAAGATGCTGTCCCATGCGCCGTAGAAATCCGTGACGTTCTGGTACAGCCCATCGGCGCGGACGCCATTGGGATTCAGGCCGAAGAAGTAGCCGCGCTGGCGCGAGTTGAACGGATCGATCGTGACGTAGAAGCGGTCGTCCTGTCCGACGTTGTCGGCCTGACGCAGATTGTTCGCGGTGATCTTGTCGGGCTCGTTGTCGTAGAGCTTGGCGCCGATGTAGAACGCCTCGTCGTCGTAAAGGAGATAAATCTCGCTGCGCTCGTCAGGCGTCGCGTACTCGATGGGGCTCGTCTGATGCAGGTTGTCGACAACCGCCGCGGTCGCCCACGCGGCGTCATCGAGCTTGCCGTCGATCACGGGCGCCGTTGCGGTGCGCACGACTTGGACCGAGTGCTGGCCCGGATCCTGGAGCGGCGTGGGGGCCTGTGCCAATGCCCGAGTAGCGCCGCAAAGCGCCAGCACAACCCAGTGCGTCGATCGCATCGCTCGTGTTGATGTTCTAAAAGAACGCGAACGATACCCGAAAGGCCCTACCGGCGGCGCGGCTTAGGGCCCGCTGCACCCGCGCGCGGCTAGAGTTTTCCGAAGCAGAGCCGGTACACAGGCCACTAGCTTGGGCCGCGGTAGCGCGGCGCGCCTACCCTAAGGCCGGCGAAAGCCCGAGCATTTCGCGCTCGAACCCGAAGATCTCCGCATCGGTCGGCAACGGCAATGCGAAATGCGAATGGAAGCGAAGCGCGAGGTGCGCGACGAACGCGTGCGCGTCTTCGGGGCGCCGAAAGTCGGCGAGCCGCGGCCCACGCTGCTTCCAGTACGCGTAGTTGCAGAACACGGATTTGTGATTGGGATACACGGCCGCCATCAGATCGGCGGCGTTGTAGCTCGCCGTCGCGAGCAGCGCCTTGAACATCTGGTCCGCGCTCGTCGTGCCCGGCGGGGCATAGCGCGCAGGAGCCGTGCCGACGAAGCCATCGCCGAAGTAAGCGGTAATGACCTCGATGTGTCCTACGAGGTGCGAGTTGAACTCCGCGAGTTTGTCGGCCGGTACCCACAGCTCCTCGTGCCGCGCCGCGCCGACGACACGGCGCTCGAACCGCGCGACGTAGTCGTTGTCGATGCTGAAGCGCGTGACGTAGCCCGCGAACGTGTCGCTCTTGGTGTTCCAACCCTCGGCGATCTCGCGCGCGTAGCCCGCGTTCAGCACGGGATAAAAGATCGGCTGGTCCGGCAGACGCGGCGGGAACGCGCGCATGCCGAGGTCGTACAAGGCCTCGAGCTCGCGATGACCGATGGGTCGATAGAGGATCACGCGTGTTGCGACCGAGATTTGCCGAACCGGGCGGTGCGCCAGTGTAGCTGGCGCATGCGGCGAGCGGTGGGTCATGATGGGAATCGGGTCGGTGCCGGGTCAGGCTCGATCCGTACAATTCGAACGCAGGGGGACGGCAGATGGATGCTCGACAGAGAACGACTCTATTGCGTGGCGCGCTCGTAGCCGCGTTGGCGTTCGCGGTGCCGTTGACGAGCAACGCACAGCCTCCACCGCAGCCGCCGGGTACGCCGCTCGAGCCCTACACGCCGGCCGACGATGCGAAGGACTTGCGGTCCGTGCTGTTCAACTGGACCCGCAACATGGGCATGTTGAAGGGCACCGACGAGCGCGAGATGGTCGCAACGCTCGAGTATCAGGGAACGGGCACGATCCAAGTCGACGGGCAACCGTGCACTCTCACGAAGCTCCGCGCGAGCACGAATTACCAAACGTTCAGCCAGCGCATTCAATACACCTGCACGCGCGGCGGGCAGACCTACTCCAACGTCGAGGTCGTCAGCGGGCTCTACGCGTGGGACGAAGACGCGCCGGGCGCGACGATCGCCGGCACGCCCGGTAAGGTCACGCCGAAGCAGGACGCCGTGCAGGAACGGCTGATTCGTTTGTGGGCGAGCCCGCAGGGCGCACCGAAAGCCGCCATCGCAGCGACGAGCAATACGTACTGGCTCGGCGCGAACCCCGGCACGCTGCTCGAGGACGGACCTTCGAAGGTGGGCCAAACCTCCGTCGAGTGGCGAGGCGACAAAGCCGTCGTCACGTTCCCGCTGCTCGGTGTTCCGGGCGCGACCGCCACTGCGACACTGACTCCGATCTTCCTGACCGAGAGCGTCGTCGTCCGACAAGGCTCGACGACGACGGAGTTCACCTACAGCGACTACAAGGACTGGAACAACGAGCTGAACCTGATCGAGGTGCTGTACGCGGGCAAGCTCGTCGAACGACGCAACGGCACCGTGGTCCGCGACCTCACGACGAAGGAAACCGAGACCGGCAACGTGTACGTCGTGGCGCCGGTTCCCGCGAGCGTGCAATCGGCGATCCGTCCGCGCGGCACGCTGCCGGTTGGCGTCATGGCGAAGGTCGATCCTCCGGTCGACAAGAGCGTGCCGACGCCGCGGCTCGGCGATCGTCCCGACTTGAGCGGCAACTGGCAGTGGACCGACTGGATCGGCAACTACATGGGCGGCGGCGGCCGCCGCTGCGCGCCGAACCAGCTCGAGGGCTGCAGCCGCCAGGTGAATCAGACGTACGACTTCGAGCTCTACTCACCCTCGCGCTTCGGCAACACGGGCCGCCCCGTCTACAAGCCCGAGCATTGGGACAAGGTCATCGCGCTCGACATGTGGACGAACAAAGAAGACCCGGTCATGACGTGCCAGCCGCTCGGAGTACCGCGCCAAGGCCCGCCGCGCCGGATTTACCAGACCGACAAGGACATCACGTTCATCTATCTCGGCGGCGATGCCGGCGGCGGCTACGGCGAGTACCGGATCATCCCGACCGACGGGCGCGCGCGCGACGAACAACAGGCGCGCGAGACCCGTTACTTGGGCTACACGATCGGACGCTGGGAAGGCGACA
>Ga0315910_10001058_pt1 | contig 25824 bp, 21 predicted proteins | sample EdamamesoilMG_FD_204470 | JGI IMG/M metagenome (GOLD analysis project Ga0315910, IMG submission 204470) | Garden soil microbial communities collected in Santa Monica, California, United States - Edamame soil | ecosystem: Environmental > Terrestrial > Soil > Garden | place: USA: California... | reverse complement strand
CCACGCTTGCCCGCGGCGCCAATCCCTGCGGCCATGGCCATGGGCATCGACATGATGAGCGCGCACGGCGCCGCCGCAACCAGCAGCACGACCGCTCGCCTGGCCCAAGCGGCCACGTCAAGGTCGGCCACCCAGGGCACGATGAGAAGCAGTGCGGCTGCCACGAGCACCAGAGGCGTGTAGCGGCGACCAAAGCGATCGATCCATTGCTGCGCACGACCCTTTTCGCCTTGCGCCTTCTCCACTAGATGGATGATCTTGGACAGTGTGTTGTCGGCGAACGCCGCTGTAGCTTCGATAGTGAGCGCGCCCTCGGTATTGATCGAAGCAGCGAACACTTTCGCGCCTACCGCCTTCTCCACCGGAACGGACTCGCCAGTGACCGCCGCTTCATTGACGCTCGATCGCCCGTCCACGACCACGCCGTCCGTCACAATGCCCTCACCGGGACGCACCACGAACCGCTCGCCAACCTTGAGATCCTCGGCAGCAATCGTCAGCTCCCTGCCCTCACGGATCACACGCGCTTCCTTGGGCGCAAGATCGAGCAGCGATCTGATCGAAGCGCGCGTGCGTGCATACGTGAACTCTTCGAGACCCTCCGCGGCGCCGTAAAGTACGACCAGGGCGGCAGCTTCGTTCCACATTCCAAGTATCGCGGCACCAGTCGTCGCCGCGATCATCAGAACTTCGATGCCGATCTTTCCTTCGCGAAAGAGATCCTCGGCGCCTTCGCGCATCCAGTGCCAGCCACCGAGAAGAATCGCGAATATATACGCCGCAATCGACGCTGACGCCGGGATGGAAAGTGCTGCATCGACGGCAAACACAGCCAACGCGATGACACCCGCAAGGAGCGCATTGCGTAGTGGCGGGAACTGCCACCATTTGCCTTCAAAGGCTTCGACCTCGCCATCATGAGCGCTCACGACGCGGGCTCCGTGGCCGGCTGCGCAACCACATCAGGCTCTGCCTGACGGCGGTATGCCATCCGATAGAGACCAGGCAGCACTAACAATGTGAGCAGAGTGGAGGAGATGATTCCGCCGATGACTACAGTGGCTAATGGTCTCTGCACCTCCGCACCCGTCCCAGTGTTGAGCGCCATCGGAAGAAAGCCTAAGGCAGCAACAAGAGCGACCATGAGGATCGGCCGCAGGCGAAGCATGGCACCTTCGCGAATCGCATCGTCGATCGCCGCGCCATTGGCCAGCCGGTCACGGAACGCCGCTACCATGACGACGCCCGTGAGCACTGCCACGCCTGAGAGTGTAATGAACCCTACTCCCGCGGTGATCGAGAGCGGAATTCCGCGCAACCAGAGCGAGATGACTCCTCCGGTAAGCGCCAGCGGAACGCCGCTGAATACGAGAGCCGCGTCCTTGGCGGAGCCGAACGTCATGAGCAACAGCGCAAAAATCATCAGCAATGTGATCGGTACAAGCACCGTGAGTCGCTGGGCCGCGGACTCGAGCTGTTCGAAAGTGCCTCCATACTCGAGCCAGTAGCCTGACGGCAGCTTCACCTGCTGCTCGATCTTCTGCCGCGCCTCGGTGACGAAGCCTCCGAGGTCGCGATCCCGCACGTTCGCCGACACCACGATGCGACGCTTGCCATTCTCACGACTGATCTGGTTGGGGCCCGGCGCGAGCGAAAGCTTGGCGACCTCGCCGAGAGGCACGTAGCCGCGCTGTCCATCGCGCTCGGGCAACAAGATAGGCAGGCGCTCCAGGCCGGCGAGATCGCTTCGCAGATTCTCCGGCAATCGCACGATCAACGCGAAGCGCTGATCCCCCTCGAAGATCTGCCCGGCTTCCTCGCCGCCGGTGGCAGCCGCAAGTACATCTTGGACTTCGGCGACGTTGAGACCATAGCGATAGAGCGCTGCTCGATTGGGCTCGACGGATAGCACGGGCAACCCGGCAACTTGCTCGACTTTGACGCCCTCAGCGCCGGGAATGCCATTGAGGACCGCGGCAATCGCATTGCCGCTCGCCAAGAGCTGGTCGAGATCGTCACCATAGATCTTGATGCCCACATCCGAGCGAACTCCAGAGATGAGCTCGTTGAACCGCAGCTGAATCGGCTGACTGATTTCGTAGGCATTGCCGGGAAGCTGCTCGAGCTTCTCCTCGATCTCCTTGACGAGCTGTTCCTTGGACTTGTCAGGATCAGGCCAATCCTCGTGGTCCTTCAGCATCACATATCCGTCCGAGATATTGGGCGGCATGGGGTCGGTCGCAACCTCTGCCGTACCGACGCGCGAGAAGAAGGTCTTGACCTCGGGAATCTCCTTCACCGCCTTCTCGATCTGGAATTGCATCTCGAGCGACTGCGTCAGGCTGGTTCCTGGGATCCGCAGCGCCTGCACAGCGAGATCTCCTTCATCGAGATTGGGGATGAACTCCGATCCCATGCGCGTAGCGATGAATCCACAAAGGATCACGAACGCGACGGCGCCAGCCAGTATCGCCACGCGCATCCTCATCGCGAATGCGAGCACGGGCTCATACAGCCGCTTCGCACCTCGCACAACGAAGTTGTCCTTCTCCGCGATTTTGCCGCTCATGAAGAGCGCCACTGCTGCCGGAACGAACGTCAATGACAGGATGAGAGCCGAGACCAGCGCAAGGATGACGGCCAGCGCCATCGGGCGGAACATCTTACCTTCGACTCCGGCCAGAGCGAGCAGGGGCAAATTGACGAGAATCACAACGAGCACGCTGACAAGCGAGGGCGTGAACACTTCGCGCGTGGCTGCATAGACCGTGTGCAACCGCTCTTCAAGGAAGAGTAGCCGCCCCTTGTGCTGCTGTTCGTGTGCCAGCCTTTGTATGCAGTTTTCGACGATGATTACGGCGCCATCGACGATGAGACCGAAGTCGAGCGCGCCCAATGACATGAGGTTCGCGCTAACCTTCGTCTCCACCATTCCGGTCACGAGCATGAGCATCGAGAGCGGGATTACGAGGGCAGTCAGAATCGCCGCTCGCACGTTCCCGAGCATAATGAGCAGCACCACTACGACCAGAATTGCACCCTCGATTAGATTCTTCTGCACCGTCGAAATGGTCTTCTCGACGAGTACCGTGCGGTCGTACACGTAGTCCGCGGTGACACCCGCCGGCAAGGACTTGTTGATCTCGGCAAGTTTCGCAGACACCGCCTTTGAGACCACGCGGCTGTTCTCGCCGACGAGCATGACTGCGGTGCCGAGCACGGCCTCTTCGCCGTCGCGAGTGGCGGCACCGGTGCGAAGTTGTTTGCCAAACGCGACATCCGCGACATCACGAACCGTGACAGGCACTCCGTCTCGATGCGCGACGATGATCCGTTCAAGTTCCTCGACGTCAGCCACTTGTCCAGGGGACCGAATCAAATATTGCTCGCCGTTGCGCTCAATGTAGCCGGCGCCGATGTTTGTGTTGTTCTTCTCGAGCGCGCTAACGATGTCGTCGAACGCGAGTCCATACGCCAGCATCCGCGCCGGGTCCGGCGTGACGTGGAACTGCTTCTCGAATCCGCCGATGGTGTTGACCTCCGTGACGCCTGCCACCTGGCGCAACTGCGGGCGGATCACCCAGTCTTGAAGCGTTCGCAACGCCGTCGCGTCGTAAGGCTGTCCATTCGGCTGTCTCGCATTGGCCTCGGCATGGACGGTGTACAAGAAAATCTCGCCCAACCCTGTAGCAATCGGACCCATTTCGGGTTCGAGTCCCGCAGGTAGTTGGCTCTTGGCCTGCTGCAGCCGCTCGTTGATGAGATTTCGCGCGAAGTAGATATCCGTGCCTTCCTCGAAAACGACCGTGACCTGGGACAGGCCATACCGGGAGAGCGAGCGCGTGTATTCGAGGTGAGGCAATCCCGCGATGGAGGTTTCTACAAGGTAGGTGATGCGTTGTTCAACTTCGAGCGGCGAGTAGCCCTCCGCCTGCGTATTGATCTGCACCTGGACGTTGGTGATGTCCGGTACCGCATCGATAGGTAGTCGCTGATAGTTCCAGACTCCAGCGGCGGCAACCGCGAGAACGAGAAAAAGGATGATCCAGCGGCGCGCGATTGCGATTCTGATTAGTGCGTCGATCATGGCGTGCCCTCAGTGCGCATGCTCAGCTTCGCCCTTGCCGAGCTCGGCTTTCAGGATGAAGCTGTTCTTGGTCGCATACGATTCACCCACCGTGAGCCCGGAGACGATTTCAGTGACTTCGCCGTCGCTGCGCCCCGTCTGCACTGGCCGGGGCTCAAAGCCTTCATCGTTGCGCACAAAGACGACGCTTCGGTTTTCGAGTGTCTGCAGCGCCTCGCTGCGGACTGCAAGCGGGATGGAGCTGCTCGACAGCACAACGTCCGCGGTAACGTACAAGCCAGGCGGCCACTTCTGATCGCCATTGGGTAGTTGTACGCGTGCCGTGAGCGTCTGACTGCTGCTGCTGCCAAAGGGCGCGACGTAGACAACCTTGCCCTCCGCAGAAAGACCCGTGTCTCCGCTGCGCACACGAACGGTCTGCCCCACGCGCACCTTGGCGAGGTCTCTAGGAAACACGGACAGCTCGACCCATACCGTCGAGAGATCGGCGACCGTGAAGAGAGACCCTTCACCTGTCTGCGCGCCTTCGTTGGCATTGCGTTTGGTGACAACACCGTTGAGCGGGGCGACGACCGTATATGTCTGCAAGCTCTCGTTGCTTTCGATCGTGGCGAGCGCTTCGCCGCGCTTCACCGCGTCGCCAACCCGAACCTTGACGCTTCGGATGGCGCCGGGAAAGCGCGCGCTCACTTCGAGAACGCGCTCGGCGTTCGGAGCGATGACACCATAAAGCGGAAGGTGATCGCGCAGGTCCATGGTTCCTGCGGTTTCGATGCCAATTCCCGCTTTGCTGACTTGTTCGGGCGTGAGCTCTACATGCCCGCCTTCCTCATGCCCTCCTTCTTCAGCGTGCCCCTCACCTTCTGCGTGACCTTTGCCGTCGTCATGGTCAGCGCCTTCGCTGTGGCCTGCTTCGTCTTCTGCATGCTTCGGTGATTCAGACGACGCCGTCGCGGCGGCAGGTTTGTCGCCGCACCCGGTCAGTGCAAGGACCAGGCAGACGAGCAGCGCGACAGGCGCGCCGAAAACGTGGAATCGATTCGATGAAGTCATGGCAGAGGTGCCTCGAGGTCTTGTGAGGTGAGGGGCTCGCTCGTGAGTCGTTCGAGTTCGGCGAGCAATCGGTGGTATTCGGCGGCGGCGTCGATGGCCGCTTCGCTCAATGCGAGAAGGTCTTGCTGCGTGGTCAATAGTTCGAGGAAGGAGAACCGGCCTCGCTCATATCCGCTCTGGGTTTGAGTCAACGCATCACGCGCCTGAGGCAGCGCTTCCTCGCGAAGACTCGTCGCGCGCTCGCGCGCGGCGCCGATCTCGCGGTACAGCGCATACAGTGTTCCCAGCAGCCGCGTCTTGCTGGCGGCTAGTTCGGCGTCACTTTGAGCGCGGCGCGCCCGAGCCTCAGCAATGCCACCTTGGTTTCGGTCGTGGACGGCCAGCGGCATCGAAAAGCCGGCGACGAGAGCGTTGTCCCCGGATTCTCGGAAATTACGCACGCCAACGCTGAAGGTGACGTTTGGCCTGACCTGCGCCTGCGCCAATCGCAACTCCGCGTCGCGCAGCCGAGCCTCGCTTGCGAAGCGGGTAATGTCGGGATTGCGCTCGATTTTCGCGGCCAGTGCTTCGAAGGTTTCGAGTGCTTGAAATGCGAACAGATCTGCGTTCGCCGAGGTGAACTGAGGATCCACACGGCCCCAGGTTAGCGAAAGTGCGCTTCGCGCAGTTTCGAGAGCCAGTGTGGCCTGCCGTCGATCAATCTGCGCGCGCGTGAGCGTGATTCGCGCGCGGCTTTCTTCGGCGATCGGCGAGCGGGCAGCCTTCACCCGCGCCGCAATGGCATCCAACGTTCGCTGCGCGATGGCGACGTTTTCATCGGCGAATCGGATCCGCTCCTGGGCGGCTACCACGTCGATGTATCGGCGGGTGACGTCGGCGAGCAGATCGAGCTGCCGTGCCCTCAGATCCAGCGTGACCAAATCGCTATCCACCTCTGCGATCGATCGGCGCAACGACCGTTTCCCGCCTAGCTCCACCACTTGACTGAAGGCCAATGTGGTTTCGAGAGCATCGGTCCCTTGAGCTTCGCCGCCGCCCGCGAAATTCTCGAGCTCGAGGCTCAGCTCAGGGTTCAGGCGTTTACCTGCCTGAACTATGCGCGCCTGCGCAGCCGTGAGCTCGTAACGGCTCGCCGCCAGTTCCGGATTGCTCTTCAGAGCAGCATCGAGCGCCTGGGCGAGTGTGATGGCGCCGCGGGGCTCGCTGGCATCTGCCGCAATAGCGTTGGCGCTTGCGAGCGCCAGCGATGCAGCGATGCACGTGCCCAATGCACGTGCGATCAAATTCTTCATGAAATCCTCCGACGCGTGCGCTCAACGCGCGCGCGTGTTAGCCGAAATCAGTCGAGGCTTGGAGGATTAAGCAGGAGGGCCGCGAAGTGGCGGCCTTAGATAGGCAGGTTCCGTCGGGCGAACGATCGTCGCTTCGACGGCAATGCGCTCAACCGAGCGCGGAGCGATGTACTGAAAAATGGACGCCAGGAACGCCGGCATCCAAGAATCGGCGGAGACTGATTTCTTGACTAAAAGGTCCGCTGAAACCTGAACGTCTTTGTCGCCGGTATGCACAGTCGACTTGTCGGTCTCACAAGGATGCGCACCACCGCAGGCCCAATGAATCGAAGAAGGAGGTTCCTTACCGTCGTAGCAAAGGTGCGCATGCGCGTCGGCCATCCGCACGATGAGCAGCATCAGTGCGAGAACAAAGCAGAAAATTGGTCTGCTGGAGGCCAAGGGCATGGGGGGAGTATGCCTAATTGGCAGCCGGGGATCGACCCCAAGAGGAGGTAGAAGTCTCAAAAGCCAGTAGAAGGGGCTGTTGAGAGAACGAACAAGCCGCGGTCTGCTCAGGAAATACCCTAACTCGCGGCTCCCTCTGACATTTCGCGCAGGTGCGGCATCGCAAACCGTGTGGCACTCGGACGTGCACGAGTCTCAGACCCAGCGCCTTACCTTTTCAAGATATCTCTCAAACGGCAGCCCGAAGCGAGACTTGAGAATGCGCTCTTCTGGAATGATCTGAAATCGATTCATGTAGAAGACAAAAAGTGCCGGTCCCAGTAGCACGACCGGATTCGAGAGATAGAACGCCCATCCAGCGAGCACCAGTAGAAAGCCTAGGTACATTGGATTCCGGGTGAAGCGATAGACGCCACCCGTCACCACTGAAGTCGACTTGCTGGGAGCAGTTGGATCCACGGTCGTGCGGGCCCGCCTGAACTCCAACACACCGGCCAGCGCAATCGCGACACCGAGTATTGCGATTGCCGAGGCAACGACATTGCCCCGCTGGAACTCAATAGTTAGTGACGGCGAGATGAGTCTAACGATCCACATGAGCGCGCCGATGAGGACAGCGAGCGCCACGGGCGGGATTCTTAGTTCAAGAGAAGCCACGCTTGTTGCCTCGCGGTCAAGATGACGTCCCATCGGCGCGGGCCTCACGAAGCCCGGCCAACGCCGCCTTAAATACCCGAAATGCAGAACGCGAGAAGAGGACCAATAAAATCGCCGCCACCACCAGGTCAGGCCAGGGCGAGCGAAACAGCCACACGCCACCCGCTGCGGCAAAGACAGCTAGGCCTTCGTAAATATCGTTCCTCGAGCACTCCCAGGCAGACGCGAGATTCACATCGCCGTGACGGTAGGGGGTGAGCAATCGCAGGCAGATGGCGTTCGCAATCAGGTTCAGTACACAGGCGATACTCATTGCTTCCACGATTGGGACGCTCGGATTGGAGACTCCCCAGATAATCCGGATGGCCACGGCAATCGCCGCACCCAGGATCAGCGCGCCCTTCAGCATCGCGACGCGACTCTTCGCCGCAAGAGTGCTTCCGACGACGGCAAGACTCAACGCGTAGGTGAGCGCGTCGCCAAAATTGTCGAGCCCACCCGAAAGCAGCGACGAAGATCCGCTGTAGACGGCCGCCGCGACAACCATGAAGAAGGTCGCGATGTTAATCGCGAGAACTATCTTGAGAACGCGACGCTGATCGGCCTGCAATGCCTTTGCGTCTACGTCACAGCCGCAACAGTCGCTCATGGGGCCCCTCCTCTCGTTGTGCGCCTTGAGGTCCAGACAAATCCGAATACGAGCAGCGCCGCCATCGCGACCTGCGCACCAAGCGCCTCAATGGAAGGCGATATCCCCAACAAGTTGACGCGAGGCACGAAGGCCAGCGGGTTGATCGATACGTAGCCCGCCTCCTGCAGCGCGCTGACGCCCTTTCCGATCAAGACGACGGCAAGCACGGCAATCAGGATCGCGCTGTACGAAAAGAACTTGCCGATCGGCAAACGCCGACTGAATCTCAGCATCACAACTGCGATCACAGCGAGCGAAAGAATGGCGAGTAGAGCGCCGCCAATGACCGCGCGACCGTTTCCCTGCTCCCAGAGCGCGGCATAAAAGAGAATGGTTTCGAAGACCTCGCGATACGTAACAAGGAATGAGAGCGCAAACAGAAACCAGGCTGAACTTCGCTGGATGGCTCTGCCGATGTGCTCCTGAATGTATTTCTGCCAGGCGTCTGCCTGGCCCTTGCCATGCATCCAGACGCCAACCCACAGCAAGACCAAGGCCGCGAGCACGGACCCAAAGCCTTCGGTCAGCTCCCGGCTTGCACCGCTCACAGCAATCACCGTGGTAGCAATGCCCCACGTACCGATGCCGGCGAGCAACGCGACGATCCATCCAGCGTGCACGTACGGAACGGTCTTGCCTTGGTCGGACTTCCGCAGGAACGCGACCATCGCCACAATCAGCAGCAGTGCTTCCAGCCCTTCACGCAGAAGAATGGTGAAGGACCCGATGAAACTCGAAGTACTGGATGACTCGCGCGAGCCGAGCGCAACCTCGGCACGCGCTAGAAGGGATTCCAGAGAGCGAAGGTCCTCCTCGAGTCGAGATGCTGAATTCTCCCGATCGATGTCGGCTCGGAATTCCGCCATCGCTCTCTCTATTTCGTTGAGTAGTCCCGCGTCTCTTGCAGCCAACGCCGGCTCTATTGGCTCGAAGTGGTCGAGATACGCGGACAATGCGAGTTCGCGCGCGGCTCTGGAGTCTCCGCGCACATACGCGTCGCGCGCATCCCGCAGACTTTCTCGCGCCTTCGACAACGAGACGCCAGTCATCGGTTGAAGCGCCGAAGGGTGACGCCGAAGGTATGCGCTAAGGCGATAACCGTTGCCTGAGCCATATTTTCGAGTGAGCTCCGCAGGAGTCTGAGTCACCGCCGCTTGGAGCGAGATATCCTCACGGAACTTCTCATTGGAGTTCCAGAGCTTCTCTCCCTCGGAGCCCTGGCTTTCGGAAAACGCGAGTGATCCGGCATAGAACGCCAGTGCCCATCTGTCCATCGCGTCGAGCGATGAGAAACTTGGCATGCTCGTTCCGTCGAGACCCTGCTCGATGACCTGATACAACCCGAAGATGCTTCGTTCACGAGCACGATCCATATCGGTAAAGGCGATGGGCGGTGGATCGAGATTGGCCGCTGCAGGCCCATGGCCGTCTCCGCTTGCGCCGTGGCAGCTCGAGCACAGCTCCTGATACAACGCGGCGCCTCGGGCAGGATCTGGAGCTGCGCTCGGAGCCATCGGAATCGGATAGGCAGCAATGAGACTGCCTGCGAGATCGCGCGCAGTGCGAGCCACTTCGGTGCTATCCGCGCGGGCCGCAATCGCGGATTGCAGGGCCTTCGCGCGCTCAATCAGCTTGGGCTTGGCCTCGCTCTCGGGAAGTGCCTCGATGCGCGTCCTCGCGGCCGAAGCGAACTCGTTCATTTCCGCGTACTCGGCTTCGCTGATGACCTTTCCATCGGCTACAGCGCCCGCGTAGTCGACCGCTACGTAGTCAAGTAGTCGCCAAGTGACTTGGACCGGCGGGCTCTCAGCCTCGGCCACGCGGACCACGAGAAAAGTCAAAGAGAGAAAGACCCAGATCAGTCTCATTCTTTCAGCGAACTCTCGAGGTATGGGTTTCAACGCCAGAAATCTCTGCTTGCGAAGCTGGGCGTCATGGTCAACCCTATAGCAACTACAGGGTCAAGGGTTTTGGCAATGAGAATCGGACAGCTGGCGACGCGGACCAAGACTCTGGTCGAGACGATCCGGTACTACGAAAAAGCAGGTGTATTGGAGCACCCTCGCCGTACCGCAGCCGGGTATCGAGAGTACGAGGAATCACACCTGCAGCGGCTGACGTTCGTGCGTCGATGCCGGGATCTCGGCTTCTCTCTCGCCGAAGTGCGCGGCCTGCTGGACCTGGCGGATCGCACTGACGATCGATGCGAATCGGTATGCTCGATCGCGAGCGCGCATCTAGATGAGGTGCGCGCCAAGCTTTCGGCGCTTCGCCGCCTGGAGCGAAGCCTGGTTCGTCTCAAGACCTCCTGCAACGGGGGACGAATCGAGGACTGCCGCATCCTGGAGAGCCTGATGAAATAGAACTGCGGAGGTCAGCCGCTGGCAATCATTGTGCTCGGTCCTCGAACCACGTGAAGCGGACAACTCACTAGCGTCTCGATCACGCACCGGACCGCATCGGCTTAAGGCCGCCTTGCCCGCAGCATCCGGTATGCCACCGGAATCAGCAGCATGGACAGGATCGGTGCCGTGATCATTTGAACGCCTTACATTGCGTGACCGGCCGGCAAGATCGTCGTCACGGTGGCTTCACCTTTTTCGCCCACCGTGAAAGTGAATTGCACGTTGTCGTTTGCATGAAGATCGGCGCCCTGCTTGGGGTTCGCGAGCTTGAAGGTCATGGTCATTGCCGGCCATCCCGCGCTCGCCACGGCTTCGTGGGCGATCGTGACCGTCCCGGCCGCGGCATCCACGGCGGTAACTGTTCCCATGGCGTTGTGTTGCTGCCCCTGCGCCGCCTCGTCTTTTGGCATTGACATGCCCTGCATCGAGTCCGCTGATGCCGCTGGCGACGTCTCCTCGGCCATGGGTTTTGGATCGCTCGCCTCCTGCGGCGCGCTCTGTTGCCCGCACGCGGCAAGGACAGCCACAAGGATCGTTGCCGGAATGAATCGTGAGTATTCAATCTTCATATGAGCCTCCAATTGGGATCAGTTTGATGAAATGACGGAATCGCCGACTCGACCCTGCGACGTGAGCCGCCGTCGGCGCAGCAATTGATATGCCGCGGGAATCACCAACATTGACAGCAGCGGCGCGGTGATCATGCCGCCGATCATCGGCGCGGCGATTCGCTGCATGACTTCCGATCCCGTGCCGTGACTCCACATGATGGGAAGCAGGCCCGCCAGAATGACGCTGACGGTCATCGCTTTCGGACGAACGCGTAACACGGCCCCTTCTCGGATCGCGTCGTCTAACAATGCCAGGGTTGCAGGAGCAGCAGCAGCAGCAAGTCGGTCGTCCCACGCATGCTTAAGGTAGATGAGCATGACGACGCCGAATTCGGCTGCCACGCCGGCGAGCGCGATGAAACCGACGACGGTGGCCACCGACACTTCGTGGCCCAACAGATAGATGAACCAGAAGCCGCCGATGAGGGCGAATGGCAGCGTCGCGAGCACGAGCAAGGCCTCGTCGAACTGCCGGAAGATGAGATACAACAGCACGAAGATGATCAGCAGCGTGAACGGCACGACGATCTTGAGCTTGGCTTTGGCGCGCTCGAGGTACTCGAACTGCCCAGACCAGCTGATCGAGTAGCCAGCGGGAAGACTCACTTCCTTCGCCACGACGCTTTGCATCTCTTCCACCGCCGACTGCAAATCCCGGCCGCGCAGATCGATGTACACCCAACCTGAGAGTCGCGCGTTCTCGCTGCGAAGCATGGGCGGTCCATCGGTGACGGATATGTGGGTCACTGTGCCCAAGGTAATGTTGGCTCCGGCGGGCGTGAGGATCGGTAGTTCGCGCAGATCGGCGACCGAATCGCGTAGCTCACGCGGATAACGCACGCTGATCGGAAAGCGCTGCAAGCCCTCCACTGTTTCTCCGACGCGTTCACCGCCCACGGCGGCGCTCACTATGCTCTGCACGTCCGCGATCGTCATGCCATATCGGCCGACCGCATCACGATCGATATCGATATTGATGTAGCGCCCTCCAGTCAGTCGTTCGGCCAACGCCGAGCTCACGCCCGGCACGTTTTTCACAGCGCGTTCCACCGCCGCCGCAACTCGATCGATGACGGCGGGGTCAGCACCCGCAATCTTGACGCCCACGGGACTCTTGATGCCGGTGGCCAGCATATCGATGCGGTTACGGATGGGAGGTACCCACACGTTGGCAAGACCTGGAATCTGGAGTTTCTGATCGAGCTCCGCGATCAACTTCTCCGGCGTCATGCCTTCTCGCCACTGATCGCGCGGTTTGAATCGGATGGTGGTTTCCGTCATTTCGAGTGGTGCCGGATCGGTCGCGGTTTCAGCGCGTCCCATCTTCCCGAATACGCGATCTACTTCCGGCACCGTCATGAGGATGCGATCCATCTGCTGCAGCAGTTGCGACGCCTTGCCCGCGGACAACCCTGGCTGCGCGGACGGCATGTGGAGCACGTCGCCCTCGTCGAGCGGCGGCATGAATTCGCCACCGAGCTGCAGCGCCGGGATCGCTGTGAGCGCGAGCAATACGAGCGCAACCGCAATCGTTGCACGCGGCCACGCCAGAACGCGCTCGAGCACGGGTCGGTAGACCTTCACGAGCCAGCGGTTGAGCGGATTGCGCTCTTCGCTGGGGATGCGGCCCCGGATCAGGTAACCCATGAGCACCGGGATCAAAGTCACGGCAAGTCCGGCAGACGCCGCCATCGCATAGGTCTTGGTATACGCCAACGGCGCGAACAGCCGGCCCTCCTGCGCTTCAAGCGTGAAGATCGGAATGAACGACAGCGTGATGATGAGCAGGCTGAAGAACAGCGCGGGCCCGACTTGTGCGCTCGCTTCGCCGATCAGCTTCCACCGCTCGCTCGACTCGATCTGTCGATCCGGATGCGCGACTTGCCAGTGTTCGAGATGTTTATGCGCGTTCTCGATCATGACGATGGCGGCATCGACCATGGCGCCGATGGCAATGGCGATCCCGCCCAGCGACATGATGTTCGCGTTGATGCCCTGGCGCTGCATGACGATGAACGCGATCAGCACACCGAGTGGCAGCGAAACGATGGCGACGAAAGCGGAACGCAGATGAAATAGAAACGCGAAGCACACCAGCGCGACGACAATGAACTCTTCGATGAGCTTGCCGGTGAGATTCTCGACGGAGCGGTTGATGAGACCGGAGCGGTCGTACGTTTCGACGATCTCGACACCCTGCGGCAGACTGCGCTTGAGCGTCTCGAGTTTGGCCTTCACGGCAGCGATGGTCTCGAGCGCGTTCTTGCCGGAGCGCATGACGATGATGCCGCCGGTCACCTCGCCTTTCCCGTCTAGCTCGGCAATACCGCGTCGGGCCTCCGGACCTATTTGAATGCGCGCAACTTCTGAAAGCTTGATGGGTACGCCATCGGCGCCCGTGCGCAGCACGATCTTGTTGAAATCGTCGATGCCGCGCAGATACCCCGTCGTACGCACCGCGTACTCGGCTTCGGCGAGTTCCAGCACCGACCCACCGGTTTCCTGGTTCGAGGAATTCACGGCCGCGATCACTTGGGCGTGCGTGATCCCATAGGCGCGCATGCGATCGGGATTGAGCACGATCTGGTACTCGCGTACTGCACCTCCGAGCGACGCCACCTCGGCGACATTGGCGACAGCCTTGAGCTCGTACTTGAGGAACCAGTCCTGGATTGCTCGCAGCTGTGAAAGATCATGACGCCCGGTGCGATCGACGATGGCGTATTGGTAGACCCAGCCAACTCCTGTGGCATCGGGGCCAAGCGCCGGTGTCACGCCGGCAGGCAAGCGGCTTTGTACCTGATTCAGATACTCAAGCACGCGTGAGCGCGCCCAGTACGGATCCGTCCCGTCCTCGAACAGAACATAGACAAACGAATCGCCGAAGAAGGAATACCCGCGCACCGTCTTCGCGCCGGGCACCGAAAGCATGGTGGTCGTCAGTGGATAGGTGATCTGATTTTCGACGATCTGCGGCGCCTGCCCGGGATAAGGCGTCCGAATGATGACCTGCACATCAGAGAGGTCCGGCAGGGCATCAACCGGCGTGCGTGTGACTGCCCATACGCCCCAGGCGGTCGCCAGGAGCGTTGCAAGTACGACCAGGAACCGGTTGTCGATCGACCAGCGAATGAGCCGCGTGATCATGGCGCGTGCTCCTTCGGCATCGCTTTGTCGTCGATTCTTGAAATCGTGTCGATGCGATAGCCGCCTTCGACCCGCGTGAAGGTGAACCTCACGCGATCACCGACCTTGAGATCCTTTGCTATTCCCGCGCTTGGCAACTCAAATCCCATCGTCATCGGCGGCCAGTTGAGCGAAGCCACCGCGCCGTGATCGAGCGTGATGGAATCCGCGCCAATTTCTGTGATCGTGCCCTCCGCCGTGTGGCTGCCCGGAGCGGTTTTCATTTTCATGGGTTCGGCGGCCGTCGGGAGTGTCGGGGTTTCGAGCCGGGATACAGCGGACTTGAGGCTCGCCTCCGAGTCGATCAGGAACTGTCCCGAGAGCACGATCGACTGACCCTCAGTGAGCCCACTCAGGATCGCCGTCTTTCCGTCCTGCTCCGCGCCGACGCTCACTTCCACGACCCCGAAAGCGCCGTTGTCGCTTGCCGTAATGACGACACTTCGCGTACCGGTGGTGATCACGGCTTCACTCGGCACCACGAGCTGTGCTTGGCTTTCCGGCGCCACGAGATCGAGCGAGACGAACATCCCGGGCGAAAGCTTTCCATCCTTGTTGTCGAGCACGATGCGCGCCGTCGAGGTTCGCGTATCCACGTCGACCTGCGGCAGCAGGGCGATCACCTTGCCTTTGAATGCAACACCAGGCCATGCGGTCGCCGTCGCCGTTACCTCGGAGCCGAGGGCCACCAGGGAAAGTTGTGCCTCCGGAACTCGCGCATTCACCCAGACAGTTTCGAGCCCGTTGATACGAAAGAGCGGCGCCCCCGGCATGAAGCCCGCGCCCTCGCGCACTCCAAGCTCGCTCACCACGCCATCGATGGGCGAAGCAATTGTTGTCGAGGCGGACGTCTTGCGCTGCGTCTCGATGCGGCGGATGGTGGCTTCCGGCACGCCGAGCACGTGCAAGCGTTCGCGCGCCGCCGCCTGCAGCGATCGGCCCGACTCCGACTGTGCATCGAGCAGTGAGAGATATTCCTGCTGCGCTTCGAGCCAGGCCGGAGCCTGGATCTCAGCAAGAGGCTGACCGCGGCGCACTCTTTCGAGCGGTGCCCGGACGAAGAGACGCGTGACGTAACCTTCAACGCGCGCGGGCACGACTTCAACCAGCTGATCGTTGAACACCAGGCTTCCGACGACCTTGAGCTTGCGCTGGGTTGTCGTTTTCTCGACTTTGCCGATGCGGACGCCGAGGCTTTGCGTCACGTTGGCCGCGACTCGAACACCCGAGTCCGTGCCCGCCTCGTCGGCATAGACAGGGACCAGCTGCATGTCCATGAACGGGGACTTTCCCGGTTTTTCGAACCTGACGTTCGGCACCATCGGGTCGTGCCAATAGAGCACCTTGCGCTCGCCCGACGCTGCGGCAGCCGGCGTGTCATGCGAGCGATAGTTGGCTAACCAATAGCCGCCAGCGCCGGCAAACAGAATGATAACGACGATGGCGAGCAGCCAATGCTTCGGAGTCATTGCATTCAGATTCATGGCGTGGCTCCGGAGGAATGCAGCAGATGCAGGAATGCCCAGGCACGCGTCACGTCGCCTTCGAGCGCCACGTATTCGCGTTGCAGATCGACTTCGTCGCGCAACGCATCGAGCACCGCGCGCTGATCGCCACGACCGCTGCCATACGCCGTGAGAACGGCGCGCGAGCGGTCGCGTGCGAGCGGGAGCAGCGTTGATTCAAAGTGTTGTAGCCGCTGGCGACCTGACCGCCACATCGCGACCATGGATTCGATTTCAGCGCGATGCATCCGCAGCTCGCCTTCCAGTTCCGCCTCGCTGGCGCGAACGCTCGCAAGCTTCGCCGCGATGGCCGGGTTCTGGCGATTTTTCGCAAACAGCGGCAAGCCCACACGAAACTCCAGCGAGACCATGTCCGAGTAGTCTGGGCCGCGCTTGGCGTAGCTCAATTCTGCTGACCAATCCGAGCGCTTTTCGGCTCGCGCAAGGTTCACCTTTGCCTTGGCCGCTTCCACCCTGGCGGCGATCGGTGCGAGAGGCGGATGCGAGGCGACCTCTTGAATGAGAATCTCAGGCGCCATCGCCAGCTCCCGTTTCCACGGCAGATCGCCCAGCTCCTGCGAGGATTCATCACCCACCCAGCGCGCAAGCTCGGCGCGGCGCATGGCGCGCTGCTGCTCAAGCTCGAGGATCTGGTTGTCGAGCCGGGCGAGTGTCGCTTCGCTGGCGAGCGCATCGCCGGCCGTGCCGCGCCCACTCGAAAGCGCCGCGCGCGCGGTCGATGATTGGACGCTGAGGTCAGCCTTGAGCGCGCGGACACGTTCGAGAGTCTCTTCGGCGACTGCCGCGGAGATCCAAGATTCCGCTGCAGCGCTCGCCGTTTGAAATCGTGCGGCCCGCAAGTCCGACACCGCTACATCGACTTCCCGCGACGCAGCCTCAGCGCGATACCGCCGCTTAGCGCCGGCCGGCACGGTCTGCATGACACCGACCTTGCTCATCGTCATGAAGTCGCGCGTTAGCGAGAACTGATCGGGTCCGTTGACCGGAAGATTGTCCACACCGACGATGAGCTCCGGATCAGGCAAGCGGCCCGCGCTCGGCAGATATGCCTGCGCACTTTCGAGCGATGAATGCGCCGCGACTACTTGCGGTGCCTCGCGCAGGGCGGACTCGATGGCGGCATCGAGCGTCAAAGGACCGTCCGCTGCACGAGCAGCGAACGCAACAAAGGAAGCGAGTGCGATGTGGCACACCGCTCGCAACGCGCGAAGCCCCGGGGCCCACGCGAAAGAGCTAACAAGGTTCATTTCGAACCCTCCGAACGAGATCAATCGAATGCGAGCCGGCACGGCTAGCCGTGTCGGCTCAGCTACGCCGAGGATTGATCAGGCGATCGGGGGTGGTTTGAGCGGCGGGTCCGCGAGATCGGCAATTTGCGGGAATGCGACTGCCGGCGATGGCAACGCGACCGGTCTGACGACGTTGACTGCGAGAGCAGGCAGCGTGGCTGCCGAACCAGTGCATGCACTGAGGCAGGCGGCCATGCTCGAAGTGCCGTCGGGGCAGCAAGGACAGGGCTTTGAATCGTCTGTTTGCGGCATTGAATCCGCGCACGGCATTTCTGCGGCGGCCGCACTTGGCGCATTACCACCCATGGCGGAAGCAATCGGGGCCGACAGGAGCACCTGCCCCGCCACAAGGACATAGATAAGAGTGCGGATAAAACGCCGATTCACGAGGCTAAACATATGCTTCCTGGGGTCAGACCGCCAGTTTCACGCGTCGTTCCATTGCCGAAACGTCGGAATCGTCACATTGTCTGCGGGCTTTCCGCCCTCCTCCTGAATCGCAGAGCCGGGCGATTCGCGCCGGGCTGGTGCGATCTGCGCTGCGGGTGCTACTAACTCTTCACCGCCTATAAAGCCAAATGACGCTCGAGTTGTTCGAACACGATGCCGCCGATGGCCAGGATCGTCGCGATCCACAGGCCAACGCGCACGGAGCGACTGGTACCGCAAACCTTGCAGGACGGTCCCGCTGAGCATGTGCGCCGCGACTTCCAGTAAACCGCATAGAAGCCGTATCCGAGCAACCCAACCGTGAGGCCGATGAATATCCACTTGTAGGGAGCCAGCGCGTCGAGCGTGCTTACCCAAGCCCCGGCTATGCCGACGCTCAGGAGAGTGAAGGGCAAGAGGCAGCAGGCCGCGCATATTCCGAGCGCAGCGAGCAGGCCACCGGCGGTGGTCCATTTGACGACGCGCTGGCTTCTGTTGGCGGACTTGCTACAGCCGCAGCTCGGCGCGACATCGGCGGATGGACTGGAGTCATTGTTCATTTGAGACCTCGCCTACTTGCAGCCGCAGGAGCCAGCCAGGTTCAGTTCCGCATCGAGCACATCTCGCGTGCCTTCAGGCCCCGTCATCCGCAGCCATAGCGGTCCTGACCCAGGCGCGAGGTTCAGCTCAAAGCTCATGAACGGGCAGCACTTGCGTTCGTTCGCGACAAAGCTGGCGATCTCCTCCAGAGAATCCGGCAGGAACCGAAACGCATATCCGTCAGGCAGCGTCACGCGTTCGACACAGCGCTTTTCGAACAGCTCGCGTGCCAAGGCGAAATGCGCAGTGCGCGCGGCAGGCTCGATGGCCGAAGGTACACACGCGACCGCGGGAATTTGGCTCGATTCAGCGCTCATGGCTCGACTCTCCGTTCGATCACCCATTGCGATCGGTCGAAAGAGCGTACATATTCAAGTCAACTTGAAGTCAAGGGCGAAAGATGAAGACCTACTCGATTGGCGAAATCGCGAAACGGACCGGCATCCGCACCTCCGCGCTGCGCTACTACGAGGAGGCCGGGATTCTCCCGACGCCGGCGCGAACTAACGGACGACGGTTTTACGACGCGGACGCCATTCGACGCGTCGACGTGCTGCGCTTTGCACAGCAGGCCGGTTTTTCACTCGAGGAAATCAAGACGCTGTTCCATGGCTTCGGGATCGAAACGCCCTTGAGCACCCGCTGGCGTTCATTGGCGCGTACGAAACTTGAAGAACTGGAACTGCTTGAAAAACGGATCAAGCGAATGAAGCGAGCGCTGGCGCTCGGGCTCAAATGCGGCTGCATTCGTGTCGAAGACTGTTCGCTGCTCATATTTCAGAAACCAATCCTGGATCGCCCGCAGCTGCGAAAGATCATGTTTGCCGGTGCGATCGACGAGTGCGTATTGGTACACCCAGCCGACGCCGGTCGCATCGGGGCCGAGGGCAGGCGTCACACCGCCGGGCAACCTGCTCTGCACCTGGTTCAAGTACTCGAGCACGCGAGAGCGCGCCCAGTACAGATCTGTGCCGTCTTCGAAGATCACATAGACGTACGAGTCGCCGAAGAACGAGTAACCACGCACCGTCTTTGCGCCCGGCACCGACAGCATCGTGGTTGTCAGTGGATAGGTGACCTGGTTTTCGACGATTTGCGGCGCCTGTCCCGGGTACGGCGTGCGAATGATGACCTGCACGTCTGAGAGATCCGGCAGTGCATCGACCGGCGTCCGCGTCACCGACCACACGCCCCAAGCGCTGATCACCAGGGTTGCAAGAAGTATCAGGAAGCGATTGTCGATCGACCATCGGATGACGCGGGCGATCATGGCGTGTGACCCTCATGACCCTCGTCGTCCTTCGAGATTGTCTCGATCTGAAACCCCGTTTCGACTTGCTTGAAGGTGAATGCCACGTGGTCACCCACCTTCAGCTCCGCCGGCACTCCGCCGCCTGGCTTGCCAAATGCCATGACCATTGCAGGCCAATTGAGCGAGGCGACAGGGCCGTGCGATAGAGTGATCGACTCATCGTCAATCGCGGTTATCGATCCGGATGCGGAGTGGACCGCCATTGAGGACGACATGTCCTCGTCCTTCTCCTTCTCGGTGCCCTCGCCTCCCAACCGCGAGACTGTGGATTTGAGACTCGCCTCCGAGTCGATCAGGAATTGCCCCGAGAGGACTATCGGCTGCCCTTCCGTGAGTCCGTCGATAATCGCGGTCTTGCCACCGGATTCACCACTCGTCTTCACGTCTACGACTCCATAGGAGCCGTCCTTGTTGACGACGATGACCACCGTCCGCTCGCCGGTGGCAATCACCGCTTCACTAGGCACGGCAAGCTGCGACTCATTCCCAGATGCCGCGAAATCGAGCGAAACGAACATGCCAGGGGCGAGGCGCTTGCGTCGGTTTGCCAGCTCGACACGCGCCGTCAAAGTTCGCGTTTGCGCGTCCACTTCCGGCAACAACGCGATGACCCTTCCGTCGAATGTTTCGCCGGGCCACGCCGTTGCGATCGCCGTGACTCTGGAGCCCGGAGCCACTTGCGAGACGTTCACCTCTGGGATTCGGGCATTCACCCACACGGTAGACAGTCCATTCACTCGAAACAGTGGCGCACCCGGCATGAAGGCTGCACCCTCACGGATTCCTAGCTCGCTCACGACGCCATCGATAGGCGATGCAATCGTCGTGGTTGGAAAGGTCTTGCGCTCGGACTCGATGCGTCGAATCGTCGCATCCGGGACACCCAGCACGCGCAAGCGAGCGCGTGCAGCATCGCGGAGCGTTCGCGCCGCATCGGACTGTGCATCGAGCAGTGCGAGGAATTCCTGCTGAGCCTCCAGCCACGCTGGCGCCTGGATTTCCGCGAGCGGCTGCCCTCGTCGCACCGTTTCGAGCGGCGCGCGCACGAACAATCGCGTCGCATAACCCTCGACTCGCGCCGGCACGACCGCGAGCAAGTTCTCGTCAAAGGCCACGCTGCCTACGGCCGTGAACGCGCGATCGAACGCGGTCTTCTCGACCTTTCCGATCCGAATACCAAGGTTCTGCGAGACGTTGGATGCAATATTGACGCCCGAGTCCGCGCCAGCTTCATCGGCGTACACCGGCACCAACTGCATATCCATGAAGGGCGACTTGCCGGGCTTATCGAACCGGACATTCGGCACCATCGGATCATGCCAATAGAGAACCTTTCGATCGTCCGGTGCCGCAGCGGCACCTTGATCGCTCGATTGCGATTCGGCTAACCAGTAGCCGCCGGCGCCAGCCACCAACACGAGAGTGAGCGCGATAGCAGCGAGCTGCGCGCGCGAGAGTGACAGAACGCTCATGGCGTGCCTCCGGAATGCAGCAGATGCAGGAATACCCAGGCCCGCGTCACCTCGCCTTCCAAATCGACGAACTGGCGCTGCTGGTCCACTTCATCTCGGAATGCGTCGAGCACCGCGCGCAGCTCGCCGCGGCCGGCACCATATGAAGAAATGGCGGCACGAGTACGATCCCGCGCGAGCGGGAGCAACGTTGCCTCGAAATGCTCCAGCCGGCTCTTCCCGAGGCGCCAAGTCGCTGCCATCCCGTCGATTTCCGCGCGATGCATGCGTACCGCCGATTCCTCTTCTGCCTCGGCGGCGCGCACGCTGGCGAGCTTCGATGCGATGGCCGGGTTTTGCCGGTTCTTCGCAAATAGCGGTAGCCCGATCCTGAACTCCAGCGACACCATGTCCGAGTAGTCAGGCCCGCGCTTGGCGTAGCTGAGTTCGGTGCTCCAGTCCGAGCGCTTTTCCGCACGGGCTAGTTCGACAGCGGTCTTCGCGGCCTCGACGCGGGCCGCAACAGGCGCAAGCGGCGCGTGCGAAGCCACGTTTTCGACGAGAGCCGCCGGCGTGACATCAAGGTCGCGCCGCCACGGCAGGTCGGCAAGATTGTTCGAAGCGTCGTCGCCTACCCAGCGCGAGAGTTCCGCGCGACTCATCGCGAGCATTTGTTCGAGCTCGAGGATCTGGTTGTCGAGCTGCGCGAGCATCGACTCGCTCGACAGCGCTTCCGCTGCTGTGCTTCGACCGCTTGCGAGCGCCGCGCGCGCAGCGGATGACTGCGTATCGAGGTCGCGCCTCAATGCGCGGAGCCTCGCGAGATTCTCCTCGCTCGTAGCCGCGCCAATCCATGCCTCCGCCGTCGCGCTCGCGATCTCGAATCGGGTGGCGCGCAGCTGCGCTTCGGCAACGTCCGCTTCCCGGGACGCAAGGTCTGCGCGTAGCCGACGCTTGGCGCCCGCAGGGATTTCCTGCATGACACCGACCTTGCTCATGGTCATGAAATCCCGGGTAAGCGAGTACCGATCAGGTCCGGTGATCGGCAGATTGTCGACACCGAGGATCAGCTCGGGATCGGGAAGCCGGCCCGCGCTCGTGCTCAGCTCCTGCGCGCTGTCGAGGGATGCCTGCGCGGAAAGAACTTGTGGCGCCTCGCGCAACGCGCGCTCGATCGCCGCATCCAGAGTCAACGTACCGTCAGCCGCGTGTGCGGTGAGGACCAAAAGCCATCCGCATGCCGCTCGGCACGCGAAGGAGATAGACAGGTTCATTGCGAACCTCCGAACGAGATCAAATCAACGCGATCCGGCAGCGCAAGCGAGCCGGATCAACTACGTCGAAAATGGATCAGACGATCGGAGGCGGTTTGAGTGGAGGGCCCGCTGAACGTGCCGCGGGAATCGTGGCCGGGGAAACTGGAGCCTGCGCGGCCACTCTTATTAGTTGGACAGTCAGAATGCTCAGCGCTGCGACCGATCCCGTGCAGGCGCTCAAGCAAGCGGCAACGCCCGCCGTGCCATCGGGGCAGCACGGACAGGGCTTCGAATCGTCCGTCTGTGGCATCGAGTCGGCGCATGGCATCTCGGTCGCTGCCGACGAACCACTGCCTGCAAGGGCTGAAGTAACTGGCGCCGACAGCAACACCTGCCCGAGCACGAGCAGGTAAACGAGGCTGCGAATGAGGCGCCGAGTCACTTCGACAAACATATGCTTCCTGGCGTAAGACCGCCAGTTTTTAGGGGTGTTCCTTGGACTTGTGATCGAAACCGTGACCTCGGTCGCCACGAAAGGTTGCCCTGCGGCATCTCCGCGGAAGCCGAGCTGGTCCACCGCTAGTGGACCGGGGACCCACCCTCTTTATTGCCCTGCCCGCAGTGCTTCTGCGGCAAGTCGGTCTACGGAAACACGGCTCAGATCCTCATTCTTCCCCAACATTCTCGCAAAGCATCTGTGAGGCGAACGCCGAACCACAATTCACGACTTCTGGGGATCAGGCCTAAAGACCACCCAAAAGGCTCGTCGGAATTTCGGACCAGTTAGGGCAGGTGCCAGCTGTTTTTCTTGTCCCCTTCGTACACGCATATTCGACTGGACAGAGAATAGAGTGACGCAACTTCCCAGGAGATCCCAAATGAAGTATCGATTTTCAACGGTCGCTGGCATAGCCAGCCTCGCGCTGGCGGGGGCGACCTTTGCCGAGGACACCCCGAAGACCTCTAATCCTTCGCACGACCACGGTGCTATGGCCGGTCAATCTTCTGCGCAGTCCAAAGGGTCTCAGAACCTCCACAAGGCCATGATGGATGGCATGCAGGAAATGCATAGCATGAAGATGACCGGCAACACTGACGTCGACTTCGCCGCGATGATGATCGAGCATCACGAGCAGGCCATCGCCATGTCGAAGGCTCAGCTCGAGAACGGCAAGGATCCCGAAGTAAAACGCAAAGCCAACGAGATCATTGCCGCGAGTGAAAAGGACATCGCTGATCTCAAGAAATGGAAATCGCAGCACGGCAGCGCCAGCCGCTGATTGCCCTGAGCAAACGCCGGGGAGCGAACGCTCCCCGGATATCTCAGCTAGCGAAGATGTAAATCACCAGCCCCGCGAGGATCGCCCAGCATACCCAGTAAAGGGCGATGACCCAGCGCGGGAGCTCCGTCGTGGCGCGTTCCCACTGGTGCTTGAGATACATCCCGAGCGCGTGGGCAACCAGGCCGCTGACAAGAATCGGCACAGCGAACGATCCAAGCTTCTCCCGCCAGAACAACGCGAGACCCGCACCCAAGAAACCCGCTCCAAGCACCGAGATCAGCTCGGCGGACTTGATTCGCGATACCTGCTTCCCGTCCATTCGTTGCTCCGACGTTGCTCATACGCGCGAGGTACGCAGCCGCAGCGCGTTCCCGATGACCGATACCGAAGAGAGGCTCATGGCAAGCGCCGCGATGAGCGGGCTCAGTAACCATCCAGTGATCGGGTACAGCACACCGGCAGCGAGCGGCACACCGAGCGCGTTGTAGCCGAAGGCGAACGTGAGGTTCTGCCAGATGTTGCGCACCGTCGCGCGGCTGAGCGCGATCGCGCGGACGATGGCGCGCAGGTCGCCCTTCACGAGCGTGACGTGCGCGCTCTCCATCGCGATATCGGTTCCAGTGCCCATGGCGATGCCGACGTCCGCCTTGGCGAGCGCCGGCGCGTCGTTGATGCCATCACCGACCATGGCCACGCGCTTGCCTTGGCTCTGCAGACGCGCAACGACATTCGCTTTGTCCGCGGGCTGCACGTCGGCGATGACCTCATCGATCGGCAATGTGGCGGCTACAGCTTTGGCGGTACCGGCGCTGTCACCGGTGAGCATGACGATACGCAGTCCCAGCGCTTTGAGTGATTCGAGCGCCGCAGGCGTCGTCTCCTTGACCTTGTCACCCACCGCGAACACTCCGGCGAGCTTGCCGTCGATCGCGAGGTACATGGCGGTCATGCCCTTGGATCGCGCTGCTTCGACGCGCTCGCGCGCGCCTTCGATGTTTGCGCCAACGCTCTTCATCAGAGCAGCATTGCCGAGGGCCAATTCGCGGCCCGCAGACACTCCCTTTACGCCCTGGCCAGTGACGGATTGAAAGTTCTCGACACTCGCTGCCTGGATGGAACGCGCGGTTGCTCCATCGACGATCGCCCGAGCAATCGGATGCTCGCTCGACTGCTCAAGCGCCGCCGCGAGCGCCAGGAGCTCATTTTCCTGGAAGCCCGGTTCAGGAAGCACCGCGCTGAGTGTCGGCTTGCCGATGGTGATGGTGCCCGTCTTGTCGACGACCAGGGTGTCGACGCCGCGGAGCGTCTCGATGGCGGCGGCATCACGGAAGAGGATGCCCATCTGCGCACCGCGGCCGCTCGCGACCATGATCGAGATCGGCGTCGCGAGCCCGAGCGCACAAGGACACGCAATGATGAGCACCGCAACCGCGTTCACGATGGCAAACGCCAGCGAAGGCGGCGGCCCGATGAAGTACCAGGCGATAAATGCTGCCACGGCAACGACCACGACGGCAGGCACGAACCAGGTCGACACCTTGTCGGCCAGCCTTTGCAACGGTGCGCGCGAACGCTGGGCTTCTGCGACCACGCCCACGATCTGCGAGAGCATGCTTTCGGCCCCGACGCGCTCCGCCTGGATCACCAGGGCGCCGGTCTGATTGACCGTCGCGCCCACGACTCGATCGCCTTCCTTCTTCTCGACCGGCAGCGGCTCGCCCGTGAGCATCGACTCGTCGACACTCGATGCGCCGGACACTACGCGGCCGTCGACCGGAATCTTCTCACCCGGCCGCACACGCACACGGTCGCCCACGACAATGATGTCGATCGACACCTCTTCTTCGCTGCCGTCCGCTCGCACTCGTCGCGCGGTTTTGGGCGCGAGGCCCAACAGTTGCTTGATGGCGGCGCTCGTGCGTCCGCGGGCGGTCAGCTCGAGCCATTCGCCCAGCAACACCAGCGCCACGATGGCCGCGGCAACCTCGAAGTACACCGGCACCATGCCGTGCGCATCGAGCATCTGTGGCGGGAAGATCCCGGGAGCGAAAACCGCGATGACGCTGTACGCGAAGGCAACGATCACACCCAGCCCGATGAGCGTGTACATGTTGGGTGAGCGCTGTACGACGCCGAGCCAGCCGCGGCGGTAATAGTCCGCTGCCGCCCAAAGCACCACGGGTGCCGTAAGCGCGAGCTCCACGTAATGCAGAATCTTCGCCTGTGAATGCGTAAGCATCAGATCGAAC
>Ga0315910_10001055_pt1 | contig 25871 bp, 12 predicted proteins | sample EdamamesoilMG_FD_204470 | JGI IMG/M metagenome (GOLD analysis project Ga0315910, IMG submission 204470) | Garden soil microbial communities collected in Santa Monica, California, United States - Edamame soil | ecosystem: Environmental > Terrestrial > Soil > Garden | place: USA: California... | reverse complement strand
CGCGGCGGAGACCGCTCGGCTGGAGGCTGCGACCTGCCCCGGGTCCGGCGTGACACCATCGGCACAACAGGGTGGATCCGTCTGTCCCCAGGCGCGTGGTGAGGGCGCGGTGCCGCGCTACGCACGCGCAGGATGTCCCCCGCAGATCGGCCGTGGGACACGGCCGACCACCTCAGGCCGCATGCGTCTTACGGAGATTCAGCGACGCGCCCTATCGCGGCTGTCGCTCGAGCACGACGGCGGCGTGGCGTGCGATCGACGGCGTGGCGAGGTGCAGCGTGCCGCCGGGGTGATTGATCGCGGCCGACGGTCCGGGTATGCCGCGGTCGGCGTCCCACCAGGTTACGGTCCATGCGCCGGCGGGCACGTCGGCGAGGTGAAGGGTCGCGGTGGCGGCCGGGCCGGGCACGACGGCGTGGATCCCAAGCTTGTTCCAGATCCAGAGCGCGAGAAAATCCCGGCTGCGCTTCCCGGCCGCGGTGAGCACGGGTGTGTCGAGGCCGAGGTCGATGTGGCCGAGTTGTATCCAGTCTTCACTGCCGGCATTGCGCAGGGTGAGGGCGTGGCGCCCGGCGGGCAACGGGACCTCGAGGGCGGCGGGGCGCGGCGGCGTGTCCGGAGGCTGGGGACCGGAGGCGGGGGCGCCCGGCAGGCGGGACCAGCGGTGGGTCGCGACCTCGCGGCCGTCGACCTCGACGACGAGCGTGGCACCGCGCACGCCCGCGTCGGCGAGCGCCAGTGTGGCGTGGGTGTCGCGCGGCATGTCGAGATGCAGCGTGAAGGCGCGCGGGTAGCCGTCGGCGATGCTGGTCGGGTGGCCGACGAGGATCCCGGGGATGTTCCCCGCCTCGGGGGTGTCGCTTCCATCGAGAGGCAGGTCGATCTCGTGCGGGCGGTGCGTGCCCCAGTCGTAACCCGGAATGAGGCGAAGCGGCATCGTTTCGCCCCCGGACACGGCCGGTGAGAAGGGCTCGAGCCCCGGTCGCTCCGTCAGGCGCGTCTCGCGGAGAAAGCGCGCGACTGCGCCGAGTTCACCAAGGCGCTGCGTGCGCAGGAACGATTCGCCGAGCCAGCTCTGCGCCGGGTTCGGCCCGGGGCCGAACAACCCGGCCCAGACCTGCGGCACGAGCGCGCTGCCGGCGGATTTTTCCTCGGACGAAAGGGCCAGCTTGTCGTCGCCGATCTCGCCGTAGAACACCGGCCGGTCGAACTGCGCGAAGGGCGCCTCGTACGTGCGCGGGCTCGTGAGCATGTTGATCGCGTAGAGGTGCGGCTGGAGGTAGTCCATCGCCGCGTAGATCGGGCTGCGCACGTCGTCGAGGCTCGTCGTGACGAGGTGGTCGTACGGATCGATCGCGCGGAGGTAGGCGGCCATCTCCGCGTGCCAGGCGGCGACGGCGGCCTCGTCCTTGTCGTCCCGATACGCATCGGTCCAGTGCACCTCGTTGAAGAGCTCCCACGCGAGGATCGCGGGCGAGTGCGCCCAGCGCGCGACGATGTGGCGGTACTTCTGTTTCGTGAGCGCGATGGCGCGCGGCGAGGTGAAGAACTCGCCTGGAGTGCGGAGAAACCCACCCGGGCGGGCGGCGTTCCACGGGTTGAGCGCCCAGTTGGAGTTCACCGTCGACGAGTACTGGCCGTGGTGCTGGAGCACCACCTGGACATAGACGCCGTGCTCCTCGGCGGCCGCGAGCACGCGATCCCAGTTCCCGGCGATGCGTGCGTCGAGCCGGCCGGGTGTCGGCGAGGGCCCCATGTCCTCGGGCAGCCAGTCGAGGTTCATCGCGCCCCAGTGGCACATCCACACGCGGGTCCAGTTCAGACCGTGTTCGCCGAACATCCGGAACGCCTCCTCGTGCCAGCGCACGCGCTCGCGCGGCGTCCACGCGAGGTTGGCGCCGATGGGCGTGTAGGTGCTTCCATCGGCGAAGGCGAAACGCGTCGGATCGGTCGGTGATCGCACGACCGCCGGCCGGGATCCGGGCTGCGTCACGGTGAGCGTGGCCGGCCCGACCGGTCGCGCGGGCAGCTCGCGCTCGCGGCCGTCCTCGATCTCAAAGGTGCGCACGAGAGTGTATTCACCAACCTGATCCGCGCGTGCACGGACGGCCCATCGGCCGTCTTCCACGAAAAACGCGGGGAGCCGCACCGATGCGCCGGCGGGCGTCGCGACCTCCGCGAAGGTCTCGCGGGCAAAGGCGTCTTGCGCCGGCCCGGGATCGTGCGGGGTGAAGGCGAACTCGACGGGACGGGCGCGCGCGCCGGCCGTGGCGAGGGTGATCAAGGCTCCGGCGAGCGCGGCGATGCGAGATAGGTGGCGGGAGTCGAACAGGAATCGTCGCATGGCGCGGCGGCGTGGGATGGGAGGCGTGGCGCTGCGCGCAGGCGCTCAGGGCGGGCTTCCGAACCGATCGGTGAAGGCCTTCACGAGCTGGTCGCGTTCCGACCGCGTCACGCGCGGCTGCTGGCGGACGCGCTCGAGCCAGAGGCGGGCGCCGGCCTGGTCGCCGGTCGTGATGGCATGGTAGGCAAGAATCGACAGCGCGGGCGGGAATCCCGGCTCGGCCTGGAGCGCGCGCTCGAGCTCGGCTATGCCCTCGGCATCGCGGCCCTGCTCGAAATGGATCTTCGCGACCGAGAACAGTGGCGCGGCCTCGTCGGGGCGCAGGCGGAAGGACTCGTGGTAGGCGGCGATCGCCTCGTCGGTCCGGCCGGCGGCGGCGAGCCGGTGGGCTTTCTCGAGCTGAAGCCCCGGAGACTGCGGGCAACGCGCGAGGCCTTCGGCGAGGACGCGCTCGGACTCGGCGCGATTGCCGACCGTCGCGTGCAGGTTGCTCAGGTGGATCCAGCCGTCGGCCATGTCCGGCGCGAGCCGCGTGCACTGCTCGAGGTGCGGGCGGGCCTTCGAGTACTCCTTCGTCTCGAGAAACATGATACCGAGCTGGAAGTGGACGGGCGCGCTGTCCGGCGAGATTTGGCGGGCCCGCTCGAGGAGCTGGAGCGCGACCTTGCGGTCGCCGCCGTGCTTGGCCGCGCCGCCTGCCACGGCGAGGCGGTAGGTGTCGTAGCAGGCGAGCATCATCTCATCGAGCCACGGGTCGGGAGCGTCGGCGTAGGAGCCCGCGGCCTTGATGCGGCCGCGCAGGGTCGCGGCGCGCTCGGTGTCGAGCAGGCGCTCGTAGACCGTCGGCAGCAGGTCGTAGGCGAGGCGATCGTTGCTGAGCGAGGCCGCGCGCTCGAGGGCATCGCGCGCGCCGGTCCAGTCTCCCTGCGCCATGAGGATGCGCCCGAGTCCGAGATGGGCGTAGGCCTGGCGCGGCTCGATCTGGAGAATCTCGCGGTAGACCTTCGCCGCCTCGTCGAGCCGGTTGGCCTTGAGCAGGACGTCACCCAGGCGCAGGCGCGAGGGCACGTAGCCGGGCGCGAGGTCGGCGGCCTGGCGGAAGAGCACGATGGCGTCGTCGACCTTGCCGTAGCCGGCAAGGATGCTGGCGAAGGCGTGCGGCCAGCGGGCGTTGGCCGGATCGGCGCGCAGGAGCGCGTGGTAGCAGACGCTGGCCTCGGCGTAGAAGCCGTTGGCGTGGTAGAGTTGCCCCAGCTCACCGAGGGCGCGGACGGCGTCGTCGCCGCCCGACTCGACGCGCCGGGTGCAGGCGTCGATGCGGCTGGCGAGCTCGGCCGGCCAGGCCGACAGGTCGGGCCGTGCCGGCACGCCCTCGCGCACGGCGGCGACGCGGGCCTGCGCTCGCCAGTACATGTATCCGCCGACCGCCGAGGCCGCGGCGACCACGGCGATGATCGCGACGAGGACGGGGCGCTTCATGGCGCGGGGCGCCAGAGCGTGATGCGGCTCAGGCCGGAGTAGGGCGGAAACACGTAGAAGCCGCCGGTCACGAGGCAGGGCAGGCCGGTGCCGTCGAGGTCGCCGGCGGCCACGGTGATGAGATCCTTCGGCGCGTAGGCGAGGATGCGGGGCTCGAAGTTGAGCCGGCCGTCGTTGCGAAACCACATCATGGATACGACTCGCGGGTTCTTCTTGTCCCAGTCGGAGTAGGCGGAGACGGCGATCACGTCGGTGTGCCCGTCGCGGTCGACATCGACGCCGATCGGGCTGTAGGCGCCGGGCAGGTCGCCGATGCGGTGGTAGCGGAAGAAACCGCCGCCGTTGTTCTCGAGCCACTGAACACCGTGCCAGGGGCGCGGGCCGGGCGTGGCGGCGGGGCCGAAGCCGTCGCCGTTGGAGTAGAGGATGTCCTTGCGGCCGTCGCCGTTGAGGTCGCACAGCGAGATCCCGCTGCTGCCGTAGTCCTCGTTGGTCGAGCCGAACACCACCCGGCCCTTGAAGCCACCGCGGCCGTCGCCCTCGAAGAGGTGGATCTCCTCCCACTGCTGGGAGATGAGCGCGACGATGTCGGGATGGCGGTCGCCGGTGAGGTCGTCGACGCAGACGTTGATTGCGCCGGAGAGCTCGAGGAGCAGGTGACTCTTGAACTCCCACGGTCCGGTGCGCTCCATCCACCGGACCTCGCCCTGGTCGTAGCCGAACTGCCCCACGACGAGGTCGAGGCGGCCGTCGCCGTTGAGATCGGCGGCCTGGAGGTCGGTCACCCGGGCGGTGTTCTCCAGGATGATGCGCGGGGCGAACTTCTGCGCGCCGTCGTTTTCGAGGATGATGACCGAGCCGATGCGGTCGTTGTTGGGCAGGACGAAGCCCATGCTTGCGACGAGCAGGTCGAGATCGCCATCGCCATCCATGTCGGCCGGTTCGACGTGGACGGGTGCACGCATGTCGGCGCCGACCACGATCTCCTCGAAGCGGCCGCGGCTGACCTGGCGGAGCCAGAGCACGGTGTTTTGCTGGGACTCGCAGGCGAGCACGTCGACGAGGCCGTCGCGATCGAGGTCGCAGGTCGTCACGTGGGCGACCCAGGGGTGCTCGGTCACGGGGCCGCCGATTGGTTCGGGCCGGTAAACGCCGGTGCTCTCGACGAGGCGCCCGCGGGCGCCGAGCGGCGCGGGTCGGGCGCGGTCGTTGCGATCACAACCGGCGAGCGCGAGCAGCGCGGGCAGGCCGACCGCGAGGATCCGGAGGAAGCGGGGCAGGATGGAACGCGGGCGGGGCATCGATTTCAGGCCGGAAGGGTTAATCGAGAAACCGTATTTCACAAAAGGCAACGACGGGAAAAATGCCGTCCGGCGATGCGGGCGATCCGCTGAACGCGAGGTGCGGGCGGTTCGCTCCGGCAGAAACGCCGGTGAATCGCCCGGCTCCCGTGCCACGCGCCGTGCCGTCGTTCTCGTCGTGACCTCGTGGGCGCATCATCGGGACGGATCAGGATGAATCCGGCCGGGGTGTCGCCAAGTTCCAAAAAGAACGAGGCGCCAGAATAAGCTTCTGGCGCCTCGGGTCGTAGCACCGCTTGACGGGTGGCTCGGGTCACCCGCCCGGCGGCGGAGCTGTCACATCAGAACGAGAACGTATTCGTGATCTGCCAGGTCATGCCTTCGCTGATCTTGTACATCGCGGGCTGGCCATTGGGCTGCACGCTCAGCTTGGACAGGTAGGCGGACTTGAACGCATTGCGGACGTTGCCCTGGATGCGCCAGGTGATCTTGTCCGAGATCTTGCGCTGATAACCGGCCCACAGGTCGAGCCAGTCCTCGGTCGAGGACCAGTAGGGCCGGTCCACGTCGAGGTTGTCGCCGTCTTCGTTGAGCTGGTAGCCGATCACGCGCTTGTCCTGCCAGCGGTAGCCGAAGCCGACGTTGGTGCCCTTGAGCGCGCCGTCATCGAAGGTGTAGTTCATGACGAGGTTGGCGCGCCAGGGAGCGAGCTCGGGGACGAGCTTGCCGTTGGTCTGGAGCTGGAACTGGTAGGCGGACCAGATGTTCTGGTCCCAGTACTGCTCGAGCTGGGCGTCGCCGCCCCACCAGAGACGGAGGTCGCCGGCCGGGCTGCGGTATTTGGCGTTGGCCGCCTCGATGTAGCTCACGAGGCTGGCGCCGAGCGAGGTCTGTGAGGCGTGGGTCTTCGACGCGTTGATCGAGACGTTCAGGTTGCGCGTGGGCGAACCGATGATCTCAAACTCCCAGCCCTTCGACAGGTTGTCGACCGTGCCGGTCGGCCAGACGCCGTTGATGCGGCCGCCGCCGGAAGCCTGCACGCCACCGACGCCGGAGGTCGGCGTCCAGCCGGCGATGGCGTTCTGCCAGTCGCCCGCGGCCGCGGCCTCGCGGTCGATGGAGATACCGTAGGCGTCGAACCAGTCCTGAGACGGGAGCTGCGCGAGCCACGAGCTGACGGCCGCGCGCTGGGCGATCGTCGACGGGTGGTTGAGGTACTCGGGGCTGCTCAGGTTGTTGTAGGCACCATCCCACGCGCCGGGGAAACCCGCCGCGCCGGGGACCGAGTTGCCGTCGACCAGGGCCCAGTTCCAGTACCACTCCCAACCCACGGCGCCGCCCTGCGGTCCGGCCACGTCGGTGAGGGCGGAGGCCACACCCCAGGCCTCGAGAAGGTAGAGGTAGTAGGTGTTGGCGCCGAGCGTCGAGGCCTGCGTCGTGACGGACGAGATGTTGGCGTCCTTCACCTCGGTCTCGTAGTAGGTCGCCTTGAACACGAGCTTGTCGTCGAGCATCGAGAGGACGACGCCCATGTCCTTGGTGTAGCCCTTCTGGTTCGGGAGCGGGTCGCCGTTGAAGTCGTAGCGATTCTCCACGGCGGTGTTCTGGGCGTCGCTGTAGGTCAGGCTGATGTTCGTGCGATAGGGCAGCTTGTCGCGGAAGGCCTTCGGCGTGTGCACGACGACGCCCCACGAACGGCTGGTCTCTTCGCTGATGCCGAGCGCCGGATCGAGCGGATCGAGGGCCGGGTTGATCGAAGCCACGCCGTTGGGCGTCGGGGACGCCTGCGAGGCACCGGAGCGCTGCTTCTGCTTGTCCGTGCGCCAGCCGTAGGTGGCGACGATCGTGTCATCCCAGAGGTAACCCTGCCAGGTGAGGGCCTGCGAGGTCGTCTTCTTCTGGATCTTGTTTACCGAGGTGTAGAGGCGATCGCGGTCACCCTTGTCGCCGTTGCGCACGTCGAACGAGCCGTTGACGTAGCCGACGTAGTTTTCCGGATTCTCCGACTCGAACGTGCTCTCGCCGCCGGTGTCGGGGCTGCGGGCGGGGTTCTGCCAGACCGTGGCGGGATTGACGCCGGTCGCATTCCAGTGCGAGTCGAAGTACGGGATCGTGTAGGAACCGTGCGGCGACTGCGCGGCCATGATGCGGCCGAGGCGCAGGCCGCGGGCGGACTGCACGTTCTTGAGGCTGTCGCTCAGGTAGGTGATCGTGTCGATGCGCTGGTCGCCATTGACCAGACCGCCCGAGTTCGAGCCTCCCTCCGTGGTGCCCTGGCCGATCAGCTCGGACCAGCTGCTGTCGACGGCGTACCGCGTCCAGTTGCGGCTCTCGCGGGTGTAGTCATCGGACGAGTACAGACCGGTGACGAGATGCCGCCCGAGGATGTCGGTCAGCAGGCCGTCGTCCATGAAGTCGTCGGCGCGGATGTCGCCGAGGAGCGTGATGCGGTAGGCATCGCGGATCGAGTGGTTCGACCCGGCGGCACCGGCGCCACCGACGAAGGCGCGACCGGCGTTCGGGTTGAGCACCGCGAGATCGGTGTACTGGCTCGGGTAGGCGAGGTAGTACTCCCGCACGTCGACGGAGATGAAGGCGTCGTTGAAGTTGCGCGACTGGCCGTCCTCGTACTCCTGGTGGTCCATGGCCACGTTCAGGTTGAGGCGGTCGTTGAACAGCTTCTGCGTGACCGAGATGTTGTAGGCCTGCCAGTCCTGCGTCTCCCACTTGTTCGGACCGTCGATCAGGTTGTCGTAGAAGTTGAAGATCGAGGTGTCCGTGAGCGACTTCGACTTGTAGAAGCCCTTGTCGGCGGCCGGGAAGAAGGCGTTTCCGTTCGTGCGCCAGTCGTTGTAGGCCATCTCCGAGTAGCTGCCGATGCCGACGTTGGAGCCGTAGGGGAAGCCGTCGATGCCGCCATCGCGGACACCGGCCGAGTTGATGCCCCAGTATGTCGTCGAACTCGCCTGACGGACCACGGAGGGCTGAGCCTGCCGCTGGTCGTCATAGTAGAACATCGGGTTGTTCGTGGCCTGCACGCCGGGTCCCGGGTACTGCACGAGCCAGAAGTTCTTGTACGTGGTGCTGGCGCCGGGATAACCGATCGCGCCGGCGGCCCACGCGTAGTAGGGATCGTAGGTCTGGCGGTTGAACGCGCCCGGATCGAAGTACGGCGTGATACGGTCGGAGGGCGGGAGCACGCGCGGGCGGTTCGCCTCGATCGTGCCATCCTCGAAGTTGGCGCGGAAGAGCGTCGCGGCGGTGTCGGTCTTGAGGAACGATGGGTTCCACGTGAGCGCGGCGAAGAGGCGCTTGTCGTGGTTGTAGGCCGGCTTCTGTGAGTACTTCGTGTCGTCGTCCATCGCGGCGAAGCGGATGGCGAGCTCGTCCTCGATCAGGACGTGATTGTAATCGATCGAGAAGCGCAGCGAGCCGAACTGGTCGAAGCGGTTTTCGACCGAGCCGCCGGTCTTGAACGTCGCGGTGTTGACGTTCGAGTTGATGATACCGGACGGGCTGCCGACACCGAACAGGATCGAGTTCGGGCCGCGCTGGAGGTCGACGCGACCGACGTTGAACGAATCCCACGGGATGTCCGTGAGGAAGTAGTCGCGCGTGTTGTCAGCCTGGTTGAGGCCGCGCACGCGGGTGTTGGTGTTCGGGTTGGCGAAGTTCGGACCTTCGCTCGCACCTTCCACGAACGTGCTGCCGACGCCGGCGTAGTTGCCATAAAGGCCGCCGACCTCGGTGTTGGTCGTGTACTGGAGGAGCGTCTGGTTGTTCGTCGCGCCGGTGTCGCGGAGGAACTCGGCGGTGACGACGCTGATCGAGGAGGCGACGTCCTTGAGATCCGTGCGCACGCGCGTGCCGGCCAGCGTGCTGGTCGCACGATAGCTGCCAGCGTCTTCCTCGGCGCTGACCACGAACGGGTCGAGCACCACGAGCGTCTCGTCGGTTTCTTCGGCGTCGGTCGGGGTGACAGTGCTGGCGGCCGTATCGGTGCCGCCCGCCGTCCCTGTCGGTGTGGTCTGCGCTCCGGCTTGGGTCGCCGTGAACGAGAACCAAAGAGCTGCGCAGCACAGGGGTGCCCGCAGCAACTCAGCTAGCGTCTGTTTTTTCATGAGCTTCGAGGTATTGGGTACTGTGTTCTGATTTTCGCGCACCGTCCGCCCTGACGGGCGGACGATCGGGAAAGGGAAAATGCGAGGTGCCATCGGACGCACGCCGCGGGGAGGGCGGTTCGAAACAGGAGTGATGGTCGCCGGGGAGGGGAAATGGGGAGTGGGCGGACGGTCGGGATTTCCCCGATTTAACGTCAAACATAGGTTCTTTGACGTTAAATGCCAATGAGCAAATTTGTCGCTAAATTAAGCCTAATTGCCCGAACGGCTCCCACCACCGGGGGTGGTGGCTACCAGCCGGCACCGGAGAGCGAGCGGTCGGGCGGGGAGGATAAGCGTCCCGCGACGACCGCCGGGCGGGGGAGCCGGTGGTCGCGATTCGTCGTGCTCGATGCGAGAACACCAGCCCGTCGTCGACCCGGCTCTGTCGGCCTCCGCTGAGTCGAATCAGCTCTCAAGCGCCCTGTCGGCCCCTCGCCCGCCGGCCGCCTCGTTGCCGCCGCGCCCGCGAGGCCGGCTGTCCAAGCCATGTAACGATCGTTACATGGCTTGGACGGCGGCAGGCGGGCGCACCCAGGCCGACAACCAAACGGAGTGTCCCGGAGCGACGCCACCCGGCGCGGGATTCCTCAGACTTCCTCAGACAGGCGCGGCCACGGCACGACGGGCTTGGGCGGCACGACGGGCTCGAGTTGGACGCGATGGCGCTTCAGCGCGGCCGCGCGCCCGACAGTCGTCGCCGCCCAAGGTCTGTAACGATCGTTACAGACCTTGGGCTTGCCCGGCCGGGTCGCCGGGCCGGGAACTCGGGCACGGGCGAGGCGTGGACGTGTTCGGGAGGGGCAAGAGGCGCGCTCCATCTCGACTCGCGGCGGGAGGGCGGCGCGCGCCGGGGGGACGGTGATCGCCGGGCGGCGGATTGGATGGACACGCAATCGATCTCCACGCGTGCGCCGACCGGGGAGCCCCGGGGCGCCGGCGTCAGCGCCCGTCGGACGCGGGTGACTCAACCCCCGGTGCGCGACTGTGTCTTCTTGCGGTATCCGCCGGGCGACTCCCCGGTCAGGCGCTTGAAGACGACACACATATACTCGACGTGCTCGAAGCCCGTGAGCTCGGCGATCTTCTTCAGCGGGAAGTCGGTCTCGAAAAGGAGCTGCCGGATCTTCGCGACCTGCACGCGACGGATCTCGGCTTGCGGTGAGCGACCGAGGTAGCGGCGGAATTTCTTCTCCAGCTGGCTGCGCGAGGCGTAGGCGTGGCGCAGCACCTGGTCGACGGTGATGCCGCGGCAGGCGTGCTCGCGGATGAAACTCAGTGCCGCGGCCACGTTCTTGTCGTCGATGGCCAGGATGTCGGTGGAGTGGCGCGTGACCACGCCCACCGGGTCGACGCGCGCATCCAATCGGTCGATACGCTCGCCGGCCATGAGCATCGAGAGGGTCTCGGCCGCACGGTAGCCCGACTGAAAGGAATTGGGCGCGACGCTCGAGAGCGGCGGGTAGGCGAGGTCGCAGCGGTTGGTGTCGTTGTTGGCCCCGAGCACGGCGACCTGCTCGGGCACGAGCAGGCCGGCATCCTGCGCGGCGGCGATGACCTGGAGGGCGCGCATGTCATTGCACGCCATGATGGCGACGGGCTTGGGCAGGCCGAGGAGCCAGCTGCTGAGCGTCGTGGTCTGCTTCGCGTCCCAGAAGGGCGTGAGGTCGCCGGGCCACTCGACGTCGAACACATCGCAGGTGTGGTGCGCGAGCCGCAGGCCCTCGACGAACCCGTCGCGCCGCTCGCAGGCCCACGCGTCGTTGGTGAAGCCGCAGAAGGCGAAGTGCCGGTAGCCGCGTTCGATGAAGTGCTCGGCGCCGAGGTGGCCGACCGCGATGTTGTCGGGCCGGATCTTCGGGATGCCGGGAAAGAGCGGCGTGTCGTTGACGTCGACGAGGGGTAGACCCAGTTCGGCGCAGGTCTGCACGAGGCCGGGCGTGGTGTGGCGGCTGATCACGCCATGCCATTGGTTGCTGCGCAGCCAGCGCGGGTCGTGCTCGGAGCGCGCCTCGTCGTCGAGAAACGCCGCCCACGGGCTGTGCGACCGCTCGTAGTGCGCGATGCCCTTGAGCATGGCGTTGCACTCCTCGAAGCGGGTCATGAACACGAGCAGCACCTGCGGTCTCACGGCGGTGACCATGCGGCGGCGGTCGGCGGTGTCCACACGGTTGCGCGCGGCGGGTGGCGCGCGGCGCACCGCGTGCGTCGCGCGCTCGCTGCCGATCCGACACCTTCAGGAGCGGAGCCCACATGGAGCTCGCTCCCGGGAACATTCGAACTTCGGCGTTCCCGCGTTACCCTCAGCGTCGCACCCGGCTCAGACCTTACCGCGACGGGCCTCGAGGTCGTGGCGGATCTGCGCGAGGCTGGCCTCGGTGAGGCCGAACCGCGAGAGGGCCACGAACGCGACGATCAGCCCCGCGATCGGGATCGCGGCGAGCAGGAAGCGGATCCAGAAGATCGCCTCCGGGGTCTGGTTGCCCCCGAGGTCGGCGTCGAAGCCTGTGCGCCCGAGGATCTCGCCGGACCCCCAGGCGCCGAGCGCCATGCCGGCCTTCATGATCCACGAGCCGCAGGCGGAGAAGGCGCCTTCGCGGCGCTTGCCTGTGTCGCGCTCGTCGTAGTCGACGATGTCGGCGCCGATCGAGCCGAAGATCATCCAGAATCCCGCGCCCGTGAAGGCGATCAACCCGGAGGCGAAGATCTGGAGCCAGTGGATCTCCGGCGTGTAGAGCCACCACGTGCCGACGAACACGAGGATCGCCGTGATCTGAACCGAACCCATGGCGATGCGTTTTCCCCAACGACGCGCGACCGAGGCGTAGACCGGGATGCCCATCAGGCCGAAGACCATGCCGGATAGTCCCATCCAGAAATTCCAGACGCTGCCGGCTGCGACATCGCCTTTGCAGACATAGTAGAACGTCGCGTAGTAGCCGAGCGTGCCGACCATGCTCGTGCCGATGCCATAGGAGAGCGCCATCGCGAGGTTGGCGCGAAATGGCCGGCACTTCAGCGTCTGCCAGAGCGTCTCCTTGATCGAGATCTTCTCCTGCTTGCGGGCGACGACGAGCGTCTCGTAGTAGCGCTCGCGCACGAGGAGGAACAGCGCGATCGCCGCCACGATCATGATCAGGCCGAGCAGCGCGCAATAGACCTGGGCGCCGACCGCGGTGTTGGTCGCGGAACCCTCGGGCGCGGCCTTCCAGCCGAAGATCGGGTTGATGACCTCGGCCAGTCGCGCGAAGTTCAATGTGAAGAGCGATCCGAACACATCAACGAACCACTGCGTGGTCTGGCCGAAGAGGGTGCCGACGCGCCCGATCGAGTCACCCAGGCTGGCGCCCACCCATACGCCCGCGGTGGCAAACGCCCCGGCGGCAAACATCGCGACCTCGGGCACCTTCTGCATCGCGCTCTTGATCGAGAAGACGCTCGTGCGCTCGTGATAGTCCGGCGTCAGCTCCGCGCCCAGACTCTGGAACGGCATGTTGAAACAGCTGATGATCGGCACGTAGATCGCCAGCGTGCCGATCATGAACCAGAAGTAGATCGGCGCCCCGAGCCACTCGACACCCTTCCACTCCGGGGAGGCGGCGAAGAGCAGCGGCAGGCACAGGCCGGAGAGCATGCCGCCGATGAGCATGAACGGGCGGCGGCGCCCGAAGCGCGTGCGGGTGTTGTCGGAGAGCCAGCCGAAGACCGAGTCCCAGATCGCCTCGAAGAGCAGCTTGAAGAGCATGGCCCGGCCGATCCACTCGGGCTTCATCCCGAAGTAGATGTTGAACACCAGGTAGGCGAGGCCCGGATACAGCCAGTGGCCCCACATGTCGTGGATCGTGCCCAGGCCGTAGCCGAGCTTTTGCGGGAGCGGGACTTTGTCCGCCTTGGCGACCGTGTGAGGGTGTGGGCTGGGAAGGGTGGCGCTAGGGGCGGCGGACTCGCTCATGGGTATGGGGCGTGCGAAGGGCGGTGGGAGTGTGGCGAATTTGTCGCTAAATCAGCGTTGGGTCGGAAATCGGGCAGGTCAACCGCTGATCCATCGCACACCGATGCCGCACACGGCGAGAGCGGTTCGGTGGTGGCAGGGGCGGCACGGCGAGGGAGGTTGCCGACCGCTCAATACGTGTCGACCAGCGAACGATGGGTGAGCGCCCGCTTCAATTGAGCGGCGCGGGCGGGGCGGGCGAGCGTGACCTCCACGGTCTTCGGCTCGCCGGGATAGAGCTCGAGGTAGTTGTCGCTGACGGTGTGTGCGATGCCGGGCAGGTCGAAGGCGAAGCGGTGCTGGAGCGCGTCGGAGGTGAAGGTGATCGCGGCGAGCGTCGGCGTGCGCATCTCGATCTCGACCGTCGTGCGCGCGCGCGGCAGCGCGATGTAGCGCGGCGGGGCGAGAAACACCGTCTCCTCGCTCACGCACCGCGCGCGGCCCCGGCCATCCGCCGGCGCGAGGTCGAGGGCGATGCGCAGGTAGAGCGAGTCGCGCCCGTGCGCTTCAATGGGTTTCTGGAGGTCGAGGGTCCTGTGCTTCGCGCTCTCGCCCGGGCGCAGGGCCACGGCCTTGCTGCCACCGAGCACGCGGCGTCCGTCGAAGTGGAAAAGGTCCCAGCGCAGCGTGCCGCGCGCGGGCGCCGGCGCGTCGTGGCAGGTGTGGAGGTGCACCTCGCGCACCGTGGAGCGGCGGTAGTTGCCGATGATGTCGTGCTCCTCGCCGGGCACGTGGGCGCTCACGATCGCGGGCGCGAAGAAGCGCCGCGCCACATGGTGGAGCGCGCGCCAGCGGCCGTTGAACTCGATCGAGCTCCACGACGCGACCGGCCAGCAGTCGTTGAGTTGCCAATACAGCGCGCCCATGCACCGCGGCATGTTGCGCCGCCAGTGCTCGACGCCCATCTGCATGCAGTCGGCCTGGTTGAGCTGGGAGAGGTAGATGAGCGAGGCCTCGTCCTTGGGGAAACGGTAGCGGCGCGAGACGTAGTCGAGGATGATCTGGTTGCCGCCGCGGTTCTTCTGGTGGCCCTTCATGGTCGGGCCGAAGATGTTGCGGTCGTCGGGCGGGCAGAACTCCGACATCGTCTCCGGCGACGGGAAACTCTGCATGCCGAACTCGGAGACGAAGCGGAAGAGGTACTTCTCGTAGTCCTTCACCGGCTGGCGCATGTGCCACACGTCCCAGAAGTGCGTGTCGCCGCGCTGCTCGCCGGCCGCGTGGTCGGCGGCGTGGTCGCCGCGCCAGGGCGAGCTCGGCCAGTAGGGCGTGATGCTGTCGTGCGCCTGGACGACCTCCGGGAGCACGCGGTGGAAGAGCGCGTCGTAGTCGGCGAGGAGGTGTTTCTTCGCCGCGTCGAGCAGCTCGGTGTGGTTGATGCCAAAGACCTCGTTGTTGCCGCACCAGAGGGCGAGGCAGGCGCGGTGGCGCAGCCGGCGCACCTGATGCACGGCCTCGGCGCGCGAGCTGGCGAGAAACGGTTCATCGCCCGGGTAGAGCGTGCAGGCGAACATGAAGTCCTGCCACACCATGAGCCCGAGCTCGTCGCACAGGTCGTAGAAGTCCTCGCTCTCGTAGATGCCGCCGCCCCAGACGCGGATCATGTTCATGTGCGCGGTGGCGGCGGCGCGGAGGTCGCGCGCGTAGTCGTCGCGGGTGAGCCCGGCGACGAAGCTGTGCGCGGGTATCCAGTTGGCGCCCTTGGCGAAGACTGGACGGCCGTTGACGACAAACCGGAAGGACTCGCCCCAGACGTCGCGCTGCCGGTCGAGCGCGAGCGTGCGCAGGCCGATGCGGCGCGACCAGCGGCCGATGACGGCGCCCTCGGCGTCGCTCACCTCGATCTCGAGACGGTAAAGCGGCTGCTCGCCCTGGCCGTTGGGCCACCAGAGCTGCGGGTGCGGCACGAGGATCTCGCGGCCCTGGCCGGTGGCGGCGCAGGCCGTGCCGAGCGTGAGCTGCCAGCGCACGGTCACGGCCGGATCGGCGACGGCCAGCTCGGGCGCGAGCAGGAGCGCGACCGAGCCGTCGGCCCGGTGGTCCTGCACGACGCGCACACTATCCAGCCGGTTGCCCGACCAGGCCTCGAGGCGGATGTCGCCGCAGATGCCGGCGGTGACAAGGCGCGGCCCCCAGTCCCAGCCGAACTGGCACTGCTGCTTGCGGATGACGGTGCAGCGGCCGACAGGATCGTTGAACTCGCGCGGCTGGTGCCCGGTGCGGTGGCTGCGGATGTAGGCCAGCGCGCTGTCGAAACGGATGCAGATCTCGTTGCGCCCCTTCTTCAGCAACCCGGCCACGTTCCAGCGGTGGCCGAGAAACATGTTGTCCGTGCGCGCGACCTTGCGGCCGTTGAGCACGACGGTGGCGACGGTGTCGAGGCCGTCGGCGACGAGTTCCACGACATCCTCGTCGAGCAGCGCCGCCGGCACGGTGAAGCGCGCGCGGTATTCCCAGTCGTGTTCCTCGATCCACTGCACCTGGTCCTCGTTCGTGCCCCAGAACGGATCGGGGATGAGCTGGTGGCGCAGCAGGTCGCGGTGCACGCAGCCCGGCACGACGGCGGCGCGCCAGGGCGAGCGGCGCGTGGCGTCGCGAAACTGCCAGGAGGCGGGAGCGAGAGGAAGGACACGCATGGTTTGATCGAAGGTAGGGCGAGGCGTCCTCGCCGACCGCGGCTCACCCGGAGGTTTTCCCCTGCCGGATGAGCCGACTGTTCGCGTTCAGCGCTTCAACGGGTTGTCCTTGATGAACTGCACGATGTCGTGCGCGTTGCCGAAGCACAGCGCGGAGAAGGTGTCGGCCGCGCCGTAGTAGATGGCGAGGCGGCCGGTCTTGGCGTCGCACAGGCAGCCCACCGGGAAGCACACGCCCGGCACGAAGCCCTGGAGCTCGTATTCGGCTTCCGGGCACAGCAGCGCCTGGTTGGCCGAGGCGATGACCTTCCACGGCTGCTCGAGGTCGAGGAGCATCGCGCTCATCGAGTAGACGAAGCCGTTGCAGGTGCCGGTGACGGCGTGGTAGATCAGCAGCCAGCCCTCGCTCGTCTCGATGGGCGATGGGCCCGCGCCGATCTTCGTGCCCTGAAACCACGGCCAGCCGCGGCCCATGACGTGGCGGTGTTTGCCCCAATGGACGAGGTCCGGGCTCTCGCTCGTGAAGATGTCGCCGAAGGGCGTGTGGCCCGTGTCGGACGGGCGCGAGAGCATGAGGAACTTCCCGTTGACCTTGCGGGGAAAGAGCACGCCGTTGCGGTTGTAGGGCAGGAAGGCGTTCTCGACCTGCTCGAAGTTCACGAAGTCCGTGGTCTTCGCGATGCCGATGGTCGGGCCGTGGTAGCCGTTGCACCAGGTGACGTAGTGCACGCCGTCGATCTCCGTGACGCGCGGGTCGTAGGCGTATTCAAAACGTGTGACTTCCGGGTCGGCGTTTTTCAGCACGATCGGCTTCGGCTCGAAGGTGAACTTGATGCCGTCCGGGCTGCGCCCGACGTGCAGGTGCGGCACGCGCGACATGCCCTCGGTGCGGAACACGCCGATGAAACCCTTCTTCCACGGCACGACGGCGCTGTTGTAGATGCCCGTCACATGCGGGAGCGGACGACGGCCGATGACCGGGTTCTTGGTGTAGCGCCAGAGAAGGTCCGTATTGCCCTTGGGGCGGGGCTGCCACGGGATGTTCGGGAGCGGGTTGCCGACGATCTTGAGCTTCATGGAGTGGTGGTGAAGGAAAGGGAGAGGCGATGCGGTGGAAATGGAGGCTGCGCTCGAACAATGGCCCCGGCCGCGGGGACGGTCGGGGCGACGCACGCGCCGGCCGGGCCAGCCGGGACATGCACGCAGGGTCGCAGGCTAGCCTGAACGCCGTCCCCGGGGAATGAGACGGGTTGTGCGTGAGTTGAGTCTGTTTCCCCGACCGCGCGTCCGGCCTACGGCACGAGGTAGACCTCGGCCAGCGCCGTGCCCGTGCCGTCGTCCTCGTGGCCCGGAACGGTCGACGGCTTGCCGCGCACGACCGCGGTGTAGGTGCCGGGCGGCAGCGTGACGACGAAGGCCGCATCCGCGCTGCCCGCCGGCAGCGAGAACGCCCCGATCGCCGCGGCCACGCTCGCCGTGGTCGCCGCGCCCGGGACGTCGTCCCAGTCGTCGTTGCTCAGGATCAACCGGTCGACCGGCGGCGTGCCCGCGACCTTCTCGTAGAGAAACAACGTCGGATCCGCGAGCGTGCCGGGCACACCGAAGCGCGCGAGCCCCGGACCGATGCCGCGGATGAGAAACGTGCGCGAGCCCTCGCTCGAGACGACGAATCCCGGGATCATCACTTCGCTCCCGGACCCGACGCGACCGCGCGTGGAGATGTTGAGCAGCTGCGCGTCCGAGGCCGCGGCCGACTCCACGGTCACGACGGCCGCTGCGCTCACCACGGTGTCGACGCCGTCGGAGATCGCGACGGTGTAGCTGCCTGCGTGAAACGCCTGCACCCGCGGCAGCGTGTAGGCCGCCGAGGTCGCGCCGGCGATGGCGACGCCGTCCAGCCGCCACTGATACGCGAGCGGGAACGGGCTCGCGGCCGCGACGCCCAGCTCGAGCGGTCCGCCCGCGGTGACGGTCTGCGAGGCCGGCGGCGTGGTGACGATCGGCGGCGCGCCCGCGACATCGGCCGGGCCGTAGACGGCGTAGCCGAGCGGCGGCACGGTGATCGTGGCCACGCCCGTGGCGTCGCACGCGGCGTCGGGCGGCTGCACGTTGCCGCCGGCCGCATACGAGTACCACGCATGGCAGCGCAGGCCGCGCCCGTGCAGGGCGGTGTTGTTCGTATCGATCGACACAGTGCGCGCGTTCGCGGCGTCGAGGCTGAGCGCCACCACGTAGCCCGGCGCCGCGCGCGTGCCGCCGATCGTGCCGTAGGCGAGCAGGTCGCGCGTGTCGGCCTTCAGCACCTCGATCTCCGGCCGGCCGCCCGCGAGCGCGCCGCGCGCCCGGACGAGCGCGTCGATGCCGTTGCCGGACTGCCCGCCGAGCGTGGCCAGCCCGAGGTCGAAATAGTCGCGCCAGAACAGGCACGGATAGCCCTCAAAGGTGAGGATGAAGGCGTAGCCGAGCATCTTGTTCTGAATGTACTGGGTGGCCTCCTTGTCGGTGTCGTGGTTTTCACAGAACGTGACGGCCTTCGTCGGGTTTTTCGCCGCGTAGACCTTCTCCGGGTCGAGGAGGTCGCGCAGGTCCGCGGTGGCCGGCGCGAGGCAGATGGCGCGCAGGGTGAAGTAACCGGCGAAGTCGAAGGTCGCGGTGCCGCCGCTCGCCACGACGTGGGTCTCGAGATTGCGTGTGTTCGTGTCCCACTTCTCCATGACCGCGAAGCTGTCGCCGGTGGCGCGGCGCAGCTCCTCGACAAACGACGGGCGGTAGCCCTGCGCGAGGTCGAGGCGCCAGCCGTCGAAGCCCGCGTTATCGGGATCGCGCAGCCAGACGAGCCAGTCGATCAGGTCGCGTCGTGGAAATCCCGCGACATCCGGTGTCGCGGCCGCGAGGCACACGTCCTGGAAATCGCCGAAGGCCATGTCGTCGCTGTGCTCGAAGGTCGACGGATGAAACTGGTCGTGGCGCCAGGTGGCCCGGCCGCTTGCCACGCCGCGGAAGTCGGTGAAGCTCGTGCCTCCGGTGTTCGGGTTGCTCTCGAGCGCGCCGCCGGAGCGGTGGTTGAGCACGATGTCGGCGAGCACGGCGATGCCCTGCGCGTGGTAGGCCGCGATCGCGGCCTTGAGTTGCGCCTGCGTGCCGAACCGGCCCGCGACCGTGCCCTTCTGGTCGTAGGCGCCGAGGTCGTAGTAGTCGTACGGATCATACCCCATCGAGAACGCGCCGCTCTGGCCCTTGCTCGGCGGCGGGAACCAGATGCGATCGATCCCGTGCCCGTCGCGCATGTCGCGCAACGCCGCGGCCCTGGACGCGAGGACACCGTACCACGTGCCGCCCGCCGGCACGTCCCAATAAAATCCCTGCATCATCACGCCCGCGCGGCTCGCGCCCGGAAGCAGCGGCGCGGGTCCGGGCACTTCCTCTGGCGGCGGCGCGGCCGTGACGGCGAAGTGCCAGTCGAGTCCGCTGTTGTTGTCCCAGAGCGTCGGCGACTCGACGCTGTTGAACGCGAAGTCGAGCGCGTAGGCCGACTCCGGCGCGAGGAAGGTCCACGAGTACGTGCCTGTGACCGCATCGCGCGTCATGACCGGATCGGGCGACGCGACCGGCGACCAGCCGTTCATGCCGCGATGCAGGCGGATGTTGGGCGAGGCGGCGAGCGGTCCGTCGGACTTGTCGTAGGTCACGGTCACGGGCTGGCCGGCGATCGGCGCCGCCGGCGAGACCGTGCAGTGCGATGCGGCGAGCCGGGCTGCAAGCAGCAGGACCGCGAACGGGAGGGCGAGGGCAGGGCGATGAAAGCGCAGGGCGTTCATGGTCGGAGCGGACGCGGGCGGTGTGGGGTGGAGTGGAGGCCCGGTCCGAGCCTGCGCGTCGCCGCCGCCGAGGCCACCGGCGAGGGCCGAAGAAAACCGAGATTTGTTGGAAAATCCCGGCGGCCGGCTGGTGCTCCGAGGCAGGGCGAGGCCTCTGGCCGAGCCGTGATCGTGCGCACGCCGTTGACGCGGCCCGGCCATGAGCCTCGCCCAGCCTGTCGTCTCGCCGGGCGATGAGATTGACCGCGACGGCGCGCGCGCCGATGGTGCGCGGCAGCCATCGCCACCCATGAGCGCCGCCGCCGACACTCCCTTCGACTCCATCGAGACCGCGATCGATGCCATCGCCGCCGGCGGCATCGTGATCATGACCGATGACGCGGATCGGGAAAACGAGGGCGACCTGATCATGGCCGCCTCGCTCGCCACGCCCGAGACGATCAACGTCATGATCCGCCACGCGCGCGGCCTGCTCTGTGTGCCGATGACGGAGCACGCGCTCAAACGCCTCGGCATCGGCGACATGTCACCGGCCAATCGCGAGTCGTTTCGCACCGCCTTCACCGTCTCGGTCGACGCCGCCACCGGCATCACCACGGGCATCAGCGCGCACGACCGCGCGCGCACGGTGCGGCTCCTCGCCGACCCGGACGCCACCGCGAGCGACCTCGTGCAGCCGGGCCACGTCTTCCCGCTGCGGGCCCGGCCGGGCGGCGTGCTCGAGCGCGCGGGTCACACCGAGGGCGCGGTCGACCTCGTCTCACTCGCCGGCCTCGCGCCCTGCGCCGCGATCTGCGAGGTGCTCAACGAGGACGGTTCGATGGCGCGGCTGCCGGAGCTCATCGAGTTTCGCCAGCGCTTCAAGATGCCGATGATCTCGGTCGCGCAGCTCATCGAGTACCGGCTCGCGCGCGAAAAGCTCGTCGAACGCATCGACTCGCGTCCGCTCACTTCCGAGTTCGGCGACTTCGTCGCGCATCACTACCGCAGCCGCTTCGATCAGCGTGTCCACACCGTCCTTACACTCGGCCAGCTCGACGCCTCGCCCACGCTTGTGCGCGTGCAGGTCGAGAACGTGCTCTCCGACGTCTTCCACGCGCGCGGCGAGGACGGCCACGCCTCGCTCACCGAGGCGCTGCGGCAGATCCGGGCCGCCGGCCGCGGTGCGCTCGTCTACATGCAGGACTCGGTCATGCGCGTGCCGGCGGAAACCACGGCGGAGGGCGTGGCGAGCAAGGCGCCCGGAGGCGCGATCAGCCGCGGCCTGCGCGACTACGGCATCGGCGCGCAGATCCTCGGCGACCTCGGCCTGAAGAAGATCCGGCTGCTCACCAGCCGCAAGCGCCGCGTCGTCGCGCTCGAGGGCTTCGGCCTCGAGATCGTCGAGCACGTGCCGCTCTGCGCAGGCGGTTGAGAGCGTGCCGGTGGATCGGGGGTAGGGCGGCGACTCCGTTCGCCGCCGCGAGCCCGGCAACCGGTGCGCATGTCGCTCGACTTGCGGACGCACACGGCGCGGAACGGAGTCCGCGCCCTACCGCAGAGCACCAGCCGCAAGCGCCGCGTCGTCGCGCTCGAGGGCTTCGGCCTCGAGATCGTCGAGCACATGCCGTTGTGCGCAGGCGGGTGAGAGCGTGCCGGTGGATCGGGGGTAGGGCGGCGACTCCGTTCGCCGCCGCGAGCGCGGCAACCGGTGCGCATGTCGCTCGACCTGCGCACCCCCACGGCGCGGAACGGAGTCCGCGCCCTACCTCAGAGCACCAGCCGCAAGCGCCGCGTCGTCGCCCTCGAGGGCTTCGGCCTCGAGATCGTCGAGCACGTGCCGCTCTGCGCAGGCGGGTGAGAGCGTGCCGGTGGATCGGGGGTAGGGTGGCGACTCCGTTCGCCGCCGCGAGCGCGGCAACCGGTGCGCATGTCGCTCGACTTGCGGACGCACACGGCGCGGAACGGAGTCCGCGCCCTACCTCAGAGCCACGCCCTCGAGCGCGAGCAGATGGCGCTTGATCTCCTCGCCGAAGGCGAAACCCGTGAGCGAGCCATCCGCGCCGATCACGCGGTGACACGGCACGATCAGGCAGATCGGGTTGGTGGCGTTGGCGCGGCCGACGGCGCGGGCGGAACTCTTCAGATTCTTCGCCAGCGCGCCGTAGCTGCGCGTCTCGCCGCGCGGGATCGCGCGCAACGCCCGCCAGACGCGCTGCTGAAAGTCCGTGCCGCGTGCCGCGAGCGGCAGGTCGAAGTCGCGACGCTTGCCCGCGAGCCAGGCCGTGATTTGTGCGCGCGCCTTCGCCGTCGGTTTCTCATCGGCGATGAGTTCCACATCACCGGAGCAGCGCGCGACAAGGGCACCGAGATCGCCGAACGCGGTCGCGACGACGGCGCCCGATTCGTCGACGGCGACAGCGAAGGGGCCGAAGGTGGTTTCAAACGTGGAGGCGAACAAGGTGCGGGTCATGGCAGGAGTGGGCTGATTCTCAGCAGACTTCGGAGTTGCACAGGAGGAAACGGAGGGAACGGAGATCGAGAGAGTCGTTCATTCCGGATCGATCTCCGTTTCCTCCTGTGCAATGGTTTAATTCGGGTTCTGTTCACGGCACGGTGCGGTTGAGCATCCAGAGGTGGGCGGTGGCGAGGCTTCTGTAGGGGGAAAACACCGACATGAGCCGGCGCGTGGCGTCGACATCCGGCCGTTCGTCGAGGTGCATGAGCGCGAGCAGTCCGCTGGTCACGCCCGTGTCGCCGAGCGGCACGCAGTCGGCGAAGCCGAGCGAGCGCATCATGAGGTAGTTGACCGACCACGGACCGAGCCCGCGCACCGCGAGCAGCGTGCGCTCGGCGCGCGTGGCCGAGCCGTGGCGCAGTCCCTCGATCTCAAGCCCACCTGCTGCGATGAGCTGCGCCGTGGCGAGGAGGTAGCCGGCCTTCTGCTGCGAGAACTGAAGCGGAAGCAACTGCTTCACCTCGAGCTGCGCGACGTCCGCGGCCGTGGGCGGCGCGATCATGCCGCGGTCGACGGGCGTGCCGCAGAGCTCGAGCAGGCGGCGCTTGAGCCGGCAGGCGAAGGGGAAATTGATCTGTTGCCCGATGATGGCCCAAAGCAGGCCGTCAAACGCCGTCGGCGTGAGGCTGATGCGCAGGCCCGGCGCATGCGCGACGAGACGTGCGAAACCGAGCCGGCGGGCGAGACGCGCGAAGGCGCCCGCGTCCTGCGCGAGACCGAGCAGGCCCGCGGCCACGCGATGGGCCTCGACCGCGGTGCCGGCCGGGCAGGTGACGGTGACGCTGTCCGGCGCGAGGGCGAGGTGCAGCACCGCGGGCGCCGGCAGGCGCGCGGCGACGAAGGCGTTGTCTCCCTCGAGGTGCACATCCCGGCCCTCGGGATCGCGCCCGAGCGCGTGGCGCAAATACGGCAGGTCGAAGTCGTCGGGCAGCCCGAGCGTGAACGAGGTGGTCCCCGACTCGCGCAGCGCGCGATAGCCGGCGGGCGTCAGGCCGGTGAGCCGGCGGAAATTGTCGTGGAAGGCGGAGAGCGTCTCGAAGCCCGCGGCGAAGCCGACCTCGCCGACGCCGCCGTCGCCGGCGAGCAGCGCCCGCTGCGCGAACGCGAGGCGGGCGTGCAGCAGCACCTCGGCGGGCGTCGCATGAAAGTGGCGACGAAACAGCTCGAAGCAGCGCGTCGTGCCGAAGCCCGAGCGGCGCACGATCGCGCGCGCATCGGCACACGCCGCCGGGGCCTCGCGGATCTCGCGCACCAGCGCCTCGATCGACTCGAGCACCGGGTCGGCGCCGCGCGCGAAGTCGTCGGGGTGGCACTTGCGGCACGGGCGCAGGCCGGTGGCGCGCGCCGCCTCGGCCGTGGGGAAGAAGCGGACGTTGCCGGGCTTGGGTTTGCGGGCGCGGCACGAGGGCAGGCAGTAGATGCCGGTGGTGAGGACGCCGGTGAAGAAGCGACCGTCGTAGTCGGCATCGCTCGCGAGCACGCGCGCATACATCTGGGCATCGGTCATCCGCATGGTCGCACCTTAGCACGGATCACCGGCGCGTGTCGTCCGCCGAATTCCGGAGCAATCTCGCGCGGCCGATGAGACCTGAGTTTGGACACAGAGGTCACGGAGGGCCGCCAGAGCGATGGCCGCAAAGAGGCGCAGAATGCGCAAAGAGAAGATCCGGTTCTTGCGCCTTTTGCGCCTCTTTGCGGCCAACTCAGTTCGAATCTTTGCTCAATGTGGCTCGCACCAGACCGACACCGCGTGCGTGCCTCATTTGAGCGGGAAGGATCCGGTGGACAGTGGGCGGTGCACAGTGGACGGTGGCAGGGAGGCCTCGCCGAGGCCTCCGCGGGCGACGCCCGCCGAGGGAGAGCCTCACGCGGATGTTTCAGCGAGCCATTCCTTCCGGGGACAATCCCGCACCATCGCGGCCATCTCCTGGACACCCGCGCGTTTGGGTCCGACGCTCGCGAGGTGGGCTCGGACGCCTCGCCCTGCCATGAGCCTTGTGCGCGAGACTCAATGGGCTTGGTGACGAGCGACGGGCGTGACTCTATTCCACCGCGGGCGAGGCCGCCGGCGCGCTGGCTTGCGGACGGGTCATGCCGACGACAGCGGCGACTTCGGAGGCGGCGAGGTGCAGGCGGAGGTCGGCGCGGCCGGCGTTGAGATCGGCGGTCATGGCGAGGCCGGGTTTCAGATCGGCAGGGAGCGGTGCGGATGCGGCAAAGGGCATCGGCGCGATGTTCGAGATCCAGGCCAGGTAGCGCGGAAGCGAGATGGCGGTGAAGATCGTGGCGTCGGTGGGCAGGCCGTAGGTGGCGGGCGTGACCGCAGCGGCGGGGACGGATTTGGCGTCGACCAAGGCTTCGGCCCTGGCGCGGGAGTTGTCACCCATGGCGTAGAGGACTTGATCAGCCGTGATGGCATAGGTGGCGGTGAAGGTTTCGATTCCCATGGTGCGCAGCGCTGTCAGAGCCTCCTCCATGGCGGGAGTGAGGGCGCGGTAGGTCTGGGAGTAGTCGACGAGCGACGCGCCGTGGTAGTCCTGGATTTCGCCGAGGGTCACGTCGACGGCGAGGCCCTGGGCTTCGTTGGCCGCACCCATTTTCTTCTGGAGCTCCGGGAGCGCCTTCAGGAGGTCGAGGAACCTGGCCCGGTCGGTGATGCCGGCGACGCCGGAGCCGCTCACGGTGGAGCCGGTGAACATGCCGAAGGAGCCGGTGCCATCCCAGATGGCGGCGAAGTCCCCGATCACACTCTCGAAGAGCGCGGAGGTTTCGGCGGCGCCTGGCGCGCCGCTGGCGGCGAGGAGTCGGACCGTGAGGTCGGTGTAGGCGCGCCAGAACTCCGGGCCGGGGCGCGCGGAAACACTGCCGAGGACGGCTGAAGTGGGATCGTGGATACCGAGGCTGGTGACGGCGGGGCCGCGGCCGGGGTGGAGGAGGAGGGCGGTGGGGGTGCCGGGTCTGGCGGTGATCTGGGAGCGCAGGTCGAGATGCTCGGGCGCGAGGGAAAGGGTGAGCGCGACGTCGTCGAGCTCGCCGACGGAGCCGAGGACGGTGGCCAGGACGTCCGCAGGGTTGGGTGTGTGCGCTGCGGACGCGGAGCTGGCCTGGGCGAACTGCCCGCGCATGCCCGTGAGCATGAGATCGATCAGCGGCTTGTAGGCGGTGTAGAGGCGGTCGGTGTCCAGGCTGAGACCGATCTGGCCCCCGGTGGCGCGGAGTTGCCGGATGTCATCGCCCGTCTCGACGATGGGAAGAGCGAGGTCGAGACCCTGTTCGGCGGGGGAGACGACGAGGCGATTTTGAACGAAGGTGGCGAACATCGGGCGGCCGCTGAGAGTGACCTGATAGCGGCCCTCGGTCGTGGCGGGGGTGAAGCCGAAGGCGGGGTTGGCTTTGGTGGCGGCGGGATCGATGACGGGGACGACCAACGCGAGGGGCACCGGCGTCTTCTGCGGATCGAGGACGAGGACGAGAATCTCCGAGGAGGTATCGATGCCGAACATGGCGGCCCCGGCGGTGAGTTGGGCGGTGGCGGCTCCGGCACCGGGCTGAACGTTGTCGGCGAAGGCGGCGGCGGTGGCGGCGAGGTCGTCGAGGCTGGCAATGCGGAGGGCACCGAGGATCGAGTCGTCGGCGGCGCGGACG
>Ga0315910_10001054_pt1 | contig 25891 bp, 17 predicted proteins | sample EdamamesoilMG_FD_204470 | JGI IMG/M metagenome (GOLD analysis project Ga0315910, IMG submission 204470) | Garden soil microbial communities collected in Santa Monica, California, United States - Edamame soil | ecosystem: Environmental > Terrestrial > Soil > Garden | place: USA: California... | reverse complement strand
GCCGTGCGCGGCGATCTCTCGGGCGACCTCACGCCGCCCCTGCTCCTGGCCGCGGCCGTGCTGACCTGGGTGGCGGGCTTCGACCTCATCTATGCCTGCCAGGACGAGGCCTTCGACCGCGCGCGCGGCCTGCACTCGATCCCGGCGCGCTTCGGCGTGGCGCGCGCGCTGGCGCTCTCGAGCGCGCTGCACGGGGCGACGCTCGTGTTCCTGCTCCTGCTCGTGTGGCGCGCGCACCTGGGCTGGGCCTTCGAGCTCGCCCTGGGCGGCGCGGCGCTGCTGCTCGTGTGGCAGCACGCCATCGTCTCGCCCGCCGACCTCTCGCGCGCCGACCTGGCCTTCTTCACGCTCAACGGCTGGGTGGCGCTGGCGCTGTTCGGCGGCACGGTGCTCGACCTCCACCTCGGGAAGGGTGGCTGATGGCCAAGGCACGCGAGCCCGATCCGCCCGGCGAGCTCTCCGGGCTCGAGGCGGCGCTGAAGCGCGGCGCGCTGGCACGCGGCTATGTCCTGCGCGGCGAGGAACGCTACTTCCGCGAGCGCGCCATCGACGCCATCAAGGCCAAGGCCGAGACGGCCGGCTACGAGCTGTGCCTGCACGACGACGACGGCAGCCCCGAGTTCCAGCTCGCGCGCCTGGTCGACGACCTCTCGGGCGGGGGCCTGTTCGCCGCGCGGCGCCTCGTGATCGCACGCGGCGTGGGCGAGCACCTGCGCAAGATCGAGCGCGAGGACAGCGCGCTCACGCGCGCGATGCTGGCCTTCGTGCGCAGCCCGGAGGACGCCGGCACCCTGGTCGTCTCCGAGCCCTCCCTGCGCGCCGACCACGCCCTCTCCAAGGCCGTGCTCGAGGCGGGCGGCCTCCTGCTCGCGCTGCGGCGCCTGTACGAGAACCCGCCGCCCTGGCGGCCCGATCCCATGGCCTCCGAGCTCGTGCAGTGGACCGCGCGGCGCGCAACCGAGCTCGGGCTCAAGCTCACGAGCGAGCAAGCCCTGTACGTGGCCGCAGCCACGGGCAACGACCTGTTCGCGCTGGACGACCAGCTCGAGCTCCTGCGCGCCGGCGGCGGGCGCGAGCTGCGCCAGATCGTGCAGTGGACCTCGGGCGGCTCGCCCTGGAACGTGGCCGACCACATGCTGGAGGGCGAGGGGCCGCGCGCGCTGGCCGGCGTCGAGGCCCTCTTCCGCGGCGGCTTCCTGGAGAAGGGCGGCCGGCGCGTGATCGACGAGAGCGCGCTGGCGGCCATGCTCGTGGGCGCGCTGCAGCGCGGCGTGCGCAGCGCGCTCGAGCTCTCGCGCCCGGGCGTCGACGCGGCCGAGGGCGGCGGCCCCATGCAGCAGGCGGCCGCGGCGCGCGCGAGGAAGCGCAGCAACAGCGAGTGGCGCGGGCTGCTCGAGCAGACGGCCGACCTCGAGCGGCGCTCGAAGTCGGGGGCGGGCATCGACGCCAACGATTTCGCGCGCCTGTGTCTCGCCTGGGCGCGCACGAGCACGGCGCGTCGCCGGTGATATCCTCCCGCCCATGACCGTTCCCGGCCTGCACACGCCGCGCATCCGCGTCCTGCCCGAGCGCGTCAAGAACCAGATCGCCGCCGGCGAGGTGGTCGAGCGCCCGGCCTCGGTCGTGAAGGAGCTGGTCGAGAACGCGCTCGACGCCGGAGCGCGCGAGCTGCGCGTCGACCTGGAGGAGGGCGGCGTCAAGCTCGTGCGCGTCGTCGACGACGGGCGCGGCATGGGGCCGGGCGACCTGGAGCTCGCCTTCGTCAGCCACGCCACCAGCAAGCTCTCCGAGGTCGAGGACCTGCGCCACATCGCCACCCTGGGCTTCCGCGGCGAGGCCCTGGCCTCGATCGGCTCGGTGGCGCGGGCGCGCATCCTGGCGCGGCGCGCCGACGACGAGAACGGCTGGGCGGTGGAGGACCTGGGCGGCCTGATCGGCCCGGTCGAGGCGGCCGGCACGGCCACGGGCACGACGGTCGAGGTGCGCGACCTCTTCTTCAACGTGCCGGCCCGGCGCTCGTTCCTTAAGCGCACGGCCACCGAGCTGGGGCGCTGCCTCGACGTGCTGCAGCGACTGGTGCTCTCCTCCCAGGGCGTGGGCTTCGTCGTCACGCACGACGGCGGGCGTGTCCTGGACGTGGAGCGCGGCATGGACCTGCGCGCGCGCGTGCGACGTCTCTTCGGCCCGGAGCTGGCGGACGCGCTCGTGCCGGTCGAGGCGCGCGGCGGCGAGGTCGCGCTCTCGGGCCTGGTGGCGCCGCCGCGCTTCTCGCGCAACGACAGCGCGCGCCAGATGTGGTTCCTGAACGGTCGGCCGCTCAAGGACCGCCTGCTCACGCGCTGCCTGCAGGAGGCCTACCGCGGCTTCGACGACGTGAAGCGCCAGCCGGTCGCCTTCCTGGCGCTGGCGCTCCCGCCCGACCAGGTCGACGTCAACGTGCACCCGACCAAGTCCGAGGTGCGCTTCCGCGAGGAGCGCAAGCTGTTCCCGTTCCTGCTGGGCGCCCTGCGCGCCGCGGTGGCGCGCACCGACATGGCCACGCCGGGCGCAGGCCTGCTCGTGCCCGCGCCGCGCGCGCCGAGCTGGCCGGGCGACGGGCAGCCGACCTGGGTCCCGCGCGCCGAGCGCCCGCGCGCCGGGGAGATCGAGGTGCGCGAGGCCTCGCCCTCGGCTCCGGACGGGACGGCCGAGCCGGCCCTGTTCGAGCCCGGGCCCGAGCGCTCCGGCCCCGTGCTCCAGATCGCGCGCACGTACCTCGCACGCGCCCTGCCCGACGGCCTGGAGATCGTCGACCAGCACGCGCTGCACGAGCGCGTGACCTACGAACGCCTGAAGGAGCAGCTCGCGCGCGGCGCGGTCGAGGTGCAGCGCGAGCTCGTGCCCGAGCTGGTCGAGCTCGCGCGCAGCGAGGTGGCCATCCTGTCCGCGCACCTCGCGGCCCTGGGGCGTCTGGGGATCGAGCTCGCGCCCTTCGGACCCACGAGCGTGGCCGTGCACGGCCTTCCAGCCCTGTTCCCGCGCCGCGCGGCCGCGCGCCTGGTGCGCGAGCTCGTGGCCACGCTGAGCGAGGGCGGCGAGCTGCCCGGGCCGGTCGAGCTGCTCGAGCACGTCGTGCACTCCATGGCCTGCCGGCGCTCGGTCATGGCCGGCGACGAGCTGGACGAGCGCGAGCGCGCCGACCTCCTGGCCGCGGCCGCGCGCCTCGACCACGACCAGACCTGTCCCCACGGCCGGCCGACGCGCGTACGCCTGACGCTGGCCGAGCTCGAGCGCGCCTTCCACAGGCGCTGACTCGGAGGATCGTCCGGGCGCGCGATCCGCGCGCGCCCTCTGGCTCACACCGGCGTGAGGCGCGGCCAGGCCGGCAGGCGGTCGCGGTCGCGCGGCGCGGACACGGGGACCTCGGGCTCGCCGCGGTCGCGGAAGACGTGCAGGATGCGCGCGCGCCCGAGCTCCTCGTGCTCGGGCTCGGGGTAGCGGCCCTCGGAGAGCGGGGGATCCAGGCCGATCTCGTGGATGAGCACGCGCGTGCCGGGGATGCCCGAGAAGTGGCGCTCGTCGGCGCAGCGGCGCGCGCCGAACAGGTCGTGGTGCTCGAACACGAGCTCGAGCACGCGCCGGAAACGCTTGCGCCCCACGCCGTCCTCCAGGAACAGGAGATCGATCTCGAGGTCGCGCAGCACCTCGGACAGGTAGGCGCGCGCCGCGCGCGGAAGGGCGCGTGCGTAGCGCGGGCCGATGGCGCGCTGGTCGTCCTCGTCCTGGTCGCGCGAGAGGTGCGTCACGAGCCACAGGTGCGGCGCGATCCAGAAGCCGGTGCCGCGCTCGTAGCGCTCGCGCAGGGCGTGCTTCAGGATGCGGTCGAGCCGGCGCAGGAGCACGCGTCGACGCTGGCGCCGGTCGCGGCGCAGGATGCGCGCGTGCAGCTCGGGCTCGTCCAGGTCCTCGATGCGCACGGCCAGCGGCCAGCGCTCCCAGGACTCGAGCACGGCACCGTCGACGAGCTCGAGCGCGACCTCGATCGCCCCCGGGCGCGAGCGGAAGCCCGGCGCGAAGCCGGCCGCGCGCAGGGCGCGCGCGGCGCGGCGGCGCCGGTCGCCGTCGAGTGCGCCCGTCACGAGCACGCGCGTCGGCGCCGGACGCGCGGGATCGGAGAGGCGCGCGCGCACGAGGCGGGCGGCATGCGTGCCGAAGAAGAGCGTCGCGCTCACGGCCAGGGACCAGAGCGCCATGCGCCCGAGCCAGCCCGTGGCCGCGCTCTCGTCCGCGCCCCGCCCTGGCCCATCGAAGAGCTCGCCCACCGCCGCCAGGCACGGCAGCAGCGCCAGGGCGAGCACCCAGGTCGTGGCCGTCGCTTCCCAGGACCCCCAGCGACCCCACGAGGGACTCGAGCCGGCTCCGTCGCGCGCGCGCCGCCAGGCGACGCGCAGGCTGCCGGCCGCGCACGGCAGGGCCAGGGCGAAGCCCGCGCCCGCGCCGACGACGAGCGCGAGCCCCCAGCGCGGCGAGAGCCCGGCCGCGGCCGCGGCGGTGGCGAGGAACAGGCCGAAGGCCAGCACGCGCACCCGGCGCGGCTCGGCCGGGCGGCCGCGCTCCTCGCGCAGCAAGCTCGTCACCGCGAACCAGGAGGAGAGCGTGACGAAGGCGAGCGCGCTCCACAGCCCCGTGAGCAGGAGGATCCACGCCGCGCCGCTGACCTGGCGCAGGGCTGCGCGCAGCGGACCGGGCAACGCCGCGCGCGCGGCGAACAGCGCGCCGGCGAGCGCCAGCGTGGCGCCCCAGGCGGCCAGCGTGCGCCAGGGCGTGCGCGCGGGGAGCGGCGGCGCTCCGCGCAGGTCGATGCCGTAGCGCACGCGCACGGGCTCGAGCCAGCCGAGCGCGCGCTCGCGCAGCGCCTGCACGCGCGCGCCCGTGGCCCAGCGCATGGCGACCGAGAGCACGAGCAAGACGCCCACGCCGTCCACCCAGTCCGAGGGCGAGAGGCGCCCCAGCACCTCGAGCGTGGCCAGGAAGAACAGCGCCAAGAGGACGCGCGGCCCGACGGCGAAGGAATGGGCCAGCCGCCGCAGCCGGTGCGGCACGAGCCCGCGCAGTCGAGCCCACAGGAGGCCCATCGCTAGGGTTTCTTGGCGGGCTTGGGCTTGAAGTCCTCGACAGTCAGCGCGGCCTCGAGCTCGGCCTCGGTGACGTAGATCTCCTGGGAGGGCGCGGGCGCGAAGGCATCGGGCTCGAGGGCGCGGTCGAGCACGTGCACGCGCAGCTGCAGCGGGATGCGGCGCTTGGCGGTCTCCTTGTACTGGCCGAACTCGACCAGCAGCGGATCGCCGCCCTTGCCGACCTCGCGGATGACGGCCACGGCCGGCAGCGCGTCCTCGCCCAGGCCGACCTCGACGCGGAAGAGCCGCGGGTCGCCGCCCGCGCCCGCGCTCGCCGCGGCCGGGTCCGTCTGGCCGTCGCGGCGCACGAGGGCGAAGTCCGGGCTCGTCAGGGCGAGCCATTTCAGCTTGCGCGTCTTCTTGGTGAGCTCGGGGCCGAGGTCGGCCGGCGCCGCCGGCAGGAGCTCGAGCGCCGTCAAGCGCAGGCGCCCGGGGCTGGAGAGCGCGGTGTAGTTGCGGGCCAGGACGGCCATGTCGTCCACCAGGCGCCGGTCTTCCTTGTATTCGCGCCCGGCCAGCACGACCACCTCGGCGCTGGACTTGAGCCAGTACTGCTCCGGCGCCGGCCCGAAGCGGCCCGTCTCGTTGCGCGAGGGCAGCATGAAGCGGATGCAGTCGGGTGCGAGGTAGCGGTACTCGACGTGCATCTCGTTGGTCTGCACGCCCGAGCGCGTGAGCACGTCGGCCTGCAGCCGGAAGGACGTGATCGGCGCGCCGTCGCCCGCGGCCTTGGCCAGGCGCTCGAAGGCGGTGCGCGCCTCGGGCGTCGCGCTCGCGAGCGCGTCCTGCGCATCCGGGAATGCCCCGCTCGCCGGCCAGGTGGAGGATGCCGTGGCGAGGGCCAGGGCGCCGAGCGCTGCCAGGAGCACGTAGCGCATGCCGTGAGGGTACCGGCGGGAGGCGCGGCGGGTGAAGGGGCCGCTACACTTCGCCCCGCCCGCGATGTCATCGCCCGCCGAGCGCCCGCTCCTCGCCCTGGTCGGCCCCACGGCGGTGGGCAAGACCGCCTTCGCCCTCGAGCTGTGCGAGGAGCTGGGCCTCGCGATCGCCTCCCTGGACTCGATGCAGGTCTACCGGCGCATGGACGTGGGCACGGCCAAGCCCACGCCGGCCGAGCGCGCGCGCGTGCCGCACCACCTGATCGACCTGGTCGAGCCGGCCGAGCGCTACGACGCGCGCCGCTACCTCTCCGACGCCGAGGCCCTGCGCGCGCGCCTGGCGGGGGAGGGCAAGACGGCGCTCTTCGTGGGCGGTGCGGGCCTGTACCTGAAGGCGCTGGCGAGCGGACTCTTCGGCGGCCCGCCGGTCGACCTCGTGCTGCGCGCGCGCCTGCAGGAGCGCGCCCGGGAGCTCGGGCGCGCGGCGCTGCACGCCGAGCTCGCCGGGCGCGATCCGGCCGCGGCCGCGCGCATCCACCCCAACGACGAGAAGCGCGTCGTGCGCGCCCTGGAGGTCCTGGAGCAGACCGGACGGCCGCTCTCGGACTGGCAGCGCGAATGGGGCTGGCACGGGCCGGCCGGCGAGGCGCGCCCGATGTGCGTGCTCGGCCTCGCGCTCGCGCCCGGCGCCCTCGAGCCGCGCATCCGCCGCCGCATCCGAGCCATGCTGGAAGGGGGCTGGGTGCAGGAAGCCTCGGCCATCCGCGCGGCGGGCGGCTTCGGCCCGACGGCGATCCAGGCGCTCGGCTACCGCGAGGTGCTGGCGCACGCGGACGGCGAGCTCGGCGCGGCCGAGCTCGAGGAGCGGCTGGTGCAGCTCACGCGGCGCTTCGTGCGCCGGCAGAGCACGTGGTTCCGGTCGTTCCCCGGGATCCACTGGCTGGATCCCGGGTCGAGCGACGCGCGGGCCGAGGCCCGGCGCCGGCTCGGCGTCAGCGGTTCTTGACGCGGAACTTGCTGTTGCCGGGCGGGGTCTGCGCCTCGGCCTCGTCGCCCGTGAACGTGTCGCCGACGCCTTCGGCGAACTCGTTCCACGACTCCTTGCCGCCGAAGATCGTCGCCGTCAGCGAGTCGACCGGGATCGGGATGAAGACGCCCGTCACGCCCAGCGTGACGAAGCCCATCACGATGCCCTCGGCGTGGATGTAGTAGAACGGGTCGGGCAGCAAGCTGTGCGGCGGACGACGCCCGTAGCGCGAGGGATCGTCCGGCTCGAAGGGGTTGTCCGGGCTGTTGTTGAGGAAGTGCTTCCTCAGCGTCGCGTCGATGTCCTTCTTCTTCGAGTACTGGTAGTCGATGAACGAGCCGTGGCGGTCGCGGCGGTAGCCCGTGAAGTGCTGGGCCATGCGCGAGGGCACGGAGTCGATCGTCCAGTGGTCGGATTGGTCCGTCGGCAGTCCGCTCTTGCAGCCGGAAGCGAGGAGGGGCGCCGTCAGGGCGGCGACGAGGAAGGCGATGCGCGTTCGCATGGGTGGCAGGGGGGACGCGGCAGAGATCGGCACACGGGCCGCGAAGATTGCGCCAGAGTCTAGTTCGGTGTACCTAGGGGGTCAACGCGGGCGGAGCGCCGGGCGAGGCCCGGGGCGAGCCTGGCCCCACCCCGATCCCATGGAGCGCAGGCAGTACCGGGCCCCCCGCGGCGTGCGGGACGTGCTCCCCGAGGAGGTGCCGGCCTGGCGGCGCCTGGAGACCACCGCGGCGCGCCTGGCGCGCCTGCGCGGCTTCCGGGAGATCCGGCCGGCGCTCCTGGAGGAGCTCGAGCTCTTTACCCGCTCGGTCGGCGAGGTAACGGACATCGTCCAGAAGGAGATGTTCACCCTGCAGAAGGGCGAGACCCAGCTCGCCCTGCGCCCGGAGGGCACGGCCGGGATCGTGCGCGCCTATCTCGAGGCGGGCTACGCCAAGACCGAGCCCGTGCAGCGCCTGTTCCACGTCGGCCCGATGTTCCGCTACGAGCGCCCGCAGAAGGGGCGCGAGCGCATGTTCACCCAGTTCGACGTCGAGGCCCTGGGCAGCCTCGACCCGCGCCTCGACGCCGAGATCATCCAGCTGGCGGCGACCTTCTTCGAGGAGCTCGGGCTGACGGGCCTCGAGCTGCGCGTCAACTCGATGGGCGACGGCGACGACCGCGAGCGCTGGCGCGAGGCCGTGAAGGCCTTCGTGGCGCCGACCCTCGCGGAACGCTGCGATCAGTGCCGCGAGCGCTTCGAGCGCAACGTGCTGCGCGTGCTCGACTGCAAGAACCCGCGCTGCAAGGAGCTCAACGCGGGCGCCCCGGCCATCCTCGCCTTCCTGGGCGCGGAGAACCGGGCGCACTTCGACGCCGTCGCGGCCGCCCTGGGCGCCCTGGGGCGCAAGGTCGTGCTCGACTCGGGCATCGTGCGCGGGCTCGACTACTACACGCGCACCGTGTTCGAGATCCACGCTCCGGCCCTGGGCGCGCGCAGCGCGCTGTGCGGCGGCGGGCGCTACGACCACCTGATGCGGGACCTCGGCGGGCCGGACCTGGGCGCCGTCGGCTTCGCGGTCGGATTCAGCAGTACTCTGGCTCTACTTGAGGCTTTGGGAGCGGTCACATCAGATCTTCAGGAGCCAGGTCCCGTATTCCTTGTGCTCAATTCTGCCGGAGGGCAGTACGACGCCCGCGATCTGCTTGAGCGAGAGGTCTTCAGGATCGCGGAGATGCTCCGTTCAGATGGAATCGCGTGCATCTACGACGTGGAAGCACGATCTCTGAAGGGACAGATGAAGCAAGCCGGCAGGGGTGGGCGTCAATTCGCGGTCATGCTGGGTTTTCCAAGGCCAACTGATCTGCTGGATGGAAATGGCGTGGAACTGAAGGACCTGACAACTGGGGAACAGAGGCAGGTCTCACGTGAAGAACTCTCGGCTACCCTTCGATCCCGCATCGGAGGCACCGCGTCCCATTGACACTCTCCAATAGTGCGCTCAAGGCTAGGCGCCTGGGGATCCTCGGGGGCTCGTTCGATCCGCCGCACCTCGGCCACCGGCACGCGGCCGAGAGCGCGCGCCGCGCCTTCGCGCTCGAGCACGTCGTCTTCGTGCCGGCCGCGCGGCCGCCGCACAAGCCCGAGCGCGTGCTGGCCGAGGCGGGCGAGCGCCTGGCCATGCTGGAGCTCTTGCTGGCGGACGAGCCGGCCGCGTCGATCTGGGACGTGGAGCTCGCGCGCGCCGGGCCGTCGTACACGGTCGCGACGCTGCGCGAGCTGCGCGCGCTCGTCGATCCGGCGACGCGCCTCTTCCTCGTGCTGGGCGAGGACAACCTGCCCGGCTTCCCGGGCTGGAAGGACGTGGAGGAGGTCGTCGCCCTGGCCCAGCCCGTGGTCGTGCACCGGCGCGGCGCGCCGCCGCCCGCGCTCGACGGGCTCTCGCCCTTCGCGCGCGGACGGCTCGAGCTCGGCATCCTGCACGGTGCGGCCCTGGACGTGAGCTCGACCGAGCTGCGCGCGCGCCTCGGGCGCGGCGAGGCCGCGCCCGAGCTCCTGCCGCCCGCGCTGCGCGAGTTCATCCGCGCGCACGGGCTCTACCGGGAGAGCGGCGGCACGGGAGCACGCCCATGAGCCTCGGCGCGGCCGCGCGGCTCCTCGCCGTGGCCCTGGCCAGCGCGGGCGCGACGCTCCTCTTCGCGCGCCTGGCGCCGCGCCTGGGCTGGACGGACGCGCCTGCCGGCCCGGCGGCGGCGCGCAAGCTCCAGCGCCGGGCCGTGCCGAATGTGGGCGGGGCCGCGCTCCTCGTCGGCCTCGCCTGCGCGCCCGACGCGGCCTGGGCCGGCGCGGGCGTCGAGCTCCTCGGCGCGCGCTGGCCCTCGACCGGCTGGCTCGCGCTGGCCCTGGCGGGGCTCTTCGCCGTGGGCACGCTCGACGATCGGCGCGGCCTCGGGCCGGGCGTGAAGGCGCTGGCCCAGCTGGCCGCGCTCGCGCCGCTCGCGGTGGGCGTGCTGGTCACGGGCGCGGAGGGCGCGCCCGCGAGCGCGCTGCTCCTGTGGGTGGTCGGCTTCGCGGCCGTCAACGCGCTCAACACCTTCGACAACGCCGACGGGGCGCTGGCGACCCTGGCGGCGAGCGCGTTCCCGTTCGCCGAGCCGCACGTGGCCGCGGCGGCGCTCGGATTCCTGCCCCTCAACCTGGACGCGGGCCGCGCGTCGAACCGCGCCAGCAGCGCACCCACGGCCTACCTCGGCGACGCGGGCGCGTTCGTGCTCGGCTATTTCACGCTCGTCCATCCGCGCGCGTGGGGCCTCCTGTGGCTGCCCCTGCTCGACCTCGCGCGCCTCGCGCTCGTGCGCACGGCGGCCGGCTCGCGGCCCTGGATCGGCGACCGGCGCCACCTGGCCCATCGCCTGCAGGCGCGCGGCTGGCCGCCGCTCGCGGTGGCGCTGGCCCAGGCGCTCGTGGCCCTGCCGGCGGCGGCGCTCGTGGCGCGCGCGTTCGAGACGGGCGAGGTGAGCTGGGCGCTGGCTGGCCTCGGCGCCACGGCGCTCCTGTTCGTGGCCGCCCTGTGCCTGGGAGCGGCCGGGAGCGCGTCTCTTCCTTGCCCCCCGGGGGGAGCCTCCGAATAATGTCCGCCCGCTCGGCGCGTCCACCGCTCGCGGCGCGCCGAGCGACAGGCGTGCCCGGGGGACGGGCCCGACGCCCTCTCGTTGTATCCCCTCACCGCCATCATCTCGGACCTGCACGGCAACGCGCCGGCCCTGGAGACGGCCCTGGCCGACGCGCGCACGCGCGGCGCCCGGCGCTACGTGTGCCTGGGCGACGTGATCGGCTACGGCGCGCGCCCGCGCCACAACCTGGACTGGGTCATGCGCCTGTGCTGCCCGGCGCCGGACGGGCCCGAGGAGTTCGGTGAGCTCGAGCCCGGCCTGTGCCTGCAGGGCAACCACGAGTTCGCGCTGCTGAACAGCGCCGAGGACTTCAACCCGCGCGCGCGCGCGGCCATCGACTGGACGCGCGAGGAGCTGAACCAGGGCGACGACAAGGAGCGCCGCTACGCCTACTGGGACTTCCTGGCCGCCCTCGAGCCGAGCGCGCTGGACGAGGCCGCCCAGTTCGTGCACGGCTCGCCGCGCGACCCGGTGCGCGAGTACATGCTGCCGCGCGACATCACCGACGACGCCAAGATGAAGGCCAACTGGGAGTGCATGCGCGCGCGCGTGTGCTTCGTGGGGCACAGCCACGTGCCGGCCGTGTACTTCGAGGACCGGCGCCTGTTCCGGCCCAAGGGCAGCGAGGGGCCCTACGAGCTCGGCCCCGAGAACGGGCCGCGCGCCATCGTCAACGTGGGCTCGATCGGCCAGCCGCGGGACGGCGATCGGCGGCTCTCCTACGTCCTGTTCGACGGCCACGCGATCACCTTCGTGCGCCTGGAATACGACGTCGAGCGCGCCATGAACGACATCCGCGCCGTCCCCGCCCTGCCCCACTACCTGGCCGAACGCCTGGGCGTGGGCCGCTGAACCCCGGAGGTCCGACGAGGCTTTGGAGAAACGCCTACCCCTGGCCCTGTTCCTGGCCTTCCTGGTCCTCTTCGGCTGGACCCTGCTCCAGGCCTGGCTCTTCCCGAAGCCGCCCGCGCCGCCGCCCACGGCCGACGCGCCCAGCGCGAGCGCGCCCGCGACTCCGGGAGCCCCTGGATCCATCGGGGGTGCGCAGGAGCCCGAGACCGCCGTCTCCGCCCCGGAGCCGCCGGCCCTGGGCGAGGACACGGAACGCACGCTCGAGCTCACGCTCGACGGCCCGGGTGCCTCCGGCGCGGCGCCGAGTCCGGGCGCGTACCGCGCGCGCTTCTCGAACCGCGGCGCGGCGCTCGAGGAGCTGCTGCTGTGCGGCTTCGTGCGCCGCTCGAGCCTGAGCGAGGAGGAGCGCCGCGATCCCACGAACTGGCTGCCGCTGCTCGAGCCCATCGAGGGTGCCGGAGGCGTGCGCACGGGCTCGCTGCTGGTCAAGCGCCAGCCCTCGTCCGAGGCGCTCGTGCCGCGCGACCTCGACCAGGTGCTGTGGCAGATGGAGGAGCTCGCCCTGCCCGCGCGCGGCGTGCGCTTCCGCTACAGCCCGCCCGGCGGCGCGGTCGTGTTCGAGAAGGTCGTGGCCTTCGAGCCCGGCACCTGGCACCTGCGCCTCACCTTCTCGATCGAGAACGTCTCGGCCGGCCCGGGCGGCGCGCGCGACTTCCTGCTCGTCCCGGCCGGTTGCGTGCCGCCCGAGCTGCGCGACCGCTTCTACGCCGAGCCCACGGCCGTGGCCATCGGCGGCAAGCCCGGCGATCTCGAGGTCGCGACCAAGGCCGCGCCGAGCCTGAAGGAAGCGGGCGCGCTGGACGTGCCGATGCCGCTCCTCGTGGCGGGCGTGGACAACAAGTACTTCGCCTTCCTGCTGCGCGAGGTCAGCGCCGGCAACACGCTGGGCGGCGCCACCTACCGGCCCGTTCACGAAGGGGGGCCGGATCCGCGCGCCTTGCTCGAGCTCAGCGTGCCCCTGAAGCTCGCCCTGCCCGAGCCCGGGAAGAAGCAAAGCTGGGAGTACGTGGTCTTCGCCGGACCCAAGGACCGGCACGCCTTCGCCGAGGACTACGCCGCGCACCAGCTCGTGCTGGACGCCGACCTGCAGGTCGATGCGATCGCCAAGGGCCTGCTGGTCGTGCTGGGCTTCCTGCACCGGCTGGTCGGCAACTGGGGCGTCGCCATCATCCTGCTCACACTGGGCGTGCGCCTGGCGCTGTTCCCGCTCACGCGCCGCTCTCAGACCTCGATGGCGCGCTACCAGAAGAAGATGAAGCGCGTCCAGCCGCGCCTGGAGGAGGTCAAGAAGCGCTTCGAGAACGACGCGCAGAAGCTGCGCGAGGCGCAGGCGCGCATCATGCAGGAGGAAGGCGCCTTCCCGCCCCTGGGCGGCTGCCTGCCGATCTTCCTGCAGATGCCCGTGTTCTTCGGGCTGTTCAGCGCGCTGCGCACGAGCTTCGACCTGCGTCAGGCGCCGTTCTTCGGCTACATCCAGGACCTCTCGCGCCCCGACCACCTGCTGTACCTCGGGCTCGAGCTGCCGCTCTTCCCCGACATCGAGTACCTGAACCTCCTGCCCATCGTGATGGTGGTGCTGTGGGTGCTGCAGCAGGCGCTCCAGCCGAAGCCTGCCGACGAGCAGGCGGCGCGCATGCAGAAGATGATGCTGTTCATGCCGGTCGTGTTCGGCGTGATGCTCTACAACTACGCGGCCGGCCTGTCGCTCTACATGATCACCACCTCGAGCATGTCGATCCTCGAGCAGAAGGTGATCCGCAAGCTCTGGCCCATCGACGACACCGAGCCCGAGCGCAAGGAGAAGAAGGGCTGCGGGCCGTTCTCGGGCGCGATGCAGCACATGGCGGACAAGCACCGCGAGCAGCTCAAGCGCGCGCAGGCCATGGACGCCGAGCGCAAGCGCCAGGAGAAGCGCAAGCGCAAGTAGGGGGGCGTGGTGGGCCAGGGCAGCACGATCGCGGCCATCGCCACCCCGCCCGGGCCCGCGCGACGGGGCATCGTGCGCCTCTCGGGCGCGCGCACGGGCGAGCTCGTGCGCGCGGTGCTGTGCGCCGAGGCGCCGGCCTTCGAGACCACACGGGCGCGGGCGTGCGTGGTCGGGGAGTTCGACGACGGCGTCGGCCGCCAGCCCGTGCGCGTCCTGTGGCAGCGCGGCCCGCGCTCCTACACGCGCGAGGACGTGGCCGAATTCCACCTGCCCGGCGCCGAGCCGCTGCTCGCGCGCGCCCTGGCGCGCCTGCTCGAGCTCGGCGCCGGGCCCGCGCGCCCGGGCGAGTTCACGCGCCGCGCCTTCGAGCACGGACGCCTCGACCTCTCCCAGGCCGAGGGCGTGCTGGCCCTGATCGAGTCCGGCGGCGAGGCCGAGCGGCGCGCGGCGGCGCAGCTCGTCGAGGGCGGCCTCGAGCGCCGCACGCGCGCCATGCGACAGAGCCTGCTCGAGCTCTCCGCCCTGTGCGAGGCCAGCCTCGACTTCGACGAGTCCGACACGGGCCACGTGCCGCCGGCCGAGCTGCACCTCCTCGGAACCGCGGCCCGCTCGGCGCTGGAGGAGGCGCTCGCCTGGGAGGAGGCGCGCGCGGCCCCGACCGGGCTCGCGCGCGTCGTCCTGGCGGGCGCGCCCAACGCCGGCAAGAGCTCGCTCTGGAACCGGCTCACGGGCGGCGAGGCGCTGGTCAGCGCGCGCGCCGGAACCACGCGCGATCGGCTGGAGGCGGCCTGGGACCTCGGACCGGCGGCCTGTCTGCTCGTCGACGGGCCGGGCGAGGCCGTGCCCACCTCGGAGGTCGAGGCCGCCGCCCACGGCCGTCACGCCCGGGCGCGCGAGCAGGCCGACCTCGTCCTCTGGGTGGTCGATTCCTCCGCGCCCGCCCCGCTCGCCGTCCCGGAGGAGGCGAGCCTGCTGGTCTGGAGCCAGAGCGACCGACCGGGCGCGCGCCCGCGGCCCGGTCCGGAGGCGCGCACCCTCCCCTGGCGCGCGGTCTCGGCGCGCACGGGAGCGGGGCTGGCGGAGCTCGCCGCGGCCGTGGCCGAGCTCCTCACGGGCGGCCGGGGGCCCGAGGGCGGGCTCGCGCGCGCCCTCCACGCCCGGCACCGGGCCGCGCTGCGGGCGGCGGCGGCGGGCCTGGACGAGGCGCTGGCGTGGCTCGCGGGCGGAGCCGCCCTCGACCTCGTGGCCGAGGCCCTGCGCTCGGCCCTCGCGGGGCTCGACGAGCTCGCCGGCCGGAGCACGGCCGAGGACGTGCTCGACCTCGTCTTCGCGCGCTTCTGCATCGGTAAGTAGGGAGGCTCCGGCACCCCCCAGGGATGGGGTACCGAAAGGCTTTGGGGACGTTGACACACCATCGGTAGAGTGGTGTTCTGCCCCGCCGGCTCGCGCCCTCGTGCGCGCTGCGCCGGGCCCGTCCCGCCATGAGGTGCCCCCGCTGCAAGGCCGACAAGGACCGCGTCGTGGACTCCCGCGCCTCGGCCGACGGGACGGCCATCCGGCGCCGGCGCGAGTGCCTGGAGTGCTTCCTGCGCTACACGACCTACGAGCGCATCGAGAACACGCCGCTCCGGGTCGTGAAGAAGAACGGCGAGCGCGTGCGCTTCGAGCGCGAGCGCATCCTGGCCGGCATGGTGCGGGCCTGCGAGAAGCTCAACGTGATGATGGAGGACCTCGAGGCGGCCACGAACCGCATCGAGATCCGCTGCCACGAGGAGTACGACCGCGAGGTGCCGAGCGCCGTCATCGGCAACCTGGTGATGGAGGAGCTGAAGAACCTGAACCAGGTCGCCTACGTGCGCTTCGCGAGCGTGTACCGCGAGTTCAAGGACGTCTCGCAGTTCCTCGACGAGCTGAAGCCCATCCTCGAGGGCCGCAACGCGGCCGCCTCCTCGAGCGGCGCCGGAGGTCCGGCCTGAGCATGGCCCGCACGCGCCGCACCCCCTCCGAGCGCGAATCGTCCGGCGACGCGGACGCGCGCGCCCGCTCGGTCGCACCCGAGCCCGCGCGCCCGGCGCGCCTCGCCCTCGTGCAGAAGCGCGACGGCCGCACGGTCCCGTTCCAGCGCGCCAAGATCGCCGAGGCCGTCCTCAAGGCCATGGAGGCGGCGGGCGAGCCCGACGCGCCCTTCGCCGCCGAGGTGGCGGCCATCGTCGAGTTCTCGCTGCTCGAACGCGCGGCCCCGGGCTCGTCGGGCGCATCCGACGGCGCGCCTCAGCCCGTGCCGCACATCGAGGTCATCCAGGACCTGGTCGAGCGCGCGCTGGTCGAGCTCGGGCGCGCCGCCGTGGCCAAGGCCTACATCCTGCACCGCGACCAGCGCGCGCGCGTGCGCTCGGCGCTGAAGGTGCACCGCTCGGACAGCCTGCGCGCCCCGGTGCGCGTGCGCGAGCGCGAGGGTGTCTCGGACTGGAGCAAGGGCCGCATCGTGGCCGCGCTCATGGAGGAGGCCGAGCTCGCGCGCGAGACGGCCGAGGAGGTCGCGGCCGCGGTCGAGCGGCGCGTGTTTGCCTCGGGCAAGAAGAGCGTCAGCACCGGCCTGATCCGCGAGCTCGTGGCGAGCGAGCTGTTCGAGCGCGGGCTGCTGGCGGCGCTCTCCGCCGCGCGCGTCGTGGGCCTGGCGCGCGTGGACGTGGCGCGCGCCCTCGACGGCACGGCCCTGCACGCCTGGCGCACGCCGGCCGAGCTCGCGCGCGCGCCCGGCGCGGCCGAGACACTGGCGGGCGAGCTGTGCACGCGCTACGCGCTCGAGAGCGTGCTGGGCGAGGCCGAGGCCGAGCTGCACCGCGCCGGCGACGTGCACGTGCTGGGGCTGGAGAGCCTCGGCCGTCCCCTTGCGCTGTGCGTCGAGGCCGAGGGCTACGCCACCGGCGGCGACTCCTCGCGCTCGGCCTACGCCGTCCTGGACGGCCTGGCCGCGCTCGCACCCGAGGTGGCGCGCGCGATCGTGCTCGAGCACCCCGCGGCCGTGCTGGCGCCGCTGGCGCGCAGCACGCGCGAGAACAGCCCGCACGGCCTGAGCGCCTGGCTGCGCGCGCTGGCGGCGCTGGCGCGCGCCACGGGCGTGCGCCTCGACCTCGGCACGCCCGGGGCGCGCTACCACGCCTTCACCGCGCGCCTGGTCGAGGAGCTGGGCGAGCTCTCCGAGGAGGGCGCGGGGCCGCGCCTCTACCTCGACGGCCACGAGCTCGAGGCCCTGCTCGAGCAGCGTGCGGACCTGGCGGCCACCGTCGACCGGCTGCTCGCGGCCGAGCGCCTGCTCCCGACCTGGAGCGGCCCCGACCTCGAGTTCGCCGGCCCGGGCTGCGTGCGCCGTCCGGGCGAGCGCGGGGCGCTGGCCTGCGGCGCGGCCATCGCGCTCGACCTGCCGCGCATCGCGCGCCGCGCGGGCGCCTTCCGCGAGGAGCTCGTGCACGGCGCCCTGGCCGAGCTCGTGCAGGCCGCGGTCGCGATCGCGCGCGCCCTGCGCGCGCAGCAGGAGCGCGGCCCGGCGCGGGCCGGGCTGCGCACGCGCACGGCCTTCGCGCTCGTGCCCGTCGGGCTGCGCGAGGCGCTGCTGCACCTCGGCGACGGCGCGCTCGACACCGAGCTCGCCGCGCGCCTGCTGGGCTTCCTGGGCGAGGCCGCGCGCCGCTTCGCGCGCGACGAGCTCGTGACCCCGCTCGCCTGCCCGTTCTTCGGCGCCCAGCCGGCCGCGCGCTTCGCGCACGTCGACGCGCGCCTGGCCGCGGCCACGGGCTCGCGCCAGGCCTGGCTCTTCGGCGAGGCCGAGGCCGGCTCGGCCGAGGTGCGGCCCTATTCCCACGGCTTCCGCCTGACGCCCGCGGCCGGTCTCGCGCCGGGCCGGGCCGAGGCCGAGGCGCTGAAGACCGTGCCCGCCGGCGCCCTGCCGCTCTCCGAGATCGTCGCGCGCGAGGCCGGCCGGCCCGGCGCGGCCCTCGACGCCTGGCGGCGGTTCGAGCTCGTGCGCCGCGCGCGCGCGGGCGAACTCGTGCTGGAGCTCTTCCCCCGTCCCGAGCGCGCTCCCCGGACCGAGGAGCGCGAAGCGCACCTGCGACCACTCGTCTGACACCATGCGCCTGAAACGACTGGAATTGTTCGGCTTCAAGTCCTTCGCCGACCGCATGGTGCTGGACTTCTCCGCACCGGTGGTGGGCATCGTCGGCCCGAACGGCTGCGGCAAGAGCAACGTGGTCGACGCCGTGCGCTGGGTGCTGGGCGAGACGCGCCCGACCTCGATGCGCGGCGGCGAGATGACCGACGTGATCTTCAAGGGCTCCTCCTCGCGCCCGGCCCTGTCGGTGGCCGAGGTCACGCTCGTGCTCGACAACGGCGAGAACGAGCTCGACGGGCGCGGGGCCGAGGTCAGCGTCACGCGCCGCGTGTACCGCAGCGGCGAGGGCGAGTACCTGATCGACGGCACGGTCGTGCGCCTGCGCGACGTGCGCGAGATGCTGTACGGGACCGGCCTGGGCAGCCGCGGCTACTCGGTGCTCGAGCAGGGCAAGATCGACGCCATCCTCTCGGCCAACCCGCTGGAGCGGCGCGCGATCTTCGAGGAGGCGGCCGGCATCAGCCGCTACCGCGCGCGCAAGAAGGAGACCGAGTCGCGCCTGGAGCGCGTGCGCGCCGACTGCCTGCGCCTGGACGACGTGCTCAACGAGCTCGAGCGTCGCAAGCGCTCGCTCAAGCTGCAGGCCGGCCGCGCCCAGCGCTACGTCGAGGCGCGCGACGGCTGGCTGCGCGAGGGCGCGCGCCTGGTGCGCCACCAGGCGCACGCGCTCGGGCAGGCGCTCGAGCACAGCGCGGCCGAGCTCGCGCGCGGCGAGCGCGCCGGCGAGGCCCTGCGCGCGCGGCGCGCCGACGCCGAGCAGGAGATCGGCGCCCGGGCCGGCGAGCAGGAGAGCCTGCAGGCCGGCATCGAGCACGCCAACGCCGGCGTGGCCGAGGCCGCGGCCGAGCTGCGCGGCCTGGACGAGCGCCGCTCGCAGCTCGAGGAGCGCGCCGGCGCCGCCCGTCGCGCGAGCGGCGAGGAGCAGGCGCGCGCGGGCGAGCTCGAGCGGCGCCTGCAGGCGCGCCTGGAGGAGGGCCGCGCGCTGGAACAGAGCATCGCCGAGCTCGAGCTCGGCGCGCGCGAGGCGCTCGAGCGCGCCGGGCTGCTCGGACGCGAGGTCGAGACCCTGGACGGCCAGCTGGCGACGCTGGCGCGCGCCCACCAGGCGCAGGAGGAGCTCACGCTGCAGCTCCTGCACGCGCGCACCACCGACCAGAACCACCTGCAGGCCGTGGAGCGCGCGCGCGCGCTGCTGGGCGAGCGCATGGCGCGCACCGAGACGCGCTGCACCGAGCTCGACGGCCAGATCGAGGCCGGGCGCAAGGAGGAGCGCGAGCGCGGCCAGGAGCTCGAGACGCTGGGCACGAACCTGGCCGGCCTGGAGCGCGAGCGCGCCGCGGCGCTGGGCCAGGCCCAGGGCCTGGAGAGCCAGCGCTCGGACCTGGAGGCGCGCCGCAACGCGCTCGAGGTCGAGGTGGCGCGCCTGTCCTCGCGCGTCGAGGCCCTGCGCGACTGGGAGGAGGAGCGCTCGGGCCTGGAGGTGGGCGCGCGCGAGCTGTTCCGCTCGCGCGAGCGCGGCGAGGAGCCGGCGCTCTCGGCCGAGCTCTTCGGCCTGCTGGCCGACCACTTGCACCCCGAGTCGGGCGACGCCCGCGCGCTGGACGCGGCCCTGGGCCAGCGGGCGCAGGCGCTCGTGGCCGGCTCGTCGGCCGGCGCACTCTCGATCGTGGAGTGGCTCAAGGCGCGCGCCTCGGGGCGCGTGTCGCTGGTGCTGGCCGGCGCCTGGAGCGCGGGCGACGTGCACGGCGCGCCCCCGCCCGAGCTCCTCGCCTGCGAGGGCGTGCTGGGCGCGCTGGTCGAGCGCGCGCGGCCCGAGCCCGAGTTCGCGGACATGGCGCGCTTCCTGCTCGGCGACGCGCTGCTCGTGCGCGACCTCGCCAGCGCGCTGGTGGCGGTGGCGCGCTTCCCGGGCTGGCGCTTCGTCACGGGCGAGGGCGACCTGGTCGACGCGGCCGGCGTCAGCGGCGGCTTCCAGGAGGTCACGCACGGTCCCCTGGGCCGGCGCTCGACGGCGGCCGAGCTCGACCGCAAGCGCGGCGTCGAGGAAGAGGAGCTCGGGCGCCTGGAGGCCGAGCTCGAGCGCCTGGGCCGTCACCAGAACGAGAACGCCGCGCGCCTGCGCGAGCTGGGCGCGTCGCTGCAGCGCGCGCTCGAGCGCAAGACGCGCGTCGCCAGCGGGCTCGAGGCCCTGCGCGCGCGCCTGGAGGAGCTCGAGCACGCCCGCAGCCTGGCGCGCGCCGAGCGCGAGGAGCGCCTGGAGGAGCGCGCGCGGCAGGAGAGCGAGATGGTCGAGCTGCGCGAGCGCCTGGAGCGCGGCGAGGCGACCCTGGCGCTGGAGCGCGGGCGCCTGGACGAGCTCGACGCCAACCGCTCGGGGCTGGAGGCCGAGCGCGAGCAGCGCGCGCGCGACGAGGGCCGGGCGCGCGTCGAGGCCATGGGCCTCTCCGAGCGCCTGGAAGCCGGCCGGCGCGAGCGCGTGCAGCGCGCGGCGGCGGCCGAGGAGACGCGCCTCGAGCTCGCGCGCGCCCTGCGCCTGGCGGGCGAGCACGCGCGCGCGGCCGAGGAAGCCGTGGCCGCGGCCGCGGCCCTGGGCGGTGAGCGCGATCGCCTGCTCGAGCGCCGCGGGCGGCTCGAGCTCGAGCTCGTCGAGCTGCGCACGCGCGAGCGCGAGGCGCGGCGCGTGCTCGAGGAGCTGCGCGCGGCGCGCGAGGCCCTGACGGGCGAGCTCGAGCGCGCCCTGGCCGGCCTGGGCGAGCTACGCCTCGAGCGCCAGCGCCAGGAGCTCGCGCGCGAGGACGTGCTGCGCCGCGCGCAGGAGGACTTCACCCTGCCGGCGGCCGAGCTGGCGGCGGGCTTCGTGCCCGAGCCGGAGCTCTCCGAGCCGGCGCGGCTCGATGAGCTCGCGCGCACGGTGCGCGAGCTCAAGGAGAGCCTGGACGAGCTCGGCCCCGTCAACCTGGAGGCCGTGGCCGAGCTGAAGGAAGTGGACGAGCGCCACGGCTTCCTCGACCACCAGCGCACCGACCTCGAGGAGGCGCGTCGCTCGCTCGAGGAGACCGTGCGCCGCCTGAACGAGGAGAGCGAGCGCAAGTTCCTGCAGGCCTTCGAGGCCATCCGCGAGCACTTCAAGACCATCTTCCGCCAGCTGTTCGGGGGCGGGAAGGCGGACATCTCGCTGCTCGAGGGCGGCAGCGTGCTCGAGGCCGGCATCGAGATCATGGCGCGCCCGCCGGGGCGCGAGGTTCTGCCCATCAGCCTGCTCTCGGGCGGTCAGCGCACGATGACGGCGCTGGCCATCCTGTTCGCCGTGTTCCGCGCCCAGCCCAGCCCCTTCTGCATCCTAGACGAGGTGGATGCGGCCCTGGACGACGCGAACATCGGGCGCTTCCTCGGGCTCCTGCAGGAGAACGTGGACGACACCCAGTTCGTGGTCGTGACCCACAACAAGGGCACGATGGGGGCCTGCCACTTCCTCTACGGCGTGACGATGGCCGTGCGCGGCGTGTCGCACGTCGTCAGCGTCGAGCTCTCCGAGGTGGACGCGATCCTCCCCGCCAAGCGGCGCGAGCCCGGCTCGGCCGCGCCCGCCGGGACGCTCGAACCCGGCGGCACGCTCGAACAGGGACGCCCGTCGACCGGACCCGAGGCCGAGCTCGTGGCGCGCTGAAGCCCGGGAACGCCCCGGCGGCGCTGCCCCCGCGTAGGAACATGGAAAAAACTCGCCCGGGCGGGAGCGCGCGACCGATGGTGGGGGATCGCGGACCGTACGGGGGCACCTGGTATCCTCGTCGGTTCGCGGCGGACCGCGGGGGCTCCGCAGGGCCCGACCGGGCGCGGAGCGGCAGGACGCGCGCAGTGATGCAGGCACACCTCGGGAAACGATTCGGGGCGGCGATCCTCGCCGCCGGGCTGCTCGGCCTCGGGCCGAGTCTCGCCCATGCCCAGGAGCCCGAGGCGCCGCCGCCGGCCCCCGCCTCCGACCAGGTCGGGAGCACGCCGCCCGCCGCCCTCACCACGTCCACGGAAGCGCTTCCGAGCGTCGCCCCCGCGCCGGCCGCGGAGGAGCCCAAGCGCGACGACGTGCCCTCCTACTCCTTCCTCGAGGACCGCGACGCGCTGCTCGCCCGCTGGAGCCAGAGCGGCCTCGTGCAGCGCCTGGAGCTCGGGACGAGCGCGGGCGGGCGCGAGCTCTTCGGCGTGCAGTTCGGCGCACCCGGCGGGCGCCCGCTCGAGGAGCGCGCGACCGTGCTGCTCGTGGGCGGGCTCGACGGCGTGTCGCTCTCGGGATCGCAGGCCGTGCTCTCGATCGTGGGCGCGCTGCTGGAGCACCCCGAGGGGCTGCCGCCCGATGCCGCCTTCGTGGCCGTGCCGTGGGCCAACCCCGACGGTCTCGCGCGCTGGCGCTCGCTGGCCTGCGGCGGCGGCCGCAACGACCGGGGGCTCGACGAGGACGGCGACGGCCAGGTGGACGAGGACGGCCCCGACGACCTCGACCGCGACGGGCTCATCCTCGAGATGCTGATCGAGGATCCCGACGGTCCCTGGGTGCGCGCGGCCGACCCGCGCTTCCTGCGCCGCGCGCGCGAGGGCGAGGCGCCGCGCTACCTGCGCATGCGCGAGGGCCGCGACGACGACGGCGACGGCCTGTTCAACGAGGACGGCCCCGGGGGCGTGCAGCTCGACCACAACTTCCCGGTGGGCTGGGAGGACTGGAAGGGCATCGAGGCCGGGCCCTGGCCGCTCTCCGAGCCGGAATCGGGCGCCCTGGCGCAGCTCGCCCTGACGCGGCGCACGGCGGTCGTGCTCGTCTTCCAGGGCAACCACGGCGTCCTGGCCGGGCCGGGCGGGCGCAGCGTGCGCAGCGCCCAGGCGCTGGCCGAGGACGAGCCGACCTACCGGCGCCTGGTGGAGGTGTTCACGAGCCACACCGGCCGCGCGCAGGCGGGGGCGCTCACCCTGCGCGAGGCGCACGGCGAATCCTGGCCGGGCTCGCTGGTCGACTGGTCGTACTCGGCCCTGGGCGCGCTCTCGATGGAGATCGGCGTGTGGGGCCCGGCCGTGCAGGCCACGGGCCACGGGCCGGTGGACGCGTACTTCCGCGATCCGTCGCAGAGCGAGCTCGATCCCGACGAGGTGGCGCCGGCCGAGCGCGCCTGGGCGCAGTGGCTCGACAACACGCGCGGCGGCATCGGCTTCATGGACTGGCAGCCGGTCGAGCTCGAGCAGAAGAGCGGCGTGTGGATCGGCGGCTGGGAGCCGCACACCTGCTTCAACCCGCCGGTCGACGTGCTGCCCCAGGCGCTGAAGGGCCTGGACGCCTTCACGCTCGACCTGGCCAAGTACCTGCCGCGCCTGGAGGTCGACCTGCGCGAGGCCAAGCGCGAGGGTCGCGTGTGCCTGCTCAAGGCGCGCGTGCGCAACACGGGCACGCTGCCCTCGGGTGTCGGGCCCAGCTCGAAGGCGAGCGCCGTGCGCCTGCGCCTCGAGATCGCGGCCGGCGTGAGCAAGATCGCGGGCGAGCTCGAGACCACGCTCGGCCACCTGCCCGGCCGCGGCTCGAGCCAGGAGTACAGCTGGCTCCTCACCGCGCCCGAGGGCTCGGTGTTCCGCATCGTGGTCGAGTCGCCCTGGTCGCCGCCCAGCGTCCGTGAGGTCCGCCTGTGAGCGCGCGGCTCGCGGCCGTGCTGCTGTGCGCGCTCGCGCCGGCGCGAGCGGCGCAGGACCCCGGCGGCGCCGAGCAGGGCCGCGAGGAGCAGCAACAGGACGGGACGCAGGAGACGCAGGAACCGCCGCCTCCCGTCCCGGTTCCCGCGCCCGAGACGCAGGATCCCAAGCCCGCCCCCGCGGGCGACGCGGGCGGGACTCCGCCCGCGGCCGAGGCGCCGCCGCCCGCGCTGGCGCCCGCGCCCCGCGCGCCGGTGCGCGCGCCGGTCGCGTGGCCGCTCGACGGCGACGGCCTGGCGTCCGTGATGCGCGAGCTCGCCCAGACCTACCCCGCGCTGTGCACGCTGCAGCCGCTGGGCCGCAGCAGCTCCGGGCGCGAGATCCTGTCGCTGACGATCACCGACGCAGCGCGTCCCGCGGCGGGGAAACCGGCGCTCCTGCTCGTCGATCACCAGGGGCGCGAGTCGTGCGGGCCCGAGGCGGCGCTCGAGCTCGCCTGGCGCCTGTGCGAGCGTCAGGCCGTCGACGAGAACGTGCGCGCGCTGCTCATGCGCACGACGCTCGTGGTCGCGCCGGCCCTGGATCCCGACACGCGCGCGGCGACGGCCCCGGCGCCCGGCCGCGTGAGCTTCGAGCGCAACTTCCCGTCCGGCTGGGAGCCGGAGACGCTGCGCGCGGGAGCGGGGCGCACGTCGCTGTGCCAGCCCGAGACGCTGGCGGCGGCGCGCTTCCTGGCCGTGCAGGAGCCGGCCGCGGTCCTGCTCGGATTCGCGCCCGTCGCGCCGGCGCGCGCGCCCTACCCCGAGGCCGAGCTGCCTTCCGGTGACCGCGCCGTGTTCGCACGCATCGCCAGCGCGCTCGAGCTGCCCGGTCGGCCGGCGGTCGTGCCCTGGTACGAGCTCGGCTCGCCGGGCGGCAGCCTGTTCGACTTCGCCTACCAGGCGCGCGGCATGTTCCCGCTCGCGCTGCCGCTGCCGGGCGAGGACGAGCGCACGCCCGAGGCGCTGGCGGCCTGGAACGCCGAGGTGCTGGAGCGCGTGCTCGCGTGCCTGGCGCTCCTGCCGCGCCTCGAGGTCGTGCAGGAGGGACTGGAGCGCCTCGCGGCCGATACCTGGCAGCTCGACCTGCGCCTGGGCAACGGCGGCGTGGTGCCGACGCTGAGCGCGCTCGCGCTGCGGCGCGAGCTCGGCGCCGACGTGGCCCTGCGCCTCTCGGGTGCCAAGCTCGTGGCCACGGCGCAGCGACCCGACGGCGAGGGGGGCTTCCAGGACGCCTCGTTCCACGCGGGCGGCGCGCGCTCGACGCTCTCGGGTGGGACGCTGGCCGGCGGCGAGGGCCGCTGGTTGCGCCTGATCCTCGAGGCGCCCTCGGGCACGGAGATCGAGATCCAGGCCACCTCGCCCTGGGCCGGCTCGGCCGGGTTGAAGCTGGTCCTGCCCTAGCCGTCCGTCGAAAAAGGTCCCTGCCACGGCAAAGCGCGCATCCACGATGCGTCCTGCCTACCCGACGGTGGGGTTTCGCCGGCGCAACGCGGCCCTATAGGCGCGCAGGCGATTCGCGGCGAAACGCGTCTTCCTCCTCCCTTCGCGGCGCGCGCGGTGCGTGTCGGTGAAGTCGAGCCGCGCACGCATGCGCATGCGGAAGCGCTTTCTCGCCCGGCAGCGAATCACCGCACTGGATGCCTCAATTCTGCGCAGCCGGCTACCGATGGGAGGAAGGCGATCGGACGCTCCCTGCCGTTCGCGTCCCCCCGGAGCCCTACTTCATGGATCATCCCCAGCCGTCGCTCCTGGACGTCGTCCAACGGCACGTCAGCACCGAGCAGTACGCTGCCCAGCACTGGGAGGGCTCGTTCCGCGAGTACCTGGCCCTGGCCGAGAAGAACCCGGCCGTGGCGCGCAACGCCTGGCAGCGCCTGCTCGACATGATCGAGTACCACGGCTACGAGCAGTCGCCGCGGCGCGGAGCGGCACCGCGCTGGAAGATCTTCGACGATCCCTTCGATCGCGGGCGCGACGCGGTTTTCGGCCTGGACGAATCGCTCGACCAGCTGGTGCAGGTGTTCCGCGCCGGCGCGCAGGGCCTCGGGCCGGAGAAGCGCGTGCTCCTCCTGCACGGACCGGTGGGCTCGGCCAAGAGCACGATCGCGCGCCTGCTCAAGCGCGGCCTCGAGGCCTACTCCGCCCTGGACGCGGGCGCGCTGTACACCTTCGCCTGGGACATCGACGGCGAGCGCGTGCCCTCGCCCATGAACCAGGACCCGCTGCTGCTCGTGCCGCGCGAGGCGCGGCCCGAGCTCGAGCGCCGTCTGAACAAGACCTTCAAGCGCGCCTATCGCATCGAGCTGCAGGGCGAGCTCGACCCCGTCAGCCGCCACTGGTTCCGCGAGCTGTCCGAGCGCTACCGCGGCGACTGGACCAAGGTGGTCGAGCACGTGCGCGTGCGGCGCCTGCTCCTGTCCGAGAAGGACCGCATCGGCATCGGCACCTTCCAGCCCAAGGA
>Ga0315910_10001053_pt1 | contig 25895 bp, 21 predicted proteins | sample EdamamesoilMG_FD_204470 | JGI IMG/M metagenome (GOLD analysis project Ga0315910, IMG submission 204470) | Garden soil microbial communities collected in Santa Monica, California, United States - Edamame soil | ecosystem: Environmental > Terrestrial > Soil > Garden | place: USA: California... | reverse complement strand
ATCGAACGCGGCAAGACGCTGATCGTGCGTTTCATCGCGGTCTCGGAGGTGCGCGACGACGGCACGCGCCAGGTGTTCTTCGAACTCAACGGGCAGCCGCGCTCCATCGTGGTCGCGGACCGGTCGCAGATCGCAAAGCGCCCGCCGCAGCGCAAGGTGGAGCCGGGAAACGCGAAACACGTGGGCGCGCCCATGCCCGGCACAGTCGCCACCGTGAAGGCCATGGTCGGCCAGAAGATCGCCAAGGGCGACCTGCTGCTCACCATGGAAGCCATGAAGATGGAAACCAGTGTGCGTGCGGAAGCCGACGGTACGGTGGCGGAAGTCCTGGCGAAGCCCGGCTTGCAGGTGGACGCGAAGGACCTGTTGATCGTCCTCGGTTGAGCCTTCCGGCACCCTGAAGCTCGAGCGATTACCGCGACCCGGATCCGTGGTGTTAGGCTGAGTCCCCGCGCAGGTCGGGCAGGGTTCATGTGAATCGACCGCGAACTCATCTGCTGATCGCAATGCTCGCGCTCAATCTTGCTGCGGGCGCGTTTGCCGCCGACACCTGCGAATGCCCGGACATCGCCGACCTGCGCAATCGCGAGGCCGAGCAACGCGCCGCCATCCAGGCCTACCGCAATGCCATCGCCCGCTGGGGAAGCGCCCCGCCGGAGGCGACGCCGGATTCGCGGCAGGCATTTCAGGACAACGACATCCAGACCGCCATCAATGGCGTGACCACGTCGGGCTCCAACAAGGTCAGGGGCGAGACCGACAAGTGGTGCCGGACGACCATCCAGGAATCCTCGAAGTGCATGATGGAAGTCGCGGCACAACACGAGCACCCGCACGCGAGCGCCTGCCACGCGGATCCCGCGCGCTGGTCGACGCTCGCGGACTACGCGCGCGAGGAGATATCCGCGTACGAATCGGAAGCAGCGTTCGTCCACGGAGCGCTGGTCGACCTGACGTCGAAGTGCCAGCTGCAGATCGAGATGAAATCCGAAATCCGCGGCGGCACCGAGGTGGCGATTTCGAATGTCACCGGCAACGTGCTGGCGACTTTCACGGCGCCCGATCACCAGCCGACGACGCCTTACAAGGGAGCGGGCACGCTGCAGTACCGGACCCGCGACGTCGGCCCGCCGAAGAAGACCGGCGACAGGATGCTCATGAAACTCGCGCCGGTGTGTTACGCCACGGCCGAGGGCAGCGGCAACACGCCGTTCAATGTCCTCGACGGTTATTTCTGGCGCAGCAACCAGCCGCCCTTCGAGCCGCGGCTCAACCTGGTGTTCGAAATCTTCCCGACCAGCGAAACGCGGATTCTCAAGGGCGAGCGCGGCTGTCCGAAGAGCCGTGAGCCCTACGAGTTCTGGAGCGACCTGTTCATCACCGACAAGGACGCGATCACGGCGGCGAATCACATCCTGATCAGCGAGTGGACTTTCGAACCGCGCAGCGGAGTCTATGTAGAGAAGGTCATCAACGGAACCTGCGGACCCACCGCCACACTTCCGGGTCGACTGGCGGCTTTCGGCCCCATCGCGCGCTGCGCGGAACAGACGACGTTCACGATCAAGCTGAAGCGCTAGTCGTCCTGCCTTTGCCCGTCAAGTGAGATTTTCTCTGAGGGGATTAGCCCGCCCCGCGATGGCGCGAGACGAAAAAATCCGCGCCGCAATCGTGCGCGGCCGACGCAGTTCGCAAATGCAGTTTGTCGTGCTGCGATACCGCGTGGTGTTTGCTTGAATGCCGCGCACATATGACGACATCGAACTCCTCGACGATTTCACTGGCGGCCGTGCTTTCGTGCCTGTTCCTCTCGAGCTTCGTGCCCGCGCAGGCGGCGCCGCCGCCGCCTGCCGTCAAGGGCGAAGAGCTCGCCGTGTGGCGGGCAATGGCCGAGATCGTTGCCGGCGAAAATGAAGAGAAGCCGATCAGGATCTGGTACTACCAGTCCGATTTCAGCGCCGCGAATTTCATCTCGATCGCGATGGACGACCCCGAGAAGGCGGAGTTCTGCGGGCTGGACGAAGCGATGTCGAAAGCCATGATCGCGCAGCTCAAGGAAGTCAGCGCGCAACACGTGATGGTCGAGCCGGACACCGTCGAGGCCGCGGGTTTCAAACTGTCGCGCAAGAAGCCGGGGACCAACCGCTACTTCGCGATGTCGCGCGTGGTGTTCAATTCGACCATCGACGCCGCCTGGTTGTCGATCGAGCTGAATGGCGTGCGCGGCTCGATCGTGCGCCTCGATAAGATCGACGGTACGTGGCAGCGCACCTCGCGCTGCGGCGGCTGGTACATGCCGGATCGCGTGATCGCCGAAACGCCGACCTACGACAGCGCCGTATTCGGTCAGCGGAAGCGGTAGAACCGCACGCGCTGGATCTGCGGCTTGCCCGGCGGAAGGCGGATATGCCGGCCCTGGTGGGTCTGGTCGCCGTTGAGCCGGCGGCCGGCCAGCCACTTGCCCTGCGCGTCGAACACGCCTTCCTCGGCGAAGTCGATGCCCACGAGTGGCGGCCCGGAGTCCGCGCCTTTGAAGGTGATCGTGATTCCCTGGCCGGCGAACCAGAATTCCTCGCCTTCGGCATGAATGAGCAGGCCGCCGTGATCGGCGATGGTCTGCTGATCCTTCGGCATCCACGGATCCACGAAGCTCACGGTGAATTCGATTCCGGCAAGGGTAGCCTTGGCCGGTGATTCGTCCACCGTGCCGCTCTCGTTCAGCAGCGCGCGGAAACCGGCCATGCGCTTCTTGCCGCGGCTCTCGAGGATCAGCGGTTGCAATTGTTCCAGGACTGCATAACTCTGCGACAGCGCATTCGGCGCATCGCCCAGGGACTCGATCGAGAACGGCGAGAAGCCCAGCGAATCGAGCTGTCCGAAAGAGAAGAACGCGTTCGCCGGTCCCTGCGGGTTCGTGGCGTTATTGGCCTCGGGAATGAACAGCACGTTGTCGCCGCGCCGGTAGCGCGCGGCGAGCTGCGAGAAGTTGGGGAAGTAGATGTCAGGCGCGAGGAAATCCAGCGACGGCGCGCCGGCCTTCCAGACATCGATGAGATGCGGCACCGGGCCGCCGCCTGGATATTCCCCCGGCTTGCGGCCGCTGCGATTCAGCGCGGCGTTGACGAACATCGGCAGGTCGTATTTCGCCTTGCCGGCCTTGACCAGCGCCTCGACGAACGAAGCGTAATGCCAGGCAGTGAACACTTCCTGGCCCCATTCGTCGTCGCCGAACACCTGCGCCCAATTGCCGGAAGTTTTCGCGCCGGCCTTCTTCCAGCGCGCAAGCAGCTCGGGCTCGAGTTCACCGCCGCGTGCCTGCAGCGCGCGCATCAGCGCCGGCGGCACCGGTCCGGCGTATTTCCGGTCGGCCGCCGCGCCGCGCTCGCGCGCCACCGGCAGCAAGCCGATCTCGTTTTCCACCTGGATCATGAGCACGGTGTTGTCGCGGGCGTCGACCTGCGCCAGGTGCTGCATGAAGGCACCGAACGCCCGGGCGTCGGCGTCGAGCGTGTTCTGCGAGAACGCCGAGAGAATTTCCACGCTCGAGCCATCGGCCAGCTGCGCGCGCGGAAAACGCCGCGCGTCGCGCTTCACCCATGAGGGCACGTAGGTGGACATGCTGTTCTTCCACGCGCCGAACCACAGGATCACCAATTTCAGATCGTTTGCGCGCGCCTCGCGCAACAGGGTATCCACCGACGTCCAGTCGAATTTGCCCTCGCCCGGCTCGACCAGTTCCCAGTACACCGGCGCGAGCACGGTGTTGAGGTTCATGGCCCGCAGGCGCGGCCAGTGCGACTTCATGTATTCCGCGCTCGATGCGCTGGAATTGCCGAGCTCGCCGCCGAGGATCAGGAAGGGCCGGCCGTCCACGACGAGCTGCCGGGTGTCACCCTGTGGCGTGAGGCGCGGCGATGCGGCCAGGGCCGGCATGGCCAGCGGCAGGAGGACGAGAAGAAGGCGGAGTGCAGCCGTGTAAGAGTTGCGCATGCCCGGATGTTAGCAAGCGCGCGGCCGGGGATTGCTGCTCGCGGGGTTCGGGCCGAATCCGCGCCGAGCAGTCGCGTGCCGCGTCAGCTGCCGCCGGCCTTGGCCACCTGGGCCACCACGGCCGCGGACTTGCGCTGCGTCCGGCGATAGCCGAGGTGCGAGATGTCCGGCGGAAAGAACATGGCCCAGTTCCACTCCAGGAACAGCCGCGACTTGCGCGCGAAGGTGGGCACGCGCAACAGATAGAGGCCGCGCCACATGAGCCAGGCGATGAATCCGGAGATGCGCAGCCCGAAGACTTCGGCAACGGCCTTGTTGTGGCCGATGGAGGCCATCTGTCCCTTCGGTGAATAGCTGAAAGGCAGCGTCGCGTGCCCCGCGAGCCGCGCGAGAATGTTGCCGGCCAGCCGATACGCCGCGGCTTCGGCAAACTGCGCGGTGGGCGGGGCGGTCTTGCCGTCGTGGGCATTGCGAACCGCGGCGCAGTCGCCCGCCGCCCACAGTCCGTCCACGCCCGGGACCGAGAAGTCGTCGTTCACGCGGAGCCGGCCGCGCTCCTTGGGCGCCGGGATGTCGGCGAGCAGCGGATTCGGCTGGGTCCCGATGGTGCAGACCACCGTGCCGGCCTCGATGATGTCGCCATTGTCGAGGTGGACCGCGCGGTCGGTGACACGCACGGCGCGCGCATTCAGCCGCACGTTCACCTCGTAGCCGCGCATCTTCTTCAGCGTGAACGCGCCCAGCGAGGGCGAGAGCTCCGGCACCAGCCGGTCGCCGGAATGCAGCAGCACGATGCGGATATCGTCGCGCTCGATGTTCCGGTAGTAGCGCAGCGAAGCGTGCAGGAAATCGACCAGCTCGCCCGCCGTCTCGACGCCGGAAAAGCCGCCACCCACGATCACGAAGGTGGTGAGCCAGCGCTTGAGCTCGCGTACCGGCTGCAGCTCGGCCTGCTCGAGGCGCGAGATCACGCGGTTGCGCAGAAACAGCGCATCGCCGAGGGTTTTCAACGGCAGTGCGTACTGACCCATGCCGCGCACCAGGTCGAGGTTGGCATTGGTGCCGCAGGCCAGCACCAGCTGGTCGTACTTCATGCGGCCTTCGCCTTCGCCGATGTACTCGATCTGCTTGCTGGCCGTGTCGATGCCGATGACATTGGCCATGCACACGTGGCTGCAGTGGACCATCTGCCGGTGCGGCGCGATGACGTGGCCGGGCAGGATAGACGCGCCGACCACCTCCGGCAGCAACGGGTTGAAGGTGATGTAGTTGTCCTGGCTGACGAGCGCCAGGTCCCACTCGGGCGGCAGGCGGTGCTCCAGCAGCTGGGCGGTGCGCGCGCCGGCGAAGCCGCCGCCGATGATCACGAGTCTCTTGCGGTTCATGGAGTCGCTCCGTAGATGAAATTGGCGTGCCCGTCCGGATCTCGCACGATGACTCCGCGCGCGGCGCCGAGCTCGCGCGCCGGCAGCACAGTCGGCTGCTGCGAAATGCGCGAAATGTCGGGCGCGAGCGCGATCGTCCCGGGATCCGCAGCCGCGAGGTTGATCTGCCAGTACCAGGCGTCAGTGACGCGCGAGTCGGCGGGGATGTCGCGGCCGTCGCGCGGCGCGAGGTATTCGAGGAACTCGATGCCGGGACCGCGCGCGCCGCGCAGCGCGGTGATGCGCAGCCGCGCGCCCTGCACATTGTTCAGGTGTTCCTGTTCGGGGCCGTGGTTTTCGCTGGCTCCCGAGACGGCGAGGCCGAGCCCGTCGCGATAGAAGGCGAGGCTGCGCGCCGTGTCGCGGACGACGATGGCGGTGTGGTCGATTCCGAGAAAGAGCCGGTCCTTGCGCTGCCATTTCGCGTGGCCCTTGCCGGGCGGAAAGGCCAGTACCTCGAGATGGTTGTCGTCGGGATCGCGGAAGTAGAACGCCTGGATGCCGCCGGCATTCGGATTCCAGTCGGGTAGTCGTTGCGGTGCGGTGGAGGCGTAGCGCACGCGGTGTTGACGCAGCTGCGCATAGGCCTTGTCCATGTCGCTCACGATGATGGCGACGTGCTGGAACCAGCGATCGTTGCTGCGCGAATCCACCGGCAGCGGCCGCCCGCGCGGCGTCTGGAACTGCATGAGCTCGATGAATTCCTCGCCGAGCTGCATGCGCACGGCGTGCAGGCGCACACCGAAGACGCCGAACAGCTTTTCATACTCCTCGCCGAAGACTTCGCGGTCGGCGACTTCGCGGAAGCCCAGCACTTCGCGGTAAAACAGGCGCGAGCGCTGCATGTCGCTGACGGGTATGCCGACGGAGTCGACCGCGAGCGGCGTGGCGGCGCGGGCGCTCAGCAGCGCGCACCACAGGAAAATCGCCGCGGCGGCGAACAATCGCGAAGGTTTGATCATGATGCGCACTCCGCGACGGGACCGTCGGCCGTGGCGCGCCGCAGGCTGTCGGCAGGTCGCCGACACGCAGTCCCCAGGCATAGATGGTCAGTGACGGATTCACGCGGCTGATGCGCGGCAGCACGCTGCCGTCCGCCACGTAGAGGCCGGTGAACCCGTGCACGCGACCCTGGGCATCGACCACGGAATTGCGCGGGTCGTTGCCCGCGATCAGCGTGCCGCAGGCATGGGCCGTGCCCTGGATGCCGATGCGCTGCGTGAAACTCACGCGGCCGGTGGCGAGCAGCGCGCGCGCGAAGGCGCGCGTGAAGCCGCGATGTTCGGTCAGCGAGCCCGGGCTGCGGCGTTCGTCGTAGTCGAGCACGCGCCGCTCGATGCCGGCGTCGCCGATTTCGGCGACACGGTTTTCCGGCAGCGACGCATCCTCGGTCTGCAGGAAGAAGCCATAGGAGCGGCTGGCGAGTGCGCGTTTCAGCGTCGCAGGCAGGAACTTCGGCATCAGCGTCGCGATGAGCTCGGCGTCGAAGCCCAACGGCTGCACGCTGGAGTGCGGGTAGTCGGGGTGTGTGAGCAGCGCCGTCTTGCGCACCAGGTCACCCATGCGGCCGGCGCCGATGCTCACCATCGCGGTGAGCAGGTGCAGCTTGAGATTGCCGCCGATCTGCGCAGCGCCGGGAATGCGCGATGCCAGCCGGTGGCGCGCCACGTAGCGCGCCAGCAGGCGCGGCGAGTGCAGCGCGCCGGCCGCGAGGATCACGCGCGGCGCGTGGAAGATCCGCCCGTCGTTCGTGCGGACCCCGGTGATGCGCTTCGCGTCGCCGGAATCTGCGAGCAGGGCCGCGACTTCACTGCCGCTGCGCAGTGTGAAGTTGGGCGCGCCGGCCAGCGGATCGAGCAGTGCCAGCTGCGCGTCGTGCTTGAGATCGAGCACGCTGGCGAAGCCGTCGAAGTGACGCGCTTCGAACTCGTGCGCAGTGATGCGCGGGTCGAGCGCCATGGGCATGGGCGCGGATTGCCAGCGGGACGAACGCCGCTGCAGCGTTTCCAGCAGGCGCGCGAAATCCGGCTCGGGCATCAGGCGGCGCACGCCCAGCAGGCGTTCCGCGATGCCGTAGTAGCTCTCGAGCGTGTCGCAGGCGAACGGCCAGGCGCGGCAGCCGCGGGCCTCATCGCCGTGGAACTCCTCCGGCGCGAAGCGCAGCAGCGCGGCGCCGTACCAGCGGGTCTTGCCGCCGACGTTGAAGTGTTCTTCGGGGACGATGCGTTTGCCGGCGCCGTCCTGCCAGGCCTCGCGCGACAGGAATTCGCCGCGATGCACGACGCGTTCGATATCGAGTGTGCTGCCGTCGCGCGGCAGCGGTTCGCCTTTCTCGAGCAGCAGCACGCGGCGGCCGGCTTCCACCAGGCGATGCGCCGCGGCCGCGCCGCCGGCGCCGCTGCCAATGATGATGACGTCGAAGTTCGGGTTCATGAGGTGAGTCCGGGATGTCCGCAGTGGATGCAGGGATGAACGGGGTCGTGGACCAGCTTCGCGCAGACGGCGTGACGCGCCCGTTCGCGGCGGCGGAACAGCGCCGCGGCCAGCAACATGCCGAGCGTCGGTGCGACGAAATAGATCCACAGGTTGTCGAACAGTCCGCCGGGCGCGGCGGACGCAAAGCTGCGCGCGGGGTTCATGCTCATGCCGGAGAGCGGCGCCTCGACACTTATATATGCGGCGACCAGGAAGCCGGCCGCGACGCCGGCGTACCGCGCCCAGCGCGCGTGTGCCGCGATGTTCAGCACCGCGAACAACATGCCGAACGAAATCAGCAGTTCCGCGACGAACGCCACCGCGACGCCACGCGGGCCCGGCATGGTGGCGGCGAAGGACACCGGCTGCGAGGCGAACGCGTCGCCGCACAGGCCCAGCACCAGCAGCACGCCGACGAGCCCGCCGGCGAATTGCGCGGCGATGTAGCCGAGCGCATCGCGCGCGCGGATCTTGCCCAGCAGCAGGAAACCCAGCGTGACCGCGGGATTCATGTGCGCGCCCGAGCGCTTGCCCCAGGGCGAGTAGATGAGTCCGATGGCCGTGAGTCCCATCGCAATGCCGGCGATCACCCGCCGCAGGTCGGCATCTCCTATCCACCCCTGAACCGGTGACAGCGGCGAATCCAGCACCGTCGCCACCACGCCGGCCGCGACCATGAACAACCCCAGCCCCAGCGCCTCGCCGAGATACTCCGGCCAGGGCGGTGACTTGGGTGGTGTCAGGCGGGGAAAGTCGGGATTGCTCATGAGCCTTCGTTCCGGGTGATCAAGTGCTCAGGCGCAGGCGGTTCGGTCGGCGCAATCCCGACGTTTCCGCCCGACACCACCTCAGCCGCCGGTCTCGAAACCGGGGTACAGGGTCATGCCGCCGTCGATGAACAGCGATGTGCCGTGCACGTAGTCGGAGTAGTCGGACGCCAGCCAGACGGCGGCGCGGCCGATGTCTTCGACTTCGCCGATGCGCTTGTACGGAATGAGCTTCATGAGCGCGTTGTAGTGCTCGGGCGTGTCCCAGGCCTCCATGTTGATGGGCGTGCGGATCGCGCCCGGGCAGAGGGAATTCACGCGGATGCGCAGCGGCGCGACTTCCTGGGCGATGCTCTTCATCATCAGCATCACGCCGCCTTTCGACGCCGCGTAGTTGACGTGGCCGGCCCAGGGAATCACCTCGTGCACCGAGCTCACGCAGATGATCTTGCCGGCGGCGCAGGAGACTTCCGGCTGCACGCCGCGGCGCATGAATTCGCGCACGGCTTCGCGTGCGCACAGGAACTGTCCGGTGAGGTTCACGCCGATGACGCGGTTCCACTGCGCCAGCGACAAATCATGGAACGGCGCGTCCTGCTGCAGTCCGGCGTTGTTCACCAGGATGTCGATCGTGCCGAGCTCGGCAATCGCCTGGCGGAACATGTCCTTGACCTGGGCTTCGTCGCTGACGTCGGCCTTGATCGCGACGGCGCGCGAGCCGCGCGACTTCAGCATATCGACCAGCTCCACCGCCTTGTCCTTGCCCGAGGCGTAGTTGACGATCACCTCGGCGCCCGCATCCGCGAGCGATTGCGCGATGGCGCGGCCGATGCCCGAGCTCGCGCCCGTGACCAGCGCCTTCTGGCCCAACAGCATCTTCTGCGGCGGCACGCGCGGCATCACCGGCTCCGGCAGGTGCGAATACTTGACTGGCATGTCCATGAAAATTCTCCGTATCGAAAGTTCAGCGATTGCGGGCAACGCGGGCCGCGGCCTTCTTCGCCGCGAGCGGCGGGGCGGCCGGCGCGGATGCGTCGTCCGCGGCAGGTTCATCGACGGCGGTGCGCGCATAACGCGGCATGAGTAGTTTGGCGATCAGGCCCGTCCAGCCGGTCTGGTGCGAAGCACCGACGCCGCGGCCCGAGTCGCCGTGGAAGTATTCGTAGAAAAGCACGTGGTCGCGAAAATGCGGGTCACGCTGCAGCTTCGGATGCTGGGCGTACACCGGGCGTTCGCCGCGGTCGTCCATCAGGAAGATGCGCGCCAGGCGCTGCGCCAGCTCGTTCGCCGCCTCCGACAGCGTCACGAGCTTGCCGGAACCCACCGGGCACTCGACTTTGAAATCGTCGCCATAGTAGTGATGGAACTTCTGCAGCGACTCGATGATGAGGAAGTTCACCGGCATCCAGATCGGGCCGCGCCAGTTGGAATTGCCGCCGAAGGCGTAGGTGTTCGATTCGCCCGGCTGGTAGTCCACCTTGAGATCCATGCCGTGCAGCCGATACACATAGGGATCGCGCTCGTGCGCCTTCGACAGTGCACGCACGCCGCACTCCGACAGGAACTCGGTTTCGTCCAGCAGCCGGCGCAGGATCCGCTTCATGCGATGGCCGCGCAGCAGCGACAGCAACCGACGGTGACCGCGGCCCGGCTCGTTCCAGTGCGACACCAGCGAGGCGAGGTCCGGGCGGTACGACAGAAACCACTCCAGGCGCCGCTTGAACTCCGGCACCCTCTCCAGCAACTCCGGCTCCAGCGTCTCGACCGCGAACAACGGGATCAGGCCCACCATCGAGCGCACCTTGAGCGGCGTCATCGCGCCGTCGGGCAGGTGCAGCACGTCGTAGAAGAACTTGTCCTGGTCGTCCCACAGGCCGACGCCATTACCGTTCTCACCGCCGATGTGCGCCATGGCCTCCGCGATGTGCAGGAAGTGCTCGAAGAACTTGGTGGCGATGTCCTCGTACACGCGGTTGTGCTGCGCGAGTTCCAGCGCGATGCGCATGAGATTCAGCGCGTACATGGCCATCCAGCTGGTGCCGTCGGCCTGGTCGATGTGACCGCCCGTGGGAAGTGTCGCGCTGCGGTCGAACACACCGATGTTGTCGAGGCCCAGGAAGCCGCCCTGGAAGACATTGCGGCCCTCCGCGTCCTTGCGGTTCACCCACCAGGTGAAGTTCAGCATCAGCTTGTGGAACACGCGCTCGAGGAACTCGAGATCGCCCGCGCCGTTCTGCTTGCGGTCGATCTGGTAGACGCGCCACGTCGCCCACGCGTGCACCGGCGGATTCACGTCGCCGAATGCCCACTCGTAGGCGGGGATCTGCCCGTTCGGATGCATGTACCACTCGCGCGTGAGCAACACGAGCTGCTCTTTCGCGAACTCCGCGTCGAGGTGCGCGAACGGAATGGTGTGGAACGCCAGGTCCCACGCGGCGTACCAGGGGTATTCCCACTTGTCCGGCATCGAGATGATGTCGGCGTTGTTGAGATGCGCCCAGTCGCGGTTGCGGCCGTACTTGCGGCCGGCGGGCGGCGGCGGGTGCGCCGGATCGCCGCCCAACCACTCGGGCACGTCGTAGTAGAAGAACTGCTTGCTCCAGATCATGCCGGCGAAGGCCTGGCGCTGCACGGAGCGTGCGTCGGTGCCGGCAATGCCCTCCTGCAGCGCACCGTAGAACGCGTCGGCTTCGGCGAGCCGCTGCTCGAAGACATGCGTGTAGCGGCGAAAGGGCGCAACGTCCGCATCGCGCGTCAGGCGCACCCGGATCTCGATCTTGCCCTTCGCGGGCACGACGCGCTCGAACCAGAACGCCGCCTTGGTGCCCGTGTGCCGCGGATTCACGGCGTCCGTCGCGCCGTTCACGACGCGATCGTTGATGCCATCCTTGAAAAACCCGGGGCAGGTGACGTCGTTCCACAGCCGGCGGCCGTTGGTGTCGTTGTCGCAGAACAGTGTGCCGCGAAGCCCGGCCTCGGGCACGGCGTCATGCGCGTAGAAATACAGCCGGCCGAGCTCGGGATGCTCCGCCTCGATGGCGCCGTCGTTGAGCCGGCGCAACGTCGGGCGCGCCGCGCCGTCCTTCCAGCTCCAGGTGTTGCGGAAGAAGATCTGCGGCAGCACGTGCACCGGGGCATCCACGTCGCCGCGGTTGTGAATGGTGATGCACGCCAGGATGTCGCCCGGCGAGGCCTGCGCGTATTCGACGAACACGTCGAAGTAGCGGTCGGCATCGAACAGTCCGGTATCGACGAGCTCGTACTCGGCGCCGCCGATGCCGCGCCGCCGGTTCTCGTTCACCAGCTCCGCGTACGGGAATTCCGCCTGCGGATACTTGTAGAGCATCTTGAGGTAGGAGTGCGTCGGCGTCGCGTCCAGGTAGTAGTACAGCTCCTTGACGTCCTCGCCGTGGTTGCCCTCGCTGTTGGTGAGGCCGAACAACCTTTCCTTGAGGATGGGGTCCTTGCCGTTCCACAGCGCCAGCGACAGGCACAGGCGCTGCTGGTCGTCGGAGAACCCGGCGATGCCGTCCTCGCCCCAGCGGAAGGCGCGCGAGCGCGCGTGATCGTGCGGGAAGTAATCCCAGGCGTTGCCGTGCGCGCTGTAGTCCTCGCGCACCGTGCCCCACTGGCGTTCAGATAGATAGGGGCCCCACTGTTTCCAGGCGGCGCCCTGGTCGCGCAGGCGCGCGCTCTCGATGTTCCTGTCAGCCATGCTGGGTCTTCCTCAGTGTCTGGAATTCGGTGGACATCGCGCGCGTCAGCAGGTCGTGGGCGCGCAGGGTCTCGGCCACGCCCCAGGCCTGCGCGCAGCAGCCGCCAGGCGTGAAGGGCGCGTCGCCGTCGAACACTTCGCTCACCTGGCCGACGCAGGCGTCGTCGAGGTGCGCGGCCATGCCGGAGAGCAGGCCGAGCGCATGCTCCGCATCACCGAACACGGCGTAGTGTGCGAGCGCGAAAGGACCGAGCAACCAGCTCCACACCGTGCCCTGGTGATAGGCGCCGTCGCGCTGCAGCGGGCCGCCGGCGAAACGCGGCGCGTACGCGGCATCGCCGCGCGCCAGCGACCGCAGCCCGACGGGCGTGAGCAGCTCGCGCGCGCAGATTTCGACCACCGCGTGCGCCTGGATTTCGTCGAGCAGTCCCGCGCCCAGCGACACGGCGAATATCTGGTTGGGACGCAGGCTGGCGTCGTCGCCGCCGGCCGGCGTGTCGATCACGTCGTGCAGGTACGCGCCGTTCCAGAAGCGCGCGCGGAACGACTCGCGGATGCGCTGCGCCGCCTGGATGTACCGCGCGCCCGAGCCGAACTCGAGCGCCTCCTGCCAGCGCGCCATGGCGACGTGCGCGAAGTGCCACAGCGCGTTGATCTCGACCGGTTTGCCGATCCTGGGCGTCACCACCCAGTCGCCCACCTTGGCGTCCATCCAGGTGAGCTGCACGCCCGGCACGCCGGCGCGCAGCAATCCGTCGGCCGGATCGGCGCCGATGCCGAAGCGCGTGCCGCGCTGGTGCCACTCGAGGATGTCGCGCATCACCGGCAGCAGTTCGGCCAGCAAGGCGAGGTCGCGCGTGGCTTCGAAGTAGCAGTCGAGCGCGTGGAAGAACCACAGCGTGGCGTCGACGGTGTTGTACTCGCCGTCCTGCAGGGCTTCACCGCCGTCGGGAAAGCGGTTGGGCAGCATGCCCCGGCTCACGTGCCGGCCGAAGGTGCGCAGGATGGTGGCGGCATCCCCGGCGCGGCCGGTGGGCAGCGTGAGACCGGGCAGTGCGATCATGGTGTCGCGGCCCCAGTCGGAGAACCACGGGTAGCCGGCGATGATGGTTTTTCCGGCCGCCTTGCCCGCGCGCTCGCCGCTGGATTCGGTGCGCGCCACGATGAACTGGTCCGCGGCCAGGTGCAGCCGGCTTAACCACTCGGGCGTGCCCGCGGGCACCGCGCGCAGGATGCGCTGCTGGCGCTGGATTTCCCGCAACAGCGCCACGCTGCCTTCCAGGCGTTCGCCGGATTCGGCTGTGGCCGTGAGGTGCAGCGATTCGCCGGACTCGAGCGTGGCGCGGAACACGCCGGGTTTGAACAGGTCTTCGCGATCATCGAGACCGCGGTCGGCTTCCACGCGATGCCGGAAGTTCCAGTACCAGTCGGCCTGCGCTTCGAAGCGGCCGCGATCCACCGACACGCGGTAGGGATGCGCGCCGTCGAAGGCATTCACGCTGACGGCCTGCGGCTCGGCGTGTGTGCCCGGCCGCCAGCCGCCCTGCATGTGCGAATGGTAATCGCGATAGGCACACAACGGCGTGAGCGCGAACTCCACGGGAGCCGACGCGCCTATCACGCGCAGCCGCAGCCACGCGGTGTTCTCGCCCTGGGCCGCGTAGATGCGCAGTTCCAGCAACGCGTCCGACAGGGCGAACGTCCACACCGGCAGCTGGCCCTCGAGGCGGAAACCGGTGAGATTCTCGAAGCCGCGCGGCGCGAGCGTGCCGTCACCGAACTCGTTGCTGGTGAGCGCGTAGCGCCGGCCGCGATACAGCACCTCGACGTCTACCTTCGATACCAGCACCAGGCGATCCACGGGCGGCTTGAAGCTTGCGACCAGCAGCCCGTGGTAGCGGCGCGTGTTGGCCAGCGCCACGGTGCCGGAAGTGAATCCGCCGATGCCATTGGTGACCAGCCACTCGCGCGCGATGGCGGTTGCGCTGTCGTTGATCATGAAGAAACTCCGGTGACGGCGGGGGCATGTGCCAATGGCCAGGCGCCCAGCGCCGATGGGGTGGTCGGCAGGTCGGGGGAAGCAGGGAGGGAGCGCTGACTCCCGCCGTCACCGGTGGAAAAAATGTTCATGGCCGCACGCCCTCGACCAGCAGCGGGATGCGGTACAAGTTGCTGCGTGCGCACAGGTACAGCGTCCTGCCGTCCGGTCCGCCCCAGGCGAAGTTGTGCACGGGCGTGGGCGCGACGATGGTGCCGAGATGCTTGCCGGCGGCGTCGAAGATCCACACGCCGCCGGGCGCCGATAGATAGACGTGGCCGAGCTTGTCGACCTTGATTCCGTCCAGCGCTTCGTCGCCGGGAATGCGTGCGGTGAGATCGACGAACACCGAGCCGGCATCGAGCGAGCCGTCGCGGCGCACGCCGTAGCGCCGCACGATCTTGGCGGCCGGATCCCAGTTGCCGACGTACAGGTACTTTTCGTCGGGCGAGAAGGCGATGCCGTTCGGTCCCTTTAAGTCCGTGGTCAGCAGCGAGAGTTTCCCGGACGGCGCGCGACGGAACACGCCGCTGTACGGCAGCTGCTTGCGCGGATCGTCGTGGAACTTCGGCAGGCCGAAGGGCGGGTCGGTGAAATATACCGAGCCGTCCGAGCGGTACACCAGGTCGTTGGGGCTGTTGAGCCGCTTGCCTTCGAATGCGTCGGCCAGCACGGTCACCGAGCCGTCGCGCTCGACGCGGCTCACACGATGGCGGCCGTGTTCATTGATCGTCAGGCGGCCCTGGCGGTCGAGCGTCAGGCCGTTCGAGCCGGGCTGACCGTAGTCGCCGATGTCGGCGGCGTCGTAGCCGCTGCGGTCGCGATACACCGCGAGCCCGGTTTCATCCGAGTAGCTGTAGATGCGATTGCTGTTGGGGTCGCTGAACAGCAGGTAGCCGCCATCGCGCACCCACACGGGGCCTTCGGTGAAGCGGAAGCCCTCGGCGAGTTTCCACAGCTTCGCGTTCGGCGGCACGATGGCGTCGATGGCGGGATCGACGCGGTCCACGCGCACGTTCACTTCGCGGGGCGTGACGGCCACCGGGCCCTGCGGGCCGTCGACCAGCTCGAGATGCGCGTCGTGGAAGAAGATGTAGTTGGTCGGCGCGTCGGAGATCGGGCCGTTCATGCCGAAAATCGCCAGGCGGATCTCCTGTCCGGGGCGCGCATCGCGCGCGACAATGACGCGGTTGGGCGCATTCCAGCCCGCGACCACCGAGCCGCCGCTCTGGCCGTAGCCGCGACCGATCTCGCCGTTCACCCAGATTTCGGCGTAGTCGTCGAGGCGCGCCTCGAACCACACGGTCTTGCCGGCGACGGGCACGCCTCCGAGCGTCTCGGGCAGCGTGAGCTTCAAGCGATACCAGTTGAACGACACGCGGCCGGTGCCGCGGCGCTGCTTCAGCGATTCGGGCGTCACCACCGGCCAGGCCGAGTCATCGAACTCGCTGCGGCCGGCGCGCGGCTCGATGTTGAGCGTGTCGATGACGGCGCCGGTGGGCTGACCCTGCGCATCGGCGCTCCGGAACTTCTCCGGCACCATCTGCGCGTCGCTGTAGCGCCAGGTCGCATTGACCTGCGCGACGTCAGCCGGGCTCAGCAGGTCGACGCTCGCGAGGGCGTCCGTGGCGGACGCAAGTCGCGGCACCGCCAGCAGTGCGGCCAGCGCCAGCATCGACGCGACCGGAGTCACATTGCTCCTGCGCGCGCGCTGCAGGTCTCCCAGCCATTCGCTCACGAGCGCCAGGGTGAAAGCGATGAGCGCCAGCGCCGCGAAGGGCAGGCCGATGGCGAGACGGAGTGTGGTCTTGATCATGTCAGGCTCCCGCCAGGCTCTTGACCACGTAGTAGCGGAACGGCGTCTTCACGCTGCGGAACCAGTGCGGCACGCCGCGCGGAATGGTCAGCACGTCGCCGGGTCCGATCTCGCGTGTCTCGCCGCCTTCGATGGCGCTGCCGCGGATCTCGTTAGGCGCGGTCTGTTTGCCGTCGACGACGTTGCCGCCGACGATCACGGTGGCGCGTCCTTCGAGCACGTAGAAGATGTCGGTCTCGGTGGCATGCACCTCGGCCTGGCCCGCGCCGTCGCGGCGGCTGGCCGCGACGCGAAATGCCGGGTCGTCGACCAGCGTGGCGCCGGTTTCGCCCTGCAGGAACGCGGCCTTCACTTCGGCGGCGCTGCGCTTCTCCACGGCGCCGACTTTTCCGGCCGCACCAGGCGCCGCCAGCGCCTGCGCGCCGGCGATGGCGATCTCTTCGTCCTGCTGCGCGCTCGAGGCGCCGCTCACGCCGATGCCGCCGACGATCTCGCCGTTCACGGTGATCGGGATGCCGCCCTGAAGCGGCGTGAACCACGTAACCGCGGCCACCGGGATCATGGCGTCGCGACCCTTGTTGATGGTGTCCTCGATGCCCTTCGTCGGCCGCTTGAACATCACCGCGGTGCGCGCCTTGCCCACCGAGATGTCCGCGCCCGCCGGAAACGTGCCGTCGAGCCGTTCGACCAGGATCACGTGACCGCCGGCGTCCACCACGGCGACGGCGCCGCCGGGCGCGCCGTGCTCGCGCGCGTATTTCAGCGCGGCATCGACCGCGCGATGCGCGCCTTCGCGCGTGAGCAGCGAGTGTGTGGCCGTGTCGGCCGCGAACGCGGTGCCGGAGGACACCAGAAGCGCGGCCGACACGAGGCCACGAGCGAAACGGAAAATCCTGTGGTTCATGACTGCTCCTCAGCCGGCGACGGCGACGTGCGTCATGCGCGCGTGCTGTGCGGCGAGATTGATGAATGCGGGCATGTTCGAGGGCGTGCGCCGGCGCACGGGCTCGAAGCGCTTGAGCGCCTCACCGACACGCTGCGGCGTGCCGAGATCGCTCCAGCCGCAGGCGGGCGCGGTGATGACCCGCAGCTGCTGCTCCGCGCCCTGCATGACGGCGCGCGAGAAGTCCACCACGGGCAGGTCTTCGTAGATTTCCTCGAGCGCGATGGAGCGTCCGCCCAGGCGCGCGTCGCGTGCGATGGCGGTTTCCATGCGCTCGACGATGTCGGGATGCACGCTGCGCACCATGCCGAGCAGCGCCGGTGCGCAGGCCGCGAAGATGAAGCTGTTCCACAGCGCGCCGGAGCGCAGCAGCTCGCGGGCCAGTGTGGGCTGCGGCTTTTCGACGAAGCGCTCGACCGCGCGCAGGTTGTCGTCGGAGGAGGCGCGCGCCGGCACGATGTAACCGAGCTCGGGATCGGCCTCTTCGGGCTCGATGCCGACCAGCAGCAGTTCTTCGGGGTTGCGCGTCAGCAAGGTCGCCACCTCACGCAGCGACCAGGCCAACGCCGCTTCGTCGCGCACGAAATGATCGGCCGGCAGGAACACGATGCGCGCCAGCGGATCGCGCTCCAGGATGCGCAGTGTCGCCAGCAGGATTCCATTGGCCGTGCCGCGATTGCGCGGCTGCACGATGATGTTGCCGGCGGGCATGGTCCACAGTGCGCTCTGCCAGTAACGCCGGTGATGCGCGGCGACGATCACGCAGGTGCGCTCCCGCGGCGCGACGTGGCGCGCGCGCTGCAGCGCGTCGGCGAGCAGCGAACTGCCGCCGTCCAGCGAGCAGAATTGCTTGGGCACCGAATTGCCGTGTTCGTCGGTGGTGAGGCTGGCGAGGCGGGTGCCGTCGCCGGCCGCGAGCACGATGGCCCAGGTACGTTGCAGAGTTCTCACGCGTTTCCCCATGTCAATGCGGCCGGCGGATGTGTTCATGGCGCGGATTGCCGCGCGACACGCCAGCGCCGTTCCAGGTGTGGCCGCGCGCGGCGCGCGTCAGCCAGTGCGAAAAATCGGGCGCCGGCCGTGCCGCGGCCTGCGGCGGCAGCCAGCCGCCTGCAGCGGTGGCCTGGTTTCGGTAGTTAGCGGTCGGCTTCATGGTTCTCTCCGTGGCCCCGGCCCCGGAACGTCTCCGGGGCCGGCGGTGCTTACTTCTTCGGGGTCGGATCCACGACCTTGACCACCCGCGCGCCGTTGAGACGCTCGCAGGTGCCCTTCGGCAGGTAGATCCACGCCTCCGGCGACGCGTCCTTCTCGACGTGGCCGTGGCAGGCGTTGGTGCTGGTGGCGCAGTCGTTCTTGCCGGCCTTGATGATTCCGGCGCACTGCTCCATTTCCGCGTCGGCGGCGGAGGCGAGGTTGGCGAGGGTGAAGCCACCCACGGCCAGCGCGGAGCTGACGGCCAGCATGTAGAGAGAGTTGCGATTCGACATTTGCGAGGCTCCTGTGTTGATGGACGACAGCAATAGAGCAACGCCCGTGCCAGGGCCGCGCGCGGAATCGCGCGGCGCACGCAAGTGATTGACGGAACGCCGTTTAAAGCCGGCGCGGCAGAGCCACGCAAGACGCGCGGCTAGTTAGGGCGGGGGTTGACGGGAGCAGCCCGTCGCGGGGGCCACCAATATTCGCGGCCCGTGGTGGCGGCGCAGGGAATCAGCCGAACGCGAGCTGCAGCAGCCCGTACACGACGAGACCGAACCCGATGACGGGGCCGGCGATCCACACCAGGCGTGGCAGCATGACGGTCATGCCCATGGACGGCAGATCCGGCTTCGCCTTCATCAGGGTGTGCTCCGCTGGCGTTCGATGCCCAGCTTCTTCATGCGGTGCCGCAGCGTGGCGGGCTTGAGACCCAGCTTCACGGCGGCGCCGGAATTTCCCTCGATCACCCAACGAGTCGCCTTGAGCACGCGCAGGATGTGTTCGCGCTGCACGTGGTGCAGGCCGGAACTCTCGATGTCGGGCTGCTGGGGGGCAGGCTCGCCGTCGCCGTTGGCGTCCGCCCGTTGCGGCCGGATGGCCGGCGGACCGACGGCCAGCAGCTCGGGCGCGACGGTGAGCGTGGACGAGTTGCAGAGAATCAGCGCGCGTTCCACCAGGTTCTCGAGTTCGCGGATATTGCCGGGCCAGGGATACCGCGAGAGCGCCAGCAGGGTTTCCGGATCCACGCCGTCGACGCGGCGCCCGACGCGCGGCGCATACTTCTGCGCGAAGAACTGCACCAGCAGGGGTATGTCCTCGGCGCGCTCACGCAGCGGCGGCAGCTCCACCGGGAACACGGCCAGGCGGTAGTAGAGATCCTCGCGGAACTCGCCCTCGCGCACCGCCTTGCGCAGGTCGCGGTTGGTGGCGGCAACCACGCGCACGTCGACCTTGAGGGTCTTGCTCGAACCCACGCGTTCGAATTCCTGCTCCTGCAGCACGCGCAGCAGCTTGGCCTGCACGTCGAGCGGCAGCTCGCCGATCTCGTCCAGGAAGATGGTGCCGCCGTTGGCGAGCTCGAAGCGGCCCTCGCGTTTCTGGATGGCGCCGGAAAACGCGCCTTTTTCGTGGCCGAACAACTCGCTCTCGACCAGGCCGGCCGGCAGGGCCGCGCAATTGAGCTTGATGAAGGGGCGGTCGGCGCGTCGGCTGCCGGAGTGGATGGCGCGCGCGATCAGTTCCTTGCCGGTGCCGGTTTCTCCAATGATCAGCACGGTCGCATCCGTGGGCGCCACGCGCCGCACGCTCTCCAGCACACGCAGCAGGCCCGGGCTGGCGCCGATGATCTCCTCGAAATTGTGAACCGACTTGATCTCCTCCTGCAGGTAGCGGTTCTGCAATTGCAGCCGCTTCTGCTCGCGTTCCATGAGGATGCGTTCGGTGACGTCGACGAACATCGTGCGCGTGAATTCGCCCGAAGGATCCGGGCGCGACCACCACTGGATGTAGATGTGCCGCCCGTCGTTCTTGCGCTTGAGCTCGACCAGCACGCCCTGCGTGTCGATTCCCTTGCCGATGGACTCGAGCGCGGCGCGGGCCAGTGCCTGTGCCTCCGGGGTATCCGGCACCAGCGACCTGCCGTAGAGGTTGGGCAGATCCTCGTCCGTGAGACCCAGCACGCGCATGGCGGTTCGGTTGGCGCGCATGAAGCGCGTGTCCACGCCCTCGTGCACGTAGGCGATCGGCGCTTCGTCGAACAGGTCGCGGAAGCGCTCCTCGCTCTGGCGCAGCTCGCGTTCGGCGCGCAGGCGCTGCAATTCCGCGGCGGCGCGTCCGGCGAATATGTCGCAGAACAGCCGCTGCCTTTGACTCAGGCGCAGCGCACTCGCGTCGTACACACAGATGTGTCCGAGCACCTCGCCGCTGGGCGCGGTGAGCGGCACGCCGAAGTAGCCCTCGTAGCCCTGTGCGGTGTGCGGGAACTTGTCGGCGAGGCCCGATTCGTGGTGGACGATGTCGCCCCTGATGACGTCGGCACAGGGTGTGCCGGCGAGCTCGTACTCGTAGTTGGGCTCGGATGCGCCCTGCGCGAACACCGCCAGCGTGCGGACGCGGCCGGCGTCGATCACCTCGCTGATCAGCGCCTCGGAGGTATTCAGGGCGCGCGCGACGTATTGGGCGAGCGCAGGGAACAGCGCATCGCCACGCGCGCGTGCCGCGGCGCGTGCCAGCAGGTGCAACTCGTCGAGTGTGTCGTCTTCTCCCATCCCAGCGACACTTGCTAGTGGATTGCCGGAGAGTATAGGCGAGCTACCCACCGCCGGTTGCCGCGGTTGCCACCACGTGTCACGGCTCGTGGGCGTTCGCGAGCATAAGTGCCTGATCCAATGCGGTCCCCGCACTGGCACGAGGCTTGCTTTTCCAGGTCATCTGCATACCGGGAGTTGCACATGACCTCACTAGTCACCCGCGGCAAGCCGTCGCGGCGCTTCGCCAGCTCACTCGCCATCGCGGCCCTGGCCTGCGAACTGTCTACCGGCGCCGAGGCGAAATCCGCCGAACCGACGGTCAGTCACCGTGCCGTGTTCATCGACGACGTGCGCATCGCATACCGCGAGGCCGGCCCCGAAGATGCGCCGGTGGTACTGCTGCTGCACGGCTTCCCGAGCTCGTCGTTCATGTTCCGCGACCTCATGCCGCGCCTCGCCGACCGCTGGCGCGTGATCGCGCCTGACTACCCCGGTTTCGGCAGCAGCGATTTTCCGCCGCCGGGCGAATACGAGTACAGCTTCGCGCAGTTGACTCGCACGCTGGAGAAATTCACCTCCGCACTGGGCCTCACGCGTTACGCGCTCTACATCCAGGACTACGGCGCGCCCATCGGCCTGCGCCTGGCGCTCGCCCACCCGGAACGGGTCAGCGCGCTGATCGTGCAGAACGGCAATGCCTACGAAGAAGGCCTGAGTGCCGCCTGGGATCCGCTCAAGGCCTATTGGCGCAATCCGACTCCGCAGAACCGCGAAACGCTGCGCGGCTGGCTCACCGAGGAGGGCATCCGCCAGCAGTACGTTGCCGGCGTGCCGGAGCCGGAGCTGCCGCGCTTCGCGCCCGAGACCTGGACACTCGACTGGGCGCGACTGTCGCGTCCGGGCAATGTCGACATGCAAATCGGTCTCTTCGGCGACTACCAGTCCAATGTGGCGCTGTATCCGCGCTTCCAGCAGTTCCTGCGCGAGCGCCGGCCGCCGACGCTGATCGCCTGGGGACGGCACGATCCCTTTTTCACCGAAGCAGGTGCGCGCGCCTGGCTGCGCGATGTGCCGGACGCCGAGCTTCACCTGCTGGATGCCGGCCACTTCGCGCTGGAGACCCGCGGCGCGGAGATTGCCACTTTGATACGCGGCTTCCTGTCGCGCGCGCTGCTGCCGGCCGGGAAGCACTGAGGAGCGCGCCCGCACGGTCTACATGTATTCGGAGCGCTCGATGCCCAGCTTGCGGATGCGGAAACGCGCCGTGGAGGGCTTGAGCTTGAGTAGTTGGGCCGCGCCCTGCGGGCCCTCGATGACGCCGTGGGTTTTTCTCAACACTTCGATGATGTGACGCCGCTCGAGGGCGCGCAGTGAAGGCGAGTCGGCGGGCGCCGGCGCGGCGTCGTAACCCGAGGCGGAAGCGGCCGCAACGTGTGCACCATTCACGTGGCCGGCGGCCGCAACCGGCGAGGTCGCGGGGCCCAGCTCCCAATCGACCACGAGCTCGCTGCCATCGGCCAGGATGGCGGCGCGTTCGATGACATTCTGCAGGTCGCGGATGTTTCCAGGCCAGCTGTGATCCACCAGCCGCTCGAGCGTGCGCGGCTCGATGCGGTCGAAGCGCTTGCCCAGCTTGCGCGCGGTGCGCTGCATGAAATGCGTGACCAGCAGCGGGATGTCGTCGCGCCGCTCGCGCAGCGCTGGCAGATCGATGGGGAAAACGTTCAGGCGGTAGTAGAGATCGGTGCGGAAGCGGCCGCTGCGCGAGTCCGCGGCGAGGTCGCGGTTGCTCGCGGCGACGACGCGCACGTCGGCCTTCTGCGTCTTCGAACTGCCCACCGGTTCGAATTCGCGTTCCTGCAACACGCGCAGCAGTTTGGCCTGGGTATCCAGCGGCAGCTCGCTGACCTCGTCGAGGAACAGCGTGCCGCCATGAGCGAGCTCGAAGCGGCCGACGCGCTTGTCGTGCGCGCCGGTGAAGGCGCCCTTGACGTGGCCGAACAACTCGCTCTCCACCAGGCCCGCCGAAATGGCGCTGCAATTCAGCTTCACCAGCGGGCCGTCGCGCCGCGAGCTCTTCTCGTGCAGGGCGCGCGCGATCAGTTCCTTGCCCGTGCCGGTCTCGCCGCGGATCAGCACCGTGGCGTCCGTGGGCGCCACCAGCGAGACCTGCGACAGCGCGTGCTGCAGCGCCGGGCTGCGGCCGACGATGGCGTCGCTCATCTGCTCGGAGATCTCGCGCTTCAGGTACTGGTTTTCCTGCTGCAGCCGGACCTTGAGCGCCTCGACTTCGGCGAGCGCGCGCTCGAGATCCCGGGTGCGCGCCGCGACGCGCGTTTCCAGCTCGGCGTTGGTCCTTTCAAGCTCGCGCTCGAGCGCGCGGCGCGCGATGTGTGTCTGCACCCGCGCCAGCACTTCCTCGTGCTGGAAGGGTTTGGTCACGTAGTCGTTGGCGCCGGCCGCGAAGGCGCGCACCTTGTCCTGGCTCTCCGACAGGGCCGTCATGAAGATCACCGGCGTCTGCGCCAGCGTGGCGGTGCCGCGCATGCGGCGCGTGGTCTCGAAGCCGTCGATGCCGGGCATCATGGCGTCCATCAGCACCAGACTGGGCGGCGCGTAGCGCGCCTGCTCGAGCGCGCTTTCGCCGTCGGTGGCGACGCGTACGCTGTACCCGGCCTGCGAGAGCGTCTCGAGCAGCACCCCGAGATTGGCGGGGATGTCGTCGACGATGAGAATGGACGCGGCGGAATCGTCGGTCTTCAAGATGCAACCCCTCGTGCATCGTCGATGCGGCGGCGCACGGCTTTCATGTCGAAATTCTTGGCCAGGCGGCGCAGTTCTTCGTAGACGCGCGCGCCCGGCGGATCGTCCTGCAGGGCGATCTCGACCCGCGCCAGCAGCGCCTTGATCTCGCCCTTCATGGCGAGGTCATAGATTTCGTCGGCGGCGCCGGCATCGATGGCAGCCGCACTGCCCGGAGGGTTGGGTGCGAGTTCGCATTCGGCGACTGCCGGCTCACGCGGCGCCTGCGTGATCCAGTCGAGGCCGAGCAGCCGGCCCAGTCGTTCGAGCAGTTCCGAGGCCCGGATGGGCTTGGGGAGAAAATCGCTGCAGCCGGCCTGCAGCGCCTCTTCGCGCGTGTAGTCGGAAGCGCTGGCCGACACCGCGAGTATCGGCAGCCCGCGCGTGGCCGGATCGTGGCGCAGGGCGCGCGCCACGGCCAGCCCGTCCATCACGGGCATGGCAAGGTCGGTGATCAGCGCGTCGAACTTGTGGACCGCGGCCAGCCGCACCGCATCGCCGCCATTGCCGGCTTCGACCGTGTCGAAGCCGAGCTCGCCCAGTAGTTTGACCAGCAGCCGGCGGTTGGTGAGCTCGTCGTCTGCGATCAGCACGCGGCGGCGCGCGCCGCGGTATCCCACGACATGTGCGGCGCCGGCCGTGGCTGCCGGCGCGGCCGCTTCGCAGGATGCCAGCATGATCTCGAACGAGAACACCGATCCGGCGCCCGGACTGCTGGCGACGTCGAGTCGGCCGCCCATGGCCTCGAGCAGCCGGCGCGTGATGGTGAGCCCCAGGCCTGTGCCCTCGACGCGGCGGCGATGCTGGTTGCCGCGCTCGAAGGGCTCGAACAGCCGTTCGAGCTCCGCCGGCGCGATGCCGACGCCGGAGTCCTCGATCTCGCATCGCAGGACGCAGCGCCCGTCGCGCGACTGCGAATGCGCGCGGAATTTCACGCCGCCGCTCTCGGTGAACTTCACCGCGTTGCCGAGCAGGTTGAGCAGTACCTGCCGCAGCGCGCGTTCGTCGCCAATCACGCGGCCGGCCAGCTCACCGGGGGCGTACTCGAATTCCAGGCCGGCCTGGCTTGCGCGCACGCCGGTGAGATCCGCGACATGCGCCAACAGCTGCGGCAGGTCGAAGGCGTCCGACTGCAGTTCCAGCCTGTCGGCCTCGATCTTGGCGAGGTCGAGCAATTCATTGATCAGAGTCAGCAGGTGATCGCCGGACCTTTCGATTACCGCGAGGCTGTCCTGGTGTTGCGCGGCCAACGTGGTATCGCGCCGCAGGAGCTGGGCGTATCCCAGGATGCCGTTGAGAGGCGTGCGCAGCTCGTGGCTCATGTGCGCCAGGAAGGTGCTCTTGGCCTGATTGGCGGATTCGGCCGCCTGCTTGGCATTGGCCAGCTGTTCCTCCATCTCCAGGCGCATCGCGAGTTCGCGGCGCAGCTGCGCGTTGGCCTTCTGCAGTGCCTCGTTCATCGATTCGAGCTGCCGGTCGTTCTTGCGGCGCTCGATCTCGGTCGCGGCCCGCGTGGAGAAGATGCGCAGGATGCCGCGGTCCGCCTCGTTCCAGTCGCGCACCTTGCTGTCGATCACCGCCAGGTGGCCGTGCACCTTGCCAGCCGCGTCCACCAGCGGGATGGCGAGATAACTCTCGGCGCCGATCTGCGTCAGCGCCTCGCGCTCCACCGGGAATTTCTCGGCGATGCGGCTCTGGAAGGCGACGATCTGGCCGTCGAGCACGCACTCGCAGGGCGACCCCGCGAGTGGATAGACAAAAGGCTCGGCGAACGCGTCGTTGCAGTAGAACGCGAGCACGTTCGCCCGGTACTCGGAGTGGTCGAACTCGGTGACGAATGCGCAGTGCGCACCCAGCACCCGCGACAGTGCCTGCACCAGCTGGGGAAAGAATTCCCGCCCGGTGTGCGCCGCGATGCTTTCGTCGACGGCGCGCAGCAGTTTCAGACCCTGGATGTCGTCCATCGTCCGCCCCTCCGGATCCCGCAGACTCGCTGACCGGGTCAGGCCGCCATCATCGAAGCCGCGGACATCTTCGGCCGGCATCGTGCCGCGGAACGCTTTTCCAGCAGCCGGTCGAGCGAGAAGAAGCCGGCGCCGCAGGTGGCGATCACCAGCGCCATGTAGCCCCACAGGTAGTGCTGGCCGCGCGCGGCCTCGAAACCTTCCTGGCCGAGCACGAGCCAGTACGAGTACAGCGC
>Ga0315910_10001052_pt1 | contig 25939 bp, 16 predicted proteins | sample EdamamesoilMG_FD_204470 | JGI IMG/M metagenome (GOLD analysis project Ga0315910, IMG submission 204470) | Garden soil microbial communities collected in Santa Monica, California, United States - Edamame soil | ecosystem: Environmental > Terrestrial > Soil > Garden | place: USA: California... | reverse complement strand
GGTGCCAAAGTCGTTCTCGATACGAGTGCAAATGTCCTTGAGTTCCTCAAGAGAGCGCCTTTCAGCAAAAAGACTCGGCGGCGCGTCGCTAGACGGTAGCGCCTCAAACATGGAGGTCGATTGCAAGCCGATGCATCCTGCATCGGCGAGGCGCTGGATGGCTCGAAGGAACAAAGCAACTACCCTAGTGTCCAGCAGCGTGTTGAAAAGGCGGAGAACTGGTTGACCGGGGGCCAGGTTGGCGATGTCTCGCAAGCTGCTATCGCACTGAATGTATATTCCCAGCGCCTTGGGGCCGGATTCATCCAAGATGCCCAACTCGGTTAGTCGCTCTACGAGATCTTGGTCGCTGGGTTGAGATCTGCGTTCGTGAACGGCAAGTAGCGTCTCTGTCTCAAAGAGGCGCAACAGACTGGACTTACCGGAGCCCGGGCTCCCGCGAACAACGATCAGCTTCGGGACAAAAAGGTCGTCCTTCTCGAACTGATCTAGTAGGAGAGGGCAATAAAGCTGAAGAAACTGTGCCGTCTCGATAATTGGGGCGTCTGCAGCTCGAATCTTGAACGCGTTACGAACTCGAGCCACAGCTATAGCCCCTCTCGGCCATGTCGCTCGTAGCGAACAAATAAGGGAGCGATCTTCGCGCTGCGGCGCGCCCACAAGAGAAATAGAGAGTTATTGGGCGTGTTGTGATGCAGCACCAACGGCAACCCGCAGCCGTCATAACCGAACTTGACGTCTCCGGTGTGTATATCGGCGAGTGCTTCGTCGTAATAGCGCTCGCAAAGCGCTCCGATCGGCGTTGTACAGTCGATAGTCGCGATCTTCGCATCCAGAACCGCTGCCGGTAGGACTTTCGCGTGAGCAAACTGTGCGGGCAGCCTGCCGAACAGCGGCTTAAGGCGATTCAAAGCGTGCTCGGTAGTAAGGAGGGGGCAAAAAAAGACCGCTGCGTCAGGCTCTAGCACCTCTGCAATGTTCCCGTTCGCCACCTTGCACAGTGATCCCTTCAGAGATGTGTCACGCCTAGAGCACTTGTCCGCGATCGTTTCAACGCACTTGCGATAGGTGGGATCTGTGCTGAAATGCAGAATCTCGCTGATCTCCGCTTGCGAGAGGGGTGAGCCTCGGTAGAGGCACTCCATTGTCGCAGGATCGCCCTTGAAGCGAAGACGAGATTTCCAACGTCCTGGCAGATCTGGAGCGATCCATCGCTTTGGCAGGGGGCCTGCCGTTACGACCTCGCGCAGCAGCGTGTTGCCGGATCCCGCGAAGTCGTCGATCAAGAACAGGCAGCGGAATCGCGCGGTCGGATCCTTGATCTCGGAGCGCAGCGCTTGTAGGCAATCATCAACCTTCTCATCGTGCACAGCATAGTACGGCAGCACTTGTTCGTTGTTCAGGTCTAGGTTGTGTCGGCGAATGAAGTCCAACCTAGCGCCATCGCTCATGCCCACGTAGAGCGAGGAGCGCGCGGTTCGGCTGAACTCCTGTGAGTCATGGATCGCACGCACACGATAGGACGGCAGCCCGGCACGCTTGGCGGACATTGTTAGCTGCTGTCGCCGAATGCGATCGTTGTACAAGAGCTGAGCGAGCTGCTGAAACTCTTCTCGAGACACGAAGATGACTTGCCGTCGGACGAACTCAAGCGCGTCCGACCGCTCGCTTGCTTCGAATTGCTGCAACCAAAGATAGAGATTCTCGAGAAAGAGACGGCCGGGATAGTACATTTCGTACTTGTTGTACTTGTACTCAGCGAGCATCTGCAGCTCCCGGAACAAACGCGCCGCGCTCGCTTCATCCGCGAGGTTGGGCATGATCGTCTGTAGTGCCTGAAGAGCGAGTTCCCGTTTCATTTAGTGCCTCGGGAGTTCGGTTCGCTGTGCTGTCAGTACGATGAGCGCGAGCGCGTTCATCGTGTTAACCGTTTCGTTCGTACTTGAGAGCGTCATTCACTGGGCGCAGCGCGCGCAGGTACCCCAATGTCGCTGCTACTCCTCGTTGACCGCGCGGCGCCAGGTTCCAGCAGGTTTGGGGGTCGACATTGAGCTCATCGACGCTAAGGGACAGCGGTTCACGAAGAAGTTCATAGTCGTTTCCGGGCCAGCGACCGCGGTCACCTATCGCTAGAACGGCGCGCCCTTGTGCTTTGGATCGCAACAGGTTTAGGACGCTGAGCTTCGTTACCCCTGCGGGAACGATGTCGATCGAGTGACTCGATCGTGTGATTTTCACTTGGCCGTGGCCCGCGAGGAGTGCCGCCTGCTGAGCGAGGTCCCACAGGCGGCTCTCTGTCGTTGGCCGACGCGCTTGGAGCGTAATCTGATAGCGACGGTCAGTTTGCTCTGCCAAGTCCGCGAGCTCAGATTGCTCGCGCAAAGCCGAAGCGACGGCACTGAGTTCGGCGCATACCGTTGCCGACCCGTCGGGCACACGAGTGTCGTCCAGACTGCCTAACTCTGCGCCATTGTAGTAACCGACGACGACTCGCGTGTGGAGGTGCTTCGGAATGCATGAGGCTAGATCGCGCCTAACCGAAGAACCGCGACCAGTAGCGATGCCAACGTGGAAGCCCGCCTCTACGATCCGAATTAGCTCGGCGGTGACGGCCTCTGACGGGGGCGAGAACCTCTCTCTGGTATCAACGACCGTTCCGTCGTAGTCCAACACCACTCCGGCGAATTCCGTTTGCTGCAAGCTCTGTAGAAAACCCTCAAGAGCCTCTTGCCACCGTTGAAGCTCGCCTCGACGGGAGATGCGGTCGATGGAGAGTCCGGACTTCCGCTCAATCGCAACACAGTCGTCGTCGGTGGCATTTCTCGCAACGTTCCGTCGCCGGCTCTTCGGCAGAGGCAGGTGATAAAGCCTGCGTCCGAACTCCGGGACCCCAGGCCGCCCAGGGTCGATCCCTCGTGCTTCGCCCGCCCAGCCAGTGATGCGCAGAGCAGCTCCTAAAGCGATGAGCATCGAAGTGGTCGCTGGGCCAGGAATAGGCAACCGAACCTGCGGAATCCTGCGAGGAATAAGATTCAACGTCCGTTCCGCTAGATTCTTGTCCCTGTCGTCGACAAACGCGATGACGGCGCTTTCGTCTGCTCGTTTGGCGAGCCAGTGATGTCTGCCGTGAGCGAAGTTTCGGAAGTCAGCGATCTGCAGATTGCCTAGTGCTGCTTCGGTGAACTTAGATTCCAAGTCAACGGCGCCGACGCGCGTGGCGGATCCATACAAGACAAGCGTTGTTGGACGACCCCATACGGGTTTCAAGACTTCTCTCCACGACTCCCACTGCTCGCCGTCACCTAGCAGTTGCCGTACGTGGTTCATCTGTTCATCAGAGACGCCGGACTCACCGAACTCCTTGCTGTACGCTCGACTAAGAAGCGTCACAAATCCGAGCAGCGAATTCGTAGCTAGGAACCCGTCTTTCCCGGTCGGTGGCGTGTAGACGACGAGATCCACGTACCCGTGCTTCCGGCTCGCCGTTGCAAGCGGGCTTTTGGCATTGCCGCACAAAATTGCAAGTTGATGCGGCTCGCGCGCTACGAGCGCCCGAAATGCGGCGAGAATATCCACATTGCGCCCGCCGGCACTCAAGAGCCAGGCCGAGGTCGTCGGCGCGATCGGGTTCGCTATGGACTCTAACGGCGTGGCAACCGCTGACAGGTAACCGGTGTTTGTCTGATGCAGGCTCGCCAGTGCGTGAGCTGCCGTTAGCGAGCCACCGGACCCAATGGCAAGCAGCGGCGAAAGACTCGCGGTTCGTATCGCTCTGCACAGCGGACCTAGGTCGCTGCCCATTGCCCATTCAAGCGTTTCTGGCAGTTTCGCTAGTTCCGAAGAATAGGGTCGCCCCATGGTTACTGATTGCCGTATGGCTAGAGTGTCGGGCCGGAATTGTAAGTGGTGCCGCGCCGTTCCTTGGGTATCGGCGAGGCTATCGGTCGCACTTGGCCGCCTTCCGTAGCATCGCCTTGTACTGTACTAAAATATACATGGGGCGTACCCAAGAACCTTCCGGGTCCCGTCAATTCGAGCGCGGCCGATTTTTGTCCGTCGCCTCTGGACCGGACGCTCTTCTTCGTATCGAGCCGCCCGCATCCGCAAGCATGTGGCGGTGGGGACATCTACATGACGCGCCAGGGCCGAGCCCGTGCATCTTCCTTGCGCCCCGGCAGGACCGAATACCGCCGCGGTGGAGCGCAGCCCTTCATTCGTCGAGACCTGGTATGGGACCTTCCTGTTCTATTCGACGACGGGTCCCGCTGGAGACGAGGATATCCACGTCAGCATCATGGATTTCAACGGCAATCTCGGGCAGGGCATCGTCGTGAAGGAGCTCAGCACGACTGGCTACCAGGATCAGATGCCGACACTGCGGGCACGCGGAGACGGTGGCTTCGAGGTCACATTCAACTCGAATCGTCCGGGAACCGCCGCGAACCCCGTGTTCGGAGGCCAGGACGCATATTAGGCGCAGTCGCGCTTCCTGCCGTTCTGGTGGTCCGCGCCCCGCAATGCCGGTTCCGGCGTCAATACCGCCGCAGACGAGACGCGCGCGTCGCTCTCAGCCGATCGGCAGCGGTTCTACGTCGGTCGCGGCAATATCTTCGTCAGTGAGCGCCAGTAGCGGCCAACGAGGACGCAGGGCGTGACCGTGCTTACCGAGGCCGGGCACCTTTGCTTTGGCTCCCGACTTGGTCTAGGGTCCACGGTACACGCCACAACCTCTTCGGAGAGAGCGGATGCCCGTGGTCTCGTTACGCATCAATGGCGCAACCCACAGATTGGACGTCGACCCCGCGACTCCTCTTCTATATGTGCTTCGCAATGACCTGAACCTGCGTGGCCCGCGCTTCGGCTGCGGCCTTGCGCAGTGCGGCTCCTGCACGGTGCTTATCGACGGCGTCGCGGTGCGCTCCTGCATCATGCCGGTCAGCGCCGTAAGCTCGGAGATCACCACGCTCGAGGGACTCGCGAAGGACGGGCAACTGCATCCGCTGCAGCAGGCGTGGATCGACGAGCAGGTGCCGCAATGCGGTTACTGCCAGAACGGCCAGATCCTCACGGCCAAGGCGCTGCTCGATCGGAATCCCACTCCCACGGACGCGGAAATCCGCGAGGGCATGGAAGGCGCGCTCTGTCGGTGTATGACGTACTACCGCATTCAGGCGGCAATCAAGCGCGTCACGCGCGGTTCGGCGGGCGCGGACGGGAGCGGCGCATGAGCCGTAAGTTTCAGGTGCCGCGCACCGCCAACGGCGCACTGGGCTTGCGTGCCGTCGAGGGTTCGCTGGACCTGCCACGTGTCGTAGAGGACGCGCTCAGGCGAGCCAACCCCTCGGTTTCGCGCCGCGGATTCCTGGCCTCGTCCGGCGCACTGGTTCTCACGCTCACGCTCGACACGATCCCCGGCGGCCGCGCACTTGCGCAGGCGGTCAACGTCGGCCCTTATCCCGATCGCGATTTCTTGCAGCTCGACACCTGGATCGTGATCCACCCCGACAACACCGCCACGTTCTTCGTCGGCAAGACCGACGGCGGCCAGGGCACGGGCACGGCGTTCCGGCAGATGATGTGCGACGAGCTCGACATCGCCTACGAGCGGACGAGCCTCGTCATGGGCAGCACCGACATCACGCCAGACCAGGGCGGCTCGGGCGGCTCCGACGCCATCGAGCGCGACGGCTGGCCGATGCGCCGCGTCGCCGCCGAGGCGCGGCGCGTGCTGCTCGAGCAGGGCTCGCAACGGCTCGGCGTGCCGGTCGCGGACCTGACAGTCACGAACGCAACGATCTCGGCCCGAGCCGACGCGACGAAATCGGTGACCTACGCCGAGCTCGTCGGCGGCCGGCGCTTCGACGTCGCCCTCACGGGCCGGAGCGTCGACGCGACCGCGGGCACGGCTGCCGTGAAACCCGTCAACGAGCTTCGCGTCGTCGGCACCTCCGTGCCGCGCTACGACATCCCCGGCAAGGTCGACGGCTCGCTGACCTGGGCCGTGGACGCGAAGGTGCCGGGCATGCTGCATGCGCGGAATGTCCGGCCGCCCGTCGCGGGCGCGGCGCTCGCGAGCGTCGACGAATCGTCCGTTTCGGGCCTGCCGGGATTCGTGCGCGTCGTGCGGAGCGGCAACTACCTGGCCGTGGTCTGCGAGCGCGAGGAGCAGGCGATCGAAGCCGCGCGGCAGCTCCGGGCCGAATGGACGAAGCCGGCGACAGCGCCGTTCCCGCCCTCGGGCGAGCTCTTCGACTACATCCGCACGGCCACGCCGACGAGCGAGCAATCGCAAGTCGAGGGTGACGTCGACGCCGCGCTCGCAAGCGCCGCGCAGGTCGTCGAGGCCGAGTACGAAGTGCCGTTCCAGGGGCACACGGCCATCGGGCCGGCGCACGCGATGGCGGATCCGACGGGCGGCCAGCTCACGATCTACTCGAACGACATGAAGTCCTATGGACTGCGCAACGGTGTCGCGCGCTTCCTGAACCTGCCGCGCGAGCAGGTACGCGTCGTCTACATGGACGGGCCGCAGGTCTACGGCCGCACGGCGGCGGACGACGTCGGCTTCGAAGCGGCATTTCTGGCGAACGAGCTCGGGCGACCTGTGCGCGTGCAGTGGATGCGGCACGAGGAGACGGCCTGGGACACGAAGGGCCCGGCCTACGCCTTCAAGCTCCGCGGTGCCTTGAGTGCGGAGGGCAAGCTCACGGCACTCGACTACGACGCGCGCGCCGTCGACTACGCGCATCTCGGCTACAACGAGCCGGACACCGTTCTGGTCGCGCAGCTCATGGGCCGCCGGCCCGAGCGCGTGTCGCCGGGCGGTGCGGAGTCGCCGTCGATCAAGTACGCGATTCCGAATCTGCGGCGATCGACGCACGTCGTTTCATTGCCGCTGGTGTGGGAGACGCCGCTCCGTACCGGCAATCTGCGAGACCCGAACGGCCCGCAGGTCACGTTCGCCTTCGAAGGCTTCATCGACGAGCTCGCGGCGGCGGCGCAGGCGGATCCCGTGCAATTCCGTCTCGAGATGCTCGAGGCGAGCGCGGAGGACAACGTCTTCCGCAAGGCGCGCTCGCTCGCGGTCGTGCGCGCGGCGGCGGAGCGCTTCGGCTGGGACACACGGCCGTCGCCGCGAGTGCGAACTTCAGGCGCAGGCGCGAGTGGAGGCGCGACCGCGGTCACCGGTGCTATCGCGACGGGACGCGGTATCGCCTACACCTATCGCAGCAACACGGTCGTCGCGGTGATCGCCGAAGTCGAAGTGAATCGCGAGACGGGAGGCATCTGGGTGAAGCGCATCGTTTGCGCCCACGACTGCGGCCTCGCGATCAATCCCACGGGCTTAAGCCACACCGTCGAGTGCGGCATGCTGCACGGTCTCAGCCGCGCGCTCTGGGAAGAAGTGCAGTTCGACGCCGAGAAGGTCACGAGCGTCGACTGGGCCTCGCACCCGAGCCTGCGACATTCCGATACGCCCGAGCGGATCGACGTCGTGCTCGTCAACGGCGACCCGAGCCCGAACCGTCCGGACCTGCCGCACTACGGCGCGGGCGAAACGAGCCACAAGCCGATGATCGCGGCCGTGGCGAATGCGGTTTTCGACGCCACGGGCGTGCGCCTGCGGCGGGCGCCGTTCCGCAAGGAGCGGGTTTTGGAGGCGCTGCGCGCGGCGCGATGAAAGGATCGCCTGATCGAAAATCTCGAGGCCGGGCCCGCACGGTGGGTGGGAGTACGTAGCTCGGGGCTCCATTGCCGGCCTGTCAACCCGGCGCCAGCTTCCTGCGTTGTTCGCCTCGGCCAGTCCCGCAGCGGCAGGAGTCACCCATGCGCAAGCCCCTCGCGACGATTCCTATCAGAGCTCCGGGAACCCTGGTCCCGGTCCTGCTGCTCGCGGCAACGCCGGCCTGGCCGGCCACGGTCCTGCTGCCGGAAGGGACGGTCATCTACGCGGAGCTGGACGAGAAAGTCACCTCGAGCAACCGGATCGGCTATCAGCCGGATGCTCACATCTGGCGTGACGTGACCGTCGGCGGGGTTACCGTCATCGACGCCGGCACGCCGGTCCTGGTGGAAGTCTCCTCCACCTCGGAGCGCGGAATCGGGGGGCAGGGTAGCAGCATCGAGATCTCGGCGATCAGCGTGACGGTCGGCGACCAGGTAATCCCTCTTCTCGGCGGCTACGGGCAGCAGGCAACGAATGGCAGCACGGCCAGCACGGCGATGAGCACTGCGGGCTCGATCAGCGGGCTTCCGATCGGGGGTTTCGGCAATGTGATGCCGGGACGCAAGGCCAAGCTCGAAAAGGGCCTGATCTTCAATACGCGGCTTCCGTCGGACACCTATGTCGAGATTCCGGACGATGTCTTGCCAACGCTGAACTTGAACCCGCCCGCCGGCCTGACGGTCAGCGTCGTCCACCAGGAAATCACCGCGATATCCACCGATCTGCCGCTTTCGATCCGGCTCTGCGGACAAGAATGGTCGAACGACGTCGTCGTCGACAAGGTCAATGACAAGTCGGTGTCTCCCATACCGGCAGCGGTCATCTCCGCAACGGCGGAAGGCGACTGCCACTCGGCGCGCGTTACCGTCGAGCTCAACGCGCTCAGGCTCCATTTCAAATCCGGCATCAACCGCTTCTCGGTGGCCGTCAGCGGCGTGACCGACGAGGTCGTGCTGAATGTCGAAATCTAGAGGGAAGCAGCCATGCACTTGCGTCTGACGAAGATAGAAAGTGCCATCCCGAGGATCCTGTTGCCCGGACTTTTGCTGGCGGCGGCTCCCGCCTGGTCCGCCAGGGTCATGGTTCCGGGGGGCACCATCGTGTACGTGCAGCTCGACGAGAAAATCACTTCCGATCAGGGCGATTTTCCGATCGGCTACCAGCCTGCCGGTCACGTGTGGCGCGACGTCGTCGTCAACGGCGTGACAGTTTTCGAAGCCGGCGCCCCGATCGTGCTGATGATCACGGACGGCACGCAGCGAGGCATCGGCGCGCGCCCCGGCACGATGCTGATCGAGGCAATGTACGCGAGCGCCGTGGGTGGCGCGGAGGTCACGCTGCGAGGCGGCTACGACCAACAGGCTGCCAATTCCGGCGCGGTCAACGCGGTCGTGGGTATCGCAGCTGTCGGCGTGGCGCAGACGAACCGCTCCCATTCCTCGTACAGCTACTTCTGGCTGGCGGCCTTGCCCGCCGCCTTGCTGCCAGGACGCAAGGCCGTGCTCGATGCAGGCATCGTCTTCGACGCCCGGATCCCGGCGGACACGTATATCGACGTCGCGGACAACGCCATACCGACCTTGAATCTCCGCCCGCCGACAGGCCTTACGGTGACCGTCCTTGCCGACGAGCTGTCGGCGACAGGCACAGAGCTGCCGCTCGCGATCCAGTTTTGCGGCGAGGGCTGGAAGGACGAGTTCTACGTCGAAAGAATCAACGATGAATCGGTGGACCGCATCGAGGCGACACTGCTCACAGTCAACGCGCGCAACGACTGCATCGACGCGCGCATCTCAGTCGAGCTCGAGGCGCTGACGGATCACTTCCAGCGCGGCATCAATTGCTTCGAAGTGACGATGGGCGACGTTACCGAGGAGGTCATCGTCAACATCGAGATCTGAGCGCCGCGCAGCAAAGCGCCGCGCGCCGCGACGGCGACTGCGATCGCGGCCTCGGAGCCCGCGAGTCTCCTGGGTGTCTGACTTAACGCATTTCCTTCGGCCTGTCGCCAAAGGGAGACGTTCACATTTTGCGACGCGTTTTGCGGCGTGGTTCACACTCCCGACGCGTCCCCTCGCATCAGACTTGCGACAGCCCGCACATCGGTCCGTCCGGGAAACGTGACCGATGCATCGCGGCCCAGTCCGAAGCTGATCAGGGGTATTGAGACATGCAGAGACTGACCAGGGCGGCAGCGCTCGCCATTCTCCTCGCGGCGGGCGCCGGCGCGCAGGAGCCGTCGACGGAAGAGATGCAGAGCCTCGACGAGCAGGTGCAGGAGATCAAATCCGACGTGCTCGCCATTGCGGCCGAGCTGACGCGCCTCGAGGAGCGGCTCCTCTACCCGTCGAACTCGCAGCTCGCGGTATTCGTTTCGATCGCCGAAGGCGAGACCTTCCGGCTCGACGCCATGCGCATCGACATCGACGGCGAGCTCGCCACGCACTTCATCTACGGCTTCAAGGAGCTCGAGGCGCTGCAGAGCGGCGGCGTGCAGCGCATCTACACGGGCAACGTCGCGACCGGCGCGCACCGGATCGCGGTTTCGGTGACGGGCAAGACGCCGGGCGGCAACGACTTCAGCCATACCGACACCTTCGACTTCAGCAAGGACATCGAGCCCCGGCTGCTCGGCATCACGCTCGCGGGACCGACGGCGATCGAGCTCGGCAACTGGTGAGGCAGGCGCGCCTCGCGATGCGGGAAGACACGATGCAGCGGCAGCAAACGATGCAGCGGCAGCGATTGCGAGGGCGACCGACGCGCCTGGGCGCTGCTTTCGCCGGCGCCTGCGGCGGGGCCGCGACTGCTCTCGCGCTGCTTGCGGCCACGGCCGCGAATGCCGAGCGGAAGGCCGACACGCCGGCGCTCCAGGATCTCTATTTCGGCGAAGCCATCTACTACGCGCATCAGGAGCACTGGTTCGAAGCGCTCGAGCGCCTCGATGCGGAGCTCGGCCAGCATCGCGCCGTCGACGAGCCGGAGCTCGACTCGCTCTACTACCACCTGCGCGAAGCGGAATTCGACGTCGGCGACTTCGAGCTCAACTACCGCATGCATCACCGCGCCGGGCGTGCCATCACCGCGGTGCTCGAGGGCGCCGTCGACGAGATCGTCCGGAACGACGCCGCCTTCCGGCTCGCGCGGATCCACTTCCAGAAGGGCCAGCTCGAGGAGGCGCTGCATGCGCTCGGGCGGATCGAAGGCCGCGTTCCCGAAGGGATCGCCGACGAGATCGAGTACCTGCGCGCGAACGTATACCTCGGCCTCGCGCGGCCCGCCGAGGCCACGGAAATCCTGAGGAGCCTGCAAGGCGCGGACAGCCTGCGCGGCTTCGCGGAATACAACCTCGGCATCGCGCTGCTCGAGGACGGCCGTCGCCAGGAAGCGTACGAGCAGCTCGCGCGGGCCGGCATGGTCGAAAGCGCCGACGAGCCCGCGCTCGCGATCCGGGACAAGTCGAATTTCGTGCTGGGCTCGCTGCTCGTCGAGGCGGAGGATTTCAGCGAGGCGCAGGTCTACTTCAATCGCGTGCGCCTCGAGGGGCCGTTCTCGAATGCGGCGCTGCTCGCCTCGGGCTGGGCCGCCGCGACCGGGCAGGACTTCGAGCGCGCCGTCGTGCCCTGGAGCATTCTCGCCGAACGCGAGCCCACCGACCCGGCCGTGCAGGAGGCAAAGCTCGCGCTGCCCTTTGCCTACGGCGAGCTCAACGTCCACGGCCGCGCGGCAGTCGTCTATTCGGCTGCCGTCAACGCCTTCGGCGCGGAGATCGAAAAGCTCGACGCCTCGGTCGCAAGCATCCGCGAAGGCAAGTTCCTCGATGCGCTCGTGCGCGAGGAGATCCGCAAGGACAAGGACTGGGTGATCCGCCTGCGCTCGCTGCCCGAGTCGCCGGAGACCTATTACCTCCTGGAGCTCGCGGCCTCGCACGATTTCCAGACCGCGCTGCAGAACTATCTCGACCTCGACGATCTGCGCCGCAGGCTCGCCTCCTGGGACGTCAATTTCGATGCCTTCGACGACCTCATCACGCTGCGCCGCGACTTCTACGAGCCGCAGCTGCCCGACGTCGATCAGGAATTCCGCGCGCTCGACTCGCGAATGCGGCTCCGGCTCGAGCAGCACCGGCTGCTCGAGGAGCGGCTCGACAGCATGCTCGTCGCGCCGCGGCCGGAGTTCCTGGCCACGGCGGGCGAGCGGAGCACGAGCGAGGAGCTCGCCCGGCTCGCCGCGAGCCTGGACGGAGTCGAGACGGAGGAGGCGGCGGCATTGCGGGAACGCATCGGCCGTCTGCAGGGCACGATCGACTGGGCGCTCCGCACCGAATATCACGACCGGCTCTACGTGTTCGACGAGCATTTGGGCGAGCTCGCGGAAGCGATCGAGGTCCTGAACGGCACGTACGAGTCCTTCGTGCGCACGCGCCAGGCCGCCCTCCACAGCTACGAAGGCTATGAGACGCCGATCTCGCGCCTGCGTCGTCGCGTCAGCGACGCGCTCGGCGAGGTCAATCTGCTGATGGCGCGCCAGGGACATGTGCTCGAGCTCGTCGCGATCGACGAGCTCAATGCGCGTCGCGAGCGCCTCGAAACCTACGAGGACCAGGCGCGTTTCGCGCTGGCCGACAGCTACGATCGCGCGACCCAGGCCCGGGCGGAAATACCGGTCATCACGGCCGTGCGGCCGTCCGACGAGGGGCCCTGAAGTGAACGCGCGCCGCATGCTCTGGGCGCTTGCGCCGGCCTTCGCGGCCGGATGCGCCGTCGCCCCGGAGCGCGGGACGATCGCCGAGCTGCGATCGGTACCGGCCGACATCGCGGAGGTCGAGGTGGCCGACACGCTCGATCTCGCGACGGCAAGCTACCGGCGCTATCTCGAGGAGACGCCGACGAGCGCGATGACACCCGAGGCGATGCGCCGGCTCGCGGACCTGCAGCTCGAGAAGGAATTCGGCATCACCGGCGACGGCGAGCGCTGGGTCGAGATGGCCGCGCCGGAATCGGGCGCGGCGCCGGAGTCGACGATCGGGCTCGCGGCGGATGTCGAAGCCTCGGCGGTTGCGGACAGCGCCGGCGCTCCGGGCGCTGCTGCACCAGGTACCGCGACGATCGCAGCCGCCATCGCCGAATCCGACGCCGACTTCGAGGACCGAGCCGGCGGCCCGCTCGACTTCACCGGCGCGGAGCTTCGCGAGGTCGGCCTGCCGGGCGGCGAGGCGCTGGCCGGCAGCGGCCCGCGCGAAGCCATCGCGATCTACCAGCAGCTGCTTGCCGAATATCCGAATTACGAGCGCGCCGACCAGGTGCTCTACCAGATGGCGCGCGCCTATGACGAGCTCGGCGAGACCGAGGAGTCGATGGCGATCACGGAGCGCCTGATCGCCGAGTACGGCTACTCGAAGTATCTCGACGAGATCCAGTTCCGCCGCGGCGAGTACTTCTTCACGCGACGCCGGTTCCGGGAAGCCGAGGAGGCCTATCAGGTCATCACCTCGCGGGCCGCGGCTTCGGAGTTCTACGAGCTCGCCTTGTACAAGCTCGGCTGGTCCCTCTACAAGCAGGAGTTCTACGAGGAGGCGCTCCACCAGTACATGGCGCTCCTCGACCACAAGCTCGCGATCGGCTACGACTTCGACGCCTCGCACGCGGAGGAGGACGAGCGACGCGTGGCCGACACCTTCCGGGTGATCAGCCTGAGCTTCTCGAACCTCGGCGGCACCGAGGTGCTCGCGGAATACTTCGGAAGCCAGGGGAACCGCAGCTACGAGGATCGCATCTACCGGAACTTGGGCGAGTTCTATTTCGAGAAGCTGCGCTACAACGATGCCGCGCTCGCCTACGAGGCATTCGTCGAGCTCTATCCGTTCCACACCGTGGCGCCGGCCTTCGGCATGCGCGTGATCGAGATCTACGAGGCAGGCAGCTTCCCGATCCTCGTGCTCGAGTCGAAGAAGGCCTTCGCGACCAACTACAGCCTGCAGTCCGAGTACTGGCAGCACTACGACACGGCCGAGCGGCCCGAGGTGCTCACCTTCCTCAAGACCAACCTGAGGGACCTCGCGAACCACTATCACTCCCTCTACCAGGACGAAGACCTCGAGGACGACCGCTCCGCCAACTACGCGGAAGCGTCGCTCTGGTATCGCGAGTTCCTCGCCTCGTTCCCGGCCGACGCCGAATCGCCCGGCATCAATTACCAGCTTGCCGACCTGCTGCTCGAGAACGACGCCTTCGTCGAAGCGGCGCGCGAGTACGAGCGCACGGCCTATGAGTACCCGGCACACGAGCGCGCGTCCGCGGCCGGCTACGCGGCGATCTTCGCGCATCGCGAGAATCTGAAAGTCGTCGCGCCCGAAGCGGAGCTTCCGGCGAAGCGCGCAACCGTCGACAGCTCGCTGAAGTTCGCAGATACCTTCCCCGAGCACGAGCAGGCGCCGACGGTGCTCGGCGCCGCCGCCGAGGATCTCTACGCGATGGACGACTTCGCGGCGGCCGCCGGCGCCGCGCGCACGATGCTCGAACGCTACCCCGCGGCGGCAACGCCGCTCAGGACCTCCGCCTGGACGATCGTCGCGCATGCCTCGCTCGAGCTCGCGGACTATCCGGGCGCCGAGCTCGCCTACGGCGAAGTGCTCGGGCTGACACCCGCGGACGATGCCTCGCGGCAGCCGCTCGTCGACAACCTGGCCGCCGCGATCTACAAGCAGGGCGAGCTCGCGAACGAGGCCGGCGACTTCGCCGCGGCCTCCGCTCACTTCCTGCGCGTCCGGGATGCGGCGCCGACCTCCGGCATCCGCCCGTCGGCCGAGTACGACGCTGCCGCGGCCCTGATGCGCCTCGAGAACTGGACGGCCGCCGCCGCGGTGCTCGACGATTTCCGCCAGGCGTTCCCGGGCCACGAGCTCGAGCGCGAGGCCACGAAGCAGATCGCCTTTGCCTATCGCGAAGAGGGCAGGCTCGGGCTTGCCGCGGGCGAGTACGAGCGCGTCGCGACGGAAGCCCAGGATCCCGAGCTCCGCCGCGAGGCGCTGCTCGCCGCCGGCGACCTGCACGAGCAGGCCCTGAACAAGGACGGCGCGCTCGCCGTCTACGAGCAGTACGTCGCCGAGTTCCCGCGGCCGGTCGAAGTCGCCGTCGAGACGCGCGCGAAGATCGCGGCGATGTACAAGTCCCGCGGCGAGCAACTGCGCTACGAGGACGAGCTCCTCGCGATCGTCGAGGCCGACGCAGGCGCCGGCGGCGAACGCACCGACCGGACACGCTACCTCGCCGCGCAATCCGCGCTGGCGCTCGCCGAGCCGCTGTACGCGGAGTTCACGGCCGTCCTGCTCGTGCAGCCGCTCGAGGAAAACCTGGCCCGCAAGCGCGAGCTCATGGACCGTGCGCTCGCCGAGTTCGAGGGCCTCGTCGCCTACGAGGTCGGCGAGGTGACCGCCGCCGCGACGTTCTACATGGCCGAGGTCTACGCCGGGTTCAGCCGCTCGATGCTGGAATCGGAGCGGCCGACGGACCTCGATGCCGCGAGCCTCGCCGAGTACGAGGAGGTCATCGAGTCGGAGGCCTTCCCGTTCGAGGAGCGCGCGATCGAGGTGCACGAGCAGAATCTCGAGCTCGTCTCCGCCGGCGTCTACAACGACTGGATCGAGAAGAGCCTCGCCGAGCTCGCCCTGTCCGTGCCCGGCCGCTATGCCAAGCTCGAGGAAAGCGCCGGGCTCCTCGGCGCGCTCGACGTCGTCAGCTATCGCACGCCGGCCGCCGCCGAGGCCCTGGCGTCGGCGACCGCGTACGGCGCACAGGCGGAGGAAGAGAAAGACCTTCCCGTCCGACGCTCGCGCGGCGGCGAGCAGCGCGACGCCGCGCGCCTCGAGGTCATCGACGGCATCGGCTTCACGATCTCCGAGGAAGCGCGGATCCCCGCCGAGGCGCGGACCGCCTACGAGACAGGACTTTCGCATCTCGGGCGCGGCGCGGTCGATTTGGGGATAGCGGCGCTCGTCGAGGCAACAACGCTCGCGCCCACGCTCGCGAACCCGCTCGTCGATCTCGGCAACGCCTACGTGCGCGCGGACGATCTCGAGAATGCCGCCGCGAGCCTCGAGCAGGCGGTCGCGCTCAACGCGGTGCATCCGATCGCCTGGAACGAGCTCGGCCTGGTCTATCGCAAGCAGGGACGCTTCGCGCTCGCGCGCACGGCATACGAGAAGGCCGTCGCGGCGTTCCCGGGCTATCACCTCGCGCGCCGGAACCTCGGCATCGTCTGCGACATCTATCTGCGCGATCTTGCCTGCGCGCTCGCGAACTACGAGGCCTACCTCGCGGTCGTGCCGGGCGACGCTCAGGCGAGCATCTGGATTGCCGACATTCGCGGGCGCCTCGGCGAGTAGGGAGCAACGATGATCAGGCACATGGTGAATGGCCTCGCGCTGCTGGTTCTCACGGGGACCGCGTTCGCGCAGGAGTCGGCCGAGCGGGCAGTCGAAACGCCGGCCGAGCGCGCCGTCGCGGAGCCCGCCGCCGCGGACGCCGAGCCAGCGACCGTCGAAGGCACCGTCGCGGCCGTCGAATCCGCGGCCGCAGGCCCCGATGGCCCGGCTTCGGGGCCCTCCGATGGCACTCCCCAACCGAGCGGCGGCCCGCGCGGCCTCGCCGGCATGTCGATCCTGGGCAACCAGGAGACGCCGACCTCGCTCGTCATCGTGCCGTGGAAGAGCTCCGAGATCGGCAACGGCATCGGCGTATCGCGCGCGCTCGACACCGGCATCCATGCCGTCGACCGCGACGTCTTCATGCGCGAGCTCCGCTATTACGAGATCCGGACGGGCGGCGGGGACTGAAAACAGCGCCCGGCGGCGAGGAAATTATGTGAAGCACTTCGTCGCAATCGGGCGACGTTCCGTGCTTGGGGGATCGAAGCGCTGATCGTGGACCGCATCACATTTCGCTGGTCGATTCGCGGCTAACTTGCACTTTGGACATTCGCACTTCGTGCGTCAGAGGATTCGGAAATGGACGTCATCTACGCAATCGTCGAGTTCTTCGTCTCGGGCGGAGTCTTCATGTATCCGATCCTGGCCGTGTGCGCCGTCGGCGCCGCGATCGCGATCGAGCGACTGATCACGCTCAAGCTCGTGACGAACAAGAACCGCGCCATGTGGAGCAAGCTCGAGCCGCTCGTCGCGCAGCGCGAGTTCGAAAAGGCGCGTGAGCTCACGGCCAAGGACAATTCGACGATCTCCCAGCTCCTGAACGTCGGCCTCGAGCGCCAGGGCGCCGTGCGGCGCCGTGACGACCTCGAGATCGCGATGGAGGAGTGCATGATGGAGATCCTGCCGCAGCTCGAGAAGCGCACGGCCTACGTCGGCCTCTCCGCCAACATCGCGACGCTGCTCGGACTGCTCGGCACGATCATGGGCCTGATCCAGGCTTTCACGGCCGTCGCCAACGCGAACCCCGCCGAGAAGGCGGACCTGCTCTCGGCGAGCATCTCGGTCGCGATGAACACGACGGCCTTCGGCCTGCTCGTCGCGATCCCGCTGCTCGTCATGCACACCGTGCTGACGCAACGCACCGGACAGATCGTTGCCGCGCTCGAGATGGCGTCGGTGAAGCTCCTGAACGCGGTGCACACGACCGCCAAGCGCCAGTTCCAGGTCGCGGCCTGAAGTCACGGACGGCGCGAGCAGGCGCATGCGCAAGCATCACTACAAGCGGAACACCGAGGGTGAGCCGGAGCTCGCGGTCACGACCTTCCTGAATCTCATGGTCGTGCTCGTGCCCTTCCTGCTGATCACGGCGGTCTTCTCGCGGCTCACGATCGTCGAGCTCAACCTGCCGAGCGCGGCCGGCGGCCCGACGCCGCAGGAGATCGGCTTCCGGCCCGAGGTCGTCGTGCGCGAGGCCGGCATCGAAGTGACCAACGGCGGAACGGTCATCGCCGCGCTTCCGAAAGTGGACGGCGAATACGACCTCGAGTCGCTCTCGAACCTGATGCTCGCGTTGAAGCAGGATTACTCGGAGGTCGAGGACATGTCGGTGCTGCTCGAGCCGCAGATCCCCTACGACTGGCTGATCCGTGTGATGGACGCCGTGCGCACGGCCGAGATTCCCGATCCGGCCGCCGCGAGCGGGTTCACGCGCGTCGCGCTCTTCACGGCAATCTCCGTCGGAGAGGCGCCATGAGGAGCTCGCGCCGGATGCAGCGGCTGACGCGCTATCGTCCCAGGCTGCAGACGATCGGCCTGACGTCGCTCATGGACGTGTTCACGATTCTCGTCTTCTTCCTGCTGGTCAACTCCGGCCAGTCGGAGCTCCTCGAGTCGCCGCGGCAGATGGTGCTGCCGGAGTCGGTCGTCGAGGTGAAGCCGCGCGAGACGGTCGTGATCCACGTCAACGCGGAAGAGGTCATCGTGCAGGGCGAGCCGGTCGCGCGCGTCGCGGACATCCTCGCTTTGAACGGCGGCGACGTCGAGCCGATCATGGCGCGGCTCGCGGAGCTCCAGGACCGGGTCATCGGCGCGCGCACGCAGTCGGTCGCGCAGAGCCTGGAAGTGACGATCCTCGCCGACAAGGAAGTCCCTTTCATCGTCGTGAAGCAGGTCATGTCGACCTGCACGGCGCAGGGTTACGAGCGGATCTCGCTCGCCGTGGTGCAGAAGGAGAGCCTGGCCGGATCCGTGGCGACCACGCAGATCTAGCAGGCGACCGACATGAATTCCGCAGTCACCAGGGAACAGGACTCGCTGCCGGGGCAGGAGCCTGTGCCGGGCCAGGACCCAATGCCGGGCCAGGAGCCGATGCCCGGGCAGGAGGCGCTGACCGGGCAGATCGGCACCGCCCAGGGCCGGCTCGGCGGGCTCGAGCGGGACCTGAGCACGCTCGACGGCGAGCTCGCGCTGCTCGCGGGCCAGGTCGAGAAGTTCTCCCTGCTCGAGCAGACCTGCGGCTCGCTCGAGCGGCTCGACACGCTCGGCGCCGCGGAGCTCTTCTGGGGCCGGGACGCAACGCACTCGGATATCGCGGCGCACCTGACGCAGGTGCGCCGCTCGATCGAAAAATTCCGCGCCGAGGTCAAGGATTGCGAGGCTCGCCGGCACGCCGTGCTCGAGCAGATCGACGAGGGCCGCGAGGTCCTCTCGATCCTCGAGCAGGATCTCTTCGATCTCGAGCTCGAGGAAGAGGAGCGCCGCAACGAGTGGGTCATCGAGCGCGACATCGAGCAGCTGCCGCACCGTACCGGGAAGATGCCCTGGGTGGGAGGCGGCGAGGACGACCAGCGGTTCCGCAAGGGGCTTGCCGCGTCGCTGCTCTGGGCACTTTTCCTCGGCCTCCTCCTGCCGCAGATCGGCTTGCCACTGCCCGAGCCCATGGAGATTCTCGAGGTGCCCGAGCGCGTCGTGCAGCTCATCCGGCAACAGCGCGACCGCCCGGCGACGCCGCCGCCCGCCACGATGGCGGAGCGCGAGCCCGTCCTGCCCGAGCCGATTCCGGAGCCCGAGACGCCGGAGGAGCCGGCGCCCGAGGTCGCGCAGACCGCGCCCGCCGCGGAGCCCACGCCCGACGCGCCGCCCGCGCCCGTGCCCGGGCCGCCGCAGCCGACGCCGCAGGAGCGCGCAGCCTCGAGCGGCCTGCTCGCGTTCCGCGAGAGCTTCTCGACGCTCGCCGACTCGCGCCCGGCCGCGCGGCTCGGCGCCGACGCCAGGATCAGCACGAACGGCGAAGCGGCAGTCGGCCAGACCACGCGCGCGATGGTGACGACCAATGCGCCGGGCTCGAGCGGCGGCATCAATCTCGGCTCGTTCAGCCGCGACGTTGCCGCGGGTGGCGACGGCGTGGGCGGCGGCCTCGCGGGCGTCTCCGCGTCGCGCGTCGAGAGCAACATCGGCCCGGGCGGTGGTGGCGGACGCCTCGCCGGCAACGGCGCGGGCGGCAACGGCGCCATGGCCGGCCGCACCGACGAGGAAATCCAGATTGTCTTCGACCGCTACAAGGCGTCGCTCTACCGGCTCTACAACCGCGAGCTCCGCAACGACCCGTCGCTCCGCGGCCAGATGGTGCTGCGCCTGACGATCGAGCCGAACGGCTCGGTGTCGATGCTCGAGCTCCATTCCACCGACATGAACGCGCCCCTGCTCGTCGAGCAGGTGCTCGAGCGCGTGCGCACTTTCGACTTCGGCGCGAAGGACGTCGCGCCGATCACGATCATCTATCCCATCGACTTCCTGCCCGCGGCCTGACGGCCGGCGGCCGCTAGCAGCTCGCGCGCGTTTCGCGCAAGCGATCAGTTAACAAAAAATGTCGCCAGCCCGCGACGCAATTCACCAGAACTCCGAACTTGTGATGCGCATCACCCTTGAAGCCGGGGTGTCGGGCGATAGTGACGTCTGCGATTGAAGACAAGGGCAAAACCACCGAAAGGTGGTGACGCAAAGTCACCGGTCTAAAGAGCGCTCTGCTCTACGACAGCGGGACCGCCAAAATCCTCGCAGCCTCGGGCTGCACTGGCTCCGCTTTCAGATCGGCCGCTTGCCCGCAAGTGTTGGGGATGAGCAGCTAACGATGCACGGCAGCGGGCGTAAATTCAGGACGAGCCTCGGGCGATCAGCCGGATCGCTGGCGTCGCTGTCTGCGGCGCTCGCTCTCCTTGCGCCCGGCAGCGCATCGGCCGCCGAGATCACCTACCTCTCGGTCACCGGCTCCTGGATCAACGCGGAGAACAACACGCCGCTGATCTTCGAAGTCCCGGGCGACCCGGTCATCACGAACGGCAACCCGACCTCGATCATCCGCTGGGGCACGACGAGCGGCACGCCGCAGAGCGGCTACGACTACACGTCGGCAATTCCGCCGCCATACACATTGCCGGGGCCAATCCCGTTCTTCTCGCTGGGATCGTTCTCGCACATCAATTTCGCGGTCGACGATCCGTCGCTGACCTCGGTCCAGCTCGAGGTCACCCTCGCGTTGGCGGTTGACGGTGTCCCGCGACCGCCGATGACCTTCACGTTCACGTTCAACCACGAGGAAACGGACAACGACCTCGATCCCTGCCCGTATCCGACTCAAGGGACGGGCTGCACCGACCGCGTGACGATCGTCGCCTCGCCGGCCCCCGCGATCTTCGAGGTCGATGGCGTCGAGTACACGCTCGACATGAACTTCCTCGTCAACGGCCAACCCGTGAACGAGTACATCACCGAGGAAGGCGGCACGACGAACAGCTCCGGCCTCGTCGGTGAATTCATCCTGCCGCCGCAGCCGCCCAACACGCCGGTGCTGACCATGGACAAGTCGGGTCCGGCGACGATGAATCCGGCGGAGTGGGGGATCTTCGGCCTCGACGTCCGCAACGTCGGCAACACCGACGCGTTCAACGCGACGATCCTGGATCGGCTGCCCGATGGCCCGCAGGGCGGGATGTGCGACACGACGCCCGAGATCCTGAGCGCGCGCGTCTACACGCTCGACGGCACGACGCCGGCGCCGGGCAAGGATCCGCTCGTCCAGGGCGTCGACTATTCCTTCGATTACTCGAGCGCCACCTGCGAGCTCACGCTCATCACGCTGTCCCCCGAAGCGGTGATCAGCTCGACCGAGCGCCTGATCGTCAGCTATCGCACAGAGCTCGATGCCAACCCGCAGTACAACGCGGCGCTCACGAACGTGGCGGGCGCGACGCAGTGGTACAACGGGCCCTCGACGAATCCGCTCCGGACTTCCTTCACGCGCACGCTGACCGATGGCACGGTCGCGACCGTCGACCACGAGGACGCGCATACGGTCACGATCGTGCCGCGCTTCTACTCCGACAAGGCGGCGGTGCTCGAGGTGGACGGGAATTCGCCGGGCATCGTCGACGCGGGCGACGTGCTGCGCTACACGATCCGGGTCTACAACAACGGCGCGCTGCCGCTGACCTCGGCGGTGCTCCGGGACGCCATCCCGGCGAACACGACCTACGTCGCCGACTCGACGACCCTCGACGGCCTGGCCCTGGGCGCGCCGGACGGCGGCGTCTCGCCGCTGATCGCGGGCGTCGACTTGAGCTCGTCGGACCTGACCCCGCCGCTGCCCGGAGCCGGCGCAGGCGTGCTCTCGCCCGGCCAGAGCGCCATCGTCAGCTTCGCGCTGCGCGTCAACGACGGCACGCTCCCCGGCACGATCATTTCGAACCAGGCCACGGTCTACACGGCCGAGCTGCCGAACCTGCTGACGGACGGCGACGGCAATCCCGCGACCGGGCCCGAGCCGACCGTGGTCGTCGTCGGCAATCTCCAGGAGCTGCGCATCACCAAGGCGGTCGCCGTCGTCGGCGGGGGGCCCGCCATCGCGGGCGCGACGCTCGAGTACACCGTGCAGGCGACCAACGTCGGTACCGTGCCGGCCTTCGAAGTCATGATCCGCGACGACATCGCGGTGCCGATGCCGGGCTATCTCGCCTTCGTCGACCAGTCCTGGACCCTGAACGGCGCGACGAGCGGCATCACCGTCGTCGACTCGCTGCTGACGGCCGACTACTCGACGACCTACGGCCCGCTGATGCCGGGCCGCGCGGTCACGCTCGTCTTCCGCGCGACGCTCGAGCCGACGCTCGCGATCGGCACGCGCGTCACCAACACGGGCACCGTCTACTGGAACGATCCCGACCAGACCGCGAGCGCGAGCGTGTCGATCGACGTCGGCGGCATGCCGGGCGTCGGCATCCTGACCGGCCGCGTCTGGCACGACGCCGATTTCGACGATTTCGCGGATCCCGTCGAGCGCAAGCTCGAGGGCTGGAGCGTCGAGCTCTACCGCAACGACGTGCTCTCACAGACGGCCCAGACCGACGCCGACGGCCTCTACTCGATCGCGGGCGTCCTGCCGAACTACCTCACGACCGACCGGCTCGAGCTTCGCTTCCGCCGCGCCGGCGCGGGCATGACCACGGCGCTGCTCGGCACGGCGCACTCGGACTTCACGAACGAGCTCCAGCGCATCGCCGACATCGTCGTCATGGAGGGCAACAACCTCCAGAACCTCAACCTGCCGATCGAGCCGAACGGCGTGATCTACGACGCGATCTCCCGCGCCCCGATCGCCGGTGCGCGCGTCGTGCTGCTCGAGGCGGGGAGCAACAACGCCCTGCCGGCGAGCTGCTTCTACGACCCCGCGATGCAGGACCAGGTCACGCTCGCCGACGGCTACTACAAGTTCGACATCAATTTCGCCGACGCCGCCTGCCCGAGCGGTGCGAGCTACGTCATCGCCGTCGCGCCGCCGTCAGCGGCCTATCTGCCCGGTGTCTCCGTGCTCATCCCACCGCTGACGGATGCGACGACGGCGGCCTTCTCCGTCCCGAGCTGCCCGGGCGCGATCGACGACGCGGTGCCCGCGACGCCGTCGCACTGCGAGGCGCAGCCCTCGGAGTTCCAGCCGCCGAGCTCGATTCCGGCGCGCACGGCCGGCACGAACTATCACCTGAAGCTCCTGCTCGACTCGAGCTTCCTGCCGGGCACGAGCCAGCTCTTCAACAACCACATTCCGCTCGACCTCGACCTCGACAACTCGGTCACGATCACGAAGGCGACGCCGGTCGTCAACGTCTCGCGCGGCGAGCTCGTGCCCTACACGATCACGCTGCAGAGCGGCATCGGCGTGAACATGGACATCGTCTCGGTCGTCGATCGCCTGCCGCCGGGCTTCCGCTACGTCGAAGGCTCGGCGCGGCTCGACGGCGTGCCGACAGAGCCCGTCGTCAGCGGCCACGAGCTGCTCTGGACGGGCCTCACCGTCACGGCCGACCGCCACAACGAGCTCGAGCTCCTGACCGCGGTCGGCGCGGGCGTCGGCGAGGGCGAATTCGTCAACCGCGCCCAGGCGATGAACTCGCTGACCGGCGCCGCGATGTCGTTCGAGGCGACGGCCACGGTGCGCATCGTCCCCGACGTCGATTTCGACTGCACGGACGTCCTGGGCAAGGTCTACGACGACGCGAACCGCAACGGCCGCCAGGATCTCGACGAGGCCGGCATCCCGGGGGTGCGGCTCGCGACGGCGCGCGGACTGCTCGCGACGACCGACCAGTACGGCCGCTTCCACATCACCTGCGCGATCACGCCGCGCGAGGGCCGCGGCAGCAACTTCGTGCTCAAGCTCGACGATCGCACGCTGCCGACGGGCTTTCGCGGCTCGACGGAGCTCCTGCAATTCAAGCGCGCGACGCCCGGCAAGGCGCTCGAGTTCGAGTTCGGCGCGTCGATCCACCGCGTCGTCGGCCTCGACGTGGCCGACCCCGTGTTCGAGGCGGACAGCGTCGAGATCCGCCCGATCTGGCTGCCGCGGGTCGATCTCCTGCTCGCGGAGCTCCGCGAGGCGCCGGCGATCCTCAGGCTTTCCTACCTCGCCGACCTCGAGGACCGGCGTCTCGTCGAGCAGCGGCTCGACGCGCTCAGGGAAGTCGTGCTCGACGCCTGGGACGCGGACGCGAGCGCGCCCTACGAGCTCGAGGTCGAGACCGAATTGTTCTGGCGGCGCGGCGCTCCGGCCGACGACGATCCGGTGCGCGTGAGGAGCGAGCCGTGATCCGCGTCGCCGCCATGCTGCTCGGCGCCGCCGTCGCCCTGATCGGCGTCGGCGCCAACGCCCAGATCCTCGGCCCCGGTGAGCCGCCGCGCGGCGAAGCCGTCGAGCAGCATCTGCCCGTCGAGCGGACGCCGACGCCCTGGGTCCACGATCCGGCGCTCTTCGGCGCCGAGCTCGGCGACCGCTTCGAGAGCCAGGAAGTGGCCGCCGAGGAGCTTACGACCGTCAAGCTCACGAACGTCGTGCCGGCGATTCTCTTTGCGACGGGCGTTGCCGACATTCCGGATGCCACCGTCACCGAGCTTCGCGAGGTTCTCACCGGGCTCGAAGGGCGGCGCAACGTGCGCCTGCATCTCGTCGGCCACGCGGACACGCAACCCCTGTCGCCGCGCCTCGCGGCCGTCTTCGGCGACAACGAAGGCCTGTCGCGCGAGCGCTCGGGACAGGTGGCCGAGTTCCTGCAGGACGCGCTCGGGCTGCCGCCCGAGGCGATCAGCTACGAGTGGGCCGGCGACACCGATCCCGTCGCCTCGAACGAGACCGAGGCCGGGCGCGCCCTGAACCGCCGCGTCGAGGTGGAAGTCTGGTACGACGAGGCCGAGGAAGGCATCGCGATCGAGGAGATCCTCGTCGAGCAGGAGTTCCGGCAGATCAAGGTCTGCCGCATGGAGACGGTCTGCCGCCTGCGCTACATGGAAGGCCGCGAGCGCCGCACCCGCGTGCAGAACCTGATCGAGCCCTTGCACTTCTCGACCGAGGGGATCGAGGTCTCGCCGCAATTCATCGCGCAAGTCGAGATGGCGCTCGACAACATGAGCGATCGCAGCAACGTGCAGGTGAAGTTCATCGGCTACACGGACGGGCAGCCGCTCCTCGAGCGCGACGAGCGCATCTACGGCGACCACGTCGGGCTCGCCAAGGCGCGCGCCCGCCGCGTCGCCCTCGCCGTGCAGGAGGCGCTCGGCCTGCCGAACGCCGCGGTCGACAGCGACGGCCATGGCGCCGTGCGGCCGCTCGGCCCCAACGAGACGCAGCAGGGGCAGGCCTTGAACCGCCGCGTCGAGGTCGAATTCTGGTACGACGATCCCTTGCAGGAGCTGCCCGACGAGCCGCAGCTCTGCCCGATTCCCGGCACCGAGATCGTCACGCGCGTCTACGACCCGCCCTGGGGCGCGATCCCGACGGTCGCGATCGTCGACGGCCAGCCCCAGATCCCGGCCGGCATGGCGGCGCTGCTCGAGCGCGGGCTCGCCGACGTTGCGGGCCGCATGCAGCCGCGGCTGCGCTTCGTCGGCTACACCGAGAACGAGACGCTCGAACGGCGCACCGCGGCCGTCTATGGCGACGACATCGGTCTCTCCGCGGCGCGCGCGCGCCGGACGATGGAAGCGATCGGCGCGGAGCTCGGCCTGACCGAAGCGGAGCTCGAGTTCGAAGGGCGCGGCTACGTCCACTCGGGCGACGTCGTCAACGGCGGCTTCGTGCAGGGCGAGACCTCGCACGTCGTCGTCCAGGTCGTCTACGACGAGGTCGCGGAGCTCGACGACTACGAGGGCGTCGATGTCACGCCGCTGATGCGCGAGCTCACACCCGAGAACGCCTTTGCGCTCAATCTCATGCGCATCACCGTCGACGGCGAGCCGATCGACGATCC
>Ga0315910_10001051_pt1 | contig 25958 bp, 15 predicted proteins | sample EdamamesoilMG_FD_204470 | JGI IMG/M metagenome (GOLD analysis project Ga0315910, IMG submission 204470) | Garden soil microbial communities collected in Santa Monica, California, United States - Edamame soil | ecosystem: Environmental > Terrestrial > Soil > Garden | place: USA: California... | reverse complement strand
CTCAGGCCCGCGCCCGCGAAGCGACCCTGGGTGAACACCTCGGTCTGCACCTTGCCGCCGCGCTCGCCCGGATGGGGGCGAATCGACCGAAGCACGAGCCCCAGGTCGGCGGCGTGCTGCAGCGGGTCCCCGCCGCGCAGGCTGGCGAGCTCGGCCAGGCCCTTGGCGAGCGCCGAGCGCGGGCCCTCCAGCTCCTCGCCCGCAGCACGCGCATCCAGGTAGGCCCCCAGGGTGGCGGCGAGCGACGGCAGCAGGTCCTCCGCGCGTTTCGGCTTCTGGGCGACGGCGGGAGGCGCGGAGTGGATCAGGGCGAGCGTGACGAGCGCGAGGGGGACGAGGGAAGTCTGCATGCCGAAACGGACTCCAGGGCGCTGGCCGCAAGCAGGTAGAGCAAGCTCCGGCGGGGAACTGCCAGGAGCGAGCGCATAGCCTACGGAGTTCAGCCCCGTTCGCGCCGTCGCCGCTCACTCCTCGCGCTCCGGCATCAGCCCTTCGCCGGAATCGGGGTCGCCGATCACGAGAGCGGGGCGCCGCGGCGCGAGCGTCGCGGCCGGGCGACGCTCGCGCCGAGCCCGCTCGCGGAGACCTCGCGCGAGGAGTGCCTGCGTCCGGCCATCCGGCCCGTGATCCGGGCCGGTGGCGTCACGGACCGAGGAAGAGGAAGGCGCGACCCTCGTCGGGCTCGCCCGCGTCGAAGGCGGGCGCGCCGACGAGGAGGTCCGCGAAGCCGTCGGCGTTCACGTCCCCGGCCGTGGCGACCGACCAGCCGAGGAAGGCGCGGGCCTGATCGCTCTCGTGAGTCGCGGCGGGGCTCGCCAGGAGTCCGCCGGCGGAACCGAGGTAGAGCGTCGCGCGGCCCTCGTCGGGCTCGCCGGCGCCGCGGTAGGGGGCGCCCACGAGCACGTCGGCGTGGCCGTCGCCGTTCACGTCGCCGGCGGTCGCGACGGCCTGGCCGAAGTAGTCTCCGCGCCGCTCGCCCTCCGCCGTCCAGGCCGGGGTCGCAGCCAGCCCGCTCGGCGAGCCATGGAAGACGTAGGCGCGCCCCTCGTCGGCGGCGGGGGAGCGCGGGGTGCCGAGCTGCCCGTGCCCGAGCGCGCCTGCGGACGTGGACGGGCGCCGGACGAGGTTGTCGTGGATGTGGGCGCCGACGAGCAGGTCGCCGTAGCCGTCGCCGTTCACGTCGCCGGCGGCCGCGACCGAGCTGCCGAAGTGGGCGTGCGCTTGCCCGCCCTCCGCGCTCCAGGCCGGGCTGGCGGACAGGCCGCTGGGCGAGCCGTGGAACACGAGGGCTCCGCCCTCGCCTTCCTGGCCGGCGCTGAGCTGGTGGAGGCCGACGACGATGTCGTGATAGCCGTCGCCGTTCACGTCGCCCGCCGTCGAGACCGAGCCGCCGAGGAAGGTGAAGGCCTGGTCGCCGGCGGTGATCCAGGCGGGCGTCGTGGCCAGCCCGGCGGCCGAGCCGTGGTAGACGAAGGCCCGGCCCACGGCGGGCGCGAAGAGGTCGTTCTCGAACCAGGGCGCGCCGACGATCACGTCGTCGTAGCCGTCGCCGTCGACGTCGCCCGCGCTCGCGACCGAGACGCCGAAGAAGCACGTGCTCTGGTCGCCCTCCGCGGTCCAGGCCGGACTGGCGCCGAGCCCGCTGGCCGAGCCGTGGTACACGAACACGCGGCCCTCGTACATCTGGTCGTTGCTGTACTGGTCCGCGCCGACGATCACGTCGTCGTAGCCGTCGCCGTTCACGTCGCCGGCCGACGCGACCGCGATGCCGAAGCGCGCCGAGGCCTGGTCGGCTTCCGCCATCCAGGACGGGCTCGTGGCGAGCCCGCTGGCCGAGCCGTGGAACACGAAGACCCGGCCCTCGTCGCTCTGCCCGCCATCGAACCAGGGCGCGCCGACGATCACGTCCGCGTAGCCGTCGCCGTTGACGTCGCCCGCCGTCGCGAGGGCGGAGCCGAAGGAGGCGGAGGCCTGGTCCGGCTCGGCCGTCCAGTCCGCGCCGACGAGCAGGGGCACGAGACCCGTGCCAGTCCGCGCGGCGGCGGGACCGGGCGCGAGCGTCCGCGGCGCGAGCGGGAAGCAGGTGGGGGCGAGCCGCGGGCTCGCGGCCTGTGGGACGAGCAGGAGCAGGAGAGCGATGGGGGTCATGTTCTTCCTCGGGTCGGGGACGGGACCGAGCCCAGGGATCGACCACCGCGCTCCGCGACTGGAGCAAGGCCGCGAGGCGCCCCGGGCAAGGCCGAGCTCGGCCCTGGTGGCCGCCGCCCCCCGCTCCTCAATCCCACAGCACGAGATCGAGCGCGTTGCTGAGCCGCGGCCGTGGCGCGCCGCTGACCAGGGCCTGGGCGTACGCGCGCCGGCCGCACAGGGCGAGCAGCGGCGGGACGGGCACGGAGAAGCGCACGCTCCCGCCCGCGTGGGCCTGCTGCAGGCCGAAGAGGTGCCGGCCGCCGACGAGCAGCTCGCCGAAGCGATGGAACGTGCCCGCGGCCGGCGCGTCGAACAGGAACAGGTACGCCTGGCCCGGCGCGTGGCCCGAGCAGTCGAGGTCGGCGCTCCAGGTGGAGCCGAGGTGCGGCGGCTGGACGCTCGTCAGCGTCGCCGGGTTCGCGCCCGAGCCGTTGCGCGCCACGGCCGAGGCGCGCGGGCAGGTGCTCGCGATCGTCACCTCGGCGCAGCACTGGATCAGGTTCGCGAAGGCGGCGTCCCAGTACCAGACGGCGAAGGAGTAGGTGCCGGGCGGCACCTGCGCCCCCAGGTCGTCGTTCTGGGCCCAGGGCAGGGTGAAGCTCGTGCCCGGCGCGAGGGGGACGAGGACGAAGGGGCAGCCCGGGCTGAACACCGCGCCCGTGCACGTCGCGCCCGGCGAGACGGAGAGGTAGACGCAGCCGCTCGGCAGCGTGATCGTCTCGCTCGAGTCGTTGCGCACCGTGACCTGCACCTCCTCGCCCGGAAGCGCGCAGGCCGGCGTGACGACCAGCCTGACGCCGGGCAGGCCGCAGGGCGTCTCGGCGGCCCCGCACGGGGCCTGGGCCGCGGCCAGGGAAGGCAGGTGGAGCAGGGCCAGCACGACGGGGATTCGGGCGCGCGTTCTCATGGGCGACTCCTTGGGTGCCGCCGTGGAGCCCAGCCCACGCGGACACCGGTTCGAGGGTACTTCCCATTCCGAGTGCCGCCGCGGGCCTTCCGTTGGGTCGCGGGCCGGACGACCTCGCGCTACCCTCGGGGTGGGTGTGGCGATGGAGGACCCTGTACCTGACGAGCCCCGGCCCGAGCTGACCCTGGCCCTGCGCGACCTGGGCGCCGGGCACATGGACGCGGTCGAGGTGCTGCTGCCCGCGCTCGTCGCCGAGCTGCGCGCGACGGCCCAGGGCATCCTCGGGGCGCGCGGGGCGAGCCACACGCTGCAGCCGACGGCCCTGGTGAACGAGGTGTTCCTGAAGCTGTTCGGGAGCGACGCCCTGGCGGCCGTGAACGACCGCGCGCACTTCTTCGCGCTCGCGGCGCGGGCGATGCGCCAGGTGCTGGTGGACCACGCGCGCGCGCGGCGGGCGGCGAAGCGCGGCGGCGGCGCCGAGCCGGAGCGCACGCTCGGGGACGCGCTGGGCGTCGGCACGCCCGGCACGGACGACCTGCTCGACGTGGACCAGGCGCTGGAGGAGCTGGCGACGCTCGACGAGCGCCAGGCGCGCCTGGTCGAGCTGCGCTTCTTCGCCGGGCTCGAGATGGGCGAGGTCGCGGCCGTGCTGGGCGTCTCGCTCTCGACCGCCGAGCGCGAGTGGCGCGCCGCGCGTGCCTGGCTCGGCCGGCGCCTGCAGGGGCGAGGGCCGGCGTGAGCGCGGCCCGGCACCGGCGCGTGACCGAGCTCTTCCTCGCGGCCTGCGAGCGCGCGCCGGCCGAGCGCGACGCCTGGCTGGCCGGCGAGTGCGGCCCCGACGAGGCCCTGCGCCGCGAGGTCGAGGAGCTCCTGGCGGTCGACGCGGACGGCGTGCCCGTGCTCGAGAGCCCGGCCCTGGCGGCGGCGACGGCTCCGCCCGCGCCCGGCCCGGCCCTCGATCTGGCGCACCTGGCGGAGCGGCGCTACGAGGTGCGCGGCGAGCTCGCGCGCGGCGGGATGGGCGCGATCCTGTGCGTGCACGACCCGGCCCTGCGCCGCGAGCTGGCCATGAAGGTCAGCCTGAGCCAGCTGGCGGACGGGCGCGCGCGCGGCTCGAGCGGCAGCGCGGGCCTGGCGCGCTTCGTGGCCGAGGCCCAGATCACGGCCCAGCTCGACCACCCGGGGATCGTGCCGGTGCACGAGCTCGGCCTCGATCCCGACGGGCGCGTGTACTTCACGATGAAGCTCGTGCAGGGCCGCGAGCTGACCGAGGTCCTGCGCCACGCTCACGCCGGCGCAGCCGGCTGGACGCGCGTGCGTGCCGTCGGGATCCTGCGCCGGGTGTGCGAGGCCATGGCCTACGCCCACGACAAGGGCGTCGTGCACCGCGACCTCAAGCCCTCCAACGTGATGGTGGGCGAGTACGGCGAGGTGTACGTGATGGACTGGGGCGTCGCGCGCGTCGGCGGCGAGACGGGCGCGCTCGCGCCGGTCACGACCTCGCGGGACGGCCTCGGCGACGAGTCGGCCCGGCACACGCGCCAGGGGGCCATCGTCGGCTCGCCGCACGCGATGCCGCCCGAGCAGGCGCGCGGCGAGCCGGTCGGGCCGGCGGCCGACGTGTACGCGGTGGGGGCGATGCTCTACCGCCTGCTGGCGGGCCGGCGCCCCTACGAGGAGGACGGCGAGAGCGCCACGGCGCCGGTCGTGCTCGCGCGCATCCTGCGCGGCCCGCCGCGAGCGCTGCACGAGCTCGCGCGGGAGGCGCCCGCCGAGCTGGTCGCGATCGCCGAGCGCGCCATGGCCAGCGATCCCGCGCGACGCTACGCGAGCATGCGTGCCCTGGCCGACGACCTCGGCGCGTACCTCGAGGGCCGCGTCGTGCGCGCGCACCGCACCGGGGCCGTGGCGGAGCTGGAGAAGTGGGTCGCGCGCAACCGCCTGGCGGCCGCGGCCCTGGCGGCGACGGGGCTCTCGATCGTGGCCGGGCTCGCCTGGAGCCGGCGCATCGAGGCCACCGGCCGGCACGAGCTGGACCTCGGCGCGGACTACTACCGCGCGCGCGTCGTGGCCGAGTCGGCCAGCGAGCCCTGGCCGGCGGTGCCGGCCTCGCTGCCGGCCTTCGAGGACTGGCTGCGAAGGGCCGAGGCACTCCTCGCGCGCCGCGCCGAGCACGCCGAGCGCCTGCACAGGCTCGAGTCGCGGCCGGGGGCGGATCCGAGCGAGCTCGAGCGCCAGCGCGCGCTGCTCGCCTACCTGGACGCGCTCGACGGCGGCGCGGGCGGGACTGGCGGCCTGCTGGCGGGTGTGCGCGCCCGGCGCGACTTCGCCGCCTCGATCGAGGAGCGCAGCCGCTCGGGCGCCGAGGTGGCCGAGCGCTGGCGCGCGGCGCAGGCATCGATCCGAGCCGGGGAGACCTACCCGGACTACGCCGGGCTCGAACTCGCGCCCCAGCTCGGGCTCGTCCCGCTCGGGCCGGACCCGACCAGCGGCCTCTGGGAGTTCGCGCACCTCGAGTCGGGCGAGCCGGCGCAGCGCGGCGCGGACGGACGCCTGGTCCTGCGCCCGGAGACGGGCCTGGTCCTCGTGCTCTTGCCGGGCGGCACCTTCGCGATGGGCTCGACCCCGCGCGCGGGCCAGCCGAACCACGACCCGCACTCGGTCCAGAACGAGTGGCCCGTGCACGACGTGACCCTGGCGCCCTTCTTCCTCTCCAAGTACGAGATGACCCAGGCCCAGTGGGAGCGCTGCGCCGGGCGCAACCCGAGCAAGTGGCAGCCCGGGGCCGACCCCGGCCTGACCCCGCTCAACCCGGTCGAGCAGGTGAGCTTCCACGATTGCGAGCGCCTCCTGCCGCGCCTCGGGCTCGTGCTGCCGACCGAGGCGCGCTGGGAGTACGCCTGCCGCGCCGCCTCGGACACGCCCTTCGCCTGCCCGGCCGAGGACCTGGGCCTGTTCGCGAACCTGGCCGACCAGAGCTACCGCAACGGCTTCACCGGGGCCTTCGACGTCGACGCAAACACCGACGGCTTCGCCTACCACGCCCCGGTCGGCAGCCTCGAGCCGAACGAGTTCGGCCTGCACGACCTGCACGGCAACGTGATGGAGTGGACCCTCGACGTCTACGGGAGCTACCTGCACCCGCGCCGTCCGGGCGACGGTCTGAGCCTGCCACCGCAGGGCCCTGACGCGGAGTGGTGGAGCCCCGACTACCGAGTGGGGCGCGGCGGCCCCTTCGACTTCCCCGCGCGCTACGCGCGCTCGAGCCACCGCGTGAACATCTCGCCGGGCCTGATCAACCACGGCCTCGGGGTGCGTCCGGCGCGGGAGGTCGAGCCTGCGTCCGTGCGCTGAACGCGACGACGGGGTTCCGGCCCGCGCGAGGCTTGCCGTAGACGCACGGACCCGCGGCGCCGGGTCGGCGCCGCGGGTCCGGAGGCGCGCCGGGCGTGCTACTCGACGGTCACGATCGTCCCGCGTACCTCGTCGGGGACCTCGGAGGCGCCGTGCAGGACCGTCGCCAGGCCCTCGCCCACGGTCGTCGAGCGCGCCAGGCGTCGGCCCTGGTCGGCCCATTCCAGCTCGATCTCGATCCCGCCGCCGTTGCCGGTGACGTCGACCGCGAAGGCCACGTCCAGGTTTTCCTGGCGCCGGTCCTGGAGCGCGAAGCCGATCTCGGCCTCGCCTAGGCGCTGGCCCAGGTCAGCGGGCGAGAGCAGGCTCGCCAGATCGCGCGCGTGCTCGTGGGTCAGCTCGAAGGAGCGCGTGCGCCCGAAGCCGCTCTCGCGCGCCAGCACCAGGCCGAGCGCGCCCACCACGCTGGCGTCGCTCGTGAAGGCCACGCTGCGCCGGGGCGCCAGCCGCTGGCCGTCCACGACCTCGAACACCTCGGCCACCTCGAGCCGGCGCACGTGAGCCAGCTCGCCGCCCAGGACCAGCCCGACCGAGGCCTTGCGCTCGAGCTGCAGCGACTGCACCACGGTGATGCGGCCCGAGCCCGGCGCGCCGCCCGGCTCGAAGCGCGTGACGAACTGGCGCTCGAGCTCGGCCGAGGCCGCGGCGCCGAGGTTCTTCAGGTCCACGACCGGGGCCTTGACCTTGGCCTCGACCTCGGCGGCGCTCGTGGTGCGGAGCTCGAAGCCGGCCGCGTGGCTCGCGGCCCAGCCGCGCAGCTGCGCGATCGCCGAGGCGAAGCGCCCGATGCGCGCCGCCGCCTGGACCACCGCCAGGATCTCGGCCTGGCTGGCCGTCAGCGCGGCGCGTGCGGCCTCCACGGCGGTCTCGCCCTGCACCCGCGCGGTGCGCGCGACCGCGAGGTTGGCGCTCGCTCCGGCCTGCGCCACCTGCCAGGCCACGACCTGGGCCCAGCGCGCGGGACGCTGCCACCAGGGCGCCGCGGCGTGCGCTCGCAGCGCGGCCGCGAGACCGTCGCTGGCCGCGCGCCGCGCCGCCTCCGCCCGTGCGACGGCGCGCTCGAGCGCGTCGTGGAGGAGCGTCTCGAGCTCCTGCGCGTGGGCCTGGAGCGCCTCGGCTGCCGCGCGCAGCTGCGCCAGGCGCTCGCTGGCGTCACCCAGGAGCTCCGAGCCCGCCAGGAAGCGCCCCGGCTGCAGCTCCGGGAAGCGCAGCGCCAGGACGAGCCCCAGCATCCCGCGCGCCGCACCGGGCGCCGAGTGGAAGCGGAAGAGGCGCGACGCGCCCGCGCCGGCGCTGGCCTCGGCCCCGACCTCGGCCCCGGTGCCGGCGCTGACGCCCGCCAGCGCGGCCAGGTCGGCGCCGACGACCACCTCGTACAGGCCCTCCGCGGTGCGCTCGACGGTGAACTCGCAGGCGAGCTTGCCGCCGGCCTTCGCATCGACGACCTCGATCCCGAGGCCGACCGTGATCTCGATCTCGAGCGCGAGGCGCACGGCGTCGCCCTCGGAGTTCAGCATGCGCTGCAGGCGCTCCGCCAGGCCGCGTGCGCCGGCCAGGTCGTCGGCCTTGGGCAGGTGCGGCAGCCACTCGTCGAACCAGAGCGGGCTCTCGTCGACGACCACGGGTCGCAGCTCGAGTCCGTGCGAGCCCTGGCGCAGCGCGCCGCTCCCGCCGAAGTCGAGCAGCCCGGTGTGCACGCCCTGTGCGTACAGGGCCTGGTCCGGGGCGAGCTCGAGGCCCGCCAGGGAGAGCTCGAAGGTCCCGCTCCAGTCGAAGGTGCCGCTCCGCGCAAGGAGCGCCGGGCCGACCAGGGCGAGCGTGCCGCTCGCCTCGGGCGCCGGCTCGACCTTGCTGGCCGAGACGACGATCGCGGCCGGGTGCCCGGGGAGCCCGCCGAACAGGCGCAGCCGCGCCGCGGGCGTGCCGGGATCGACCAGCTCGAGCACGAGCCCGAGCTCCTCCAGCGGCAGGTCGCCGCTGGGCCGGCCGTAGGTCTCGGCCCGCAGGGCGGCCTGGGCCGCGAGCGGGGTCGGCAGGGACAGCCCGAGGGCCAGGAGGGTCGGGACGAAGAGCGCAGCAGGCCTGGATCGCGTGTTCATGGGTCGCTTTCGGTGGTGGGGCTCGGCCCCGGTCGCAGCACCCACGCAGGCGGCCCGGACCGGCCTTCATGCTTTCCAGAGTCGTCTCCCGGGCGCCGAGGGTGCCCGCCGCGGGTGCGCCCGGGGCATGTCCGTGCGTAACGAGCCGCCGCTCGCGCGCTACCCTGTGGCCCCGGAGGAATCCAAGTCCATGCGTTCGTTCCTGCTCTTCGTCCTCGTCCTCGTCTGCTCCACCTCGCTCGCCTGCCGCTCGGGCGCGCGCCGTTCCGAGGTCCCCTGCACCTGCGGGACGCCGGAGGCGGACTTCCACGGCTGTGCCCACCACCTGTGCCTGGCGGGCCAGCGCAACCCCGAGAACCCCGACTGCGTGTGCGGCACGCTGACGATCCCCAAGTGAGGTACTCCATGCGTCTCCCCTGCGCGTCCCTGGCGCTCCTCGTGGCCCTGGCCCTGCCGGCCGCGGCCCAGGAGAAGATCAAGCTGAAGAGCGGCAAGGTCGTCAGCGGGCGCGCCACCGCCTACGACGACGACAGGCAGATCCTCTCGTTCCGCACCGAGGCGGGCGAGGAGGTCCAGTGGCCGCTGGACCAGCTCGATTCGCGCTCGGTGTACCTGATCTACGCCAGCGTGATCCCCAAGGAGAACGGCAAGGGCCAGCTGCAGCTCGCCAACTTCGCGCGCGACGCGGGGCTCTACGAGCACGCTGCGCGGCGCTACGGCTACGCGAAGGAAGCCGACCCGAGCCTGGCGGCGGACGTCGAGCGCGAGGGCGCCCAGCTGCGCCGCGTGGCGGCCGAGGCCTGCCTGGCCAAGGCGCGCGAGGCGCGCCAGAAGGGCGACGAGAAGGAGGCGCAGAAGTGGCTCGCGACGCTGCTCGAGCGCCTGCCGAACGAGCCCCAGGCGGCCGAGGCCGCGGCCATGGTCGAGGAGGGCTACGCGCGCGAGGCCAACGCGCGCGACGACGCCCTCGAGCAGAAGCTGTCGGACCTGCTCGAGAAGGACCTGAAGAAGGGCAAGGAGCACTACGACAAGATGATCGAGCGCACGCGCGACGGCCTGACCGCGCGCAACGACGGCAAGGCCGAGAGCCTGTGGAAGCAGGCCCTGAAGGACGGCGACGTCGTGCTCGAGGAGATCGAGCGCCTGGCCAAGAAGTACCCCGACGACGCGCGCGTCCAGGAGGGCGCCCCGAAGTACCGTCAGCTCACGATCGACCAGATGGTGGAGGTCCACCTGCACCTCGCCAGCCAGTACACGGTCAAGTCGAGCTTCAAGGCGGCCATGAAGGAGGCCAACGCGGCCCTGGCCCTCGACCCGAAGAGCGGCGAGGCCCTGGCGGCGCGCGCGCGCATCGAGCAGGCCTCCAACGAGGGCTTGATCGACTGGTGAGCCGACGCGCCCGCGGAAGGACGCGGAGCGCGCGCACATGACCTGGCTCCAGCAGCTATTCCAGAAGTCGCCCGAGCTGGCGGTCTACCTCGCGCTGGGACTCGGGTACTGGGTCGGCGGCCTCAAGTTCCGGGGCTTCGCCCTGGGGGGCAGCACGGGCTCGCTCCTGGCCGGGCTGCTGATCGGCGGACTCTTCGAGGTGCCGGTCTCGAGCGCGGCCAAGTCCGTGCTCTTCATGCTGTTCCTGTTCGGCATCGGCTACTCGGTCGGGCCGAAGTTCGCGAAGGCGATGAAGGGCGACGGCTGGCGCTTCGCGGTCCTGGGGGTGTTCGTGCCCGCCGTGGGGCTGGTGACGGCCTGGGTCGTGGCGCGCGTGCTCGGGCTCGACCCGGGCTTCGCCGGCGGCCTCGTCTCGGGCGCGCTGACCGAGTCGCCCGCCATCGGCACCGCCAGCGAGGCGATCCAGGGCCTCGGCCTCGCGCCCGAGGTGGCGGAGAAGCTGGTCGGGCACGTGGCCGTGGCGGACGCGCTCTGCTACGTGTTCGGGGCCTTCGGGGTGATCTGGTTCTGCGGCACGCTCGGCCCGCGCCTGCTGGGGCTCGACCTCGTGGCCGAGGCCCGGCGCCTCGAGCAGGAGCTCGGCATCCGGCGCGACGAGCCGGGCGTGATCTCCGGCTGGCGGCGCTTCGAGCTGCGCGCCTTCCGGGTCGGCGTGGAGGGCGCGCCGCGGACCGTGCGTGCGCTGGAGGAGAGCGTGAGCGGGGCGCGCCTCTTCGTCGTGCGCCTGCGGCGCGCGGGCAAGCTGCTGGAGTGCGAGCCCGGTCAGGCGCTCGCGGCGGGCGACGTGGTGGCCGTCTCCGGGCCGCGCGAGGCCCTGGTCGAGCACCCCATCCCCGGGCTCGAGGAGGTCGAGGACCGCGAGCTGCTCGACCTGCCGGTGGCCTTCCGCGACGTGTTCCTGACCTCGGCCGAGCTCGACGGACGCTCGCTGGAGGAGATCGCGGCGCGTGCCGCCGAGGTGCGCGGCGTGTACCTGCGGCGCATCCAGCGCGGCGAGCAGGAGATCCCGATCGGCCCGGGCACGGTGCTCGAGCGCGGCGACGTGCTGCGCCTGGTGGGGCCCGAGGCGGCCGTCGCGCGCGTGGCGGCGCGCATCGGCGCGACCGTCCAGCCCACCGATACGACCGACTTCCGCGTGCTCGGGCTGGCGGTGGTCGCCGGCGCGGTGGTGGGGATCGTGTGCGGGGTCGACCTCGGGGGCTTCAGGCTCTCGCTGGGCTCGAGCGTGGGCGTGCTGGTGGCCGGCATCGCCGTCGGCTGGCTGCGCGGCCGCCGGCCGCTCTTCGGGCGCATCCCCGACGCGGCCGTGTCCTTCATGCAGGCGCTGGGCCTCTCGGCCTTCGTGGCCATGGTGGGCCTCGGCGCCGGCCCGCACTTCGTCCCGGCCGTGCGCGAGGCGGGCCTCGGGCTGTTCCTGGGCGGGATCGTCGTGACGCTGGTGCCGCTCTTCGCTGGGCTCTACTTCGGGCGCCACGTGCTCAAGGTCAACCCGCTCCTGCTCCTGGGCGGGCTGAGCGGCGCGCAGACCTTCACGCCCGGGCTCGCCGCGGTGCAGGAGAAGTCCGGCAGCCCGATCGCCGTCCTGGGCTACTCGGGCTCGGTCGCGATCGCGCACGTGCTGCTGCCGATGTGGGGCGCGGTCATCGTCCACCTGGTCGCGCCGGGCGGCGCGCCGCCTGGCTAGGGAGCGTGGCCTCGCCCGCGTTCCTGCAGGAGCTCGAGCGCTTCGAGCTGCCCGTGACCTTCAGCCTGGTCGCGCACTTCACCTTCGCCGTCACGGGCGCCCTGGCCGGCCTGCGGCGCGGCTACGACTTCATCGGCGTGATCTTCCTGGCCCTGATCACCGCGGGCGGCGGCGGGCTGATCCGCGACGGGCTGCTGCTCTCGCTGGGGCCGGCCTCGATCCTGACCGACGGGACCGCCCTGCTGATCGTCCTGGCGGGGGCGCTGCTCACGCTCTTCCTCCATCCGCACGTGGCGCGCGTGGGGCGTCTGATCGCGGTCATCGACGCCCTGGGCCTGGGGGCCTTCGCCGTGCACGGCGTGCAGCGCTCGCTGGACGCCGGGCTGAGCCTCCCGGCCGTGATCCTGGGCGGGACGATCACGGCCGTGGGGGGCGGGCTCCTGCGCGACGTGCTGGTGCGCGACGAGCCGCTGCTCTTCAAGCCGGGTCAGTTCTACGCCCTGGTCGCGATCGGCGGCTGCTGCCTGTTCGTGGCCCTGCTGCACTTCGGCTGGCAGACCCCGCGCAGGGCGGCCCTGCTCACGATCGCGGCCGTGTTCGTCGTCCGTTCGCTGGCGATCCGGTTCAACTGGCACACCCGGGCCCTGTATCGCGAGCTGCCTCCGTCGACCTGAGCCGGTCGAGAGCCCGGTCCCGCGCCCTCCGGTCCAGGGCACCCCGCGTCTGCCCCGTGTTGCGCAGGGCGGCCGGGCATCGGCCCCCCATAGAGTCGGGCGCAGGCAAGGCGCCTGGCCCATGACCGTCGCTCGAGCACGTCTTCCGATCCGGCCTCGGTCGAGGCTGCAGCCGCCCGTGCCGGCCGCTCGGGGCATGCCGGAACGCTGCGGGGCACAGTATGCTGAGCGCCAGTTTCGGCCCGGCAGGCGCCCTTCTCCTTCCCGGAAGAGCGAGAGTCGACCCCCATGATGAATCACACGCTGGTCGTGCGTGGAGTCTCGGCGTGGCTGGCGAGCGCGCTCGCCCTGGCGGGCTTCCCGCTCGCGGCGCAGCAGACCGGAGCGGAGCCGCTCAAGCCGCCGCCCAAGGGGCTCCAGCTCGAGACCGGCGAGTACACCTGGAAGCTCGGCGGCTACCTCAAGCTCGACGTGATCCACGACTTCGACGCGATCGGCTCGACCGATTCGTTCGACGTGCGCACGATCCCGACCGGCACCGACGAGGGCACTGACGACAGCACGCGCATCCACGCGCGCCAGACGCGCCTGAACCTGGACGTCAGCGGGCCCTCATCGGCCGGGAAGTTCCGGGCCTTCGTCGAGGGCGACTTCTTCAGCGACCAGAACGGCTTCCGCATGCGCCACGCCTACGGCACCGTCGCGGGCGTGCTGGGCGGCCAGACCTGGACGACCTTCATGGACGAGAGCGCGATGCCGGAGACGATCGACTTCGAGTCGCCGGTCGCCTTCCCGCTCGTGCGCCAGGCCCAGGTGCGCTACACGCGCGACCTCGCGGACGGGAGCTACTGGGCCGTCTCGCTCGAGGATCCCGACTCGGACGTGGCCTTCCCGACCACCGCGACCGGCAAGGTCGAGGAGCCGCTGCCGGACGTCAACGCGCGCCTGCACCTCGCCAACGCGCTCGGCCACGTGCAGCTCGGCCTGTTCGGGGGCATGGCGCGCTTCGACCCGGACACCGGCGCGAGCGAGGACGTGGCCCTGTGGGGCGCGAACCTCTCGACCAAGCTCGCCACCGTGGGCAAGGACTCCGCCATCGTGCAGGTCACCTACGGCGACGGGGTGGGCCGCTACCGCGGCGGCACGACGGCCATCCTCGACGACAGCGGCAACCTCGAGGCCATCCCGGTGATCGGCCTGCTGGGCTCCTACGAGCACCACTGGTGCGAGGAGTACCGCAGCACGATCGGCTACAGCTGGGGTGAGGGCGACATCCCGAGCGGGACGAGCCTGATCGTCTCCGAGGAGCTCGTCTATGCCTTCGCCAACCTGATCTGGCAGTTCACCGACCGCGCCTGGGCCGGGGTCGAGTACCTGTACGGCTCGCGCGACACGACCGACGGCGAGGACGGCGACGCGAATCGCCTGCAGTTCGCCCTGCGCTTCGACCTCTGATCCGACCGCTCACGCCAGGCCGCCTGCCCCGGCCCTCCCCCCATGAAGACCACGCCCGCCAAGACCGTTCCGCGCGACACGCTCACCCCGTCCCCGAGCTCCGCGCCCCGCGCGAGCCTGGACCACTTCTTCTCCGCCGTCTCGGCCCGCCACGATCGCTGGCGCGACCTGAGCAAGGCGGCGCAGGCCTGGGTGGCCAAGGGCTCGAGCCCGGCGCTCGAGGCCGAGTGTGCGCGCCGGCTCGGGGAGCTGAGGCCGTTCGAGTCCCTGCAGGCCTTCCCCGGGTCGCGCCTGCTGCGCGCGCTCGAGGAACGCGTGGGAGCCGGCGACGCCCATGGCACCCTGCGCCTCGTGCAGCGCGTGACCCAGGCGCTGATGTCCGGGGCCTACCGCAGCGAGGCCGGCGAGTGGGAGTCCGACGAGGAGGGCGCGCTCGGCGAGCGCGTCATGCCCACCGCGGCGCGCGAGACGACGGCGCGGCACTACTTCGAGACGCTCTTCGTGACGCCCTCGCCCGCGGCCCGCTGGCCCGCGCAGATCCAGCAGATCCGCAAGCTGCGGCGCCCGCAGGACGAGTTCGTGTACGAGCCGGTGATGGTGGGGAACTTCGAGGACGCGCTGCTGGCGGTGATCCTCAACACGAACCTCGAGTCGGTCGTGATCTACGACGGCTTCCCGTTCGCCTCGGCGCACGACCTGCCGCTCTTCAAGAGCTGGCTCGCCTCGCGGCTCCCCGCCGGGGCCGAGGAGAGCGCCGGCGACCTCGGCCTGGCGCTGGCCAGGGCCGTGAAGCAGATCCGGCCAGAGCTCGACGTGATCCTGCTCTCCGACCGCAACCCGGACGAGATCCTCTCCGACCCGGCCGCGGCCGGCCTGCGGCGCGTGTTCTACGAGGTCGAGGAGCCGCTCGAGATCCACCTCTCGATCCTGGCGGGCGTGGCCGAGCGCTTCGAGACGCCCTTCTTCGACAACCTCAAGAAGTACGCGCAGAAGCCGGTCGGCACCTTCCACGCCCTGCCGGTCGCGCGCGGCAAGTCGATCTTCCGCTCGCACTGGATCCGCGACATGGGCGAGTTCTACGGCCCGACGCTGTTCCTGGCGGAGTCCTCGGCCACCACCGGCGGGCTCGACAGCCTGCTCGAGCCCACCGGCAACATCAAGAAGGCCCAGGACGCGGCCGCGCGCGCCTTCGGCGCCGACCGGGTCTTCTTCGTGACCAACGGCACCTCGACCTCGAACAAGATGGTGCACCAGGCCCTGCTCGAGCCGGGCGACATCGTCATCGCCGACCGCAACTGCCACAAGTCGCACCACTACGGCATGGTGCTGGCCGGGGCGCAGCCCTACTACGTCGAGGCCTTCCCGCTGGTCGCGTACTCGATGTACGGGGCCGTGCCGCTGCGCGCGATCAAGCAGGCCCTGCTCGAGCTCAAGGCGGCCGGGCGGCTCGACAAGGTCAAGCTCGTCACGCTGACGAACTGCACCTTCGACGGGCACGTGTACGACACGCGCCGCGTGATGGAGGAGTGCCTGGCGATCAAGCCGGACCTCGTCTTCCTGTGGGACGAGGCCTGGTTCGGCTTCGCGCGCTTCTCGCCCTTCCTGCGCCCGCGCACGGCGATGGGCGCGCGCGCCGCGCTGAAGGAGGCCTTCGCCGATCCGGCCACCCTCGAGCGCTACCTGGCGCAGGAGAAGACCCTCGGGGCCGACCTGGATCCGAAGGACCCGCGCGTCTTGAGCACGCGCCTCGTCCCCGATCCGCGCAGGGCCAAGCTGCGCGTCTACCAGACCAACTCGACCCACAAGTCGATGTCGGCCCTGCGCCAGGGCTCGATGGTCCTGGTGGCGGACGAGGACTTCGCGCACCACGAGCAGGCCTTCAAGGAGGCCGTGTTCACGCACGCCTCGACCTCGCCCAACCTGCAGATCATCGCCTCGCTCGACGTGGCGCGGCGGCAGATGGAGCTGGAGGGCTACGAGCTCGTGATGGGCGCGATCCAGAACGCGCTCGCGATCCGGCGCGAGGTCAACCACCACCCGCTGGTCTCGAAGTACTTCCGCGTGCTCGAGCCGGCCGCGATGATCCCGGCCGAGTTCCGGCCCTCGGGCGTGGAGAGCTACACCGAGGGCGCCACCTGGGTGGACGTGAACCGCGCCAACCGCGAGGACGAGTTCGTGCTGGACTCGACGCGCATCACGCTGGTGTGCGGCACGGCCGGGTTCGACGGCACGCAGTTCAAGAACCTGCTGGCCAGCGAGTACGAGATCCAGCTCAACAAGACCTCGCGCAACTCGATCCTGCTGCAGACGAACATCAACAACACCCGCAGCGACGTGGCCAACCTGATGAAGGTGCTGGTCGAGATCGCCAAGGGCATCGAGGAGCGCCTGAAGGGCGGCGGCGAGGCGGCCCGCAAGGCCTTCGACGCGCGCGTCAAGGCCCTGATGGAGGACGTGCCCGACCTCCCGAACTTCAGCCGCTTCCACGACCGCTTCCGCCAGGATCCGGCCGGCAAGACCCTCGAGGGCGACATGCGCACGGCCTTCTACATGGCCTACGACTCCGAGCGCTGCGAGCATCTCCCGCTCGCCAGCCCCGAGATCGACCGCCGCCTCGAGCAGGGGCCGCCGCTCGTCTCGGCGCACTTCGTGATCCCCTACCCGCCGGGCTTCCCGATCATGGTGCCCGGCCAGGTGATCGAGCGCGACACGATCGAGTTCATGCGCAAGCTCGACGTCAAGGAGATCCACGGGTACGACGCGGCCCTCGGGCTGAAGCTCGTGAAGCCCGCCATTCTCGGCCAGGGCGCGCCCACGACCGACGCCGCGGGCGCGAAGCGGCCCGCCTCCGGCGCGCTCGTGAAGGGCCGCGCCAAGTGAGTCCGCACCTCGTCTCCGCACCCGAGCGTCCATCCCACCGACCCCCGGGCGTCCGGCATCGAGCGCCGTCCACCCGTACCCACGGAGGCGAATCGTGATCGACTGGCTCTTCGGAACCCTGCGCACCTACCCCGAGATCGCGATCTTCCTCACGCTCGCGCTCGGCTTCTACTTCGGCAAGTTCAAGTTCCGCGGCATCGGCCTGGGGGCCGTCACGGCCACGCTGCTGGCCGGCGTGCTGATCGGACAGCTCGGGATCACGATCTCGACCCCGCTCAAGGCCACCGTGTTCCTGATGTTCCTGTTCGCCGTCGGCTACGGCGTCGGGCCGCAGTTCGTGCGCGGCGTGGCCAAGGACGGCCTGCCGCAGGCATTGTTCTCGGTCGTGCAGTGCGTGCTGTGCCTGGCGGCGGCCTACCTGGTGGCGAAGCTGGCGGGCTACGACCTCGGCTACGCCTGCGGGCTCTACTCGGGCTCGCAGACGATCTCGGCCGCCATGGGGCTGTCGACCGACGCCATCAACCGCCTCGGGCTGGAGGAGGCCCAGGCCAAGGGCATGCTCGACTCGATGCCGGTCGCCTACGCGGTGACCTACATGTTCGGCACGGTCGGCTCGGCGATCGTGATCGCGGTGCTCGGGCCGCTCCTCTTCCGCATCGACCTCGAGGCGGCCTGCAAGGACTACGAGGCCAAGCAGGGCGGCGCGGGCGAGAAGGAGACGGGCGGCGCCGGCTCGGCCTGGCACAAGTGGGTCGTGCGCGCCTTCCGCGTCAAGCCCGACGGCAAGGTCAAGGGCCTGCGCGCGGTCGAGGCCGAGGCCAAGGTCACCGACGCGCGCGTCTTCGTCCTGCGCGTGCGGCACGAGGGCAAGATCCAGGAAGCCACGGCCGACACCGTGCTCCACGGCGGCGACGTGGTGGCCGTGGCCGGTGCGCGCGAGGTGCTCGTGAAGTGGATCGGCGAGGGCGCCCAGGAGGTCGAGGACCCGGAGCTGCTCGACGTGCCGATCGAGGGCGTGGACGTCCTGGTCACGAACAGGGCCGTGGACGGCAAGACGCTGCTCGAGCTCTCGAAGGAGCCCGGCGCGCGCGGGGTCTTCCTGCGCAAGATCACGCGCGGCGCGACCGGCACCAGCATCCCGCTCCTGCCGAGCACCACCCTCAACCGCGGCGACATCCTGACCGTCGTCGGCCGCACCCAGGACACCACCGCGGCCAGCAAGCTGCTGGGCGTCCCGGACCGGGCGACCGACGTGGCCGACGTGGCCTTCATCGGGGCCGGGATCACGGTCGGCGCGCTGATCGGCGCGCTGGTGCTGAAGCTCGGCGGCGTGCCGCTGACGCTCTCGACGGCCGGCGGGGCGCTGATCGCGGGGCTCGTCCTGGGCTGGCTGCGGGCCGTGCGCCCGGCCTTCGGGCGCATCCCGGGCCCGACGGTGTGGTTCATGAACAACGTCGGCCTGAACATCTTCATCGCCGTGGTCGGGATCTCGGCCGGACCGGGCTTCATCAACGGCCTGAAGACCCAGGGCGTGGGCCTGTTCCTGTGGGGCGCGGCGGCCACGACGGCGCCCCTGCTGCTCGGCATGTTCGTGGGCAAGTTCGTGTTCCGCTTCCACGACGCGCTGCTGCTCGGGATCGTCTCCGGCGCGCGCACGACCACGGCCTCGCTCGGGCTCGTGTGCGACCAGGCCAAGAGCCAGATCCCGGCCCTCGGGTACACGGTCACCTACGCCGTCGGCAACACCCTGCTCACGATCTGGGGCATGGTGCTCGTGATCCTCCTGGGAGCGCCGGCTCCCCCGGGGCAGTAGTCGCACCGGGCCCTTCCACTCCTCCCTCCACAACCCTTCCCCGAGTCGCGCTCATGCACGGCATCAACCTGAAGCAGTACGAGAAGCTGGGTCCCTTCGAGATCAAGGACTTCCTCGCCAAGGTGGCCACCAAGTCGGCCGAGGAGAACTCGGTCTCGTACCTGAACGCCGGACGTGGCAACCCCAACTGGGTCGCCACCGAGCCGCGCGAGGCCTTCTTCCTGCTCGGCCAGTTCGCCGTCACCGAGTGCAAGCGCGTGCTCGACCTGCCGCCGGGTGTGGCCGGCATGCCGAAGGCGAGCGGCATCGCGGCGCGTCTCGAGGCCTGGCTGAAGGCCCATCGCGACATGCCCGGGGCCCCGTTCCTGAAGGCGATGGTGCCCTGGGCGGTCAAGAAGTTCCGCTTCGAGGGGGATGCCTTCGTGCACGAGCTGGTCGACTCGATCATCGGCGACCACTACCCGGTGCCGGACCGCATGCTCGTGCACAACGAGGCGATCGTGCACGAATACCTGCAGTGGGCCATGTGCGGCACGCCGCGGCCGAAGGGCAAGTTCAAGCTCTACGCGGTCGAGGGCGGCACGGCGGCGATGTGCTACATCTTCAAGTCGCTGAAGTGCAACCGGCTGCTGAACCCGGGCGACCGGATCGCGCTGGGCGTGCCGATCTTCACGCCCTACCTCGAGATGGCGCACCTCGAGGACTACGACCTCGACTTCGTCGAGGTGCACGCAACGCAGGAGCAGCGCTTCCAGTACCCGGACGCGGAGCTGGAGAAGCTGCTCGATCCGAAGGTCAAGGCCTTCTTCGTGGTCAACCCGGGCAACCCCTACGCCGTCGCGATCGCGCCCGAGACGATCCAGAAGATCGGCAAGGTCCTGAAGAAGCGCCCGGACCTGATGCTCCTGACGGACGACGTGTACGGCACCTTCGTGCCGGGCTTCCGCTCCCTGATGGGCGCCTACCCGCGCAACACGATCGGGGTCTACTCCTACAGCAAGTACTTCGGCTGCACCGGCTGGCGCCTGGGCACCGTGGCGGTCCACGAGGACAACATCTTCGACGAGAAGATCGCCCGGCACCCCGCCTCGATCCAGAAGCTCCTGGACAAGCGCTACGGCACGCTGACCCTCGAGCCGCGCAAGATCGCCTTCATCGACCGCATCGTCGCCGACAGCCGCGACGTGGCCCTGAACCACACCGCCGGGCTGTCGCTGCCGCAGCAGGTGATGATGACGCTCTTCTCGCTCAGCGAGCTGATGGACGAGAAGAAGGATTACCAGCGCGCCTGCCTCGGCATCGTCAAGAAGCGCGTGGCCGCCACGCTCGAGGGCCTGGAGCTGAAGCTCGAGCCGAACGAGCACTTCGACTACTACTACGGCCTGATCGACTTCGAGTTCTTCGCGCGCAAGCACCTGGGCGAGGACTTCGTGAGGTGGATGAAGGCCAACGTGCACCCGCTGGACATCGCCTTCCGGCTGGCCCAGGACCACGGCATCGTGCTGCTCAACGGCGGCGGCTTCGCGGCGCCGGACTGGTCGGTGCGCATCTCCTTCGCCAACCTGGAGGACCACGTCTACGACGACATCGGGCGCGCCGTGCGCTCGATCGCGCGCGAGTACCGCAAGGCCTGGGAGGCCGACCTGGCGAAGGGCCGCAAGGGCGCAAAGGCTGGCAAGCCCCGGAAGCCCCGGAAGGTCAAGGTCTGAGCGGCCCCGTTCGTGCGCGGCCGGGTACGGGCGCGGGCCAGGAGGCTCGCGCCGCCCCGGGCCGCGGCCCTGCCGGAGCCTCCGGGGGCAGACGCGCGTACCTCCGGGAGAATAGGATCACTGGAATGACCATCGTGCTCTCGCGGCTGACGGCCTGGGGTTCCTCGCTCACGCTCGCGGCCCTGCTCTCCGGGTGCGACAAGAAGATGGAGGCGCCGCCGCCGCCGCCGCCCGACGTGAAGGTCGCGCAGGTGCTGCAGCGCGACGTGCCGGTCTACATCGAGGCCATCGGCGAGACGCGCGGCAACACGGAGATCGAGATCCGCGCGCGCGTCGAGGGCTTCATCGAGACGGTCGACTACAAGGAGGGCTCGCTGGTCGAGAAGGGGCAGCTCCTCTACACGATCGACGCGCGCCCGTTCCAGGCGCGCCTGGCGGCGACCAAGGCCAGCCAGGCCGAGGCCGAGGCCCAGCTCGCGCGCGCGCGCCAGGACGTGGTGCGCTACGAGCCGCTGGTGGCCAAGAACGCGATCTCGCGCGAGGAGTACGAGACGGCGGTGGCCCTGGAGAAGGCCGCCGCGGCCACGGTCGAGGCCGCCAAGGCGGTCGTCGAGCAGGCCGAGATCGACCTCTCCTACACGCGCGTGCTGGCTCCGGAGGCGGGCCTGGCGGGGCGCACCGAGGTCTACGCCGGCACGCTGGTCGGGCGCGGCCAGAGCACGCTGCTCACGCGCATCTCGCGCATCGACCCGATCCACGCGCGCTTCAGCTTCCCGGAGAAGGACTACCTGGCCCTGGCGCGCAAGCGCGGCAGCGGCGTGGGCGACGCGCAGGCCTCGGGCGTGCCCTTCGAGCTGGTGATGGCCGACGGCCAGGTGCACGCGCAGCCCGGGACGCTCGTCTACATCGATCGCAACGTCGACCCGCTGACCGGCACGATCATGGCCGAGGCGGCCTTCGCCAACCCGGGCGACATCGTGCGCCCGGGCCAGTACGCGCGCGTGCGCGCCACGATCGAGCAGCGCCCGGGGGCGATCCTGGTGCCGCAGCGCGCCGTGCAGGAGCTGCAGGGCGTCTTCAGCGTGATGGCCCTGGCCCAGGGCGACACGGTCGAGCAGCGCCTGGTCACGCCGGCCGAGCGCATCGGCTCGCTGTGGGTCATGACCTCGGGCCTGAAGGCCGGCGACAAGATCGTCGTGGAGGGCCTGCAGAAGGTGCGGCCCGGGGCCAAGGTCAACCCGCAGACGGTCACGATCGAGGAGCGGGACGGGCAGCCGGGCGGAACACCCGGCGCGAAGGGAGCGGAAGGCGGCCAGGCTCCGCAGGGCGCTCCGGCCGGCCAGGGGAAGACCGAGTAGCTCATGGCCGAGTTCTTCATCCGGCGGCCGATCGTCGCGATCGTCATCGCGATCATGACCGTGCTCATGGGCCTCTTCTCGCTGAAGGGCCTCTCGATCGAGCAGTACCCGTTCCTGGCGCCGCCCACGATCCGCGTGACGGCGAACTACCCCGGCGCCTCGGCCGTGGACGTCGAGCAGTCGGTGGCCACGCCGATCGAGCAGGAGGTCAACGGCGTCGACGACATGATCTACATGAAGTCGTCGAACACCAGCGACGGCCGCATGCAGCTCGACGTCAACTTCAAGGTCGGCGTCGACCAGGACAACGCCAACGTCCTGACGCAGAACCGCGTCTCGATCGCGCAGTCGCGCCTGCCCCAGGAGGTGATCCAGCAGGGCGTCACGGTCAAGAAGATGAGCCCCAGCATCCTGATGCTCATCTCGCTGTACTCGCCGGGGAACACCTACGACGCCAACTTCCTGATCAACTACTGCGGCATCAACCTGCGCGACCAGCTGCTGCGCATCCCGGGCGTGGCGCAGGTCGACCTCTTCGGCGGCACGGACTACGGCATGCGCGTCTGGCTCGAGCCGGACAAGCTGGCCAAGCTCGGGCTGACGCCGGCGGACGTGATCTCGGCCATCAAGGAGCAGAACCTGCTGGCGCCGGCCGGGAAGATCGGCGGGGCGCCCTCGCCCAAGGACCAGGACTTCACCTACACGGTCAGCGCGCCCGGGCGCCTGGTCGACCCGTCCGAGTTCGAGGACATCATCCTGCGCGAGACCGAGACCGGCGCGCAGATCCGCATCCGCGACGTGGGCCGGGCCGAGCTGGGCTCGCAGAACTACGACTCCTTCGGGCGCCTGGACGGGCAGCAGGCCGGGGCCATGGCCGTGTACCTCCTGCCGGGCGCGAACCAGCTCGTAGCCGCGGAGGCGATCTACGCCACGATGGAGCGCGCCAAGGAGCTGTTCCCGACCGACGTCGACTACAAGGTCGTCTACGACACGACGCCGGCGGTGGAGGCCTCGATCGAGTCGATCGTGCACACCTTCATCGAGGCCGTGATCCTCGTCACGCTGGTGGTCTTCGTGTTCCTGCAGAACTTCCGGGCCACGCTGATCCCGCTCCTGACGGTGCCGGTCTCGCTGATCGGCACCTTCATCTTCTTCCCGATGCTCGGGTTCTCGGTCAACACGCTCTCGATGTTCGGCCTGGTGCTGGCGATCGGCATCGTGGTCGACGACGCGATCGTGGTGGTCGAGGCCGTGATGCACCACATCGAGCACGGCAAGGAGCCGAAGGAGGCCACGCGCCTGGCCATGAAGGAGGTCTCGGCCCCGGTGATCGGGATCGCCTTGATCCTGTCGGCCGTGTTCATCCCGGTGGCCTTCGTCGGCGGCCTGACCGGGCAGATGTACATGCAGTTCGCGCTGACGATCGCGATCTCCGTGCTGCTCTCGGCCTTCAGCGCGCTGTCGCTGTCGCCGGCGCTCTCGGCCATGCTGCTGAAGCCCGCCAAGAAGGCGCGCGGGCCGCTGGGGGCCTTCTACGGCGGCTTCAACAAGGTCTTCGACGTCACGACCAAGGGCTACGTGGGCGTCTCGCGCGTGCTCGTGCGGCGTTCGTTCCTCACCATCGTGATCCTGGGCGGGGTCGTGTTCGGCGCCGGCTGGTTCGGCAAGCTCCTGCCGGCCGGCTTCATCCCGGACGAGGACCAGGGCATCTTCGGCGTGGCCGTGCAGCTCCCGCCCGGGGCCTCGCTCGAGCGCACCAGCGCGCTCCTGGCCCAGGTCGAGGGCCTGCTCGGCGAGACCGAGGGCATCGAGTCCTACCAGACCATCGGCGGCTACGGGGCCGTCACGAGCACCTACCAGCCGAACTTCGGGACGATCTTCGTGCGCCTGAAGCCCTGGGAGGAGCGCCACGGCGAGGCCCTGCACGTCAAGGGCATCATGGCCGGCTTGCAGCAGAAGCTCGTGCGCATCCCGGAGGCGATCGCCTTCCCCTTCAACATCCCGACCATCTCGGGCTTCGGGGCCTCGGCCGGCTTCAACTTCCTGCTGCAGGACCGCAGCGGGGCGCTGAGCGTGGCCGAGCTGGGCGAGCGCTCGCGCACCTTCCTGGCGGCGGCGCGCCAGCGCCCCGAGCTCGCCAACCTGTTCACCTCCTTCGACCCGACCTACCCGCAGATCAAGGTCGAGCTCGACCGCGACAAGGCGCGCAAGCTCGGCGTGCCGGTCAACGAGGTCTTCCAGGCCATGGCCGCGGCCCTGGGCGGCAGCTACGTCAACGACTTCAACCGCTTCGGGCGCCTGTACCGCGTGTACGTGCAGGCCGAGTCCGAGAGCCGGCGCAGCCCGGACGACATCGGCGACATCTACGTCCGCAGCCGCTCGACGAACGAGATGATCCCGCTGGCCACGCTGATGACCGTGCGCCCCGAGCCCGGCACCGAGATCACGAACCGCTTCAACCTGCAGCGCTCGGTCGAGATCAACGGGGTGCCCGGAGCGGGCTTCACCTCGGGCCAGGCCCTGGCGGCGCTGGAGGCGACCTTCGCCGAGACGATGGGGCCGGAGATGGGCTTCGCCTACTCCTCGCTCAGCTACCAGGAGAAGGTCGCGCCTCCGGCCGGACCGACCTTCGTGATGGCGATCGTGTTCGTGTTCCTGCTGCTGGCGGCGCTGTACGAGAGCTGGCGCCTGCCCTGGGCCGTGCTGCTGGGCTCGCCGCTCGTCGCGCTGGGGGCCTTCTTCGGCGCCTGGCTGATGGGCTTCGACAACAACGTCTACGTGCAGATCGGCCTGATCATGCTGATCGGCCTGGCGGCCAAGAACGCGATCCTGATCGTCGAGTTCGCCAAGATGAAGCACGAGCAGGATGGCATGGGGCTCCAGGAGGCCGCGCTCGAGTCGGCCCGCCTGCGCTTCCGCCCGATCCTGATGACGGCCTTCGCGTTCATCCTGGGCGTCGTGCCGCTGATGAAGGCCAGCGGCGCCGGCGCCGGCGCGCAGAACGTGATGGGCACGGCGGTCTTCTGGGGCATGCTGGTCGCCACCGCGCTGGGCGTGTTCCTGATCCCGGGCAACTACACCTTCGTCGAGAGCCTCGGACGCAGGGGCAAGACCGGCCCGAAGGCGCCGCCTCCGGACGCGCCGGCCGTGCCGGCGGGGGAGGCGCACTGAGATGGGAAGCCTGCAGGCAGCGCGACGGGTGCCGGAAGAGCCGCGGAGCCGCGGGGGGCGCGGAGGCACGCGGAGATCGGAAGGGGATGGGCTCGAACCGGATCGGATCGGACTCCGCGTTCCTCCGTGGACTCCGCGTCTCCGCGGTCGGTTCGGCTCCGCTCTCCTCGCCTCCCTCCTCGCTGCCGGCTGCACCCTCGGCCCGGACTACCGGCGCCCCGACGTGCCCGTGCCCGAGGGCTGGCGCCTGGAGGCGGCCGAGCAGGAGTCGCTGGCCAACACGCCCTGGTGGGAGCTGTTCCAGGACCCCGAGCTCCTGCGCCTGATCGAGATCGCCCTGGCCGAGAACCAGGACCTGCGCATCGCCGTCGAGCGCATCGAGGAGGCGCGCGCCTTCTACGGCTTCCAGCGCGCCGACCTGTACCCCAAGGTCGACCTGTCGGCCGGCGCCAGCCGCGTGCGCGCCAGCGAGAACGGCGTGCCCAACCTGCCGTCCGGGGTGGACAACGAGGACTCGCTCTTCGCCCTGGGCGCCACGGCCTTCTGGGAGCTCGACTTCTTCGGGCGCATCCGGCGCGCGAGCGAGGCCGAGCTGGCCCTGGTCTACGCGGCCGAGGAGTCGCGCCGCGCCGTGGTGCTGGCGCTGGTGGCCGACGTCGCGCGCGCCTACGTCGAGCTGCGCGACCTCGATCGGCGCCTCGCCATCTCGCGCCGCACGCTGGAGTCGCGCGTGGCCTACGTCGAGCTGGCGCGCACGCGCTTCGAGGGCGGGCTGACGTCCGAGCTCGACCTGCGCCAGGCCGAGGCCGAGATGCACCGCACGGCCTCCTTCGTGCACGACTTCGAGGGCCTGGTGACGCAGAAGGAGAACGAGCTCTCGGCCCTGCTCGGGCGCAACCCGGGCGACCTCGCGCGCGGGCAGGAGCTCGACCAGCTCGCCGTGCCGCCGGCCGTGCCGGCCGGCCTGCCCGCGGCCCTGCTCGAGCGCCGCCCCGACGTGCGCGCGGCCGAGGAAGAGCTGATCTCCGCCAACGCGCGCATCGGCGAGGCCAAGGCGCTGCTCTACCCGACCATCGCCCTGACCGGCGCCTTCGGCTGGGAGTCGAGCGAGCTCGGCGACCTGCTCGAGTCGCCCTCGCAGTCCTGGTCGATCGG
>Ga0315910_10001050_pt1 | contig 25969 bp, 26 predicted proteins | sample EdamamesoilMG_FD_204470 | JGI IMG/M metagenome (GOLD analysis project Ga0315910, IMG submission 204470) | Garden soil microbial communities collected in Santa Monica, California, United States - Edamame soil | ecosystem: Environmental > Terrestrial > Soil > Garden | place: USA: California... | reverse complement strand
ACCTGCACCGCCGCTGCGCCCAATTTGATGGCGGCAGCCACACCGTTCGCGTCGGCGATGCCGCCGGCGGCGATGACCGGCAGCTTCACTGCTCGCACGACCTGCGGCACGAGCGCGAAGGTGCCGGGCTGGGTCGTCACGTCGTCGGTCAGGAAGTTACCGCGGTGCCCGCCCGCTTCCACGCCCTGCGCGATGATCGCGTCCACGCCATGTGCTTCGAGCCAGAGCGCTTCATCTACGGTGGTCGCCGAAGCCAGGATCTTCGCCCCGCATGCACGCCCGCGTTCGAGGAGCGCAGCCGAAGGCAGGCCGAAATGGAAGCTTACGACCGCCGGCTTGAATTCCTGCAGCGCGTCTGCCGCCTCGGCAGTGAACGGCGCGCGCCCCGGCCCTGGGGGAATGGCATTCGGATCGATGCCGTACTCCTGGTAGTAAGGCGCGAGCGCGGCGCGCCACGCCGCTTCACGGCGCGTATCGGCGGCCGGCGGCGTGTGCGTAAAGAAATTGACGTTGTAGGGCCGGTCGGTCGCGGCGCGGATCGCCGCCAGCTCCTTGCGCATGGCTTCGACCGTCAGCATTGCGCACGGCAGCGAGCCCAGAGCGCCCGCCTTGCACACTGCGATCGCCAGCGCCGCGCCCTGGAAGCCCGCCATCGGCGCCTGGATCAGGGGCAACTCGCTGCCGAGAAAGCTCATGCTTCAGTGTAGATTGACCTCCCGTTCCTGGGAAGTGAATAATCAAGAACGTTCTATTCTCTTTCGGTGAATCATGGACCTGGTCGAGCTGAGGATCTTCAAGGCGGTGGCGGAGCAGGGCGGCATCCTGCGCGCGGCCAGCACGCTGCACCGCGTGCAATCCAACGTCACCACGCGCGTGCAGCGCCTGGAGGCGAGGCTCGGCACCAAGCTCTTCAACCGGGAACGCCGCCGGCTGGTGCTCACCGCCGAAGGCAAGGTGCTGCTCGACTACGCCCAGCGGCTGCTGCAGCTGTCCGGCGAGGCGCAGGCCGCGGTGAAAGGAATTGCGCCGCAGGGTGCGCTGAAGCTCGGCGCCCTCGAGAGCACCGCCGCCACCCGCCTGCCGCCGGTGCTCGCGCGCTTCCATAAGGCGAACCCGGCGGTGCGCCTGGAGCTCGCCACCGGCACCACCGCGGCACTCGCGGCCCGCGTGCTGCGCGGCGAGCTCGACGCGGCGTTCATCGCCGAGCCGTTCTCCGCGCGCAACCTCGCGGCCGAGCCCGCGTTCGTCGAGGAGCTGGTGCTCATCACGCCAAAAACCCATTCGCGCGTGTCGACGCCGAAGGACCTGCACCAGCCGACCATCCTCGCCTTCGCCAGCGGCTGCGCCTACCGTCGCCGGCTCGAGGCCTGGCTCGGCCGCTCGAGCATGGTGGCCGAGCGCGTCATGGAGTATGGCTCCTACCACGCCATCGTCGCCTGCGCCGCGGCGGGGTGCGGCATCGCCGTGGTGCCGCGCTCGGTGCTGCGTGCGAGCGGCATGGAATCGCAGCTCGCCGTGCACCCGCTGCCGGCGAAGATCGCCAACGCGCGCACCATGCTCGTGCGGCGCCGCGGCTACCAATCGAGCCCGCTGGATGCCCTGCGCCAAGAGCTGCAGTGAGAATCTACGGGGTCGACTTCACCTGCGCACCGCGCCGGGCGAAGGCGATCACGGTGGCCGCCGGTTCTCTCAGGCACAACCGCCTCGCGATCGAAGCCGTTGAACGACTCGAGAGCTTTTGCGCCTTTGAAGCGTTTCTCGCGCGTCCCGGCCCCTGGATCGGCGGCTTCGATTTTCCCTTCAGCCTGCCGCGCCAGCTGGTGCGCGACCTCGGCTGGCCGGCGGACTGGCCGCGGCTGGTTGCGCATTGCGCCGCCATGGACCGTCTCGCCTTTCGAGCCGTGTTGAACGCCTACCGCATGACCCGGCCGGTCGGCGGCAAGTACGTCCACCGCGCCACCGACCATCCGGCGGGCTCATCGAGTCCGATGAAGCTCGTCAATCCGCCGGTCGCGCTGATGTTCCACGAAGGCGCGCCGCGTCTGCTTGCCGCCGGCGTCCACATCCCCGCGCTGTTGAAGCTCGATGATTGCCGCATCGCCCTGGAAGCCTATCCCGGCCTGCTCGCGCGCAAGCAGCTCGGCATGCGCGAGTCCTACAAGAGCGATACGCGCAGCGAGCAAACGCCCGCCCGCAAAGGCGCCCGCAGGAACGTCGTGCGCGCGCTCGCTGCCGGCCAGCCCCTGGGCATCCGCCTCGAGGCGTCCGCAGCGATCGAGCGGCGCGCCGTCGACGATGGCTCGGGAGATACGCTCGATGCCTTGATCTGCGCGGTGCAGGCCGCGTGGGGCTGGCGGCGCAGGAAATCGAACTACGGCTTGCCGGAAACCGCGCCGCCCGGCGAAGGATGGATCGTGACTTCCTTGAGCCGATAGCCCTTCGCTTCCATGCAAAAGTCCGCCAGGCGGTTCTCGTCGAGGAATTGCTGGGCGTAGGGATCGACGAAGGCGCCGGAAGGCCAGATCACCTGCCCGGGCCCCGCGATCACCGGCTGCATGCGCTGCTGGGACCAATAGCTGTAATAGCTCGCCTCGCGGGCGGCCGCCACGCGGCAGGCCTGCTCGTCGCCGCGCACCTGGTCCGCGGCCGCATCCGGCTTCACCCATTCCATGGGCGTGCAGCCGGCAAGGCTGGCGGCGGCGAGAAAAAATGCGCCGGCGAAACGCATGGCGAATTTTAGACAGCCGCCGGTCGCCAAAGTGCGCTACTGTATAAACGTCCATGAACGGCCCGCTCGCCATCGTCGACGTCGAAACGACCGGCTCGGATCCGGCGAGCGATCGGATCACGGAGATTGCCGTTCTTGAAGTCAGCGGTTTCGCCCTCACCGCGCAATGGTCCACGCTGGTCAACCCCGGGGGCACGATCCCGGGAGCGATCCAGGCGCTCACCGGCATCACCCAGGAGATGGTGGAAAGCGCGCCGCGCTTCGCCGACATCGCCGCCGAGCTGTACGAACGCCTCGCCGGGCGCGTGTTCGTCGCGCACAACGCGCGCTTCGACTACGGCTTCCTGCGGCGCGAATTCGACCGCGCGGGCCTGAAGTATCTCGCCAGGACGCTTTGCACCGTGCGGCTTTCGCGCCGGCTCTATCCCGGCGAGGGCGCGCACGATCTGGACAGCCTGATCGAGCGCCACGGCCTGGAATGCGAAGCGCGCCATCGCGCCGCGCCCGACGCCGCGGCGTTGTGGCAATTCCTCTGCGTCGCCGCTGCCGACCACGGCGAGGACGTGCTCGAAGTTGCTGCCCGCCAGGTGTCGCGCCAGCCGACGCTGCCGCCGCACCTCGAGCCTGGAGCGATCGACGCGATTCCGGACGCGCCCGGGGTCTATCTTTTCCATGACGACGGTGCCGCGCCCCTCTACATCGGAAAAAGCCGCGCCATGCGCTCGCGCGTGCTGCAGCATTTCATCACCGGCTCGAGCTGGACGCCGCGCGTGCGGCGCATCGAGTGGCAGCGCACCGCAGGCGAGCTCGGCGCGCTGCTGCGCGAGGCCGCGCTCGTCAAGGAGCTCGACCCGGTCTACAACCGCCAGCTGCGCCGCCCGGGGCAGCTCTGCGGCTTTGCGTTCGATGGCCGGCGGCTGCGTCTCGCGCGCGGCGAGGAGATCGATGCCGAGACGCTGCCCTTCGTGTATGGGCTTTGGCGCTCCCGCCCCGCAGCCATGGCGGCACTGCGCACTGCCGCCGATGAGCATCGGCTCTGCCTTCAGACGCTCGGGTTTGAGGTCAAGCGCCAGGGTGCGTGCCTGCGTCATCAGATGGGCCGCTGCCTAGGCGTGTGCGCCGGCAAGGAGAGCATCCATGTGCACCACGCGCGAGTGGCCACTGCGCTCGCCGGCCTGAAAAACGCCGCCTGGCCGCATCGCGGACCGCTCGGCGTCGTCGAGCACGATCGCGGGCGCGACGCCACCGAGGTGCACGTACTCGACCGCTGGTGCTACCTGGGCACCGCGAGCTGCGACAGCGAGGTCGCCGAGCTGCTCGAAGAGCGGCGCCCGCGCTTCGATTACGACCATTACCGCATCCTCGCGCGGCATCTCGGCAAGCGCGGCGTGCGCCTCGTACCGCTGGCCGCCTGATGCACTGCGAGCTCGCGATCCCTGGCCTGTTCGGCGAGAGCGCCGGCGTGCGCTGCGCCGCGCTTGAACTGCTGCTGGCGCGCGGGCGCCGGGTGCGCGCGCCGGCCCGCAGCCTGGAGGCGTGGCTGAGCGAGGCCTTCGAGCTCGGCGACAGGCCGTTCCCGGCCGGCGCGCTTACTTTACTCGGATGCGGCGACGAACCCGGCGAGGCCACCTGGGCACGCGCCGACCCGATGCATCTGCGCTTCTTTCGGGACCATTTCGCCACCGTTCCCGGAGAATCGTTCGAAGTGCAGCGCGAGGAGGCCGACGCGTTATGCGAAGCGCTTTCGAGCCACTTCGCCACGCAGCTCGAGTTCCGGGCGTGCGAGCCACGTCGCTGGTGCGCGCGGCTGTTTGATGACGCCGCGCCGAACGATGCGCTGGTGAACGAGGTGCAGATGCTGCTGCACGCCCATCCGCTGAACGAAGCGCGCGAGGCGCGCGGCGAGCTGGCGATCAACAGCGTGCGGTTCTGGGGCGCGGGCCGGGCCCCGCGCCGCGCGCAATGCCGCTGGCAGTCGGTGGCTGCTGCGGATCCAGCGGTGCGTGGCGCGGCCCGCCTGGCGGGCACGCGCCACCGCGCTCTTCCGGGCTCCGCGCCGGAATGGCTCGATCGGCTGCCCGAGGACGGGCGTCATCTCGCGCTGCTCGACGCGCGCGAGACAGCCCTTGCCGATCTGGAGCGCGACTGGTTCGCGCCGCTGCTGGCCGCGTTGCGGTCGGGGCGCATCGGCATGGTGTCGCTTCACGCCGTGGACGGCGGCGAGGAGGTAAGCTTCGAGACCATTCGCGGCGACCTGCGCCGCTTCTGGCGAACCAAGAAGCCGGTCGAGCACTACGCATGAGAATCGTCGAGCGCGCCTATGTCGAGTCGGATCGCCGCGCCCTGCTGGACGCCGGCCTCCACCCGGTGCTCGCGCGCGTTTACGCCGGGCGCCGGATCCGCACCGCTTCGGAGCTGAGCTACGGCCTCGACGGCCTGATTTCGCCGCAAGCGCTGAAGGGAGTGGACGCCGCCGCGCGTTTGCTCGCCGACGCCATCGAGCAGCAAAAACGTCTGCTGATCGTCGCCGACTACGATGCCGATGGCGCCACCGCCTGCGCGGTGGGTGTGCGTGCGCTGCGGGCCTTCGGCGCCAAGGTCGAATACCTCGTGCCCGATCGCTTCAAGCTCGGCTATGGCCTGACGCCGGAGCTGGTCGACGTTGCCGCCTCAGGTCACAGATGCGGCAAACCAGACCTTCTCATCACCGTCGACAATGGCATCGCCAGCGTGGAGGGCGTGGCGCGCGCGAGAGCGCTCGGCATCGACACGCTGATCACCGACCACCACCTGCCCGGCCCGGAATTGCCGGCCGCGGCGTGCATCGTCAATCCGAACCAGCCGGGCTGCGACTTCCCCTCGAAAGCGCTCGCCGGCTGCGGCGTGATGTTCTACGTGATGCTCGCGCTGCGCGCAGAGCTGCGCTCGAGGAAGCATTTCGAGAATAGCAAGGAACCCAACCTGGCTGCGCTCACGGATCTGGTCGCCCTCGGCACGATCGCCGACGTGGTGCCGCTCGACGCGAACAACCGCAACCTGGTGGCGCAGGGCCTGAAGCGCCTGCGCGCCGGGCGCGGCGCACCAGGCATTGCGGCGCTGCTGCGCGCCGCCGGCCGCCCGCTCGCCGACGCGTCGAGCTTCGACCTCGGCTTCGTCGCCGGCCCGCGCCTCAACGCCGCCGGCCGGCTTGCCGATATGAGCCTGGGCATCGAATGCCTGATCACCGACGACGAGGCCCGCGCCGCCAACTGCGCCCAGGAGCTCGACCGGCTGAACCGCGAGCGGCGCAACATCGAAGCCGGGATGCTGCAGCAGGCTGTCGAAGCCATCGGAAAAATCAGCGCGCAGGAAAGCGGCACATTCTTCAACGCCGATTGGCACCAGGGTGTCGTTGGAATCGTGGCTTCCCGCCTCAAGGACCGCCTGCACCGCCCGGTGATCTGCTTTGCCCCGGCCGAAGAGGCTGGCCAGCCGGTGCTGCGCGGCTCGGGGCGCTCGATCCATGGCTTCCACTTGCGCGACGCGCTGGATGTGGTGTCGAAGCGCGCGCCCGGCCTGATCCGCCGCTTCGGCGGGCACGCGCAAGCGGCGGGACTTTCGATCGGCGCCGCCGACTACGAGCGCTTCGCCAGCGAGTTCGAGCGCACCGTGGACGAGCTGCTGCCGGCGAGCGCGCGGCTGCGCGTGGTGGAGACCGACGGCGCGCTCGATTCGATGCATTTCTCGCTCGACGTCGCGCGCATGCTCGACGGCGGCATCTGGGGCCAGGGCTTTCCGCAGCCGGTGTTCTGCGATACATTCGCCGTGGAAAACCAGCGCGTGGTCGGCGAGCGGCACCTCAAGCTCATGCTGGTGAAAAACGGCCGGCGCATTGAGGCGATGCGCTTCGGCGCACTCGATCCCCTCCCGCCTCAGGTGCGGGCCGCCTATCGGCTGAGCGTTAACGAGTTCAACGGCCTGAAGAACATCCAGCTCAACGTGGAGCACTTCGAATGAAGCTTCTTCTATCCTTGGCCCTGGCTTTAAGTAGCATGAGTGCGGTCGCGCAGGACGTGCAACCCATCAAGGACGCCGGCCCGTACGTGCCCTCGCCGCAGAGCGTGGTCTCGGACATGCTGCGCTACGCCGACGTCAACGCGGACGATTTCCTCATCGACCTGGGCTCCGGCGACGGGCGCATCGTGCTCACCGCGGCCAAGGTGTTCGGCGCGCGCGGCTTCGGCGTCGAGATCAAGGACGACCTGGTGAAGAAGTCCAACGAGGCGGCGAAGAACGAGGGCCTCGCCGACCGCGTCAAGTTCCTGAAGCAGGATCTATTCAAGACCGACATGTCGCAGGCGACGGTCATCACCATGTATCTGCTGCCCGATACGGTGAACCTGCTCAAGGACAAGTTCCTGTCCGAGCTGCGGCCCGGTACGCGCATCGTGTCGCACGACTACCCGCTCACGGGCTGGATCCCGGAGAAGTACGTGCAAATGGACCTCGAGGACAAGGTACAGATCAGCGGCGTCACCACCACCCTGATCTACCTCTACATCGTGCCGGCCAAGGTGGCGGGCAACTGGAAGGCGCAGATGCCGCCGGCGATGAGCAAGCAAGCGGCCACGCTTTCGCTCAAGCAGCAGCTCACGCGCGTCACCGGCAGCGTGCGCCTCGATGGCAAGGAATTTCCGATGGAGGACGTGAAGCTGCGCGGCGATCGACTGACCTTCAAGCTTGCCGGCCGCCGCGGGGAGTTCAGCGGGCAGGTGAAAGGCAAGCAGATCGACGGCACGGTCGACAGCGGCGGCACCAAGTCGCCGTGGAGCGCCACGCTCGGCGGATGAAGCTGCGCATCAGCGCCGGCGCCACCCGCTTCGAAGTGGTGCTCAAGGACACCCCAACAGCCAAGGCCCTGGCCGCGGCCCTGCCCTTCGAGTCGCGCGCGCAGACGTGGGGCGAGGAGCTCTACTTCGCTACGCCGGTAAGCGCCAAGCTCGAGCCGGATGCGAAGCAGATCGTCGAGCCCGGCACCGTGTGCTTCTGGACCGAGGGCAACGCCCTCGCCCTGCCCTATGGGCGCACGCCAATATCGACCGATGAACGCCCGAAGCTTGCTAGCCGCTGCAACGTGCTGGGCACTCTCAGTGGTGACGCGAAGGGACTGTCGGCGATCAAGTCGGGTGAAAAAATTACCGTGAGCAAAGCCTGATGGAGCGCAAGCGCGTCAATTCCTCCAAGCTGCGCTCGGTCGGCTACGACGAGAAAACGCGCACGCTCGAGGTCGAGATGTCCAACGGCCAGGTGTTCCAGTACGGCGGCGTCTATCCGGAAGTGTACCGGCGCTTCATGGCGGCGCCGAACCCGACTTCGTTTTTCGACGACAAGATCGCCGAGGAATACGCCGCGAAGCGCGTCTGACCGCGTAAACTAGCGCTCAGAAAGGGAGGGCTTCATGCGTCTGTTCCTGCTCGCCGTGCTGAGCGCGGTGTGCGTGGCCGCTTCGGCGGCGCCCGACAAGGAAAACCTGCAGGCGATCGTCGGCTGGTTGAAGGATCACGGCCGCGACGGCTACATCGGCGCCGACGTGGCCGATGCGATGGGGATTCCCCGCCTGCTGGGCGAGGAGCTGCTCGCCGCCCGCCAGCGCGGCTTCAAGAATGACGACGAGCTGCGCATCGCGCAGATTTCGGCGGACGGCTTGCTCGAATTCGTCCTGTTCATGGTGCAGCAGCCCGACGACCACGTGTACTTCTACCTCTCCACGCCGCACGGCGGCCTGCAGAAGGCCTTCGTCTCCATCCCGAGCAAGAACCTGGTGCTGCCGCTGGAGCGCATCGAGGCGGAACCGCGCTTCCGGCGCGAGGTCCTCTATTGGAGAGACCGGAGCGAGACCCGCTAATGGAAGCCGAACGCCTCAACCAGATCGACGCCCTGCTCAAGGACCTGGCCGCCCGGTCCGCCGAGCTGCGGAGGTATCTTTGACCTCGAGGGCAAACAGAAGCGGCTGACCGCCGTCGAGCAGGCGCTGGCCGATCCGGCGGTGTGGAGCGACCAGAAGCGCGCCCAGGAGCTCGGCAAGGAAAAGAAGGCGCTCGACGCCACCGTCACCCGGCTGGCCGCCATCTTCTCCGGGCTCGACGACGCCCGCGAGCTGTTCGAAATGGCGCGCGCCGAGGCCGACGACGCCACGCTGCTCTCGGTGTTCTCCGACATCGAGAAGATCCAGAAGGACGTCGCCGACCTCGAGTTCCGGCGCATGTTCTCCAATCCCCTCGACCCGAACAATTGCTTCATGGACATCCAGGCCGGCGCCGGCGGCACCGAGGCACAGGACTGGGCCTCGATGCTCGAGCGCATGTACCTCAAGTACTGCGACAAGAAGGGGTTCCGCGCCGAAGTGCTGGAGCAGTCCGACGGCGAGGTTGCCGGCATCAAGAACGCCACGCTCAAGATCAGCGGCGACTACGCGTACGGCAGCCTGCGCACGGAGAACGGCGTGCACCGGCTGGTGCGCAAGTCGCCCTTCGACGCCAACGGGCGGCGCCACACCTCGTTCGCCAACGTGTTCGTGTACCCGGAGGTCGACGACTCGATCGAAGTGGACATCAACCCTGCCGACCTGCGCGTGGACGTCTACCGCGCCTCGGGCGCCGGCGGACAGCACGTGAACAAGACCGAGTCCGCGGTGCGCATCACCCACGTGCCGACCGGCATCGTGGTGCAGAGCCAGAACGACCGCTCGCAGCACCGCAACCGCGCCGAATGCATGGCGATGCTCAAGTCGCGCCTCTACGAGCTCGAGCTGCGCAAGCGCCACGCCGAGGCCGACAAGCTCAAGGCCGCCCAGACCGATATCGAATGGGGCCACCAGATCCGCTCCTACGTGCTCGACCAGTCGCGCATCAAGGATTTGCGCACCGGGGTGGAGAAAGGCGCTACCCAGACGGTGCTCGACGGCGACCTCGACGATTTCATCAGCGCCAGCCTGAAGCAGGGAGTCTAAGAAGATGAGCGAAGACGACAGCAAGCTGGTCGAGGAGCGGCGCGAGAAGCTGAAGGCGCTGCGCGCCAGCGGCGTGGCCTATCCGAACGACTGGCATCCGGAACACCTCGCCGCCGAGCTGCATCGCGGCTTCGGCGAGCGCAGCAAGGAGGAGCTGGAGAAAGCCCCGGCCCCGGCCAAGGTCGCCGGCCGCATGATGCTCAAGCGCGTGATGGGCAAGGCGAGCTTCGCCACGCTGCAGGACGGTTCGGGCCGCATCCAGGCCTATGTCACCCAGGAGGTCCCGGGCTACGAAGACTTCAAGCACTGGGACCTGGGCGACATCGTCGGCGTTGAAGGACATCTCTTCAAGACGATGAAGGGCGAGCTTACGGTGCATGCCAAGAAGATCGCGCTCATCGCCAAGGCGCTGCAGCCGCTGCCCGAGAAGTTCCACGGCCTCGCCGACCACGAAATGCGCTACCGCCAGCGCTATGTCGACCTGATCGTGAACCCGCAAGTGAAGGATGTATTTCTGAAACGCATAGAAATCATCCGAACCCTGCGCGAGACGCTGTACGCCGAGGGCTACCTCGAGGTGGAGACGCCGATGATGCAGCCGATCCCGGGCGGCGCCGCGGCGAGGCCGTTCAAGACGCACCACAACGCGCTCGACATGGAGCTCTACCTGCGCATCGCGCCCGAGCTGTATCTGAAGCGGCTGGTGGTCGGCGGCATGGAGCGCGTGTTCGAGATCAACCGCAATTTCCGCAACGAGGGCATCTCGACGCGCCACAACCCCGAGTTCACCATGCTCGAGTGGTACTGCGCCTACCAGGACTGGCAGTACATGATGGCCTCGACCGAGCGCCTGGTCCGCGCCGCCGCCGGCGACGCGACGGTCACCTACCAGGGCAAGCAGATCGATCTCGGCAAGCCGTTCGCGCGGCTGCCGATTCCCGAGGCGATTCGCAAGCACGGGATCGACGGAGACCTTCGCGACCGCGCTTTTCTCGCAAAGAAGCTCGACTCGCTAAAGGTCCAATACGAAAAGCACCAGGGCTGGGGCGCATTGCAGTTGATGCTGTTCGAAGCCGTGGCCGAGAAGAACCTGATCGAACCGACGTTCATCACCGACTTTCCCGCCGAGGTGTCGCCGCTCTCGCGGCGGCGCGACGGCGACCCCGACGTGGCCGACCGTTTCGAGCTCTTCATCGACGCCAAAGAGATCGCCAACGGCTTCTCGGAGCTGAACGACCCGGAGGACCAGGCGGCACGCTTCCTCGAGCAGGCGAAGGCCAAGGATGCCGGCGACCAGGAAGCGATGCACTACGACGCCGACTACATCCGTGCCCTCGAGTACGGCATGCCGCCGTGCGCCGGCGGCGGCCTCGGCATCGATCGCCTGGTGATGCTATTGACGGACAGCCCGAGCATCCGCGACGTGATCCTGTTCCCGCACATGCGTGCGGAGACCTAGTTCAACACCTGCTTGAGGAGCGGCCCCATGCGCTCGACCGCGGCGCGGCCCTCCTCGATCGCTTCCTTCGCGCGGTGGTAATCCATGGTTGCGAAATCCGGCAATAGCGGCGTGATCAGCACGTCGGCCGGCTCGCCGGCGAGGCGGCTGCGCGCCACGCGCATCTCGACGATGTCGAGCGAGGTCAGGAAGACGTTGAAGATCGAGGGTATCGAAGGGGTTTCCTCCTGCCCCACGATCGAAGGGTCCTTCTTCTTGGTCTTGCCTTGGGTCCACTTCGGCGCCAGGCGGCCGATCCAGCTCGGTTCTTCACGCGGCGCCACCGCGCGCTCCTTGCTGCGCCGGTACGGTCCGAGCTTGCCCCAGCTCAGGTCGACGGCGACCACCAGGTCCGCGCCGAGCGCGCGGCACATCGACACCGGCACCGGGTTCACCAGGCCGCCGTCGACCAGCACCATGCCATCGCGCACCACGGGCGTGAACAGGCCCGGCATGGCGCACGAGGCGCGCACCGCATCCAGCAGCTTGCCGTGGCGCAGCCACAGCTCGCGCCCGGACTCGAGCTCGGTGGCGATTACGCCATAGGGTATCGGCAGGTCGTCGATCTCGCGGTCGGCGAATATGGTGCCGAACAAGGTGAAGAGGCGCGTGCCGCGAATCAAGCCGCCGCGCCAGGTGAGGTCCATCAGGCGCACCACCGTGGTCCAGGCGATTCCGGTGGCCCATTTCTCAAGGCGATCGAGCTCGCCCGCGGCATAGGCAGCGCCGACCAGCGCGCCGATCGAGGTGCCGCACACGATATCGGGCTTGATGCCGCGCTCCTCGAGCGCGCGGATGGCGCCAATGTGCGCCCAGCCGCGCGCGCTGCCCGAGCCGAGCGCGAGTCCGAGGCGGAGTTTGCGGCGCATGCGCCGCGAGTTTACGCTGCGCTCAAAAAATCAGGGACAGACCACGTTTTCGGCGCAAACGCCGATTCGCGCTTTCGCCTCAGCCGTAAGAGCGACGGACGCGGCGATGAATTCATCGAACCGACCGATCTCCTCCGATAACGCCGCGCGCTCCTCGAGAAGCCGGTTGAAGTGCACGTCGCAGGCGGTAATAGGGCGCGGATGCCGGCCGATCTCCTCAGCGAGGCGTTGCCGTCGGTTCAACAGCGCGCTGCGGATCTCAACGCAGAGCGATTCGAGTCCCGGCACGTCCATCATGAAAGCATAAGCCCGCCGCAGCGTTTCACCCGGGCTTTGCAAACGCTTGACGCGGAATCGCTTTCTCCCGATGTTTCGCCTGCCGGAAGCGCCTTTTCACCCGCCGCGCACCAAGCCGACGATGTCCTCGCCGTAGGCTTCGAGCTTGCGCACGCCGATGCCGGAAATGCCGCGCAGCGCGTCGAGCGAGGGCGGGCGGGTGCGCGCGATTTCCCTCAACGTGGCGTCGTGGAAAATGACGTAAGCCGGAACGCCGTGACGGCGCGCCGCCTCCACGCGCCAGGCGCGCAGGCGCTCGAACAGCGCCTGCGCCGGTCCGGCGAGGGCCTCCCCGGCGGCGCCGCGGACGCGCGCGGCGCGCTTTGGCTCGCGCCAGCTGCGCAGCGCGACGCTGCGCTCGCTGCGCAGCACCGCGCGGCTTTCGCCTGCCAGCCGCAGCGCGCCATAGGCCTCGTGATCCACCTCGAGCAAGCCGTGCGCGATGCATTGCCGCACGATCGCGCGCCATTCGCGGCCGCTGCGCTCGCGGCCGATGCCGAAGGTACTCAGCTTGTCGTGGTCGCGCTGGACCACCTTGGCGGTGGCCTCGCCGCGCAGCACGTCGATCACGTGCATGGCGCCGAAGCGCTGCCCGGTGCGGTAGATGCAGGACAGTAGCTGCTGCGCCGCCAGCGTGCCGTCGAAGGTCGCCGGCGGATCGAGGCAGTTGTCGCAGTTGCCGCAGGGCGCCGCGGCCTCGCCGAAATAGCCGAGCAGGCGAACGCGCCGGCACTCGGCCGTTTCGCAAAGGCCGAGCATGGCATCGAGCTTCCCGGCCTGGATGCGCTTCTGCGCCTCGCCGGCTTCGGACTCATCGATCATGCGCCGCAGCTGCACCACGTCCTGCAGCCCATACGCCATCCATGCATCGGCCGGCAAGCCGTCGCGCCCGGCGCGGCCGGTCTCCTGGTAATAGCCCTCGACGCTCTTCGGCAGGTCCAGATGCGCGACGAAGCGCACGTCGGGCTTGTCGATGCCCATGCCGAAGGCGATGGTAGCGACCATCACGATGCCGTCCTCGCGCTGGAAGCGCTCCTGGTGCCGCCGGCGTGCCTCCGCTTCCATGCCCGCGTGGTAAGGAAGAGCGGCAATGCCCTGCGATTCGAGAGCCGCCGCGGTTTCGTCCACCTTCTTGCGCGACAGGCAATACACGATGCCCGCCTCGCCGGCGTGCTCGGCGCGGATGAAATCGAGCACCTGGCGGCGCGCATCGTCCTTCTCGACGATGCGATAGCGGATGTTCGGCCGGTCGAAGCTCGACACGAACGCACGCGCTTTGCCGAGCTGCAGCCGCTCGACGATCTCGGCGCGCGTCTGTGCATCGGCGGTGGCGGTGAGCGCGATGCGCGGCACCCCGGGGAATCGCTCGCCGAGCACCGCGAGCTGCAGGTACTCCGGGCGGAAATCATGGCCCCATTGCGACACGCAGTGCGCCTCGTCGATCGCGATCAGCGCCAGGCGCGTCTGTGCGAGCAGCTCGAGGCAACGCGGCGTGAGCAGGCGCTCGGGCGCCACGTATAGCAGGTCGAGCTCGCCGCGCCGCGCCCGACGCTCCACTTCGGCCGCCTCGGCGCCCGTCAGGGTCGAATTGAGAAACGCCGCGCGCACGCCGAGCTCGGCGAGTGCCGCGACCTGGTCCTGCATCAGCGCGATCAGCGGCGACACCACCACGCCGACGCCTTCGCGCAACAGGGCCGGGATCTGGTAGCACAGCGATTTGCCGCTGCCGGTGGGCATCAGCACCAGCGCGTCGCCGCCGCCGATCACATGCTCGATGACCTCGGCCTGATGCCCGCGAAAGGCGGGATAGCCGAAAACTTCCTGTAAAACCTTACATGCGTTCAAAGATCGCGGCGATTCCCTGCCCGCCACCGATGCACATCGTGACCAGCGCGTAGCGCTTCTGCGTGCGCTCGAGCTCGTAGAGCGCCTTCACCGTGAGGATCGCGCCGGTCGCGCCGATCGGGTGGCCCAGCGCCACCGCGCCGCCGTTCGGATTCACCTTCGCCGGGTCGAGGCCGAGATCCTTCGTTACCGCCATGGCCTGAACCGCGAACGCTTCATTCGACTCGACCACATCCATGTCGGCGGGCTTCAGCCCGGCCTTCTCGAACACCCGCTTCACCGCCGGGATCGGCCCGAGGCCCATCACCTGCGGCTCGACGCCCGCGTGGGCGTAGGCGACGAGCCTCGCCATCGGTTTCAGATTTGCCTTGTTGGCAGAACCTGCCTCCATGAGAACGATGGCAGCGCCGGCATCGTTGATACCTGACGCATTGCCCGCCGTGACGGTGCCGTCCTTCTTGAATACCGTTTTCAGCTTGGCGAGATCGTCCATCGTCGCGGCCGGGCGCACGTGCTCGTCGGCGGTGAACTGCTCGACGCCTTTGCGCGTCTTCAGCTCGATTGGCACGATCTGCGACTTGAAGTAGCCGGCTTCGATCGCCTTGGCCGCCTTCTTGTGCGAGGAAATGGAGAACTCGTCCTGCTGCTGGCGGGTGAAGCCGTACTTCGCCGCGATGTTCTCGGCGGTGACGCCCATGTGGCCGTGGCCGAACGGGTCGTGCAGCGCGCCGGTCATGGCGTCGACCACGGTAGCGTCGCCCATGCGCTGGCCCCAGCGCCCGGCGGGCAGGAAATACGCGGCGCGGCTCATGCTCTCGGCGCCACCCGCCACCGCGACGTCGCAGTCGCCGAGCATCAGGTGCTGCGCGGCGGAGACGATGGCCTGCAGCCCGGAGCCGCACAGGCGGTTGACGGTGAGGCACGGCGTGCCGACCGGGATGCCGGCCTCGATTGCCGCGACGCGCGAGAGGTACATGTCCTTCGCTTCGCCGTGGATCACGCTGCCCATCACGACGTGGCCGACGCGCGCCGGCTCGATCTTCGCGCGCGCCACCGCCTCGCGGATCGCCAGGGCGCCCAGCTTCGTCGCCGCGAACTCCTTCAGCGCGCCGCCGTAGTCGCCAATGCCGGTGCGCACGCCCGATACGACGACTACCTCTCGCGCATTTTCCGATTTGCTCATTGCAGTCTCCCGTAGAGATCGTGCTCGTCCGCACGATCGATCGTCACGTCCCTGAATTCTCCGGGTTTGCCGCCCCGAAAGCGCACCACGCCGTCGATTTCGGGCGCGTCCGCGCTCGAGCGGCCGACGCCCGGCTCGTCCACCAGCACCTTGATCGTCTTGCCGATTTTGCGCTTCAGTTTCTCGCGGCTGATTTTTTCCTGGAGCGCCATCAACCGTTCGCGCCGCGATTCCCTGACTTCCGCTGGCACCGCGTCCGGTAGATCGTTGGCGGCGGCGCCTTCGACCGGGGAATAGGCGAAGCAGCCGACGCGGTCGAGCTCGGCTTCCTCCAGGAAAGCCAAGAGCCGGGAGAAATCCTCCTCCGTTTCTCCCGGGAAGCCGGCGATGAAGGTCGAGCGCACGGTGATCTCGGGACAGATCGCCCGCCAGCGGCGCAGGCGCTCCAGCACCTTCTCGGCGCTGGCCGGGCGCTTCATCAGCTTGAGGATGCGCGGGCTGGCGTGCTGGAACGGCACGTCGAGGTACGGCAGGATTTTTCCGCTGGCCATCAGCGGAATCACTTCGTCGACGTGCGGATAGGGATAGACGTAATGCAGCCGCACCCACACCCGCAGGTCGCCCAGGGCGCTGCACAACTCGGTCATGCGGGTTTTAGTGGGTTTGCCGTTGACGAAGCCGGTTCGATACTTCAAGTCCACGCCATAGGCACTCGTGTCCTGCGAGATGACCAGCAGCTCCTTGACGCCGGCTTTCACGAGGTTCTCGGCTTCTGACATGACCTCGCCGATCGGCCTTGAGACCAAATCGCCGCGCATCGAGGGAATGATGCAGAAGGTGCAGCGGTGGTTGCAGCCTTCGGAGATCTTCAGGTAGGCGTAGTGCGGCGGGGTCAGCTTTACACCCACCAGGTCCGTGTACGGATCGTGCGGCTTGGGCGGAAGATGGGCATGCACCGCCCTCATCACCCCCGGCGTGTCGTGCGGACCGGTGATCGCCAGCACGGACGGATGCCGCGTCCGGATGAGATCGTCTTTGACGCCAAGGCATCCGGTGACCACAACCTTGCCGTTCTCGGCGAGCGCTTCGCCGATCGCCTGGAGCGATTCCTCCACCGCGGCGTCGATGAAGCCGCAGGTGTTGACGATGACGAGGTCGGCACCGGCGTAATCCTTGGCGGTTTCGTAGCCCTCGGCGCGCAGCTGCGTGAGGATGCGCTCGGAGTCGACCAGCGCCTTCGGACACCCTAGCGAAACGAACCCAACCTTAGGGCTTGTCAGGATCGCTCTTGCCGGTCTGGGAGAAGCCGGGGAAGGAAAGGCCGGAGAACATGTTGCGCGTCTGGTTCTGCATCTGGTCCTGGAACTGCGCGAACACCTTCTGGCTCTGCTCCATGTACGCCTGCATCAGGCTCTGCATCGCCGGGCCCTGCAGGTTCATGAACTGCGCCCACAGCTCCTGCGAGGCGCGCGAGTTGTCGCCGTACATGCGGGTCGATTGCTCCTGCAGCGCCTTCTGGATGTCCTGGAAGGCGCGGATGTTCTTCTCGAGATACGTGCCCATCAGGCCTTGCATGGCGTTGCCGTAGAACCGGATCAGCTGCGACAGCAGCTCCGACGAAAACATCGGCACGCCGCCCGACTCCTCCTCGAGGATGATCTGCAGCAGGATTTGCCGCGTCAGGTCTTCGCCGCTCTTCGCGTCGACCACCTGGAACTCTTCCTGCTTGAGGACCATCTGCTTGACGTCGGCGAGCGTGATGTAGCTCGACGTCTTGGTGTCGTACAGGCGCCGGTTCGGGTACTTCTTGATCAGCCGGAGGTGGTTCTCCGTCTTCGGCTCGCGCGTGGGCGGGGAGGAGGCCATCATTCTGAGTCTACTCCTTAATACATGTGCTGGCCGCCGTTGATGGAGATGTTGGCGCCGGTGACGAACGCCGCCTCCGCGGAGCACAGATAGATGATCAGGCCGGCGACTTCGTCGGGCTGACCGAGCCTGCCGATGGGGATCTGGGGCAGGATTTTCGAGTCGAGGATTTCCTTCGGGATCGCGGTCACCATCTTGGTGCCGATGTAGCCCGGCGAGATGGTGTTTACGGTGACGCCTTTGCGCGCCACCTCGAGCGCGAGCGCCTTGGTAAAGCCGTGGATGCCGGCCTTCGCGGCGGAATAGTTGGTCTGGCCGAAGGCGCCCTTCTGGCCGTTCACCGACGAGACATTGATCACGCGCCCCCAGCCGCGGTCCACCATGCCGTCCATCACCTGCTTCGTCATGTTGAAGCACGAGTCGAGGTTGGTGCGCATCACCGCGTCCCAATCGGCCTTGCTCATCTTCTTGAACGTCATGTCGCGGGTGATGCCGGCGTTGTTCACCAGGATGTCGATCGCCCCGCATTCCGACTGGATGCGCGCGCAGATGCGCGCGCAATCGTCATAGTCGACGACGTCGACCGGAAAAGCGCTGAAGGAAAACCCGCGGCCCTTCATCTCCTCGAGCCACGAGCGGTACTTGGTGTTCGACGGCGAATAGGTGACCACCACGCGGTAGCCCGCTTCGGCCATCTTGGTCGAGATGGTCTCGCCCAGACCACCCATGCCGCCGGTAACCACCGCAACCCGCTGCTTTGCCATGACTGCCTCCTCGCCCCTCGCCGGGAGAGCGGAGTCTACATCATGTGCATGCCGCCATTCACCGAGATATTCGCGCCGGTGATGTAGCCGGCCTCCTCCGAGGCGAGGAACGCCACCACCGCCGCGATCTCCTCGGGCTTCGCCAGCCGCCCCATCGGGATCGACTCGACGATCTGGTCGCGGATCTCCTGGCGGATCGCCATCACCATGTCGGTCTCGACATAGCCGGGCGACACGGTGTTCACCGTCACGCCCTTGCGCACGACTTCCTGCGCCAGCGCCTTGGAGAATCCGGCCATGCCCGCCTTGGCGGCGGAGTAATTGGTCTGGCCGAACTGGCCCTTGATCGCGTTCACCGAGGAGATGTTGATGATGCGGCCCCAGCCGCGCTCGCTCATGCCGTCGATCACCTGCCGCGTCACGTTGAACACGCTGTTCAGGTTGGTGTTGATCACCGCCATCCAGTCGGCCTCGGTCATGCGCTTGAACACCGAGTCGCGCGTGATGCCGGCGTTGTTGACGAGGATGTCGATCGGTCCGACCACCGAGCGCACCTGGTAGAACATCTCCGCGCAGGAATCGAAATCGGCCACGTCGCCCTCGGCGGCGTGCACGCGGTAGCCGGCGCTGCGCATGCGCTCCAGCCACTCGGCCTTCTTCTCGTAGCCCGGCAGGCAGCCGGCGACCACGGTGTGTCCTTGGCGCCCGAGACGAGTGCAGATTGCGCTGCCGATCCCGCCCATGCCGCCGGAGATGAATGCGATGCGCGAGACCACTGGCTGCGTCTCATCGCGCCAAACTTCCGGCCGTTGCGCCACTTCTGCTTGATTTCCCATTTTTCTCATTTTCCTTGTTTAACGTTCTGCATTCACGCGGACTCTAGCGCTCTACTGCGAGTGCGACTCCCATCCCGCCCCCTATGCACAGCGACGCAAGGCCCCGCCTTGCATCGCGCTTCTGCATTTCATGCAGCAGCGTCACCAGCACACGACAACCCGAGGCGCCGATCGGATGGCCGAGGGCGATCGCGCCGCCGTTGACGTTCACCTTGGCGGTGTCCCAGCCCATCTGGCGGTTGACGGCGATCGCCTGCGCGGCGAAGGCCTCGTTGATCTCCATCAGGTCGAGGTCTTTCGGCTGCCATCCGGCGCGCGACAGCGTGCGCTTCGATGCCGGCACCGGCCCCATGCCCATGTACTTCGGATCGACGCCCGCCGAAGCAAACGCCTTGATGCGCGCGATGGGCTTCAGCCCTAATTCCTTAACTTTTTTTGAAGAAGCAAGAACGACAGCTGCAGCCCCGTCGTTGAGTCCGGAGGCGTTGCCTGCAGTCACCGTGCCGCTCTTGTCGAACGCCGGCTTGAGCGATTTCATCGCCTCGAGCGTCGCGCCGTGGCGCGGGTACTCGTCGTCGGCGAACATCACCGGTCCTTTGCGCGACGGGATCTCCACCGTAATGATTTCGTCCTTGAAGCGTCCGGCCTTCTGCGCCGCCTCGGCCTTGTTCTGACTCTTGACGGCGAACTCGTCCTGCTCCTCGCGCGTCACCGCATACTCCTTGGCCACGTTCTCGGCGGTGACGCCCATGTGGTACTGGTTGAAGACATCCCACAGGCCGTCGACGATCATCGTGTCGACCATCTTGGCGTCGCCCATGCGGAAACCGTCGCGCGAGCCCATCAGCGCATGCGGCGAAAGGCTCATCGACTCCTGCCCGCCGGCGACCACGATGTCGGAATCGCCATTGGCGATCGCCTGCGCGCCGAGCATCGCGGCCTTGAGGCCGGAGCCGCACACCTTGTTGATGGTCATCGAAGGGATCATCTCCGGCAGGCCGGCCTTCATCGCCGCCTGGCGCGCCGGGTTCTGGCCGACGCCCGCGGTGAGTACCTGGCCCATGATCACTTCCGATACCTGTTCCGGCTTGACGCCGGCACGCTCCAGCACTTTGCGAATCACGAGCGCGCCAAGCTCGGACGCGGGCGTCTTGGCGAGGCTGCCGCCGAACTTGCCGATCGGAGTGCGCGCTGCGCCGACGATATAGATCTCTTCCATTGCTGCCTCCTAATGAATCCGGTGCTTGACGTAACGACCGGGCGCGGGCTCGATCGGCCTGTACTTCGCGCTGCCCCGCTTGGCGGGCGCTTTGCGGCTGGCACCGCCGTGCTTGGCCAGCCATTGCGACCACAGCGGCCACCAGCTTCCCTGGTGTTCGGTCGCTTTCGAAAACCACTGCTCCGGATCTGCAGGGTACGGCGTGCCGGTCCAATGACTGCGCCGTTTCTTTGCCGCCGGATTGATCACGCCGGCGATGTGTCCGCTCGCGCCGAGCACGAAGGTCTTGTCGTCGCCGCCGGTCAGGCGGAGCGTGCGATACGCCGAGCGCCACGGCACGATGTGGTCCTCGCGCGTCGCGAGCACGAAGATCGGCAGGTTCACCTTGCCGAGATCCACCGGCACGCCGCAATTGGTAAGCGCAGCGGGCTCGCGCAGCCGGTTCTCGAGGTACGTATTGCGCAGGTAATAGCAATACATCGGCCCGGGCAGATTGGTGCTGTCGGAGTTCCAGTACAGCAGATCGAACGCCGCCGGCTGCCCGCCCCGCAGATAGTTGTTCACGACGTAGGGCCAGACCAGGTCGTTCGCCCGCAGGCTGGAGAACACGAATGCCAGCTCGTGGCCCGGCAGGATGCCGCCGGCGCCGATGGTCGCCTCGCGCGCGGCGACGCTGGTCTCGTCGACGAACAGGCCGATCTGGCCAGGCTCGGTGAAATCGAGCATGGCGGCGAGAAAGGTGGCGCTCGAAACCAGCGCGTCCTTTTTATGGGATAGCACGGCAAGGGCCGCGCCGAGGAGCGTTCCGCCCACGCAGAAGCCGAGCGCGTTGACCTGGTCGCTGTGGGCGATTTCCTTCGCTACGCGCAGCGCCGTGAAAACGCCGTCCTCGAGGTAATCGTCCCAGGTGAACTTTCCCTGGTCCGCTTCGACGTTGCGCCAGGACACCATGAAGACCGTATGGCCGGCCGCCACGGCGTGGGCGACGAAGGAATTCTCCGGCTGAAGATCGAGGATGTAGAACTTGTTGATGCAAGGCGGGATCATCACCAACGGACGCGCCGCGACCTGGTCCGTGGTCGGCCGGTATTGGATCAGCTGGATGAGCTCGTTCTCGAACACCACGTCGCCCGGCGTGACCGCGAGATTGCGGCCGACCTCAAACGCGGTTTCGTTGGTCTGGCTGATGCGGCGCTTGTGCACATCGCCCAGGAGGTTGGCGAGGCCGCGCGTCAGGCTCTCGCCGCGCGTCGCGAACGCCTCGCGCAACGCCTCGGGGTTGGTGGCCGGGAAGTTGGCCGGGCACATCGCGTCGATCCATTGCCGCGCGGCGAACCGGGCGCGCTCCTTCGCCAGCGGCTCGAGCACCGCCGCCTCGACCAGCTCATCGACATAGCGCGCGGCAAGCAGATAGGACTGCTTGAGGTAATCGTAATAAGGGTTCTCGCGCCATTCCTTCGCCACGAAGCGCCGGTCACCGGGGTCCGGCGAGGCCAGCGTCTCGGGCTTGCCGGACGCGAGCGCGGTCCACAGTCGCGCCTGCTTCTGCAAGTAGCTTTGTTGCAGCGATGGATCGCCCCAGGGAAGCGCGGCGGTTGCGGCTGGCGCGCCCGCCATGATCCGCATCCAGCCCTGCGTGACTTCATTGCTCGAGCTGGCGATTGCGGCCAGCAAGGCATCGGGAGACCCGGGTTGCATCGCCGAGCGATTTTGCGACGCACAACGGACGCCGTCAAATGATTCTTAACCCTTTGACGGAGTAGTCCCTTTTGCCTAGTGCGGCACCACGGCACCGACCGCCGCGATGGTTCCGATTCCGAGCGCGATGAGCAGGGCCTGGAACGCGGTGTCGCGCAGCTCCGGCCGGCGGTGCAGGCCCGGGATCAGGTCGGCGACGGCAACGTAGATCATGCTGGCGGCGACCACGCCAAGCAGGATGGGCTCGAGCCCATCGACGAGCTGCAGGCCGAAGTAGCCGATCACACCGCCGATCACGGTCGCCGTGGACGACAGCAGGTTCATCGCGAGCGCCCGCGCGCGCGAGTAGCCGGAGTGCAGCAGGATGAGGAAGTCGCCGACTTCCTGCGGGATCTCGTGGGCGATGATCGCCACCGCCGCCACCACGCCGAGCTCGGTGCTTTGCAGGAATGCCGCGGCGATCAGCACGCCGTCGACGAAGTTGTGCACCGTGTCGCCAACCACGATCAGCGTGCCGCTGCGCCCGTGGTCGTGCGCATCATGCACTTCGCAATGCTCGGTGTGGCAGTGGCGGTAGAGGAGCAGTTTTTCCAGCACGAAGAAGCCGAAGATGCCGCCGAGGATCGAGAACGCGACCTGGTGCGCCTCGCCCTGTTCAAACGCATGCGGAATGATTTCGAGAAACGCGGCGCCGAGCAAGGCGCCGATTGCGAAGGACACCAGCATCGGTATCCACGTGGCGCGCAGCATCAGCGCGAGGGCGGCGAGGCCGGCGGAAAGCGTACCGCCGGCGACGCTCGCGACCAGAATCCAGGCAAGCGTCATGGGGGTGTGGATTCTAGCCAGATGGCGGCGGCCATGCGCGCGCTGGTGCGCTCGCGGCGAAAAGAGAAGAAGCGCTCAGGCTCCGAATACGTGCAGAAGCCGCCGCCGCTCACTGCTTTCAATCCTTCGAGCTTCTTGCGCGCCACTGCATAGAGGTCGAGCAGCCAATGGCCAGGCCGCGTCGGCATCAGGGCCTCGGGGTACTTTGAAAAGGCGAGGTAAACGTCCTCGCCAACCTCGTACGCCCGAGACCCGATCGCCGGGCCGAGCCAGGCGATCAGCTTTTGCCGCGGCATGCGCATCGCATCCACCGTCGCCTCCAGCACGCCAGCGGCGAGGCCACGCCATCCGGCATGAGCCGCGGCGACGGTCGTGCCATCCACGTCGGCGAACAGCACCGGCATGCAGTCGGCGGCTTTCACGATGCACACGGTTCGGGATTTGCGCGTCAGGGCAGCATCCGCCTCGCGTTCAAGGTCACGGTCCAGATCGACCAGCCGCGTGCCATGCACTTGCTTGAGCCACGCGGGCTCGGCGGGAAGCAGTGCACGCAGCCTGCGCCTTGCACCTTCATCGGCGAGATCGCCGAAGTCGCGCGTCGTGACCAGCGCGCGCACGCGCGGCGGCGCCGCCCATTCGGGCTGGATCACTTGCGCAGCCCGTCGATCAGCCGCTTCATGTCGCGCGGTAACGGCGCCGACCAGCTCACCGCCTTGCCGGTGGTCGGATGGACGAGGGTCAGCTCGATCGCGTGCAACGCCTGGCGCGGGAAGTCGATGCCGTGGCGCGTCCCGCGCCGATAGGTCTCGTCGCCGACCAGCGGATGGCGCAGGTGCTGGAAATGAACGCGGATCTGGTGCGTGCGGCCGGTCTCGAGGCGGCATTCGACCAGCGCGGCATGGCCGTATCGCTCCAGCACCCGGTAATTGGTGCGCGACGGCTTGCCGCGATGGGTCACCGCCATGCGCGTGCGCGCGCGCACATCGCGCCCCACCGGCGCGTCGATCACCCCGCTCGCCGGCGGGTCGCCCTGCACTACGGCGAGGTAGACACGGCGCATGCTGTGATCGGCGAGCTGCTTGACCAGCGACACCTGGGCTTCGACGGTCTTCGCCACGACCAGCAGGCCGCTGGTGTCCTTGTCGAGCCGATGCACGATGCCGCCGCGCGGCACCGCCGCGAGTGCGGGCGCATGCGCGAGCAGCGCATTAAGTAGCGTGCGGTCGGGCTGGCCGGCGCCGGGATGCACCACCAGGCCCGCCGGCTTGTCGATCACGATCAACGCGGCGTCCTCGAACACCACCTTGAGCGGCATGCGCTGCGCCTGCGGCGCGGCTGCGTCAGGTACCCGCGGCGGCTGCAGCGCGACCGCTTCGCCGCCGGTCACGGCGTGGTTCGCGTCGAGCCGCCTGCCGTCGATGGTGATGTGCCCCGACTTGAGCCAGGCCTGCAGGCGGTTGCGCGAATATTGCGGGAACAGGCGCGCCAGCGCCTGGTCCAGGCGCATGCCTCCGAGCGTCGATGGGATGCTCGCCGTCATCGGCGCAGCGAGGCCAGCATCCCAGTCAATGTTATGATTTTTTTCCCGCATGGCTCGCACCGCAGTTTACTTCCTAGTCGCGATCTTCTGCCTCGCCGGCTGCGCCGGCAGCAGCGAAGACGAAACCGTCGGCTGGTCCGCGCAGCGCCTCTACGGCGAGGCGAAGGACGCCATGTCGTCGAAAGACTGGCCGCGCGCGGTGAAGTACCTGGAGAAGCTGGAGGCGCGCTATCCCTACGGGCGCTTCGCGCAGCAGGCGCAGCTCGAGATCGCCTATTGCCACTACAAGGACGGCGAGCGCGCTTCGGCCGTCGCCGCGGTCGACCGCTTCATCAAGATGTACCCGAACCACTCGAGCGCCGATTACGCCTGGTATCTGAAGGGGCTGATCAACTTCAACGACCAGTACGGCATCCTTTCGAACCTCACCACCCCGGACATGAGCGACCGCGACCCGAAATCCTCGCGCGAGTCGTTCAACGCCTTCAAGGAAGTGGTGGCGCGCTATCCCGAGTCCAAGTACGCCGCGGACGCGACGCTGCGCATGCGCTATCTGGTCAACGCGCTTGCCTCGCACGAGGTGCACGTGGCCCGCTACTACATGAAGCGCGGGGCCTATCTGGCGGCGGCGAATCGCTCGCAATTCGCCATCCGTCACTACGCGCAGGCGCCCGCGATCGAGGAGGCGGTGTTCGTGCTGGTGCTGGCGTACGACCGCCTCGGCATGAACGACCTGCGCGACGCCGCCGATCGCGTGATGCGCAGCAACTTTCCCGACAGCCGGTATCTCAAGCCCGGCGGCGATCGCAAGGACGTGCCGTGGTGGCGGCTGTGGGATCCCGAATGGTGAAAAAAATACTGGTCATCGGCGCGGCTGGAATGATCGGCCGCAAGCTCAGCGCGCGCTTGAAAAAAGACGGCGCCGGCGAGTTGATCTTGCATGACGTCGTCTCTGCGGGCCCGGGTGCGATCGTCTCGGACCTGTCGGCGCCCGGCGAAGCCGAGAAGCTGGTCGCCGCGCGCCCCGACCTCATCTTTCACCTCGCGGCGATCGTTTCCGGCGAAGCGGAGGCGGATTTCGAGAAAGGTTATCGCATCAACCTCGACGGCACGCGACGGCTGTTCGAGGCAGTGCGCAAGGTAGGCAGTGGATACAAGCCACGGCTGGTTTTCACTTCGTCTATTGCGGTGTTCGGCTCGCCCTTTCCCCCGGCAATCGGCGACGAGTTCCTCAATGCGCCGCTCACCAGCTACGGCACGCAGAAGGCGATCGGCGAGCTGCTGCTGTCGGACTACAGCCGGCGCGGCTTCTTCGACGGCATCGGCATCCGTCTGCCGACGATCTGCGTGCGCCCGGGCAAGCCGAACAAGGCGGCGTCGGGCTTCTTCTCCGGCATCATCCGCGAGCCGCTGAGCGGCCAGGAGGCCGTGCTGCCGGTGCCCGAAAGCGTGCGCCATTGGTTCGCTTCACCCCGCGCGGCGATCGAGTTTCTGCTGCACGCGGCGAGCCTCGACACGGCCAGGCTCGGCAGCCGCCGCAACCTCAGCATGCCGGGCATCAGCGCGACCGTCGGCGAGCAGATCGAGGCGCTGCGCAAGGTCGGCGGCGAGCAAGCCGCGCGCCTCATCCGGCGCGAGCCCGACCCTACCATCATGCGCATCGTCGACGGGTGGCCGCAGAACTTCGACGCGCGCCGCGCGTCAGCGCTCGGTTTCCGCGCCGATCGAAGTTTCGAGGAGATCATCCGCATTCACGTCGCTGACGAGCTCCAAG
>Ga0315910_10001049_pt1 | contig 25970 bp, 19 predicted proteins | sample EdamamesoilMG_FD_204470 | JGI IMG/M metagenome (GOLD analysis project Ga0315910, IMG submission 204470) | Garden soil microbial communities collected in Santa Monica, California, United States - Edamame soil | ecosystem: Environmental > Terrestrial > Soil > Garden | place: USA: California... | reverse complement strand
ACCTTGTCCGAGCCAAGCATCGAGCTTCGCCAGGCGTTTTGCGCTCGAAATGCTGGTCGGCTCGCCCTGCAGCGCCGCCAACTCCGGCGCCAGGCAGTGGTTGGTTCGGGTGAGCGGGCGCGAGCCTAGGCGGCGTTCGGTCACCCGCTGCCCGCCGCATTCGAGCTCGACAGCGCCGGTCGTGTCGGCGAGCCAATAAGTGTGCGCGGCCGCGCGGGGCGCGCTTCGGATCAGTTCCTTGGCTTCATCGACACTGCTCGTCGCGAGCGCGCGGTGGAGCAAGCTCAGGTAGCCGACGCCCGGGCGGGTGTCGCGTGCCTTGATGTTCGTCGTGCCGACCGTGAGTCCGGTTTCGTTCATGCCCATCAGCGACAAGCAACCGGTGCAGGTGACGGACCAGCTTTCGGGTCCGCGGGCTGGCGTACGGTGCACGGCGACCACGAATTCGAGATCGGTGGGATTGAGATCCCAGGTCTGCGCAGCGTAGAGCGTGGCGTCGGAGCTGAGGTTCGGGGGGACGACCAACGCCGAACACCCTTCGTCATGGTCAGACGGGGGCAGCAGCACCACGTCGCGCAGATCGGTCATGTTTCCAGCGGCGTACAAGCGCACAGCATCGACGTTGGCCGCTTCGGCAATGGCTTCGAGCTCCGAGGTTCCGTCGGGATCCCAGGCCCGCGCGCTGCGCAAGCACTGGGCTCCGACCTCGAGGAAACCGGCGATGTCGAGCTGATTCCGCTCGGTCATGTAGGCCTCGAGCGCGTCGAACCGCTGCGCCACGAAGCGCTGGATCTCGCTCCGAAGTTGTTCGCCGTGAGCGTGCCCCATTTGTTCGGGCGTACCCTGGCAGTGGATCTGTCGAAGTTCGTAGGGTGCGCTGCGCATCAGATCCGACGATCGTAGTTCCGGAGGGTCGCGCCCACAACCCGGCGCGCGAACCGGGTGAGCCTGCGTGCCAGCAACTCCTCACGGGCACGACCCGTGACGCCTCATGGATCAGCCGATCGAGAACGGAGCCGCATCCCCGGAATCCTCAGATGCGATCTGTAACGCCCCAGAAACACGTCCGGCACCATGGAAAAAGGGCATTGTCGCGCGAACCAGGGGCCGTTCCACCACGCGTTCAGCGCCGACAAGGGTTGAAATCTCGTGATTCTTTTGACGCCCGGGGCCATGCTTGACCCCCTTTCTCGAAACCTTACGCCCACGCCCATGCCCGCCGTTCAAAGATCGCAGCGCAAGCTTGCGCGAAATCGGATGCCGTTGTACTCCGGTCGCTCACTGCTTTCGGCGCGTTGCGTGCCATCGGCGCGTTGCGTGCCATCGGCGCGTTGCGTGCCATCGGGGCAGTGCATGCCATCGGCGGCTAGCGTGGCACGCTGTTTTCCTATCTTCAGAACTCGTATTTCAACCCCCCAACCCTCTTGGGGTAGCCCGAACCTCGGCACGTGATGGGTTCCATGGGGGGGTCTGATGTCATTGGGGGGGCTGCTGCCACGCGAGGGGCGCATGCGTGAGGACGAGGCGCAGAAGATATCGCTAGCCCGGGTGGGCAGCGTCATCAACGGCAAGTGGACCATCGACCGCCTGATCGGCGTCGGCGGCATGGCCTCGGTGTATGCGGCTACGCACCGCAACACCAAGCGAGCGGCGCTGAAGATCATGCACCCGGAGTTGTCGGCGCAGGCCACGATCCGTGAGCGGTTCTTGCGCGAGGGCTACCTCGCCAACATGGTCGACCACCCGGGCGTCGTAAGCATCGACGACGACGACATCACCGAAGACGGGTGTGCTTACCTGGTGATGGAGCTGGTCGAAGGCGAGACGCTCGAGGCGCGTCTCCGCCGCAAGGGCCCGCTGCCCCCCGAAGAAGTGCTGAGCTTCATGGATCAAGTGCTGCACGCCTTGGCCACGGCGCATACGCGGGGCGTGGTGCACCGCGACCTCAAGCCGGAGAACATGCTGCTCGCTCAGAATGGCGAGGTCAAGCTGCTCGACTTCGGGATCGCTCGCGCCCGAGCCCTGAGCACCGATCCTACCAAGACGCTCACGGATGGATTGATGGGCACGCCGGCTTTCATGCCGCCGGAGCAAGCGCGCGGCCGCTGGGAAGAAGTGGACGCCCAGAGCGACGTGTGGGCCCTCGGAGCCACGATGTTCACGTTGCTCACCGGGCGCAACGTGCATCAAGCGGCCACCACCAACGAAGCGTTGGCGGTGGCGATGATGCGACATGCCCCACGCCTCGAAGAGTACCGCTCCGAACTGCCGAGTTCGCTGCTCGAGCTCGTGAACAAGGCGCTCAAGTTCGAGAAGAAAGACCGCTGGCCGAACGCGACGGTGATGCTGCTCGCGGTGCGGCGAGCTAGTTCGCGGCTCGACGACGAGACGCTGGAGGCAGAAGCAGCAGCTGCCGCTGAGGCGGTGCATTCGGATTCCCAGCCCGAACTCTTCTTCGCGGAAAACGACGCCTCCGACACGTACATCGAGAGCGTGAACGAAGCCGAGCATTCCGACCCCGATACCAGTATCAGTGGGCTGTCGAGCCCCGCGCCCTCTTATCCTCCCTTCGAGCCTCCCACCAACCCGCTCAGCAGCGCACCGCCGGAGCTGATCGAGCGGGCATTCGCGCAGGGGTCGGCGCCGAGCTCGAGCGGGCGCCGCTCGCACACCTCTGACCCGCCGCCGAGGCCCCCCGCCCCGCCCCGCACGTCTCAGCGACCTCCCGCGCCATCCGCGGCTCCAACAGGCGCAAGCCCGGCGCCGCCAGCCTCGCTCGCGGCACCACGTCCGCTGAGCCAACCGCCGCCGCGCCCGCCGCTGGCCTCAGCAGCGCCAGCCGCCCCGGCAGCGCTGACGCCGAGCGCACCCGGGTTCGCGTCGCAGCCAGCGTTCGTGGACGCGGGCGGCGCTCACGACGAAGATCCCTCGCTGCGGATCCCGACACCGGTCTACCAGGGCCCGTCCTCCGCCCCAGCGCCGAGCGCGCCTGTCACCGAGAACCCGTTTTACACCGCAGCGGCCCCCGCGCTGGCCACCACTGCACCGAGCGCTGGTCCCGCCCCCGGCGCTGATCCCGCCCCCGGCGCTGATCCCGCATACAGCGCCTTGCTGACGCACGATTCGGTGCTCCCAGCCCGCCGTGTCGTGCCGTTCTCCGACGTGCCCGTGGCGAGCGCGGTCGTGACGCGGCCCACCGACACGACCACGGCCCGCTCGGCAATCACAGCTGCGGTGCGGGCGCCGAGCCGCCAGCAATGGTCGATGATCGGTGCCGGCGTGCTGGCGTTCGTCCTGCTCTTGGTCGTGGTGCTGTCGGGTGGCGACGACGACGAGCCTGCGGCCGACACCGGCGCGGCGGCCACCCTCGAAACCGCGGCCGATCCGGCACAGGCAGCCCCGCCGCCCGTGAGCCCGACGAGCCCACCCAAGTCAACGACGTCGCCCCGCACGGCAAAGGCGAAGAAAAAGGCGACCAAGCCCACGCAAAGCGACAAGGCGGTCCGCTCGAGCGCGCCCGTCGGACAAGCGGTCGACTTGGAGGAATTGCCGGTGGAAGGATCCGCGGCGGCGAGCGCGCGTTCAGCTGGAACCGCGGCCCAGCGCCGCCCCGCGCCGAAGTCAACCAAGACCGACGCAAACATCTTCAACCAGGCGAAGAACCTTGCGGTGAAGCGCGCCACTCAGCGATCGGGCAGCGTCAAGACCGGCAGCGGCGAGTGAGCTTCACGCCGCAAGCGGTGCTGCCAGCGGTTGCCATCGCGTGAGAAACACACCATGAAGCTTCGAGTGGAGGCTACGCACGCGTGTCGCTCGCATCGCTGATTCTACGTAACGGGAAAAACGGCTTCGGCTTCGGTACCACGGCCGAGCAAGTCACAGCCGGGCTAGATCTGACGGGCAAGAACATTCTGGTCACTGGCTCCACGTCCGGCTTGGGGGAAGCCACGGCGCACGCGCTCGCCCAGCGCGGCGCGCGGATCTTTGCGGCTGCTCGCACCAACGAAAAGGCCGAGGCGCTCTGCCGCACACTCCCGGGTGCGAGCCCCGTTGCCTGCGATCTCGCCGATCCGAGTTCGGTGCTCGCGTGCGTCGACGCGATGGCTCGAAGCGGGGCGGTGCTCGAGGCCATCATTTGCAACGCGGGCATCATGGCGCTGCCTCAGCTGGAGCTCGCTTTTGGCTACGAGAAGCAGTTCTTCACCAATCACATCGGCCATTTCTTGCTCGTGACCCGCCTGCTACCGCAGCTGAGTCCGCGCGGTCGTGTCGTGATGGTCAGCAGCGACGCGCATCGGATGGCCCCGCGCGGGGGCATCGACTTCGAGAACCTGTCCGGTGAGCAGAGCTACACGGCTTGGCAGGCTTATGGGCGCAGCAAGATCGCCAATCTCTTGTTTGCCAAGGCGCTGGCGCAACGGTTGCGTTCCGGCCAATCCCAGCAGTCCGCGAATGCGGTACATCCCGGCGTGATCATGACCAATCTGCAGCGCAGCATGACGCCGTTCATGCGCACCATGATGCAACTGGGCGAACCCCTGTTCCTGAAGACGGTGGCTCAGGGTGCCGCGACGCAATGCTACGTGGCTGTACATCCGTCGATGACGGAAAACGGCGAATACTTCGCCGATTGCAACGTGCGGCAGCCACGCCGAGCCGCGCGCGACCGGGCGCTCGCCGACAAGCTCTGGCAGGTTTCCGAACGTATCGTGGCCGAAGTGACGGGGTCGCCCCTCGCCCACTGACGCGCGGGCTGCTGCGTCGTGCTAGGACAAGCGGCATGCGGATCGGGTTGATCGGGGACGTACATCAAGAAGACTTGGCGCTCGCGTGGGCGCTCGGCTGGCTCTCGGACGAACGCGTGGACCTGGTGGTCTGTGTTGGGGACATCGCCGATGGCTTCGGCGATCTCGATGCTTGCTGCGAGCTGCTCGATTCGCATGGCGTCGTCACCGTTCGAGGCAACCACGACCGCTGGTTCCTCGCGCAAACGCTGCGCGAATTGCCCCAGGCGACGCCCCTCGCTGCGGCCAGTGCGGAGACGCGCGCGTGGCTCGCCGAGTTACCGGTGAGCGTTTCGCTAGAGACGCCGGCGGGCAAGGCTCTGATCTGTCACGGCACCGGCAACGATGACATGATCGGCGTGAAGCCCGACGACGAGGGCTACGCGCTCGAATCCAACACCCAGCTGCAGGGGTTGCTCGCGAGCGGTGAGCATCGCATTCTGATCGCGGGGCATACTCACCGCCCGATGCGGCGGCGCATCGGCGAACTCGTGCTCGTCAACGCGGGGACGCTGCATCGCGACTACGAGCCATGCGTCGGCATCTTCGATACCGCGTCGCTTTCCGAGCGCTTCGTGCGCATTCCCGCGTCTGTAGGGAGCTGAGGGGTCTTGGATGAAGCTCGCTCAGGTGATCGAGACCCATCACGGCAGCGGCGCAGCTGGCCTGGGGCTGGCGCGCAATCTGGGCGACGGCTTTCTGTGTGACAAGAACCCGTTCTTTCGGCGCGTGCGCAGCGCGGCGCAGCTGCGCGGATATGGGTTCACCCAAAACGACTTGGCCGGCTACTTCGGCTTCCCGCTCTTGGGGCTCGACACGGTGCTCGAGACGCACACGATCCCCTATCGGGACAACGTCGCCGCACTCGAACGCCTCGAAGCGACCCGGCCTGGCTTTTTTACACTCGCCGATCTCTCGCTGAATCGACCCACCCCGAACTACCTGCTCCACGAAGCGGCGCACGCGGTAGCGTTCCACGAGGCCTTCGGTCAGTCCCAGGCGGTGGCTGAAGTTTTCCGCGACCCCACGCAGCTGCTGCGGGTGCTCGCGGGCGAGGCCTTCGCCATGACCGCGGAATATCTGGCGGCGTGCAGCGTCACAGGTGCCCTGCACCGCTGGTTCTTCTCGATCAACAGCTATCGGCGGCGCACACAAGCCAGAAAGCCCATCGGCGAATTGATGCTCGAGCTCGGGGAACGCCCGGTCGTGTGGGTATTGCTCGCCGGATTCGTGGCCTCGAACACGCTGCGCGAGTCGTTGAAAGAGCGGGAGGTGTGCGCGCTGATCGAGCACGTTCCAGCAGCGGTGCCGCTGAGCGAGCGCGCGATCGCCTCGCTGCGCCGTGCCGTGTCGGAGGCGATCAAGATGAGCCGCGAGTTCCGTGTCGATACGGCACGCTTGTTCCTGTCCAAATTCGGCTATTCACGACGCATCGAGCGCCATCTGACGCTCGACTCCGTCGCCGAGCTCGCTCGCGACGCGCACTACCGGCAGACGCTCGTGCGGCTGGTCGACATACTCGTGGGGGATCCGGTGCCGGCAGCGGTGAACGCGCGGCGCCAGGTGCCGAGCAGGTGCCGAGCGCGCCCACGTACGGCGCAGAGCTTGGCTGGAGCTGAGTCGTGAGCGTCCGCGGTATCACCGCTGTCTGGACCGAGGCTCTCCGCCAGCGCGGGTTCGACCTGGTGCAGAGCTTCGACGCCGTGAGCTACAACGACTCCCCGCTCGCGCACGCAACGAAGTTTCGCTTACCGACCTTCGACCGGCCGCGCCCGCTCGGCCTGCTCATCGCTCACGGCGCCGCGCTTTGGCAGGTCTTCATCGATGCCCTGCGAAAGAGCGAACGGTTGCGAGCGTCCAGCCACCCGCTGGATGACTACACCGAGCACGTCGTCGCCGAGCTGCAGCGAACCACTGCTAGCCGAAGCACGGCTTTCTTCTCGCATCGAACCGATCCGGTGATCCCGATTCAACGCATCGCGGATGTGGCCGGGCTCGCCGGACTCTCGCCGAGTCACCTGAGCGTGCACCCGCGCGTGGGTCCGTGGCTCGGGCTGCGAGCCGTCGTCGTCTTCGCCGAGGATCAGATCTCGACCGCCGCCCCGGCCTCCCTGCGGCCGTGCGAGACTTGCCCCCAACCCTGCTTGGCGGCGTTCGAGCGGGCCCGCAGAGACCCCGCGTCGTCGTGGCGCGCATGGCTTGCCGTTCGCGACAGTTGTCCGATCGGACGTGAGGCTCGCTACAGCGACCCCCAGATCCAGTATCACTATACGAAAGAGCGCAGCGCTCTCAGCCCAGATCTACCTCCAAGGCACTCCAACACACTGAAAGGTGGGTGAATGTCCTTGACCGGTCATTGGGCCGGTCCTATGTTTCAACAGATTTTGAAACCTCAAACGCTTCTTCGAGTGAGCGTTGATCTGATGAACCCCGCTGCCAAGTCCACCGCCGATGCCGAGCTCCAAGTCGCCGACATGGTGGGGCGCCTGATGCAGTTCTGGGGATTCAAGCGCCCCATGGGCCGTTTGTGGACGCTGCTGTACCTGGCTCCGGAGCCGCTGACGGCCGCCGACATCGCGCAGAGCCTGCACATGAGTGCGGGCGCTGTCAGCATGACGCTGAACGAGCTCTCCAAGTGGGGCGCAGTGAAGAAAAGCTGGCGTCCTGGCGAACGTCGCGACTTCTACGAAGCGGAGACGAGTGTCTGGAAACTCGTGCGCCGCGTGATTGGCGACCGGGAGCTGACGTTGGTCCGCGAGTTCAGTGACGCGCTCGGAGCGGCCGACGCAGCGCTCGCGGCCGCGGAGCTGGATCCTGCGATCAAGGGCTTCAAGAAAGAGCGGGTCGAACGGCTTTTGGAGCTGTCCAAGCTAGGCGAAAACCTGCTATCCGCGCTCGTCGCCGGCCAGTCCGTCGATCCAGCCCAGATTGAGCAGGCCAGCAAGTGACCACGACCACCTCCTCCACCCAACGAGACGGCTCCGGCGCGATGTTCGACGCCATCGCCGAACGCTACGATCTGGTGAACCGCATCATTTCGCTCGGCATCGATCAGAGTTGGCGTGAAAAGACGGTGGCGGCCCTGAATTTGGAGCAATCCGCGCGGGTGCTCGACCTAGCGACGGGGACTGGGGATCTCGCGATCCAGATCGCAAAAGACGTCCCGGGCAGCCGAGTGGTCGGGCTCGATCCCTCAGCCAAGATGCTCGCGATTGGCCAGCGCAAGATCCACGAAGCCATGCTGAGTCGCCAGATCGAGTTGGTGGTCGGTGACGCCCAAGCCATCGAGTTCGCCGACGCGAGTTTCGACGGCGTGTCGATCGCCTTTGGCATTCGGAACGTGCCCGATCGTGCCCGAGCCCTGAGAGAGATGGCGCGCGTGACCAAAGCGGGCGGCCGCGTCGCGGTGCTCGAGCTCTCCGAGCCCGAGCGCGGCGGTTTGCTCGGGCCGCTCGCGCGTTTTCACGTGCACACGCTGGTGCCCTGGTTGGGCGCCTTGATCTCGGGTGCCGCGGAGTACCGCTACCTGCAGCGCTCGATCGCGGCCTTCCCCAGCGCCGCCGAGTTTGCGCGGTTGATGGAGAAGCAGGGCCTCCGAATCCTGCGCGTCGAAGCGCTCACCTTTGGAGTCTGTCACCTGTACGTGGCCACCCCGGCCTCGTAAGTCTGCAGGTCCTTCACTATGCAGTCCGCTTCGTTGTCGCATCTCGCTCCCCAACTCTCGCGAGCCCTGGAAGGCTGGCGACCGCCGCGCGCTGAGGACGGGTTTGCCCTGGTGTCGGTGCCAGCGCCGCTCGCCCCGCTCGAAAACGTATTCGCGGCTGGGCACAGCGAGCACTCATTTCTTTGGGCGCCTTCGAGCGACGAACGCACGCCGACCACGCAGTTCGTAGGCCAGGGCGTGGCCGCGGAGGTGGTGGCGAACGGTGAGGATCGATTTTCGCGCGTGCAGCATGAGGTGCGCGCACTGCTCGATCGCGTGAAATCGGCGGGCGACGACGCGCCTTCGGCCCGTGTCTTCGGGGGCTTCTCGTTCCAGCCCGAGGCGCCCACCGGAGCGCTTTGGGGCGGCTTCCACGCGGCGCATTTCGTGTTGCCCCGCACCTGCTACGCCCGCGCGCTCGATCGGGCTTGGATCAGCCTGTGCGTGCGCGTGGCCGATTTGAACGAACCGGCACTGATCCGCGAACACGTTGGGCACAGCATCGCCTGGCTCGAAGGCTTGATGGCCCAGCGGGCGGCGCCCCCGCTGGCGCAACCGGCGAGCTTGCGCATCTCGAACGTGCCCGATCGCGAAGGCTGGCAGGCGCTCGTCGCCTCGATCCAAGCGGAGATCGCGGCAGGCCGCTTCCAAAAGATCGTCGCCGCGCGGCGCGCGGTGTGCCGCTTGGATCCGATGCCGGCACCCCATCGTGTGCTCGAGCGTCTGGGTGAAATTGCGGGCGACTGCACGCGGTTTGCGGTGCGGCGCGACGACAAGCTGTTCCTCGGAGCGACTCCGGAGTGGCTGATCCGCAAGCAGGGCAACCGCTTCCAGACCGAGGCGCTGGCGGGCTCCCGATCGTCGCGCGAGCCGGACGCGGAGGCCCAGCTCCTGTCCAGTCAGAAAGACCTGCGCGAGCACAGCTTGGTCGTGGACGAGATCGTCCGGGCGTTCGAGCCGTTGACGAGCGAAGTCGGAGCGCCGCAAAAACCGGTGGTCCGACGGCTGCGCGACATCCTGCATTTGCACACCCCGCTTGCCGGCAGCCTGCGCGAGGCGACGCACGTGCTCGAGCTGGTCGAACGCCTACATCCCACTCCAGCCGTCGGCGGCGCGCCGCGCCTCGGCGCCCATCGCTGGATAGCCGAGCACGAGCCCGAAGAACGCGGCTGGTATGCGAGCCCCGTGGGCTGGGTCGATGCCGCCGGGGACGGCGAATTCATCGTGGCGCTGCGCTCGGCGCTTTTGGTTGGCAACATGGCGCACATCTTCGCGGGCGCTGGCGTCGTGGCAGAATCGGACGCCGATCTCGAGTTCCGGGAGACCGAGCTCAAGCTGGCCGCGATGAGCAACGCCCTTGGGGCCATGTGAGTCATGTCAGCGGTTTTGCTCACCCAGTGGGCGCGCTTGCTCGTGGATACGCTGGTCCAAAGCGGCGTGCGCGATGCGGTGATCAGCCCTGGGTCGCGCTCCACGCCGTTCACGTGGGCCGCACTCCAGCACCCGGGGCTCAGCTGCCACAGCGCGATCGATGAGCGCTCCGCGGCGTTCTTCGCGCTCGGCCAAGCCAAGCTGACGGGCCGCCCGTCGCTGCTGATCGCTACGTCGGGTAGCGCGATGGCTCACTACTGCCCGGCGTTCGTCGAAGCCAGCTATTCGTTCACGCCGCTGCTCGCGCTGACCGCCGATCGCCCCGTCGAGCTCCAGCACCGCGCCGCCCCGCAGACCATCGACCAAGCAGGACTCTTCGGACGCTTGGTGCGCGCTGCGTTCGATCTCGGCGCTCCGGGCGCGAGCGCTCAGCAGCTCGGCGCACTCGTGGCCACGCTGGCGCAGGCCGTCCGACTGTCGCAGGGGCCTCTCCCCGGCCCCGTGCACCTCAACGCTCCGGCGCAGAAACCGCTCGAGCCCGTATCGGTGACGGACGCTGCCGGCACCCAAATCGAAGCCGCGGTGAGCGCGCTCATCGCGCGAGGTCCTACACGCTTCAGTGGCGAGCCGACCCACGACGCTGCCGCGAGCGTCGACGCCGTGGCGCAGGACCTCGCGCGCGCGGCGCGCGGGCTCATCGTGTGTGGGGCGCTAGCGCCGGGGCACGGGCGCGCGGCCCGGGCGGTGCTCGGCCTCGCTCACGCCACGGGCTTCCCACTGATCGCCGAAGTTCCGAGCCAACTCGTGCTGGGCGACGCGCTCGCGCCCGTGGCGCCGGCGATCGGCAGCCTGTTCGCGCTCGCCGGGCTGCGCGCGAGCGAACCGGACTTCGTGCTCCAGCTCGGGCCTCCCTTGACGAGTCAAGCGTGGTCCACGCTCGAGGCGGGGCTGTCGGGGGCTCGGCGCCACGTCGTCGCGCGCTACGGCTGGCCCGACGTGGCCGCGTCGGCGAGCTGGCTGCATGCGAGCGACCCCGGCGGGTTCGCGGCTCGTCTGAGCGAGCGCGTGGCGGCGCAGCCGCCGCCGACGGGGGAGCTCGCGGAAGCGCGCAGCGCATGGGCCGCGCGCTTCGCTCGAGCGCGCGGCCGGATCGCGGCGCTGCAACACGAGGTGCTCGCGGCGCTGCCCTTCGGCGAAGCCCACGCCGTGCGCCAGATCGTGGAGGAGCTGCCGACGGGGTCGCTGCTGGTGCTCGGCAACAGCTTACCGCTCAGGGCGGTCGACGCGTTCGCGAGCCCGCGCGCGGCGCAGGTGACGACGCTGGTCCAGCGCGGCGCCAACGGTATCGACGGCTTGGTGTCGGGAGCGGCCGGCGTCGCCAGCGCCGGCGCGCGGCTCACCACGCTGGTCCTCGGCGACGTCAGCTTGGCCCACGACGTCGGTGGGCTGCTACTCGCGCGCGGAGTTTCGTTGCCGCTCGCGATCGTGGTCATCGACAACGCCGGCGGGCGCATCTTCGATACCTTGCCGCTGGGAGCTGCCGGCAGCCTCTCGGAGGCGGAGCTCGCTTTCTGGCGCACGCCGCCCGGTCTGGCGCTCGACGCGCTGGCGCGGGCCTACGGCGTTCGCTACCACCTTGCCGAGGACGCCGACGAGCTCGGCCGGGCCCTGCGCACGGCCTACGCGACGCCTGGGGCGACGCTCGTGCACGTGCGTGTGTCGCCCACCAGCTATCGAGCGGCGGTGGAGCGGCTCGGCGCGCTCTCGAGTGGCTCCGCGCCGCGCGGGGGCGCTTGATGGCGACGTGGCTCTGCCTGCACGGCTTCACCGGGACGCCCGCGTGTTTCCACGCGCTCAGCGCCGCCGGAACGCTGCTCACGCCTGTGCTCTCGGGCCACGGCGCGCCGGCAAGCGCCTGGGAAGCGAACTTCGAGGCGGAGGTCGCGCGCGTCGGGCGCTGGCTCGCTGAACGGAGCCGAGACCGAGTGCACCTGCTCGGCTACTCGCTCGGAGCGCGCCTCGGGCTCGGGCTGTTGCAGGCGTACCCGGAGCGCTTCCTGAGCGCGCTGCTCGTCGGCGCCAACCCCGGGCTCCGGACCGCTGACGAACGCCAGGAGCGGCGGCAGAGCGATGAACGGCAGCGGCAGCTCCTGCTCACCGGTGGGCTCGAGGTGTTCATCGAGCACTGGGAGCGGCAGCCGCTGTTTGCGACCCAGGCGGCGCTCAGCCAGGAGCTGCTGGCTGAGCAGCGGCGCGCGCGCTTGACGCACACGGCGGCGGGGCTCGCGCATGCGCTCGACGCGCTCGGACTCGGGAGCATGCCTGACTACTGGACCACGCTGGCCGAACTCGACCTACCCATCGCCGTCGTGGTAGGCGAACGGGACACCAAGTTCAGGCGTCTCGGCGAAGCCATGCTCGAGCTGTTACCCAGCGCGCGACTCGAACTCGCTCCCGGTGCGGGGCACAACGTCGTGCTCGAACGACCGGCTTGGCTCAGCGAGCTGATGCAACGCGCTGCCGAGGGCACTGGCGAGGCCGAGAGCGCATGATGGCGCGCGAACCGAGCGTGGCGGCGGCTGAGCGCGCGCGGCCCAGCGTACGCCCGCACTCGGCGCTCGCTTGGTGGATCGCCTGCCGGCCCAAGACGCTGAGCGCCGCCGCCGTGCCGGTTGCCGTCGGCAGCGCCGTGGCCTACCGGCTCGGCGGTTTCGCCTGGTGGCCCGCGCTCGCCGCGCTCGTCGGCGCGCTCTTGCTCCAGATTGGCTCCAACTTCGCCAACGACGTCTTCGACTTCGAGAAAGGCGCCGACACCCAGGCGCGGTTGGGTCCGGAGCGCGCGGTGCAGGCGGGCCTAATCTCGCCGCGCTCCATGCGCCTCGGCATGGGCGCCGTCTTCGGCTTAGCGCTGCTCGTGGGCGTCTACCTCAGCCTCCTCGCCGGCCCGATCATCGTGCTGATCGGTCTGGTGTCGATCGCGTCGGCGATCTTGTACACCGGCGGCCCCTACCCGCTCGGCTACCACGGTCTGGGCGACGTGTTCGTGCTGATCTTCTTCGGCTTCGTCGCCGTGTGCGGGACCGCCTTCGTGCAACTGCGCGCGCTGCCGACCTTGGCGATCTGGTCATCCATTCCGGTGGGCTGCCTGGCCACCGCCATCTTGGTCGTGAACAACGTGCGCGATCGCGATACCGACGTCGTGGCCAACAAACGCACGCTGGCGGTGCGCTTCGGCACGCGCGCAGGGCAGTACGAGTATCTGCTCTTGCTGGTGTTCGCCTACCTCGTACCGGTATTCTTGCTGGTTCGCGCTGACCTCGGCGTGACCGGCATGCTGCCATGGTTGAGTCTGCCGTGGGCCATCGTCCTCGCCCGTCGGGTGTTCCGCGACCGAGGGCCCCTATTGAACCGCTCCCTGGTCGGTACTGCAAAGTTGCTGTTGCTCTTCGGCGTACTGTTCACGCTCGGGATCTGCCTGGGCGCGGGCGATCCATGAAACTGCGAGACATCGCGATCGCCGAGGTCTCGGGCGTACTCGAGCAGGCCATCGGCAGCTCGACCCGGCCCGCGCAGCGGCGAGCCGGGTTGGTCATCAAGCTCACGGACAGCGACGGCAATGTCGGGCTCGGCGAAGCGTCACCGCTGCCCGGCTTCAGCCCCGATTCGCTCGAGTCCTGTCGCGCTGCCCTCGGGCGCCTGGAACCGGGCGCGCTCGCAGCGTGCCTGACGGGAACCGGACGTCTGCTCGATCGCCTGGTTCAGGTCCGGGCCCTGCTTCCGGCGGGCTCACCGGCAGCAGTGTTCGCGCTCGAAACGGCGCTGCTCGACCTCGCCTGTCGGCGCGAGCAGCGTTCTCCCTTCGAGCTGCTCGAGCACACTCCGCTCGTCCGTCTCGAGCTGAACGCGGTCCTCGACGGTACCCTTCCCGATGCGCTCGATCGAGCGCGCGCGCTCGTTCGGGGCGGCTACTCGACGCTCAAGCTGAAGCTCGGGGCCCGCTGGGAGCCGGCGCTCGATACGCTGACCGAGCTCTCCGCGGCAGGTGGGCTCAAGCTGCGTGCCGATGCCAATCGCAGCCTCCCTGCCAGCGATCTGGAACGAGCGCTGCCGCGTCTCGCCGCCTTGGGCCTCGAGTTTCTCGAAGAGCCCTGCGCGCCCGAGTCGTGGCCTACCCTGCCCCGCGAACGACCGCCGCTCGCGCTCGACGAAAGCCTCGCGGGGGCGACCAGCGCGGCGCTACCCGCGCTGCTGCGCGCCTCGGGAGCCCAGGTGGTGGTGCTCAAGCCCATGGCCCTCGGCGGCTTCTGCGAATGTCTCGGGCTTGCGCAGGCGGCGCGCGCCTGCGGCTGCGACGTGGTCGTAACGCATCTCTTCGACGGCCCGATCGCCCTGCGCGCGGCGGGCGTGCTCGGGCTGATGATCCAGAGCCCCGGGCTTGCTGCAGGCGTGGCGCCGCACGCGGGCCTCGCAGCCTGGCCCCCGCCGCTCGAGCTTGGGGCAGCACACGACCCCGACGCTGCCGTCGAGCCCGCGCTCTTCCACGCGGGGATCAGCCCAGCGGGCTACTGGGAGCATCTCGGTGCCTGAAGCGTTCGACGTGTTCGCCGCAGCGCGCGAGGTGCCCCAGCAGATCGCGCTGGTCGAGCCCAGCCGCAGCTGGAGCTATGCCGAACTAGCGCAGCATTCCGCCCGGGCGCTGGGCTGGCTCCGAACCCGCGGCTTGGTCCTCGAGCCCGACGGGCCCGTCGACCCTGTCGCCGTGTTGGCGGCCCCCACACCCCACCAGATCGCCATGACGTTCGCGCTGATGGCCGCGGGTGTGCCGTGCCTTCCCGTGCACCCGAGGCTTACCGAGCCCGAGCGCAGCGCGCTCGTCGCCCAGGCCGGCGCGACGCTCTACGTCGACGCCGGTTGGCAGAATGCGCCCGCCTCCACCCGTGAACCCGCCGAAGCCCCGGGCACGCCCGCCGACGCTACGGCTGGCTTGGCGGTTGGCGCAGCCCCGCTCGCTTTGGTGCAGACCTCCGGCACCAGCGTGGGGCCGCGGCTCGCAGTGCTGAGCGAGCGCGCGTTCCTTGCGTCCGCGCAGGCGAGCGCGGCCCACCTGGGTTGGCAGCCCGGCGACCGCTGGCTGCTTGCGCTGCCCTTCGCCCACATCGGCGGACTCTCCATCCTCACGCGCTGCCTCGCGGCACGCAGCACGATCGCGCTCGCCGCGTCTCCAGGTCGAGGCGCTGCGGCCCGCGGCAGCGCCGCCCTCCTGGGCGAGAGCTTGGAGGCGCTCGAGGTGTCGCTGTTGTCGCTGGTCCCTACCCAGCTCGAGCAGCTCCTCGAACTCGCGCCGGAAGCCTGGCGCGCCCCGCGACTCCGGGCGGTCCTCGTGGGTGGGGCGGCGGCGACCAGCTCGATGCTCGAGCGCGCGCGCGCGCGCGGGCTACCCGTGCTGCCGACCTACGGCATGACCGAAACCTGTTCCCAGATCTGCACCCGGTCCGTGACCCCCGAGCCGGAAGACGACGGCGTAGGCCGCCCGCTCGCAGGCGTCGAGGTCGCGATCGTGGCGGGTGAGATCCACGTGCGCGGCGCTGTCCTGTTCAGCGGCTACTGGGGCGAGTCCCAGCGCTACACCCCTGCGACCTGGTTTGCCACGGGTGACCTCGGCCACGTCGATCCGAACGGCCGCCTGCACGTGCTCGGCCGCCTCTCGGATCGGATCATCAGTGGAGGGGAAAATGTGAACCCGCTCGAGGTCGAACAGGTGCTCGGGCCGGCCTTGGCACCGCGTCGCGTCTGCGTCTTCGGCCGCGACGATCCGCTGTGGGGAGAGCAAGTCGCCATTGCGATCGAGGGGCCCGTCGATCCGGAGTTGGTCGAGCGCATTGCCCACGTTTCCCGCACCTGTCTCGCGCCCTTCAAACGACCGCGGCTCGTGACGTTCGTCGAACAGCTCCCCGAACTCGGCTCGGGAAAGATCTTGCGGCGCGCTCTGAGAGAGTCCGCCGCGCTGACACTCAGCCCAATCGGCTACACCAGCGGCTGAAATGCCATGAAGATGCCCTCCGGCAGCGGGCAACGCTTGAAGTCGGGGAGCGACACGAACGTGTGCACGGTCTGGGCAACCACTGCCGGCTCGCGGCTGCCCGCCAGGACGATCCGATAACCGAGGGTTAGTTCGCTCTCAGCGAGATGCGCGACCGGCAGGCTGACCGCAACTTCGTCCCCGAAACGCAGCGGCCGGAGATAGTCCGCTTCGGCGTGCCGGATCGGGGCAGCCCATGTGCGGTTTTTGAGCACTTCGACCAACGAGACGCCGTGCGCTTCGAGGAACTCGACGTACAAGTCGTGGCAGTACTCGAAGACTGCAGCGTAGAAAATTACGCCGGCAGCGTCCACGTCCTGAAAGCGCACGCGTCGCGTGCGAGCGAACCCTTCACGGGTCACGCTGATCAGTGTTTGCCGGTCGTAGCGATGCACGGCGATTCCTCGTGGGGATAATGAAACGCCAACAGCCGAGGTGGCTGCACTCGTGTGGGAACGGATGCAGGCGAGAACCCGAAGCCGTGGGCAGGAGTAAGGGGCAGTGGAAAAGACGCGACACTCATCGATTTCGGATTCATCGATTGTAGGTTCATGCGAGCGTGAGGGGTTGCCGCCCAATGCGAGCGAGGGAAAAGCTTGGCCGACGCCCGCGACGCTGACAAGCAAGAACGCGAGCCGGCCGGCACGCTGGGCCAGCTCGCTCTACCTCCGCTCGGTTCAGGGAGTCGCCGCTTGCCTCGGCTTGGTGCTCAGTGGGTGCCCCACCGGCACCGAGCTCGACACGTCCTATGAAGAGTACTTCCCGACGCCGACGACGGGCGTGAAGCCGAGCACCAACTCTTCGTCGTCCACGACTTCGGGCGACGTGACCTGCGACGACTCGAACGTGAACGATCTGGGAATGTCCAAGTGGTGTGGGACCGACAAATGCCACGGCGACGTCGGCCTAGACAACGCGAGAGCCCCACTGTGGCTGTTCTCACCGACACGGAGCACCGATTTCTTGAACCGACCGGCCTTGACGCAAGGTTGTGAAGCCGAGCTCCTCGTCAACACGGAAAATCCGGCGGCAAGCCTGATCTACGCGGCGATCCGTTTCACCTCGCCGTGCGGCCTCGAGATGCCCGCCGAAGACTATCCCATCCCCGTCTCCGAGGAGCAGGCTTGCATCGAAGAATGGGTGCTTGGCTTGGCGGCAGACGGCGCCGGCAACTAGGCGCTGGGAGTGGTGACACCGGCATCGGTTGCAGACCGCGCAAGCGCAACTCTCGTTTCGCGCGAGTGAGCGCTCCGAACAGCGCGCGTGTTGCAGACGTGAGACAGCGCACATGCAAGCACCGAGTAGAAAATTACGCCGGTAGCGTCCCCGTCCGAGAAGCAACGCTGGAGAGTGGACACGAACTCTTCACGCGCCACACTCCAGCGAAGTTTGCCAGCGCATCGAACCATGCACATTCCTCGCGGGATCGTCTCGAACCCTGCGGCCGTGTTCGGTGCGACACGTGAGAGCACGTAGGCGGCCAGGAAAATCTGACGGCCTTGTCGTGGAGTAATTTGCATCCACAAAGGCGCGAGATTAATCAATCAGAGTCAAGTTGCCCCCTGGACTTGGCGCGCGGAAATGTTGGAGGATGACGGCGACTGTGGCGAGCAACATCAAGATCGCGAACCTAAGCAGAGACATTCGTAGCAAGAGACTCGGTTGGGCAATGTTCGTGGGTCTTGGGCTCACTGGGTGTCCGACGGGCGCAGACCTCGATTCCGACTACGAAGACTACGAGCCGACCCCGACCACGGTCACGGCGACGTCGAACACGGTGAGTTCCTCGACGACTTCCGGGGATCCGCCCTGCAGCGACGCGGACGTCAACGACCGCGCCATGTCCTACTGGTGCGGCACGGCGGCGTGCCACGGCGACATCGACGAGAACAACGCGGCCGCGCCGCTCTGGCTGTTCTCACCGACTCGAACTCAGGATTTCTTGGATCTACCTGCCGTGACGGAAGAATGTACCGCCGAGCTCATCGTCAACACGACCAACCCCGAAAATAGCCTGCTCATCACCGCGCTGAAACACACGTCCCCCTGCGGCCTCGAGATGCCCGACGGCATCGACATCACACCCGCAGAACTGACCTGTATCGAACAGTGGGTGAATAGTCTGGTACCTTGAAGGCTTAGGAAACACTCATGCACACGATTGCCGGTAGGGCAGTACGGCAAGCCCTACTTTTCTCGTTGGCAACCTCCGTAGCTCTCGCGCCCGACGCCGCGTTCGCGGGCAAGCAAGACAAGGCCGAGCCGAGCCGCGGCCTCGTGGCGAAGGCGGCGAAAACCAAGGTGGTGCTGGGCGCATTCGTCGGGACGAAAGCCGAAGACATGCGCAAGTGGACCACCACTGGCCTCAAGCAGGCAGACAACGTCCAGCTCGTCGAAGACGAGGCAGCGGCGAGCGTCGCTCCAGGGTCGTCCGACTCCGACTATGCCTCGGTGGCCGCGGGTAGCGGCGCGGCGGCGGTCGTGCTGGGTCGCGTGAATCTGCAGAAGAAGGTCGGTTGGAGCCTGACGCTGTGGGTGCACAACGGGGCGAACGGGAAGCTGATCGAGAAGCTGACGGTGCGCGGCGGGCTGCTGCCCGAGATGAAGAAGAAGCTCGAGAAGAAGATCGGAGCCATCCTCGCGCCCGCGCTGAAGAAGGCGGGCAAGGACACGGACGGCGGAGCCGCAGCCCCCGTCGCAGCAACCGCCGCGACGGCAGCGGCGCCCGAAGCCGGAGCCACGGAGCCTGAAGCCAAACCAGAGCCCGAAGCCAAGCCAGAGCCAAGCACCGAAGGCGCCGAGGAGGTTACGCTCGAAGAAGAGCCCGCAGGCGCGTCGATGAACACCGAAGAGACGCCGTTCGAGGACGAGCCGGAGGCTGCCGCTACCACGACGGCCACCGGCCCCTCTCCGCTCGAACTCAAGCTCGGCCTGCGTTTCTACAAGCGCGACTTTTTGTACAGCGACACGCTGAACGACCACGACCCGTCCTACGAACGCCCGCTCGAGCACAACACGGCCGCAGGCTCCCCGATGCTGATCTTCTCGGCGAACCTGTACCCGGCGGCGTTCTTCACCGACAACTTCCTCGCCAACATCGGCGTCATGTTCGGGTACGAGCAGGGCTTTCTGACGACGACGTACCTGCCCGATCCTTACGTCAATCCGCCGCCTCAACCCGACGTCGAGGGGCGCGACCTCGATCAGTCACACACGGACGTCTACCTCGGCCTGCGCTACCGCCTCATGTTCGGTGCGCACGAGATTGCCCCCTACGCCACGTTCGGGAAGCACTCGTTCGTGATCTACGACGACTTGTATCCCTACTACTACCCAGGTACCACCACGTTCGACGATTACTACGACGCGCTGCCCAGCGTCGGCTACGAGTACATCGATATCGGCGTCCAGCCGCGGTTTCAGTTCGGCGAGTTCAGCGTGGGCGGTCGGGCGGCGTATCGGATCGTCAACGATACGGGCGGGCTGCAGCAAGCGGGCCCCCCCGATCAGCCGTACGACACCTGGTTTCCGAACGCCAAGGGCTCGGCCCTCAGCGCCGGAGTGCAGCTCGGCTACGCCATCACGCCGATCATCGAAATCTTGATCGGCGGCGACTTCACACGCTACGGCTTCGACTTCAACCACATCCCCACCACCCAAGAACGCGCCGACGCCGGCCTGCCGGAGATCCCCGTGGCCAGAATCGCGGGTGGTGCCACGGACACCTACCTCTCAGGTTGGATAGCGCTGGGTATCCGCTTTCCGGGTTCGGAGATCGCGGTGTCTGCCGCTGGGGCCGCCAGCTCGGAGAGCTCGGACAGCTCGGAGAGCTCGGACAGCTCGGACAGCTCGGACAGCTCGGACAGCGAAGTCGAAGATCCCGACGACGAAGACGTCGAAGAGCTCGACTTCTAAGCTCCCTTCGCCCGCGGTTGGGCGCCCGCTGGCCTTGCACTATACTGGAGCCACATGACCCAACCGAGGAAAGCCTCTGCCCGACGCGCGTTCTCGAGCTACCGCGAGAAGCAGCGCGCGGTGTTGCTGACAGGCGCGCTTGCACTCCTGCAGCCTGTCCTGCTGCTCTCCGCCTGCAAAGGCGAAGCCCCCGCACCCGAGCCAAGCACGGCTGCTGCGCCCGTAACTGCTGCGTCTGCTGTTGCGGTGCCGCCCGTGGCCGGCGCTGCTGCTTCCGGCGCGAAGGCCACGCTGCACGGCAGCGCCATCGCGCCCGGTCATGAGGTGGAGCTCGCCAAGGTGCTGGCGAACCCGCGCGACTTCGCCGGCAAGACCGTGACCGTTTCGGGCGACGTGCGACGCGTGTGCAAGAAGATGGGCTGCTGGATGGAGCTGTCCACCGACAAGAGCGAGACCGCTCCAGGCTGCCGTGTGTTCTTCGGGGCGCACCAGTTCTTCGTGCCGAAGGATTCTGACGGTTCCCAAGCTCGCGTGCAGGGCGAGGTTCAGGTCAAACAGGTTCAGGCCGATTTCGTCCAGCACCTCGAGCAAGAAGGGGCCAGCTTCAAGGCCAAAAACCCCGACGGCACCGCCGACGAGGTCCGCCTCGTGGCCACCGGGGTAGAACTCACCCGCGGCTAAACCCGCACGTTTCGCTGGTTCTTTCGCGAGCTTGGCTGGGCCGCAGTCGAGGATTTGTCCGCCCCGGCGGAGCTATGCTAGTAGCGGTGGTCGTGAGGTTTTCCGCGTGGGCATGGCTTTTGGGGGCGCTGTTGTTGGTGACTCCTGCAGCGGCCGAACGCACCCATGTGGTGGGCGACGGTCATACCCTCGGCAAGATCGCCAAGCGCTACCACGTGAGCATCGCTGCGCTGTGCAACGCCAACGACATTCAGCGTAACCATCCGATCAAGCCAGGCCAGAAGCTCGTGATCCCCGACGCGAGCGACAAAGACGGCAGCCGAGCCCGGGCCGCGCGCCAGCCCGAACAAGCGAAGGTCGCGCCCGACGACACACCGAAGCCGTCGACTGCTCCAGTGAGCAACGGTTCGGGCATGCAGGTGCTGCAGATCCCCGGCTACGGCAACGCCTACTACTACGAGCCTACCGGCCCGGGCCGTCTCGCGCTCAGGCCTGTCATGATGTACTTGCACGGCCGGGGCGGTCACCCAGAAGCCGATTGCAAGCGCTGGGCGGCGGTGGCGCGCCCCTTGGGCTGGCTCGTGTGTCCGAGCGGTCCGGGCGCCATGGGTACTGGTCGCGGCTGGAACAACAATTGGGCGACCGCGCACCGCATCGCCATGGCCACGCTGAACGAGCTCCGCGCCAAGTATGGCCGCCGAGTGCAGCTCTATGGCAACACGCTGATCGGCTTCAGCGAAGGGGCATACGCCGCCATGAACGTAGGCCTGCGCGAACCACGCTCGTTCAATCGCTGGCTGGTCCTGGCGGCGAATTCCACCTACTGGGGTGCGCTGGGCGAAGACCTTCTGGGAGACGTGAAGAGCCGGGTGCGCAAGGTCTACCTGATCACCGGGGAACAGGACGGGGTCGTCAACGGGACGCGCAGCGTCCGCGAAATGCTGCGCAAGGCCCAGGTCGCCACCCGCATTTCGACCCCCAGCGACCTCGGGCACGAGGTCGATCTCAACGACCGCCGCGAGCTCTACCGCGCCGCTCTCGTCTGGCTCAACGAAGGCTAGCCCCCGGCTCGGACCGACTGCGTCGGCTCTCGCTGCTATCCGCCATCAGCCTTCAGCCTAGCTCTGGCTGAGTTGATCGAGCAGCTGGGCGGCGCCTTCGTGCGAAGGATCTTCCGAGAGCGCCTTGCTGCACAGGATCTTGGCTTTGCGCGGGTCGCCTTGACGTTCGGCAAGCAGCGCCAGGTGATAGTGGGCGTCGCCCTTCATGCGCGCGATATCATCGTTCGACACTTCCTCGCTGGGCTTCATGATGGTCACCGAGCGAAACGCGCGGAGGGCTTGCTGATCTTCGCCGAGCGTGAGCGCCAGGCGCCCGAGCCGCATCGCCAAGTGCGGATTCTTCAGATCGAGCTCGTGCGCCTTGGTCAGCGCTTGCAGCGCCTCGGCGGCGGCATCGCTTTCCTGGAGGATGTTCGCCATCTCGACGTACACGCTCACCAGGCCCTTCTGGCGCCGGCCCCGCTGATTGTTGGCAGCATCTTCCAGAATCATCAGAGCTTCTTGCTGCCGGCCCAGCCCCGCGTAAGCGCGCGCCAGAAGCGTGGCCACGTCGAGATCTTGCGGCGCCAGCTGGCGAGCTTGTTCGAGGATCTGGATGGCGTGTTCGCTCTCCCCGTCGTCTTCGAGCAAGAAGCCGGCGGCGGTCACCAGCGCCTGCAGGCGCGCTTCGTCGTCCTGACTCTGCGCGGCGTCTTTCAAGAGCAACTCCGCGAGCTCGCGGTTCGCGCCCACGGCCTCGTACATGCGCCGGAGTAGCTGTGATAGTTCGGGATGCCCAGGGGCTACACTGAGCGCGCGTTCGAGCGCGTCGCGCGCATCTCCTGGCTGCCCAGCGGCGTCGGCCACCTGAGCCAGCTCGAGCGCCAAGGGCACGAGCGCCTCGCCCCGCTCGAGGGCGATGAGCCGCTTCAGGGAGTCAGTCGCGGCTTCCCAATCTTCGGCGCTTCGATCGAGCTCGGCCAGCTTGATCAGCGTCTGTTTGTCGCTGGGTTGCTCCTGGACGAACTCGCGCAACTGCTCCCGCGCCTCGTCGACCTTGCGAGCCCGGAGCAGGACATCGACGAGCTTGAGGATCGTCGCCTGGTCGTCGGGGCGCAGCTCGAGGCGGCGCCGGAACCCAGCCAAGAGCTGCTCATAGTTCGTCGGATCGAGTTGGTAGGCGCGCTCCAGGTCTTCCAGAGAGCCCTCGATGTCGCGGATTTCAGCCCGGATTTCGGCCCGTTGTCGCAAGAGATCGGCCGAATCTGGGGACGCCTGGATCAGCCGGTCGATGGCCGTGAGCGCTCGTGCGGGCTCACCACTCTCGCGGAATGCCGTGAGCACCTGCCGCATCAAGCCCCAGTCTTCAGGCGTCAGCTCTAGCGCTCGGGCGAGCAGCTCGGCGGCTCGCGCATGCTCGCCGCGATCACGGTAACGAGCGACGAGGGCGTCACGCTGATCGACATCGAGCGGGTTCGCATGCACCGCGAGTTCGAGGGCACGCTCCACCCCCTCCGCATCGAAGGTCTCTTCGCGTAGCTCGATCAAGCGCTTCACGAGCGGCATCGAGTGCTCGGCGGTTTCGACGCGGAGCAGCGACTCGATGGCGTCTGCGATTGCATCGCTGTCGCCGGTGAGCTCGGCCATGCGCACGACACCCCGCAGCGCATCTCGATTGCTGTGATCCCAATCGAGCACGGCGCGATACACGTCGGAGGCGTCGCGATGATGGTCTTTAGTCTCGAGCAATTGCCCGAGCTGCATCGAAGCTGCCACGATCGAGTCCACCTTCTGCCGATCTTTCGCCGCATCGAGTTGCACGCGAAGCAACTCTGCGAGCTCGGTGGTGCGCCCGGTGCGCTTCAACAGGCTGGTCAGGGTTTCTGCCGCCTCGAGGTGCCGCGGGTCTTCTTCCAGCGTATCACGCAAGATCTGGATGGCTCGATCTTCGTCGCCCGCATTCAATACCACGTTCGCTTGCTCTAGCCTGAGCCGGCTGCGATCGAGCGCGCTGTCCACCAAGGGGATGGTCTCTTCCAAGAGGGCCGTGATGCGATCGGAGTCACCCAGCTCGTGATACACGCTGAGCAACGGTTCCCAAACTTCGCGGTCCTGCGGCTCGCGTTTGCGCAGGCGCTCGAGCACACGGGCGGCGCGGGCGAGCGCTCCTTGAGCGCGCGCGGACACGGCCACGGAGAGCAACAACTCTCGCCCCTCTTCGAGCGGCAGGCGTTCAGCGGCGGTTTCGCGCAGGTCGAACGCCGAAGCGGAATCTCCGGAGAGTTCACGTACTTGAGCTAGCTCCATCAGCACCCACGCGTGGTCTTGGGGCTCCAGCGAACCCTCGTCGCGCGCGGCGCCGCGCTCCAAGATCGCTTGCTTCCCGGGCTCGGCGCCGAGCTGCTCTGCGAGCGTGACACCCTCGCGCAGCACCTTGATGCCGGCGTCCGGCAGCGCCGCGGCCATCGTCAGCGCCTCGAGCAAGCTGCGCTTGTTGCCTGCAGTTCGCGCGACCCGCTCGAACAAGCGGATCGTGCGGGCGTCGGTGGTGCCGGCGCTCAAGGCCTCACGCAGCAAAGCTTCGACCCGGTTTACGTCGTTGTCGATGCCGAGCGCCTGCTCGAGCAAGTCGACGGCTTCGCTCTGACTCCGCGCGGACTTGAGCCTGGCAGCCGCCAGCCGGTAGTACGGTTCGGCGCTGTCCGGTTGCTCGCCGGCTTTCTCCCAGCTCGCCACCTGTTGCTCCAGGATCAGCGCCTCCTTTTGGCGATCGCCCAGGTGGTCGAACACCATGCTGAGCGCGGTCCACGCAGAAGCATCGCTGGTGCGGTCGCGTTCGAGCCCCTTGAGCACGGCTTCGGCTTGCCGCTTGAGCGCTGGCTCGTCCAGCTCTTTCACGTGCCCGGTACTCACCAGTTGCACGAGCGTGCCCATCGCCCGCGCAGCCTCTGCGGGCGGCAGGTTCTCTTTGAGCCGGGTCTCGAGCGCGCGCGCCAACAGACCCACGCGACCGCGCTGCTTCAAGGCGCTCTCGAGCGCACGTGCCTCGTGCTCGTGTTCGAGCGCCGACTCGAAGGCAGACTCGATGAACTCTTCGGCGCGCACCGCGTCTCCCTTTTTCTCAGCAATTTCACTTAGATCTAGCAGCGCAGTGGCCCGGCTCGGAGCGTCGTCCGAGTCGGCTGTGCCGAGCACGAACAAGAGTGCGCGGTACATCCGCTCCGCTCGATCGAGGTCGCCTTCCTCGAAAGCGAGTCGCGCCAGGGCCTGCGAAACGCCGGCATGCGCGGGATCGATCTTGTTCGCCGCATCGAGCTCCACCAGAGCTTCCGCGCGTCTGCCCGCCGCGATGCATACCAGACCCAAGCGATAGTGCACGATCGCGCGTTCCTTGGGGCGACGTGCGCCGTAGCGTTCGATCTGGGTGCGCAACGTCTGAATGGATTCGTCGTAGCGTGATGCGCGGCGGTAGGCGTCCGCCAGCGACAGCCGTAGCTCGGTGTCTTCGGGGTCCAGTTCGACCGCCTGCGCCAGGAGCGGGACGGCGCTGTTCGGATCTTCGCGCTCGTGCACGTGCAGCCGCGCCGCCTCGCGCAACAGCCCGAGACGCGCCGCGGTGTCGGCAGCAAACGTCGCCTCCAAGGCGAGCAGGGCCGCCAGCGGTGTGAACAGCTTGGCTTCGCGGTACAGCTCGGCCAAGCGCTTCCGCAGCGGCGCCGGATCAGCCGCGCTCTGCATGGCTTGCTCGAGGCGAGCCCGCGCGACCTTCGGCCTGCCGGCTTTCAGATACTGCACGGCCATGGTGAGCGCGCGCGGCGAGAGCTGCTCGGGCGTTGATTGTGCGCACAGCCACTCGAGCACGTGAGCGGCGTCGAGCGGCTCCCCGCGCTCGGCGTGCAGTCGGGCGAGCGCCTCGAGCGAAGGCTCTCCGCGCAAGGCGGCGGCGCGGCGGTGGTCCGCCATCGCACGATCGACGTCGCCCAAGCGCTGTTCGGAAAGCTCGCCGGCCAGGGTCCACAGCGCCGCAGCCTTGCCCGAATCGAGCGCGCTTTCGGCGCAACCCGCTTGCTGCTCCCACAAGCTCACGAGGTCTTCGTAGAGCTCGGCGACTTCGAACAGGGTGGCCAGGCGGGCCACCGAGGAAGCGGCAACGGCATCCTGTGGGTCTTCCGCGAACAGCCCCTTGAACACCAGAATGGCGCGCGGTCCATCGTCGAGTTCGTCTGCGCACAGGAACGCCGCCTGGCGCCGCAGCTCGCGACTGTAGCTGTCTTCGAACGGCAGATCAGCGCCCTTCAAGAGCAGCTCGACCACCTCTCGATACATCTTAGCCGCGAGCAGTCGCTGGCTGAGCTCGGCGATCGCGAACTGTGCCGCCGAACACGCTGCGTCTTCGG